>Ga0082335_1000395_pt1 | contig 112514 bp, 80 predicted proteins | sample Subgrocontami58m_FD_72375 | JGI IMG/M metagenome (GOLD analysis project Ga0082335, IMG submission 72375) | Subsurface groundwater microbial communities from S. Glens Falls, New York, USA - GMW37 contaminated, 5.8 m (SPADES assembly) (version 2) ... | reverse complement strand
CTACAACACGAACACCAAAAACAACGTGCCATTGGGTAACACCCCCTTTTGGCGCAACGATCTCCTCTCCTGGGTAACAGTTAGTTTTGGCGCGCGGCGAGCTATGCCAGCCTTTCGTTTAAATTTCCGCCAGCTGGCGAAATTGGGAAACGATCGAGGCCAGCTTGCAGCCGGGGAGTGAGCCTCACGGCATTGGTGCAATGCCTGGGCTGCAGCGTGAACGCTGCGTTCCGGAGAAGAGACGCAGCCGCACGCATTGGAACGTGGGCTTTAGTCCGCAGCGCGGGAGTAACCACCTGAGCATTGGTGCAATGCCTTGGCTGCAGCGTGAACGCTGCGTTCCGGAGAAGAGACGCAGCCGCACTCATTGGAACGTGGGCTTTAGTCTGCAGCGCGGGGAGTAATCACCGGAGCCTTGGGTGCAATGCCTCGGCTGCAGCGTGAACGCTGCGTTCCTGACCTGAAGCACAGCCGCGCGATTAACGCTTGGTGACAATTTGCGGGCGCGTGCTCTCGACGATGGCGAGCAATTCTTTTTGTTCTTTGTTCGGAATCCGCAGCTTGTCCAGGGATGCTTTGAGATCGCCAATGACGGCGTCGAATTCAGGGTTGGTGATCGCCATTCCCGCATGACCGGTTTTGATTTCTTTGCCTTCGTACTGGGCCGGACCGCCGGTGGCGAGCGCGAGAAACTGGACCATGTGTTTCTGGAGAGTTTCGATGCTTTGGGGATTGGCGTGCCACATGACCGACTCGCGGCGCTTGAAGAAGAAAAACCGGCGCTGCACGCTTTTCCGCTGCCAGTTCACTCGCGGATCGTCCATGGCGCGCGGGAGGAAGTCCGCCACGATGTTCGAGATCCCTGCTTCGCCTCCGAGCCGGTCGAAGAGCGCGAGTTTGCCTTCGACTTGCGCGGCCTGGTTTGTCGAACCCGATTTTGCGGCGTCGCCGTGCACCTCGATCGACTTTGCTTTTTTCACGCCCTTTTCGCCTGCGCCTTCGCCCGAGCCAGTGAGCTGCTCATGTTTGGCCATGGTTTGGCTGGCGCGCTGGTCGGCTTCGCGGCTGCCGGACGTGAAAAAGTCATCCTTCTTTTTTCCGACTTTGGCGCTGCCGCAGCCTACGATTGCCAAGACGAGAGTTAGCACGATGCCGAATTTCAGCCGGCGAGTAACAGCCTTGCCAGTCCCTGTTTTGCACATTGTATTGGTTATCATTTGAATCCCCTTAAAGCGCGCCCCCCACAGACATGAGATCGCTAAAGTCGGCCGGCGCGAATTCCAGACCTTCACTTGGTTGTTGGTTTTCGAGGCGGGGCAGATAAGCCCGGACGAATGCATTCCGCAAAATATTTCCGATGGTGGCCAAAATGTCGACGCGGGTGGTTTTGGAAAGATCGCCGCGAAATGGAATCAACGTGCCGAATTGGTCCCTAGCATAATTTTTGAACACACCGGTTGCCACTCCGACCAGAGCCTGCCAAAAGAATTGGAGCACGTTGTCGTCTTTCAGATCTTTGCTCAGGCTGAATACTTTTAAATCCCGGAATAACGGTTTGACGTAGCCGGTCAGTTGTCCGTCTTTGGCGTCCGTTTCGATCACCAGATCGAACCAACCGCGTTTGAAATCGAATTTGCCGTAGGCCAGCGCGAGGTCGTTGAGTTGGGTGACGTCGAGCCCGAGCAGCCGCAAGGTCAGGTGAAACGTCGGATGATAAGAAAACGGATCGAGCGTCATTCGGTATTCCATTTTCGCATGGTCCATCACCAGGGCTTTCGCCTGCACCGTCGAGACGAGCGGATTGGTTTCGTCATAGATATTGCTGAGGTTGTCGACGGTGGCCTCGACCTTCGAGAGGCACACGTCAATCGGCTTTTCAGCTTGGAAAGCGCGGAAATGAATCGAGCCATTCTTGACGACGGTCCGGTTGATCTTGAACGGGAACAAATCCCGAATCATCTGAAGCCATGGGCCGCCCGCGCCGGTCTGTTTTTCCTCGTCCGCTGGCGCGTCGACAAAATTTAATTCAGGCTCCTCCACGAGAACGCGCCCGACCAATTTGCGATGGAGCAGCGCATCCCATTGGATGGCGAAATCGACGCGCTTGGCCGCGAAGAACGGAACAGGAACATTCCCGGTCGTCTTGCTGATTTTAATCTCCTGGATCGAATAGGCCCCGCGCCAGAGATGAATTTGGACCTCGCCAATGGTGCCGGCGTAGAGCGGATTTCGGTCAAGCGTGCGATTCACGTAATCACGCACGAACCCCGGCAGCATGGCCCGTCCCACGCCAGTGATGATTGCGATGGCGAGCAAAACCAGTCCCAGCCTCCGCCAGCCGTGGCGACGTTGGCGGGGCGATCGAGATTTCTCCTGCGGAATTGATGGCTCCTCCCCACTGGCAGGGCCAGCAATGGTTTGGCGGCGATGTCTCACGCATCCTCCTGACCAACCGTACGACGAGTTTTGGCAGATTGCCAAAAATAATTTTGCGAAGGGGGAGAACCGGCTTGAACGTTCGGACAAAAACCAGAAATTCTAGCCAAAGATATTTGAAATAACCAATAACCAATAACCAACATCCAGTCATCCAGTCATCCAATCATCCAATCATCCAGTCATCCAGTCATCCAGTCATCCAATCATCCAATCATCCAATCATCCAATCATCCAATCATCCAATCATCCAATCATCCAGTCATCCAATCATCCAGTCATCCAATCATCCAGTCATCCAATCATCCAGTCATCCAGTCATCCAGTCATCCAGTCTCGGCGTTGGGTGTCCAGGATTGCTTCACACCTCGCACCGTTCTCGATCGGCCCGGCAGCGGTCGATTGCTTTATCGATTCGTTCAAAACCCGACGCGCCGCAGCAAATCCTCGATCTCCTCCGCTGTAGCTCCGACTTTTTGCCGGTTGTTCCGAAGATCATCAGCGTTTACCGGAAACCAATTCCGCCGTCCGCGCGCAGATAATCCCGCAACATCGATCGGCTCGATCGTTTCACGAATTCGATCGAGGAAAATTTCGCGGGCGGGCGAGTGCGAAAGTTCTTGCCGGGATTGCAGGACGCGATCGATGCAATAGCGGGCTCTCAGCCCAAAGAGCGGATTGTCCGCCAGCAGAAAACTTTTCCCGGCCAATTCCGGTTTGCCAAGACGCCGCGCTGTTTCCGTAAAAGTTGCGGCCGCGAAGTAGAGCAAGGTTAACGCGGAAAAGAGCTCGAAGTCATCCATCGTGGCGTAAAGAGCCGCCACCAGCCGTGAAACCAAGACCAGTTCGGTCGTTGTTTGAACGGAGTACTCGAACAGTTGATCCCGCCAATCTGCCGCGCCCCAATGTTGCTCGATTAACTCCGCCATTCGCATGACTCCGAGCAGCGTTAACGGAAAGCCGGTCGAGAGCAGCGGATCGACAAACCCCGCCGCGGACGGGAGCAGGGCCCATTGCGGTCCGGTGACGTAACCGCTCAAAAACGAAAGTCGCGGTTGAACCTGGAACGGCAGAACAGCCTGAACAGATTCAAACTGTTCATGGATGGAGGGGAGATGACGCAGCAATCGATCCCAAGCTGGAGCCCCATCCTGCAATTGCAACTCGGAGGCCAGGCTGTCGGTCACAGCAGCCCCTGCGCTCGTGATGCCGTTATTAAACCGCAAAACCCAGATCCAGCCGCCGGGAAAGACATGGTGCAACGCCGCATCATCCGGAGGATAAGGCGGGCGTTCCGTGGGCGGGAACAATTCATCCCAACGCCGGACGCCTTTGAAATGCGAATACAATCCTTGCGTCCCGGGAAGCTTTTCGAAAGGGGCCTCCGGCAATTCAAGCGCGCGGACCAACGCACCGCGCGGCCCGGTTGCGTCCAGGACAAAGGTCGCGGTGAGATCGATCATCTTCTCACCGGCCTTCAGTGTTAACCCGGCGCCGCCGGCACTAAATCGAACCTCGCTAAGAGAAGTCTCTTCGAGAAATTCAACGCCGCAATCTTGCGCCTGTTTCGCAAACCAGTGATCGATTTCCGCCCGATGCCAGTGCGTGTCCGCTATTTCGGCGTTCGGGCTGGCGGCGACAAGCAGTTCGTTCCGATGCGACTCGTCAGGCTGGAATGGCTCGTCGAGAAAATGATGGCAGAAGGTGAAGCCCCGCTTCAACCCGCCGGCAACTTCCGGATGGTCCCGCTGCCAGGTCCCCCATTTCGAGAAAGAGGCAACTCCTGGCAAGTCGTATTTCGCGGCCAATTCCTCCAAGAGCAGGTTCGCGAGTGGGGTTGACGATTCGCCAATGGCGAACCGCGGGTGTTTCGCGCGCTCGATCAGCACGACCGATTTGCCCAACCGCTGCGCGATCATCGCCATCAGCGATCCCGCGAACCCAGAGCCAAGCACCGCCACATCGAAGCGCGATTTCATCCTGTCCCTCCGCAACGCGAACACACGACCGCGGATTGGCGCGTTTGCAAGTCATTCATCCGCCGGAGGCGTTCAAGGCGCGCTGGGAAACACTCGTCGCATTCGGAAAATTTCGCCAAGTCCCACAGGTCGGCAAAAACACGGCCTCGGCGGAGGTGAATCCCGTAATCGAGGACTGCTTCGACTGAGCGCAATTTTGGCGGCGAGAAATCGCCCGGTCCTGCGAGCGCTTCGAGCGCGCCATTGCCAAACCGGGTTGGAATCACGCTGACAACCGTGGCGCCGCAATCGAAGGCGAAATCAATCGATCGTCGGGCCCACTCCACCGCTTGGTCTTCGGCGAGGAACGGAGGCTTGAGGAGCACAAACACGCGGAGGCTAATTTGGTGATGCCGCAAAAAATCCGCGGCTCTTTTAAATGACTCGAGCGTGATCCGTTTATTGAGCAGATCCAGGACGATGGGATTCGCCGTTTCCAGGCCAACCGCCACTTCGAGTTTGCCTTGAACGCGATCACGAAAACTCAGCACGCGACCGCTGATCAACGCCGGATGCGACTCCACGATGACATTGTCGAAAGCGACGGCGCGCTCGGCGATGGCGGGATAATCGGCCGGCGGTATGGCGGCGGCATCGAAAAAACTGCCGCTATTGTAGAGCTTGATTTGGCGCGATCGAGGGAGCTGGCCGAGGGCAAAATCGATTTGCGCTGGAATCGCGCCGACAGGCGCAGTTTCGTCCAATGTGTTCTTCCAGAGATCGCACATCAGACAGCGCCACGGGCATTCGCGGTTGCTCAATAACACGGTCGCGACCGGCACGATCTGGCCCGATGCATCCCGCTCGTTCTCGACAAAGAAGCCATGTGGACGCCATGGATCGACCGCGTTGCGCTCTCCTCGCCGCGATAAGACCCACGCATCGCGTTCGGCCGGGGTCGCGGGATAAGAATTAGGCGGCATCGGAAGGCCTGCATGTTTTTGATTTCCGCCTGAACTTTCGCAACGCTGAGGTCACTCGTAGATCGAGAAAAATTCCCGCCGGTATTCCGATTCCTGGACGGGAAGGCGTTCCCGCAATTTCTCGATCGGCACGGCGCCATGTTGGAAACGCCGTTTTGGAAACACGGGCATTTGGATGCCAGTGACAGCTTGGATGCCGCGTGAAACGATCTCGCCTTTCAAAGAGTACAACCGATCGACATCGTAATTCGTAAGCGCCAAAAATGGGATCCCCTCCGCGACCTCAACCACGTTCGGGTGCGTGAACGGGCTGAACCCGTCGAACCCGCAACGGCGCGCCGGCGCGTAGGTGCGCGCATAGGAACGGCTCAACCCGCCGCTGTACGTCAGCGAGTGCTTGAATTTCCCAACGCCCCAGCCTTCCTGGTAAAGCATGCAATTGTTGATCACGCTGCGAATGGTCAGCTCGGAATTCTCTTCGATCGGATAATCCTTCAGGTTTTCGTCTCCGCCATCGCCGTCGATGACGCATTTCCAGTCGGGATAACGTTTCCGGATTCCACGGCAGAGCGTCAGCGCCATCGAGGCAGATTCGATATCGAGCGTTTTGTAGTCTTCCACAACGCGAATGGTTTCCCGAACGTCTAGCGCCGCGGGATCAGCTTCGATGGCTTCGAGGAAAAGGCCAAGCCCGAGCCCATCGAGAAAGCCGCGGGCCTGTTCCACGTCGGAACCATTGCCCAGATCGAGCGTGAATGCTTTCAATCGGGCCGGGTTCTGCCCGAGCTTTCGCATCAGATGATACGTCAGCAGGAACACTGCGCCGCTGTCGATGCCGCCGGAAAAACAGACGCCGATCGGTTCCTTCTCCGGAATCTGGCGGAGCCATTTCAAAATCTCGTCCGCCGTCGCGCCGATATAACTCCGGCCGATTTCATCGAGGTCAGTGCCCCAGCGATTCCGTTGCGGTGAAAAAAACCGCGTGTAAACCGGGTCAGGATCTGGACAGCCGATCAACTGAATTTCGACCACGTGGTGGGCGGGGACCATCCGTGTGTAGCTCGGGTGAAATTGGCCGGCCAATCCTTCGCGAAGGAGGCACTGGTAAATGGCATCAATTCGATCGGCGACAACCAGCGCCGGGCCTTCGTGTCGTTTCGCCAAAAAATAACGCAGCGGCCGATCGAGCGAGCGCGCCATGCGAACTGTCTTCCCGCGACGTGCAACCAGCGCGAAGGCGCCATCAATTTCGCGCACAGCCTCGGGCGTGCCTTCCAGAATTCGCCGGCGCGCCTCTTCGATTGGCATGTTGAAGATGCGATTGTTTTCCAGGTCGGTTAGATCAATGACGCGTTCGATGTATTGGTCCATAAAATCAAAGATGATAATTCTCGGCGCGGCGGTTCGGGTTAATGCCCTGGTTTTAGTCCAGCGCCAGTCTGTTTGTCAAATTTCGCATTGCGAATTGGCGCCTTCTGCTTCAGCGTCTCGCGTGATTTGCTATGCGCCTTGGATGTGTCCAACTGATCGCAATCGTCAATCTGCAATCTGCAATCCGCAATCCGCAATTCTTTTATGCCTTCCTTTGACATTGTCTCTGAAGTGAGCTCGATGGAACTCGAGAACGCGATTAACCAGTCTCGCAAGGAACTGGCGAATCGATTCGATTTCAAAGGGTCCACCGCGGAAATTCTTTTGGAAAAGAACGAAATCAAGCTTTCCGCGGAAGACCAATTCAAACTGAAGGCGCTCCTCGAGATTGTGATTGGCAAGCTCGCGCGGCGCAATGTCAGCTTGAAAAACGTCGACCGAGGGCAACCGGAGATCTCACCCCTCGGTCATGCGCGACAACTCATCAAGATCAAGCAAGGGCTGGAAGGCGATTCCGCCAAGGCCGTGACTGGTTTCATTCGCGATCTTAAGCTCAAGGTCACCACGCAGATTTTGGGCGATCAAGTGCGCGTTACCGGGAAGAGCAGGGATGATCTCCAAGCTGTGATTGCAGCGGTGCGAGCCCACGATTTTCCCGTCGCGCTGAGCTTCCAAAATTTCCGGGACTGAGGGGACGGTGCGACGGTGGGACGGTGCGACGGTGCGACGGTGCGACGGTGGGACGGTGGGACGGTGGGACGGTGCGACGGTGCGACGGTGCGACGGTGCGACGGTCGACGTTCTCCGCTTCGCCCCGTCAGCTTTTCTTCACGTAACCGTTCTGACGAAACCATTCCACGGCATCTTCAAAAGCACGGCGCGGCGGGGTCTGCGGCAGGCCCAGCTCGCCAATCGCTTTGGCGGGGTTGAAAAACATTTTGTAACGTGCCATCCGCACGCCGGCCAATGGCGCTTTGGGTGGCGAACCGGTCACGGCTGAGATGGCTTCGTTGACGCACGCCGCCAACCAAGCGACGCGATAAGGCGCCCTCCAGCGCGGGGCTGGAATGCCGGAGATCTCTTCGAGCAGAGACAGCGTTTCCTGCATCGTCGAGTTCCCAGCCGCATTTCCCAAGATATAGCGTTCGCCGATGCGACCCTTTTCTGCCGCCAAAATATGTCCGACCGCAACGTCCCGGACATGGACCCAATTCAATCCTGTTTCCAAATAGGCCGGCAGGGCGCGATTGAGAAAATCGACCACGATTTTGCCGGTGGGAGTTGGTTTGACATCGCGCGGACCGATCGGAGCGCTCGGATTGACAATGACGATGGGGCCGCTTTCTGCCAGTCGCCGGGCCACCTGTTCCGCTTGCCATTTGGATTTTTTGTAATGGTTCGTCATTTGGCCGGCGGACACTGGCGCATTCTCATCGGTCGGTCGCACGGGGCCTGGCTGGATCGGGGGAAGCCCGATGGTGCCGACGGTGCTGGTGTAGACGATGCGAGAGCAGCCCGCCGCTGCTGCGGCTGCCAAAACGTTCTCCGTCCCCGTGACGTTGGTGGCATACATCGGCCGATAATCTTTCATCCAAAGTTGGTAGGACGCGGCCACGTGGAAACACCAGTCGCACCCGCGCATGGCTTTTTCGAGCGCCGGCCGGTCCAGCAGATCAGCCGTTGCGCGTTCGTACTCGAGGCCTGCCAGCCCGCGCAGATCGCTGCTTTCGCGGATCAGCAAGCGGAGTTGGTGCCCGCGCGCAGCCAATTCCCAGGCGAGATTCGCGCCGATAAATCCGGAAGCGCCCGTGACAAAACAATTCATCGCCGCCCATTATTGAGACAAGGAAGGGCGAGTCCAGGTCGAATACGGGACACAAAATCGCCCTGAACAGGCCGCTCGGATTTCCCCTGAGAAGTTTTTGAGCGAAACCCGGAGTCGATTACTTGACTTGGAAGGACCTTGTGCAAATATTCGCCAGCAGCGTATGCCGAAAAAGTATCCTCCCCGTAAGAGATTAAAGCGCCAAGAAGCGCGCGATCTCGACATCGAAATCAGTTTTTTGGAGGGAATCGTGCGGCGGGATTCGCACTATATCGAAGCGTTGCAAGTCTTGGGCGACGCTTACACCAAGCGCGGACGTTTTGAGTCCGGGTTAAGAGTTGATGAGCGGCTGGCTGAGCTCCGGCCTTCCGACTCGTTGGTCCATTACAACCTGGCTTGCAGTTACTCGCTCACCGACAAAGTCGAGCTGGCGCTGCAAGCTCTCGAACAAGCTTTGAATCTCGGTTACTGCGATTTCAAATGGCTGGCTCAGGACCCGGACTTGGACAACGTCCGGCAACACCCGCAGTTTCGGAAAATCCGCGCCAAACTGCGCACGCTGCAAATTAAAGTCGAGTGACGCTCAGCTCGGCGAGAGCCAGCGGGTTTGCCGCGCTGTTCGGCTTCAGAGCAGCCAGACACGTCCGATGAAAGTTCTCGTCGATGGCCGGTCCCGGCCCTTCCGCACAGTCGCGTTTGATTCTTCGCAAAACGCTGTTCTGCTCATCGAGCAGCGGCTGCTTCCGCACGAGTTCAAGGTGATTTCCACCGCGGATTACCACGAAACCGCCGCCGCGATCCGGGACATGATCGTTCGCGGCGCCGGCGCCATCGGGGCCACCGCCGCTTACGGATTAGCCCAGGGGGCTCGATCCTTTCGAGGCCGCGATTCAGCCAGTTTCTCCAGGCGCCTCGAGAAAGTTTTCGAAACTTTAAAGAATGCGCGGCCCACCGCGGTCGACCCGGTCAATGCAATGCGAGGAGTGCTGGCCTGCTCGAACGCGGGAAAAACCGTGGCAGATCGTCAACGCCTGGCCTTAAAGGCCGCCCGTGATTTCGCGGACTCGAATGTGGACGAGTGTGCGGCGATCGGCAGGCACGGCTCGCCGCTAATTCGCGACGGGATGCGTATCCTGACCCACTGCAACGCGGGTTGGCTTGCCTTCGTCGATATTGGTTCCGCCACCGCTCCGCTTTACGCGGCTCAACAGGCGGGAAAGAAATTTCACGTTTTCTGTGACGAGACACGCCCGCGGTGTCAGGGCGCTTCGCTCACGGCTTGGGAATTAGCCCAGCAAAGAATTTCCCACGAGGTCATCGCCGACAATGCCGCCGGTCACCTCATGCAACGCGGAGAAATTGATCTGGTGATCGTCGGGAGCGACCGCACCCTCGGCCGAACCGGTGAAGTCGCAAACAAGATCGGGACATACACGAAAGCGGTTCTTGCCGCGAGGCACGGCATTCCGTTTTACGTGGCGATTCCATTCTCAACGCTCGACTGGAATTTAAAATCGGGACGGGACATTCCAATCGAGGAACGCGATTCGGCCGAGGTGCTCGGCGCGTGGGGCGTGCTGATGGATCCAAAATCCAAAATCCGAAATCCGAAATCGCCTAAGCGGGCTTACGTGCGAGTGGCCAACCCGACGAGCTCGGCCAGGAACCCGGGCTTTGACGTGACTCCGCCCGAGCTGATCACAGGGATCATCACGCCGGCGGGGATTTTCAAACCGGCGGACCTTTGGGCAAATCGAGGCGAGCTTGGTTTCGTGCGCGCGCCAATCGGATGAGCGTCCGCAATCGCCAGCCGTCAATCGTTGATTCTTCCTAGTTCCTTCTTGAAGCTTCGAAAAAGTGAATTAATGTTCGTGGCACTTCAGGGCGGGGTAGCCAAGTGGTAAGGCAGGGCTCTGCAAAAGCCTTATGCGTCGGTTCAATTCCGACCCTCGCCTCCAAGTCTTTTTAGCGCAGATACTTAGATCAAGTTTTCTCCGTCCGATTTCATTCTTTCGACACGTAGGCGTTGGGTGAAAACCGACCCTCGCCTTCAGACTTAATCTAGATGCATGTGCATCAAGGGTTTGCGAGAGCGAGGGGTGAAACTGTGAGCGGAAGTGCCAGCAAATTCGCCGCGAGCGAACTACTACGGAACTTTTTGGGCTAACTAATCCATCACTCGCTAACGGGCGGTAACAACCGTGTGCATGCTGTTCTGCCTGAACATGACGACCCGATTCCGTTTGTACCATCGAACTTGTTGGCTTTCCCTAGGTGCAGGAATGTGAAACAGGATTTCGGATTCTTAAAATCGGCGGCAGCCTATGGTTGGAAATGAATGAGCGTCGTCAGGATTTTGAACTATTGCAGCGGTTCACGCGTGAGGGCGAGCAGACGGCCTTCTCGGATGTGGTGCGGCGGCATCTCGACCTGGTCTATGCCACGGCGTTGCGGACGGTCGAGGACTCCGGCGCGGCACAGGAGATCGCCCAGAATGTTTTCGCCGCTTTGGCCCGGAAAGCCTGGCAATTCGCGCCCGACGATTCGCTGCCCGCATGGCTGCACAAGGCGGCTCTGCTCGAATCCAAATCCTGGCTGCGTCTGGAATTGCGGCGGAGGCGTCGTGAGGAAGCCGCTGCCGCACTGGGCACAACCATGAAAACTTCCGAAGATCAACCCGCGTTCCACGCGCTTGTGCCGCTGCTGGACGAAGCGCTGCTCTCACTGCGCGAAAAAGACCGCGCCGCTTTGCTACTGCGCTTTTGCGAGAGTCAATCGTTGCGCGAGGTGGGCGCGGCGTTTGGCGTGAGCGAGGACACGGCGCAGAAACGCGTCCAAAGCGCGCTGGAAAAACTCGTGGAGTTTTTCAAGCGGCGTGGATTCAAGACCGCCTCGGTGACCGCGGCCGCCGCCGCGCTGCAACACACCGCCGCTACCGCTTCAGCGACCGTGATGAGCACGGTCGTGCGGGCCGCTTTGCAAGTCGCAACGCCGGCGTTGGTCGGATTGCCTGCATTGCTGGCGCGGCTGGCGAGTTTGAGCAGGACGCAAACAGCGGCCGTGTGCGTCGCGTTGGCCGCTTTGCCAGCGGGCTGGCAATGGAACGAGGGACGCGTCGCGGGCCGTGAACTGAAGCGGACAGAAACGCAACTAGTCGCCGGGCGTAGCGGCGCGGCCGCTCTCCAATCCGAGATCGCACGGTTGCGGATGAATGTCACGCGGTTGGAGCAGTCTGTCGCTCAGGCAAATGTCGCCGCCGCCCGCGCTGCGGCCAATGCTCAAGCCTTCGCCGACTGGAAGCAAAGAATTCGCGCTCCGCTGTTCGCGGCGGATTACCGCTGGGATGACGATTCGCCGTTCGTGCGCATTCCTAAATCAATCCTGCCCGAACTGAGCGAGTTCGCTGGCGTCGAGCCATTTTCGGCGTCGGGCGTGGTCCAGTCGTTCGCCAGTGAGTTGATGGGCATGACTCCGGCGGAACGACGTGCGGTGGAAGACGCGTTGCGGCTGCATTCCGGCGACTTGGATCGAGCAAGAGAGGCGGGCATTTATGAGACCAACCGAACTAAGTCCGGCCAACAGCTCGCCACCGATGAAACCGAAAAGATCTTCGTGCTTCCGGCAGTGCCAAAAGACGAGTTGAAAGCTCGCGGAGACCGGATGCTGGCGGAATTGCGCGGCCTTCTTGGGGAGGAACGCTGGCCACTGGTGGAGATCCGACTTCAGGAGAAAACACATCGCGGCAACTCCAGTTCTATCGATCTGCGCAGCATCCTCAATCTGGACTCGAAAAAGACGGCTGAGGAATTGTCCGTCACGGTGAGTACCGACGCAAAAGGGACACCGACATGGACCGCTGCATTTTCGGGCGGCGGCTGGGCGGGGTATCAGAACGGAGTCTTGTCCACTTTCCTGCGGGAAGGCGATCCCCGCCGGACCAATCTCTCAGGTGAGTTTGGCTCGGGCCTGTCGAACGGCTTGCGCCAGCGCGCCTTAACCTGGCTTGAGGAACAGGCGACAGCCCGTCTGGCCACGAAGGAGAAGCCATGAACAGAATTCTCTTGGTATTGACTATTCTGGGAACGGGGGCGGGTGGCTTTTTGGCTGCTCGCCAATCAGCGACCCAACTTCGGCACGAGGCGCAAGCTGCCTGCGAGGCGTGGCTGATTCAAACACAACTGGTTGCCACGGCACAAAGTGAACAGGCTGGCCTGACCGAGCGTATCCGCGAGTTGAAACAAACTCTGGCGCAATCCAAGGCCACGTCTGAGAACCCGTTCTGGTCCGCGCTCCAGACGAACCGCGCCGATCGTCTACCGGCGGAACTGAGGGAGCGTTTGTTTGAGGAACTCGGATTCAACTGGCGGTCCTCGGCAGACTACATCCTGGTCAGCAAGCAGGCTGTGCGGGATATCCAGATGATGACCATCTGCGACGGCAAATTAACGGAATGCGCCGCCACCGTCCTCGCCATGACCTCGGAGGAACGCGCCCAAGTCGAAGCGGCCATTGAGCGCATCCAAGTGGATTTCAAAGATTGGGTGCTGGCGAATGTGAAGCGGGGCGAGCCACAGGATGACGTGCTGGCGGATTACTTCCTGCCCGCTGATCCCGCGATGTCACAAAGTATCAGCAACGCCTTCGCCGCCGCCATTATAGGCAGCCTGGGTCAGGAACGCGCCAACATCATCCTTGCTCCCAAGAAGGTGTCGAGCCCTCGGACTTGGGGATGGGGCGGCATACGATTGGACCTTCTCAGTGGTCCAGATCGTCTAGCTAATCGACCGATCACGCTGCGCGTGAAGCGCCACTTGGACGGCGATCAACCGCGGCTGAAAGTGCAGTTCAGTGAAGGCGCAGGAGGCGAACCCTTGACGCAGCGCAACTTTCCTGCGGCTCTCGAACCCCTTTTCCCGAATGGCTGGGCCGACGTGGCAAAACGGGAAGGCTTCGAGTTGGTTCCCCTGCCGGAAAAAAAGTAGCACGAATGTGATGCCTGGCCGCCCCGCCTCCACGAAAGGAATCAAACATGAAACCTATAAAACGCATCAGCCTCATCCTGTCCTTGACGCTCTTGACGAGCGCTAATCATTTACAATCCCAAGACCGCACACCCGCCCAGCAGGCCTACGTCAAAGCATCCAACGCCGCGACGAACGACTGGTTCGGCGGTTCAGTGGCGATCTCCGGCCACACGATGGTAATCAGCGCGCCTTTTGAATCCAGCAACGCGACCGGGTTAAACGGCAACCAGAGCGACAACAGCGCCCCGAATTCCGGCGCGGCCTACGTTTTCGTGCGCGACGGAACAAATTGGATCCAGCAGGCCTATCTCAAGGCTTCCAACACTGGCGCGGATGACAACTTTGGTTGGTCGGTCGCGATTTCGGGTAACACGGTGGTGGTCGGAGCGCCTGGCGAGAAAAGCAACGCCACCGGCATCGACGGCGATCAAAGCAACAACAGCCTCTCGTTCGCCGGCGCGGCCTATGTCTTCGTGCGCAACGGCACCAACTGGATCCAGCAAGCCTATCTCAAAGCTTCGAACTCAGGGTCGGATGACAACTTCGGCGCGGGAGTGGCGATTTCCGGCGACACGGTAGTGGTCACGGGGCCTGGTGAGTCCAGCCACGCCACCGGGGTGAATGGCAACCAGAGCGACAACAGCGCCTTGTACTCCGGCGCGGCCTATGTCTTCGTGCGCAACGGGACCAATTGGAGTCAGCAGGCCTATCTCAAAGCCTCCAATACCGGGGCGAATGATGAACTCGCCGGCGTGGCCATATCGGGCGACACGGTGGTGTGTGCCGCGAAAAATGAGAGCAGCAACGCCCGCGGAGTGAACGGCAACCAGAGCGACAACAGTGCATTCCACTCCGGTGCGGCTTACGTCTTCGTGCGGAACGGCACCAACTGGAGCCAGCAAGCCTACCTCAAAGCATCGAACACCGAGGCAGGTGACGAGTTCGGTGTGTCCGTGACGGTTTCGGGCGATACAATAGTCGTTGCTGCGCCTCATGAGGGCAGTAACGCGACCGGAGTGAATGGCAACCAGAGCAATAACAGCGCAGTGGGTTCCGGCGCAGCCTACGTGTTCGTGCGCAGCGGAACGAATTGGAGTCAGCAGGCCTATCTCAAAGCTTCCAACACCGGGGCGAGTGACAATTTTGGCGAGCCAGTGGACTTGTCGGGCGACACATTGGTGATCGGAGCAGAAGGCGAAGACAGCAATGCCACCGGAGTGAATGGGAACCAGAGCAACAACAGCGCCTCTGGTTCCGGCGCGGTTTACGTCTATGTGCGCGACGGAACTAACTGGATTCAGCAAGCGTACCTCAAGGCCTCCAATACAGGAGCGAACGACGCCTTCGGTCAAGCAGTGGGAGTGTCGGGCGACACCGTGGTGGTTGGTTCGCTGTTCGAGGACAGCAATGCCACCGGCATTAACGGCATTCAAAGCATCAACAGTGCGCTAGACTCCGGTGCCGCTTATGTCTTCACCGGCCTTGGATCCGGAACCTTCCTCAAGCTGGCGTCGGACGGCAACGGCAGCTACTGGATCCACTTCAAAGGCGTTCCCTACGAGAGCTACCATCTGCAACGCGCCCCGAGCATTGCTGGCCCTTGGGACAGCATTGCCACGAACACCACACCCGCCTCCGGCCTCATAGAATATCACGAGACAAGTCCGCTGCCAGGCGCGGCCTTCTATCGCACCGTTCAGCCGTAGGCCGACACCCATGATTCTCAGCTCTGGTCTCATCGGCGCCTAACTCAGCGTCGATCTTACTGTGAGGAATTCAAACAGCTCGCGAGTTACAACTCGGCGAAGGCGACACCGCTGCGCTGGTGATCAGTTATTCGTCAAAGGCAAGCAATCGGTCACTTTGTGGACGTTAAGTGACAGCCTTATTGTTGTGAATATTCATTCCCTTCACTCGCTCCACCGGCTCAAAACGTTCGCCTACACTGTCAGCAGAGACGTCAGCAACGGTGTAGTAAAGGTGCTGGTTCTTGTAGTAGCGGTGTTAAGCTTGTGTAGCCAACAAAAGTGGGTATTTTTGTCCCGGAAACGATGCTTGAGGCGATCAATTCCGACCCTCGCCTCCAACTCCAAAACATAATTGGAGAGGGAGTTCAACATCTGCAATCTCTCATCAACCAATTCGGATATTTGAATTCAAGATTTGCGCACCCCACAAAGTATAAGTTGAATGTAACCTTCTCGCCTGATATACGTCTCACACGTTCGATGAAGACTTGCTTATACATATCCGCCACGAGTTGGCCGACGATGCGAGTCGCGAAGGCGACACGTCATAGCCGGTATAACCCGGGTTGTGCGTTTAGCCAGCGGCTATCCCTCGCACCCATTGGGCAACGTCCCGAAGGTAATTTGGATAGACTTGGCGCAAGCAGGCTCTGAAGAACGAACGAAAGATTTCTCTCACCCTGCTTACCGCAAAGTAAGCAGGGTTTTTTGTTCCCTGAAACTGACGGTGAATGGCAGTTAGCGAAAGACAGACAATCTCTGAACAGGAATAGCACGACATCCAGGTGATGTCATCTGGCGACAAATTGAATTTGGCGAGGACGAGCTTTGAATCGTCACCGACGTGGCATGCCCACGAACCGGAAATCGCGTCGCCGGGAAGAACAAAACGCTTTTACAATTTAAGGGCTTCCGAGCAGGTGTGCCCCCAAACACCGAAACAGCCGCCGTGAAACCGCGGGTTGGTAGCGCAAGCTAGCAAGTGGTGTTTGTTCTTTGTTGAAATGGCCTGGGCCGGGAGGCCCTTGCGGACGGCCACAAGCCGACGCAGCTCCCGGCCCTTTTAATTTCGCGGCCATTCTAAATGCAGACGTCAGAATGTAGAATTCAGAATGAAAATCAGGCTGCTCCTCCTTGACTTTTGCGCGCAGTGTTAATGGACGAAACTGAAATCGCTACGAGTTCATTGGCTTCTCGGAGCAGTGCAGCCGTTGACTCGTCCGCTGCCTTGCCGGCATCAATCAGCAATTCCATCCAATACGCTGATTCGTCGGCCTCTTCGAGTACCGTCCCGAACTTCGAGATGAAATCGGCGGTCGATTTTGCGCGACACACGGCACGGTAATTCGCGCCCACGGAAGCACCCGACCGAAGCAGTTGACGCCCCAGCGTCTTGGACGTTTCGTCTTTGGGGAGAGATTCGTAAAACCTCACGACATCAAGCGCGAATCTCTTTGTTCTTTGTTTCAGGTCTTTCTCTTTCATCGTAGTTTCATTCTGCACTCCGCATTCTAAAATCTGAATTAAAAAAGGCGTCTCCAAAACTCAGTTTGCTCGGGGCAGCACCGAGGCGGCCTGCGACTTTTTAATTTCATGGGGCCGTGGCTGAAAAGTGAGGCGCCTGCCTTGCAAGCAGCGTTAAGCGGGAGCGTTACCCGCCGGACTCCACCATTTCGAACTGCGGGGAACTCGACTAAAGCACAGAGCGAAGCCTCATAAACTTCTTCAGGTGGGTGTGATTCCCACCCCCGCTACCATTTCAGGGAAGCAACCTGCTCGGCCTGGGACCGAGTGATCGCAGGTGCAAGTCCTGCCGCGCTGACCATTTCGGATGGTTGGCAGAGCAGTAATGCCCCGGTCCCGAAAACCGACCGAGCCTCCGGGCTGCGTGGGTGCGATCCCTACACCATCCGCCATTTTGGCCGTGTGCCAACACTTAATCCTAAACGAAAGGAAATCCCATGAAGCCCGTTCTTCGATATCAAAGCCAGTTGCTCTTTCGCAAGAGCTACAAACCAAATCGCGTCATCCGAATTCGCCCGGTGAAAATGAACTTCTCGTTTCGCCCGGTGCGCTTCGGTCTGAAACCAGAAATCAAAACATATGAATGCTAACAACATCGAGTCCAAGTTCGCCGCAATGGGCGCGCGCCTGAAGGTGCGTGAAGTTGCGTCGCGCTGGCGACAAGGCGATCGCACGTGGACCAGCCCGAAAGATTTCGCTGTGGACATCCAGCGCGATAGCGCGGGCGAGTTCTTTGAACTCCGCGTGCCGACACATCTCAGCGATGCGCTGGATGTGACCGTGATGCAAAGCGAGCCGAAGCAGCGTCATCTGCTGTTGGCCGTGCGCAAACTCGGCGACAAGCCGCAACTCGACCGCTTCCTCTGCGGCCACGATGAACGTGAATGGTTCATCGCTGCCGTGCCGGGCGGTGCGTCGAGCGTGCGTCAGGCGATGGACGCGCTCCAACCGAGCGTTGTTCGTGCTGCACTGGCGCGTGGCGGCGTGTCGTCTCGCAAGCGTTACGCGCGCAAGAACCGCGCATTTCGCCGTCAGGGCGAATGGTTCTTCGTGCCGGAACCCTCGTTTGTGGTGGATGAAGCTCTCGTCCTTCACAACGAGCCGCTTCGTCGTGGAGCGGGGAAGCCGCACCTTGTGGAAGAACTCTTCCGCACCGGCGGCGAGACGGTTTACGTTTGCGACAAGCATCCGAACGGAATCACTCCAAACGAGTACCTCGGCTTGCGGCGAATCAATCCTGCGGCCGCTCGCTGGAACTGGCGTGTGATGAAACGCAACCCGGGTGTTTACGCCCGCGGCGCAGTCCGTCACAAAGATCACGCCACCATCTCGCTGCCATTCTGGCATCGGGTTCTCATGAACACCGAAACCCAGAGCCGCACGATGCGCAACGTGGCTTTCCTGGACTGATCCAAAACAAAATATCGCGAGACGTTCAAGCGAGCGTCTCGCGATTCACTTTCACTGTCCTGTAGCTCAATAGCAGAGCATCCGGCTGATAACCGGAAGACCGCGGAGCGTTACCGCGCGGGACAACCATTTTGGGAAGGTGAACTTCGCCCCCCCCGAGTAGCTGAGGCAGATTAGCGCCTCGCTGAAGACGAGGAGACGTTGGCGCAATGCCAACCTCGGGGACCATTCACAAAACCAACCCCGCTTGGGCGGGCTCGATCCGCCTTCGCCAAGGCTACGGCGGACAGAAAGGAAACATGAACACCCTGACTGAAACTCAGGTGCGCCTTTTCGCCTCGGCCCAAAGCTGGATCGAAGGCGAAGCGGTGCGCCAACTCTATGCCACTGCAAAATTCGACGGTGTGCGATTGGCCATCGGCTTCCCGGATTTGCATCCGGGCAAAGGCACGCCGGTCGGGGCCGCGTTCGTGACCGAAGGTGTGATCTATCCGCACCTTATCGGTGGCGACATTGGCTGCGGCATGGCGTTGTTCAAAACGGACCTCGTTCGCCGCGATGCTAACCTCGATCGCTGGGCCAAGTTGCAGTTCAACCTCGAACATCCGTGGGATCAGTTCGTCAGCGACTTCCTCGTTGAACAAGATCTCAAATGCACAGAATTCGATTCTGCGCTCGGCACGATCGGTGGCGGCAATCACTTCGCCGAATTGCAGACAGTCGAAAAAGTGCTCGACCTGGACGAGTTCAAGAAACTCGATCTCGGCAAGCAGCAACTTGTCGTGCTCGTTCACAGCGGCTCGCGTGGATTGGGTGAAACCATCCTGCGCGCTCATGTGGAGCAGCATCTCGGTGAAGGTGTGGCAGCCGAATCGTTTGCCGCTGAGGAATACCTCCGCGGTCACCACTTCGCCCTCCGCTGGGCCAAGGCAAATCGCGAACTCATCGCGCGTCGCTTCGTTGCGACGCTCCGTGCGGAGGCAGAATGCCTTTGGGACGGTTGTCACAACAGCATCACTCGTCGCGAGAGTAACGGTAAAACTGTTTGGCTCCACCGCAAGGGCGCAGTCGCTGCCGAGAGTGACTTCATTGTCATCCCTGGCTCGCGGGGTTCTTTGAGCTATCTCGTGAAGCCGGCTGGCGATGGCGAAAGTCATGCCTGGTCGCTCGCTCACGGTGCGGGCCGCAAGTGGACACGCAGCGAAGCGCGACTTCGCATGCGCGAACGGTTCAGCGTTCCCGAACTCGCGCAGACCGGCTTGGGCGGACGCGTCATCTGCGAAGAGCGCGATTTGCTCTACGAAGAAGCGCCTGCCGCTTACAAAAAGATTGAGACAGTGATCCAGGACCTCGTTGATGCCGGACTCGCGTCCGTCATCGCGACATTCCGACCACTCCTCACTTACAAGACGCGCAGGCAGCGACGTTAGCGCGTCGTGGCCGACCCGACTTGGGCATCGCCACGGAGGAACAGGGTTCACGGAGTTAATGCCTGCCAGCGAGCAGGCGACTCCGTGTTCTTGGCCTCGCTTAATGATTTTGTCTGTGAATGCAAAGCAGCTCGAGCAGCCGGTCTTTCAAGCCGGGCCACTGCTTTTCGCGAAGCGAACGCCAATTATTGGGCAACAAACTCACAGGGGCTTGGGAAACCAAATCGGTGTGAGTCCGATCACGGATGCCAATTTGCTCTCAAGGTGTAATCAGTTTCTGCACGCCGCTCTGCGAAGGCAGAAGTTCGTGGTGCAAGTCCACGTGGGAGCGCCAGCGGCTTCGGCGAATAGCCGATAGCCAATGGCAGATGACCAATAGGGCGGCATTGACGATTGGCTATTGGTCATTGGCTATTCGCGCTTGCGCGCAGCCCTTGTGCCTCAGCAGCTACAGGGTGGGTTTCGTAAACTTGTATGGTGGCCGCGTGCAAACGCTCGGTGCGAGTCCGACCAGGGGCTCCATCCTTCGCTCTATGGATGGCAGGCCAATCAGGGTCGTGATGTAACAGTTAGCATCTCCGCCTGTGACGCCCTGACATCGATGGTTTGGGAATTATCGCTGAACGGCTGACCCCAAATTCCTCCCATCCGTTGAACTAGTGGAGCGACTATCATCATGTATTGGGACACAACCTCGGCTTTGCCCTGATCTTCCCGGTCTTGGCCGCTGTGTTCGCGAGACAAAGAATCAAAACGGCGCTGTTGGTTTTCTTCAGCTTTCATTCTGATGGGCCGAAGACATCGGGTTATCTGTCATTGGTTCGAATCCAATCTGCTCCACCAGACGGGGCAGTAGCTCAGTTGGTAGAGCATTCCCGCGTCGCTCCTTGCCCATCGGCAATCCCATCGCGGCCCATGCAGCGATGTTTCAACCGCAATCATCAACCCGGAGGACGCATGGCAAACCATATATATGAGTCGGACGACTCCAATTTCGAAATCACTAGCAAACGTCGCAAAGGATTCCCGTCCGAGACGCGGGTGAAGCGCGGAGAACGAATCGTTCACGGCAATAAGCAGTTCTTCGAAAAGCTTGGCCGAAACGACCTCTGCCCATGCGGTTCAGAAAGCAGCTTTTAAGAACTGCTGCCTCCGCTCGGGGCGTTACGACGGTTCGAAGCGGAATCACTTTTTTCCGCGAGTAAATTTCGGAGCGCGGCTGTGTTTCGCACAGCGAAACCAGCCGCAGTTCATCCGAACTTGGTGGGGCGACCGTCCTCGGGAGCCGGCTCGTCGGCAAGCCTCGCGCCCCTGCTGCGGCTGGTGCTCTCGCACGCAGCCGCGCTTCATTTCTGCGGGCCGAAGAACTTGGGTTATCACTGAAATGACCAACCCCACGTTCACCAACTTGTCCGCAGCGCGTTGGTGGCTGCTCATGGCAGCGCCGAAGCCAAGGCGATGGCATTTCAGAACCTCGGTAAAGTCTGCCGCATCGGCACGCACCTGTTCCACTTCGCAGAGTATGTGAATGCCCTGCGCGGTTGGGGTCGCGGTCTGCGCAACGCCGTGGGTCGCTGGTATGTGAGCCGCGAGGCTGATGATCTGGCGCACCAGGCTGTGAAGTATCAGCAGCGCGATGGTTGGTCGCACGGTGACCTGCTGCGCCTCGCTCACCCGAAGGCTCGTTCGCCACAGCACGATGCGGTATTCCGCTGGATGCTGTGCGGAAGTTCCGATTCCCAAGGCGCTGATGCCCTCGGTGAACGCGAAGTGAAGCGCAAGGTTCGCGGCGAAGATCGCGTTGCGAAGTATCGCGCGGTCGGCACTCTGCCGAAGCTCATCGAAGCCTTCGAGCAGGTGAAACGTGCAACGAACGTTATTCAGGTCGCGAAGCTCATTGATCAGTTCGACCTGCCGCGTGAAGCGATTTGGCCTTTTGACAACACGGTAGCGTTTTGCTACCTTGGGCACATGAGTCAACCGGTTAAGGTTTCTGACACTCTGGTTCTCGACGCCCGGCTTATGGGCGAAGTCGCGGAACGGTCTATTGCAGGACAGATTGAATTCTGGGCCAGGTTGGGCCGCGCTATCGAACCGCTCTTGCGAGGCGACAAGGCACTGGCTTTGCGTCGCGCTGGAGATACCAAATCGCTTTCGGAATGCCTGCGTTCCGTGGATTCGCCGGAAGGCCGACAACGCGTTGCCGAACATCTGAAAACGCGCCCTTATCCTCAGTACGAGCCCGCCGATTCGCCCGGCCTGTTGGTCAGAATTGAGTCGAACGGCAAGCGCACCGTCGGACGCTTCGTTAACCGTGAGTTTCAAGCCGTCAAAAAGGCAAGACGGTGAGACGCGGACGGAGTTCTCCAGAAAGCGCGGTTTGCTGGAGCGAATATCTGGACCGCCGCCCAATTATAGTGGCGATCGCGGGTCCAAACGGCGCTGGAAAAACCACCTTCTTCGAATCACATCTCAAATCAACTGGTTTGCGATTTCTCAACGCGGATGTGGTCGCGCGGGAATTGGAGGTGGACGCTTACGAAGCCGCCCAGATGATTGCAGCACTCCGGACCGAACTGGTCAGCCAGCGTGAAAGCTTCATCTTTGAGACAGTGTTCTCGGATCCGGTGGGCGACAAATTGGGCTTCCTAAAACAGGCTGCCGGATCGGGATATGCAGTTGCCCTTTGCTTTGTGGGGATTGCCGGTGCTGAGACATCCGAACAACGTGTGGCGATGCGCGTTTCCCAAGGAGGACATGATGTGCCACCCGAGAAGCTGATTGAACGCTTTCCGCGCACGCTCGCGAACCTTGCAGCGTCCATTCGCGAATTGCCGTGCGTTTTGATTTTCGACAACGACGATTTGAAAGCCCCATTCCGTTATGTGGCTGTCTATGCAAATGGCCAAGCTGTGCAGTTGAACGAACCGGTTCCATCCTGGTTGAAGCCGCTTCTGTAGGGCGCTCTTCCGGTCTTCAACCTCTCTCGCCCACGATTTCGGCCTGCAAGCATTAAAGTGATGCAACGGACTTTTAATCCGTTGAACAGGGAGCGTTACCCTGGCGGGCCACCAATTCGTTGCCGGGTCGTCTAATTCGTAGGACACCGCCCTTTGAAGGCGGCCGTGCTGGTGCGAATCCAGCCCCGGCAGCCAGCCTTCGCCTCGGCCACGGCTCGGCAAGCCAGCTTCTCAATCTGCCCCGGCGGGATACAAATTCGGAAAATAGTGACCAGCAGCGTCGGCGGGAAAGCCGAGTCGCAGCGGACCTTTGGGAGAATCGGACGTGACCAGACGCTGGGCGAGCAATTCTCCGATCACCTTTTGAGCGGTGCGAGGAGATGCGCCGATTATTCGTGCCGTTTCGCCACGGGCAATTTCGCCGCGTAAAAATAATTCACGCAGCACAGCAGCCGAACCGCGCGGAAGTTCTTTCGCGGATTCGCGGCGTTCGCCATAACCTGAAATGCGATTTAGCATGCCGTCGAGAGCGAGGAGTTCATGCATGAACTCGACCTGATCCGCTGCCACGCCCAAAAACAACTGGCAGAATTCGTCCAAGTATTTTTGCGAAAGATAGCCGCGACCGTCGTAATCGTTCCGCCGCTTCTCGTCAGCATTCGCCAAGGCAGATTGATAGTCCGCCTTTCGACGAGCCAATCCGCGGGAAATTGTCCAGAGCCCGTCGCTGTCAACGTGGGCCTTGACAAACCAGGCATGAGTGAACAGCCGGGCAACGCGGCCGTTACCGTCTAGGAACGGGTGAATCCACGTCAACCGATGATGCGCGGCTGCAGCGGCGATCAATGAGCCCGGATCGGTCTTGACCAGCGGACCGTAAAATTCAGCGAACCGCTTGAGAAACTGATCCAGCTTCTTACTGGACGGCGCCATGTGTCGGCCAACGCTGACTTCACTTTCACGAAGTTTACCGGGATCAACGACGTGCGTTTTGGACTTCTCGTCTTCAAGCTTTCGGAATTGCTCCGGCAGCCGACGATAAAATTCCTCGTGCAACCAGCAAAGGAATTCGGCTGAGCAGATATCGCCCGCGGGCAGATCACGCAACCGAATTTCCATTTCAGCCTGCACCTCCATATGGGCGACGTGTTGGATTTGAAGTGCTCGTTGACCGGCGTCCGTCGAGAAATCTTTTCTGAGTGCAGCATCAATGTCGCGAGGTCGCGTGCGGTGTCCTTCGATGAGGTTCGAGTAATAGCTGTTCATCGAACGGACCAGATAGGCAACCCGTGCTCGCGTGATCGGATGCAGTGAGGAGCGCAATCGCTCGGCGCCTCGGATCAGCGCCAACGCCAAAGCAGACGATCTCTCCTCTCCCTCTTTGGGCCGGAGTGGCTCCATGTCCGAGGGATGGTCATAGAGGGTTTTGGCTGCCTTTTGTGTCATTATTGTGCCGATATTGTTGCCGACGTATCAAAGCACATAAGATCCCTATTTACAAGCGATGTGCCAATAAAACGAGCCATTGAACGGCAATAAATTGCCGATCTTGTTGCCGATCTTTATCGCTCGGGGGTGATCGCAGTTCGCGATAGCGAACACCCCAACTTAGGGCATTCATCTCGCAAGGCTCGGGAAGCCCAATAGAATCGCGTCTGGGTTACACCCTGAAGTCGGAGGGGCAGAACCTTCCCGAGCGACCACTTTCAATTGCCTCGTGATGACTGCAATTCGCGAAGCGAGCGACTCGATTTATGGTGGAATCGACTGCAGCGACGGGAGTCAAATCAGGAGCGCGCCGGCCTCTGACACCGGAGGACCTGGAGCAAAACCAGGCGAGGCAACCACTCCAGTCATTTCAACGAAGAACAAACACCTCAACCGGGAGGGACGCGTTCCAGCGCGTCCCAAGCTGGATTTTGAAAATGGGACGACGTGGAAGTCGTCCCTCCCGACTTTATGACCGACATACTGAACAAGACGATCATCGTGGCGGAGACAACGACCAAAACAGCGAAAGCATTCTTCCAGATCAGGGGTAAATCGCAGTTGGATGGCAAAATATCGTTTGCCGTTTGAATTGCTAAACGATACAAATGGCGAACAAAATGTCGAGACGAGATCACTCAAATCAAGTTCCATCTAAAGCGGCTCAGGCCTTTGTTGAATCAAGGACTGCGGCTGGGCGCGCGGCCTTTTCTTTGAGCGAATTTGTCAGCGACACAAGGTTGTCTATCACCGCCGCGCGACAACGCTTGTTAAGGCTTGGCCACCGGGTTGTTCGCCCAACGCGAAAGCACCAGTTCTTTTTGATTGTCAGTCCTGAACATCGCGCCGTGGGTGCACCTCCGGTCGCGTGGTGGCTGGACGACTATTTCAAATGGCTGGGTCGCCCATATTACATGGCTCTTCAATCGGCAGCCGATATCTACGGCTCCGCACCCCAAGCATTGCAGGTGACTCAGGTCATGACCGATGAAGCGCGCAAGGAGATCGTGTTGGGACGGCTGCGCATTCAGTTTTTCGTGAAGCGGAGCATCAATCGAACACCTACGCAGCCACTCGAGAAAGCGTACGCGCCGCTCACGGTCAGCACTCCCGAAGCGACGGTTTTTGATCTCATCAGATACGGGTCACGGATCGGCGGTCTAGGCCGGGCGGTTGAAACTCTCGCTCCTCTGCTCCCGCGTTTGCGTGTTCAGGAGTTGAAGCGCGTTCTGGATGCTGCGGACGAGATAAGCACGGCACAAAGACTCGGTTACATTTTCGAGCGAAAGAAAAACCGAGAGCTTGCCGCGATCGTTCATGACTGGCTCCCGTCGCGTATGCCGCTGATTCCGCTGGTCCCAGGGCGAGCCAAAGACAAGGGTGCTCCCGTGATTGAAAAGTGGCGGCTTGTGAACAATGCGGGTGAATCCGAATTATGACCCCACTCACCCGCCGGGACGTGCTGGCCCATCAGGCCCATGTGCCTTGGCCAACCCAACGCCAGGTCGAGCAGGATCTTCTCCTTTGCCGATCCATGGTCGCTTTATTCGACGACGATTTCCTGCACGGTCAGGTCGCAATGCGCGGCGGCACCCTGTTGCACAAGGTTCATCTTGCTCCGCCCTGCCGTTATAGCGAGGACATCGACCTGGTGGTGTATGGCGATCGCCCGGAAGATCACGTCCGCAAAGCGCTACGGCGGGGGCTCAAAGATGTGCTGGGAGATCCCAAGGCGTCGGCGTGGAGTGCGGTTCAGCTCGCGATTCGAAACGCCGTCAGGCCTTCGCGCGTGTTGCGCATGACCTACTCAGTGCCGTCCGTCAGTGACCCCGGCGCCTCGCTCGACATCGTCGTCGAAGCCAATGTCACAGAGCGAAAGCCACACCGTCCAATCACGGAGCTCCCATTTGAATTCCCATTCCGCGATGCGACCACCAAGACAGCAATCAATGGCTATCACATCCATGAGATGCTCGGCACGAAGTTGCGCGCCTTGTTTCAGCGTAAGCGGGGACGGGACCTGTTCGATCTATATTGGGCACTGACTCGCGCCGAGCCGGCGGTTGATCCAGAAAAGATCATCGAATCCTTCCAGCATTACCTCAAGCAGGAAGGCGGAAGAGCCGTGCGGGCCGAATTCGTCGGCATTCTTGAAGGGCATTTGAATGATCGCGGCTTCTGCTCCGACATGGAACCACTGTTGCGGGTGGGAATAAAATATAACGTTCAGGAAGCTGGCGATTACGTGAAGAGCAAGTTGTTGAATTTGCTGCCGGCAAAATAACCGGAGCTTGTGCAGCCGATAGCACCTGATTCTACTCGCATGGTGCAGTTTGAATTCATCTTCAAGCCGTTCAGACGTTCCTGTTCACTGCCCTAAGTCTTACCCGAGGCAGCACGGGGCGTTCTTCAGGTTTGTTGCCGCGCACTCCCGAAAGCTCATCGGCTCCCATTTGAATAAGGAACGACAGATCGAAAAATAGTTGAAAGGTATTTCGATCTGTATAGCTCGACGCGGCCTTTGCCTTCCGCGTTCCTTTTCAAGCCCTTTGGCTCGCGTAGCTCAAAGAGAGCCGGCGACGGTTATTTTTCCTTCGTGAAAACTATCGACCGACCGCCGCGCTTTAGGATCATCTGGTTTTTCGCGGCGTCGAACTCGAAAGTTACTTTCCCGCCGAAGAGTTGAAATTTATCCTGCGCCGTCGCTTCGAGCGCGGCAGCGTTTTCACTGCCCGGCTGAACGAAGAGCGTCCCGCCGTCCCGCGTGATGGTCCATTTCTTGGGGGCGTCGGGGCTGGAATAAACGCCGACGTATTTGTCCACAACTCCTGGGTTGAGGGTGATCGTTTCGAAGGCGGGAATCTCGAACGGTTTACCGTAGTAGATGTCGATCACGCCGTTGATAATGTCCTTGACCGGGTAAACCTTCGCGTTGGTAGTGTAGGCGACTACTAGCTTTTCTTCCGGCTGGTAAGCCAGCCACGACCCGTAGTTGTCGCCGCCGCCGGTGTTTCCGTAGAAGGTCTTGCCGGCGAGCGTGAAGGTCACCATTCCGAGCCCCTCGGCGTCCCTGATCGTTTTCATCTGATTGAGGCTGTCCTGAGAAATCAATTTCAGGTCGAAGAGCGACTGAATGAATTTGGCCATGTCGCCGGGGGTTGCGATAAGCTGGAACCCGATGCTCGGATGGGTTTCAAAACTCTGTTTCCAGTCGCTGCCAGTATTGATATAGGTCAGAGCTTCGCCTTTGTTTACATCGATGTGTCCGGTAGCGATGTATGTATCCTTGAGCCCGATCTTAGAGTTGATTCGTTCCTCAACAGCCTGGTCGTAGGGTTTGCCGGTTAGCTTTTCAAGGATAAGGCCCAAAAGGAAATAACCGGAATTGCTGTAGGAATTCTTCGTGTCCGGCTCGAATTCAGGGGCGCCTTTGACGATCAGCGCGAGCATTTCATCCTTGGTTACCGGTGCTCCAGGTTTCCAGGTTGCCTGGTCCCGCCTTACGTTCGGTATGCCGCTCCGATGCGAGAGCATTTGCAGGATGGTAATTTTCCGGGCGTTTGGAACCTCCGGGAAGAACTTGTCGAGGGTGTCGGTCAGCTTTAGTTTTCCTTCCTCGACAAGCTGCAGGATCATCACGGCGGTGAACGTTTTTGTGATCGAAGCGATCCGGAATCGGCTCGCCGCCGTCAAAGGCTTCTTCGCGGTTGCATCAACCTGGGCATAACCGATGGCACGGGTGTAAAGAACGTTGCCGTCTTTGGCGATGATCAGGCTCCCCATCGCCTTGTTCTTTTCGGCGAGACGGTCGAAGAACTGGTCGAGTTTCGCTTTGTCCAGCGTCTGCGCGTGGCTGGCCGTGAACGAGGCCAGGATCAGCAAGGCTGCGAATGGCATTTTGATTTTCATGAAAGCCCTTTTTCTTGGTCGATGGCCTTCTGCGCGCGCTTATGAAGAACCGCTGCAACGATCGCAACGACGCCCGAAACAAAGGCAACGAGTAATGCCGGCGCTACAATACCTGTTATGTCCTCTCCTTTTCCCCGAGATATACCCATCAATGCAACGATTCCTAACACCACCAACGCGCTGACGGTGATTCCGGAGTATCTTACAAATTTTAAGAATGTCATGGAGTCTTGTGTCATAGAAACCCTCGTTGGAATGATGTTTTTGTTTTTATAAACAGGGCAGGGCAGGTCAGATGTATCGGAACAGCGGCGGAAAGAGGATTATGACCACCACCGCCCACGCGCCGTAGACCAGCAGGTAATCCGTCTGCCATTTTACGAGGGAGGTGAACGGCCCGCGTCCTCTCAGGAAGCGGACGTAGAGCACGCTGGACCACGCCAGATTGACCAGGAGAATCACGTTCTCGCCCAGGGCGGCCACGCGGTTCGGAGTAAAGCCAAACTCGGTGATGCGCGCAGCGTTCGCCCACAGCGCCACCGCGTCGGCTAATAGCGCACTGACCACCAGCACGACCTGCACTACATCGAAGGGGTTGGCGGGCGACTGCGGGTCCCGAGCGGATGCGGAGTAAAGCAGAAGGCCAATAACCACGACGAGGAGCAGGTTGAATGCGATGAGCACTTCCCGTGTGACGTCAATGCCGCGTCCGGTCCATAGCAAAGTCGCCAGAAACATGATCAGCATGACGGCGAACATCGGCGTGAACAAACGCGTCAACATCGGCGCCATGTTTTCGATCACGCTTTGCTTCGCCTCCACCAACCAGGATGCGACCAGGACAGCGGCGGCCGCTCCGCAGGGCAGCAACCACGCTCCGATGAACGGCCCGACGTTGATCCCGATGGCCCGAAAGATCATTGCCATGAACGCCGTGAGGACGCCGCCGCCGAGGGCGATCAGGACGTAGTAGATGAAGAGCTCGCCCGAGAATCGAATGAAGTCCATGCGGCTATCGACCTCTCTCCAGCGTCCGCCGGCGTACGCAATTCCCACCACCAGCCAGAGCGCGATGGGCAAGTGCAGCGCCAGGAGCACCTCGGTGGAACTGGCCCGAGGGAAGGGATAAACGTTGGCGAATACGCCCGCGACGATGAACGCCACGCCTAGCCAGCGAAGGACGCGGGTTTCGACCCGCCGTTTCCAGGCGAAGTAGATGGTCAGGAGCGGGAACACGAAAAGACTTGCGTTGCGGAGATAGAAACGGACGTCTGCATCCTTGTGTTCGTCCAATTGCAGCCCGAACAACGCCGGCGCCTTGATGGCCATTGCCGCAGCCACCGCAAGACAGAATGCGACGATAACGTCTGTTTGGCCCGGCCCTCGCAATTCTCCGGAATCCGAAGGCACGACCAGGAGCTGTTTCCAGAGACGGTTCGCGTGCGCGCGCGCGAACTCCCGAGAGAGGGCGTCGTGGCTGCCCATGCGCTTCACCGCCATCAGGAACGCTTCGTCGGTGGCAAGCCCCGCATCGACGAGATCCGCAATCTGCTGGCGCAGGTGATTCTCAAGCTCCGCGAGATCGATCGAGTGGGTCGCCTGCCGACGGCGGAGGTAGCTCCGCCACTGTTCGATCTGCTCCTCGAGCGATACCGCATGACGTGAAGTTTGCATCGTCAGAGCTCCCGAACTCGCTGGAGGATCGCATGGCCATCCTCTTCGGCCAGGATTGCCAAGACGATTGGGGGTAGTGTGAGATGCGCAAAATATTTTTGCATTTCGGGGTAAATCGCTACGCACTTTGCATGACAAAGTATACGATGTCAAGAGCTCAGTGTCCGTTCAGCCCTTGACGAAATGCAGTATTAACCTACCCAGCACCGCCAAGATAGATGGACACATGGAGCACACACTTTGCATCACAAAGGTCCATTCAACACTTACGTCGCCGTTTATCAAGACGCCGTCGAAACCCTTTTTCAAGGGAGTGTCCGAGGGAAATCACACTCCCGAAATTTGATCCAAAGAAAGACGAGAGGCACTCGCTCCTAGATGCATCTTCCACAAAAACTCGGTTCCCAAACGCGGACGAAAGTTCTGTTTTTACACAAGGAATGACGGTCAACCTTCTCGAACTAAAGAATGAGTTCGACGGCGCAGTGATCCTTCTCACCACCATGGCCGACGTGATTGATCAGTACGACTGGTCAAATTGTCCGGAGTTTAATCCTTAATGAACACGAAAGATTTTCTCCGTCTCGGCGTTAACGTTCGACCACTTCAAACGGCACTGCTGGCAATGTGCCTAGTAGAAAGCGGGTGCGATTGGCTCGAAGCGCTGGCCTTCCTTGGGCGGCCGGTCGGATCATGAAAGCATCGACGATCAGATTGCCTTCTCGCGTTTTCCTCGCCCCGGCGTGCTGAAAAACAAGCTGTGCGACGCCTCGATCTGTCGACACGTTTTTGAGCGTGATTCCCTCTGGCGGGTCGCTCAATTCGAACTGCAGGTTCTCGGCAAATCGACCTGCCGGAAAGCTAACTTCGATTTGCGCAGTTCCGCCTGCGGGAATGCGCACGGGCGTCGAGCTCAAAAGTCTCGGCCAGGCATTCATCATCCCGCGCGAGAAGACGAGCGCGGTGAACTCTTTGGCTGGAACGAGGTGATGATAGGCGAATGCCTGCATCATATCATCAGCGGGAACGGCCGGCCTCAGCACTTCCTTCGCCGCAATCGTGGCGCGCCCCTGCAGAGTAAAATGGGCCGGTGCGTCGAGCGGAAACCGCGGCGCGCTCAACGTCACCCGAACCTGGTCTTGCGCTGCCGGGACGCGACCGCCGCTTAAATGAAAGCCCGGAGGCGCTTCGTTGAGGTCCAAAAATATTTCATTAGTGAAGCCGTCCTTCCGCAGCGCATAGACAGTAAGCGGCACGGCGGCGCCGCAACGCATGCTGAGGCTGGAGGGAACGACTCGGAGTTCGAAGTTCGGACGTGGGGCGCTGATCCGCAGGCGGTAGGCATGATCGAGACTCCCTTTGTGCTGCGTGTCACCAATGTGGACGCAATACGCTCCGTCTGCGGGGAGGACCGCGCGGATGTACGAGTCAGCATGGTGCGTGTCGAGCCCGCAACCTTTGTCCTCGAAATCATCGTTCATCGCGACCGGTCCACCTTTTGCGTCGGTCAGCTTCACCAACGAATCGAGAGGCGAGCCGAGCCTGCGCGCGTAAACCTCCGCGACAATCTGCTCGCCCGCGCGGCCTTGAAAACGAAAGACATCCCAATCGCCCGGTTCATTGATCCGCCCATTCACAATGATTGGAAGTGTTATAGGTTCGGCCATCTCGATTCTGTTGTTGGATTCTTTTTCGATGCACTCGGGCAATGTCTCCACCGCGAACGGCACATTATTAGCCACGCCTTCGTGAGGGATTCCAACCAATGAAACGATTCCGGGCGCGCTGTTCGTTTGGGATAGCGCACTCGTCTTTAGGTTCCAGCCTTTCAACTCCACTCGCGTGACATCGCCGGCTTTCCCGCCCAATGGAAAGATGCTCGTCACAAAGGGCAGGTCACCAATCGTTATGCGGTAAACGAAATCCTCGCGACCTCGGAAGAGCGCATCTTTAATTTCGAGGATGTACTCAGCTTGCTTGGGAATCTCGCACTCGAGCACCGGGTCCGGATGGAAACGGTAATCATCGACATAGGCAACTTCGTGGCCGCCTGTATCGTAAAGTGTCAGCGCGGCTTGAAACCAGCCTGGCACTGCGTCAGCGAGATACGGAATCAGATCGCGCGCGCGGACGATGGCCACGACTCGCTCTCCTTTGAGCGCGTGAAATCGATAGCGGTGCGCTCCGCCGGGGCCTATCTGGCCGTTCACTGCCGCTGGCAATCGAATGCTGAGTTCGGATCGGGCCGGAATTTGCACGGGCGGCTTGCCCAGCCGGTCCAGAAAACGATCCACCTCTGGATTGGGCGTTTTGGCTGGCGGTTCTGAATATTCGGGCAGTTGACCGATCCAAAACTTCAGCGGGTTCGAGATGCCAACCAAAGATCCGAGGCGAACTTCCCGTTCACCAGTCTCTGCCTCGGCCGCCAGCCTGACGCGCACGGTTACGTTTTCCGCAATCGCCGGCGTCGCTTGACGGTTGGGCGGATTCTTCAGGACTCTTTCCCTGATGTCGGTGAGCGCTTTCTCGTCCGCCGCCGTCCAGCTATTCGTAGAATTGCGCGGCGTGTCCCGGCCAAGATTGCGCCGTTCGCGGAAGGCAGCTTGCCTCTTCTGCTGCAACTCTCGAAAGCGATCGCGCAACCGATTGAATTCGCCCGGCGGCATCGGTTTGCTGAAATCGACAATGCTTGTTTGAACGCCCGAGCCGGAAACGAACACATTCGTCACCGCATCGAGATATTGGCCGCCGACTATGACTTGAAACGTCGTGCCTTGCTGACCGCCGGCGGGATAGACGTAGCCAATGTGCGGTGTGGCTTGTTGCCCACGCGCAGTCCAGGCTACGAGAACCAACGCAAGCGTTGCGGCAACTCGGCTCATCCCGCTCACAGGATCTCCTTCAAATTCCCCGCTGCCATTACGCCTTCGCTCGGGGCAGGAATGACGCGGGTGTCGATTCCTTGCGGATGGGGAAGTTTCGCCTCGGGATCAATTCCGAGCAATTCGTAGATGCTCGCGATGAGGTCGGCGGGGTAAACTGGCCGTTCCTTCAGCTCTTCGCCCTTGGCATCGGATGCGCCGATGATGTGGCCGGGCTTGAATCCTCCGCCCGCGACCAGGGCCGAGAAAACTGTCCCCCAATGATTGCGCCCGCCATTCCAGGGAGCTTCCCATTGCACGCGCGGGGTGCGGCCAAATTCGCCACACAACCAAACAATGGTGCTATCGAGCAACTGGCGATCAGACAAGTCCTGCAACAAACTGGCTAAGCCCTTGTCCAACTCGGGAAGTTTGCGGCGCATCGTCTCGAAGTGCTGCTTGTGGGTGTCCCAACCTTTGTAGTTGATCGTGACGTAAGGAACGCCTTTTTCAACCAGCCGGCGCGCCATCAGACACGATTGGCCGAACGTGGTGCGGCCATAGCGATCGCGCAGTTCAGGCTTTTCCTGCGACAGATCGAACAATTTGCCGGCGTCGCCCAGAATGAGTTCATAAGCCTGATCTTCGGATTGGTAGAGCGCCTTCAAGGAGGAATCGCCCGCCATGGCATGACCAAGCGTGTTCAGGTTTTGCAGCAACGCGCGGCGAGCTCGTTGCCGTTCATCCGAGATGCCTTGGGACGCGATTCCTTCCACATTGAATTTCGGCGCAGCAGGATCGCCTCCGGTGGCGAACGGCTTGTAGCGCGACCCCAGGAAACCGGCTTCGGAGAAGCGACCTTGCGGTTCGGTCAAAACGATGTAAGGCGGAATCAATCCGGTGTAGCCGGCCTGGCGCCCTTTAAAGAATGAGGTCACGGCTCCCACGCACGGATAGACGTCGCGACCTCCTGACGCGCGTCCGGTCTGCACCCAGTATGAAGCGGTTTCGTGCGCGAAGTTTCCGTGTGTCATGCTTCGGATGATGGAGAACTTGTTGGCCTGTTGGGCGAGCAGAGGCAGTGACCCGCCAATTTCGATTCCGTCCACCTTCGTGGGAATAGCTTTGGCAAGAGGCCCGCAGTAATCATAGCCCGCGGCTGGTTTCGGATCGAATGTATCGATGTGACAGGGGCCGCCCCACATCCAGATTTGGATGACAGATTTGGCCTTGGCCGTTCGAGCTGCCGCAGCCGAGCGCAAGCCCCATCCATTCAAGAGCAGCAGTCCCGCCGGGCCATAAAGGCATCGACGGATCGCTTCACGGCGCGAGACAGGCAAGTTGCCCAAATTGGAAATCAGACGCGCGTCGTCCCGCCTCAGCTCGCGGTCGACGAAAAGTTGGTTCGTGCTCATGGTTCACCTTTTTCTTCAGTGCCGGCAAAGAAACTCAGCGGTGTTGATCAAAGCCCAAGCGAGATCGAGCGCTGCCTCGCGCGGCGTTGCGGCGGCTTGAAAATGCGCGGTCGCAATCCTCAGTTCGTCCGCGGTCGGAAAGCGCGCGAGAATGCCGAGATAAATTCCGGCCGTTATTTGCGCGGGCGTTTTTTGAGATTGGGTTTGGAATTGCACGTTTCGGCTCTGCTCGATCTTCCGCAGAATGTGATTCGAATTGAGGAGATGAAGTTCCTGCGCGGCGGTCGGACGGTTGTCGCGCTCCGATTCAAGGCCGGTGTCGCGCGGTGGCCTTCCGAACATTTCCAGAAACGAGCTGGTGATGCTGCCGTCGGGCAAAGCAATCGACCGGTGGCTTTCCGGGATGAATGTGTACGGTTCGGGGATTGCGCTGGAATATTTCTCCGTTGAACCGGTGATCTGATCCAGGGCATCCACCAAAACTTCCGCTTCGAGCCGGCGCACTGGATACGCGGCAAAGTTCGCGGCCGCTTGGGGATGCTGGCTCTTGGGAATCGAGGAGAGCTGGTAGGTTTGCGAATTCAAAATCAGGCGGTAGAGATGCTTCAAATCGTAATGCGAGGCGACGAGTTCCTTCTCGAGGCGCGCGAGCAATGCCGGGTTGCTGGGCAGATTATCCGGACGAATGTCATCCGGCTCGTGAATGATGCCACGCCCGAGCAGCCAGGACCAAACTCGGTTGGCGATGTTCCGCGTGAACCACGGATTCTTCGGGTCGATCAGCCAATCCGCGAATGCTTCGCGCGGGTCTTTCTCAGCTGAGAGGCGAATCGATTTTCCGTCTGGAAAGGTCGCGTCGCCATCGCCGGCTAAGCCAAACTCATTGGTTTTGCCCGGGTCAAAGAAGACAATCTCTTCCTTCCACTCCGCCGTTGATTTGTAACCCACCTTACAGAAGAAGATCCCCATCCCGCGCCACTCATGACCCAATCTTTCCGGCCGCACTCCCATAAATGCGAGTGCGGCAGCTTGGGCAAGGCCCTGCGGTTCGCGATTCTGGAGCGCGCGATAGAAGTTGACGGGCGGGTCCCGAAAATTGCTGCCGCTCGATGTTAGCAACTCGCGCACGATTTGGTCGTAAGGCTTGTTCTCCTCGACGGCCGTGCGGATCCAGCGGTGGTACGCTTGAGCGGCGTTCGGCCACAGGTTGATTGGAAACTCGGCTTTCACCCGGAGCAGGTCGCTCCATTTCATCGCCCAATAATCGGCGAACTCGGGTCGCTTGAGCAGTCGCTCAATCAAGGCCGGCCGTTTCTTCGGATTGCTCTCGAGGATGAATTGCTGCGCCTCATAAGCGCTCGGCAACGTGCCGATCACATCGAGATATGCGCGCCGGACAAACACGCCATCGGAACAAATGTTGGCCGGTTGAATGCCCAATCGATTCAATCGTGTGAAGACCAGATCATCGATCGGATTGGCGCGCGAGAGTTCCGCGCCGCACTCGAACGGGGAATACGAGGCCTCAGGCGCGCCCGCGCCGTGCATGGGAAGGAGAGTGATGGCCGCCATTAAAAGAGCGAGCTGAAGGTTGCAGCGTGCGGCCCAAAGCAGGGGACCGATTCCAAGCCGCGCGGTCGGTTTGCTCTGGGGTTTGCGCGAAATTGGCTCGGTCATATTTTCGGATCAGATATTCCAACGCTCAGCCATCACCGATCGGCTTGTGCTGGGGCGTGTCCTGGACACTAGACGCAGCTCGATCCGAAAATAGCCTCTCCATTCTTGGAGTTTTAATGCCCGTTTCTTGCAAACGAGATGTCATGGGCCTGGGGTTTAGCCGAAAATCATTTCAAAGCTTTACGCGGAATTCCGAATAGGTTTGGCTCAGCGCGTTTCGTCTATGAAACGAATTGGAATCCTCACGGCAGGCGGCGACACCCCAGCGCTCAATGCAACCATTCACGGCGCGGTCGTTCGCGCCAATCACCTCAGCATTGAGGTTTACGGATTGTTCAAAGGGTTTAACAGTTTGTTCAATCCGCGCGTGCCGCACGTCCATTTAAATCCGCTGTTTCAAACCATTCCAGAACTCGACCCGACATTGGGCGGCACGATTGTCGGGGCCTCGCGCGATTATTTGAATTCGGAAGACGGTGAAGAGTTGAAGGAAATTGCGGGGCGCTTGAAGCGGCTGAAAATCGAAGGGCTCATTTGTGTCGGGGGCGACGGCACGCTTAACGGGATGCAACCGTTGGCCGATTTTCTGCCGGTCGTGCTTGCTCCGAAAACCATCGACAATGACCTTGGATTAAACTACCGCAGCGAGCCGGACGAATGGAAACGGGAGCGGAGCAGCGAGGCTTCAGGCTATATATACAACCGAGCTCCCTCGCCGGCGCTATTTGATCTGGAGCGAATGGTTAACTTTGTGACGCCGGGTTTCGCCACCGCTGTTTATGTCTCGGCGAGCGGCGTCGAACGGATCCGCACCACGGCCGAAAGTCATCGGCGCATCGCCATCACGGAAGTCATGGGCCGGCACTCCGGGTACATCGCGCTCGGCGCAGCTTACGGCCAACCTGATATTATTTTGGTTCCTGAACATCCGTTGGATATCGGGGCGCTGGTGGCCCGCATCAAAGAGCTTTACGAGCTGCAAAAGAACGTCGTGATCGTCTGCGGCGAAGGGATCATCGATCAGCAAGGAAGGGAACTCGGAGCGGAGCGGGCCTCGCACGACCCGGCGGGCAACAAGATTTTGAGCGGCGCAGCCGATGCGCTGCGGCAGATCCTCATCGAGCAGATCGGTGACAAATACTTTAAAGACCTTCGCCGCGGCACGACGGCGAGCGAAGTGATTTTCACGCGCAAGATTGGCCACACCCAACGCGGCGGGCGGCCTTTGTTGTTTGATCGATTTTACGCCGCGCAACTTGGCGCCAAGGCGCTCGACCTTCTCCTGGAAGGCCGCAACAACGCCGTGGCCATCTTACAATGGAATAGGGCGCAGGGGTTTCACTTGGACAGTTTCGATGGAAACGGGTTCCGCGACCGTTGGGGGCATATCCACGCGCGCCGGGTGCACCCATCCTTTTATGACGGCCGGCTCATGAAATGTTCGCGGATGGGCACTGACTATCTAATGCAGATTATGACTCACGCGATCGGTCGCGACGACGTCGAGCACATTCACGACACGTTGTTTGCGGCTGGCAATCTGCTCGAATCCTATCATTCGCCAAATGCCGATATGAGCAAACGGATCCGTTACCTGGAATGAGCGTCTGATTTGAACGGTTCGGATAAACCCCAATGTTGCACAAAAATCAGCTCGGAGGCATGGGAGAGGCGCCGGCTCATTACAGAAAATGCAGCTTTACCGTACTGTTGCATCCTTCATTTTGAATGAGCGTTGCCCCTCTCCTGTCGGCAGGCCGGCATCTTTACCACCGATAGTAGCGGTAAGGATTATCGCCCATAGGGAAATCGGTTCGGTAATCAGGGTAATAATATGTCAGAGACTCGGAACCCTCCGGCTTGGGACTCAGCGCCATTTCCAAGTCCACGCGCGGGCCCGTGGCTTGAGGCCCGGGCCGATCACCGTTCGGGGCGACTGGCAAGCCCGGCGTAATATCGCGGGGATGGAATATCCGGCTGTCCACGGCGAAAGTGGCGCCGAGGTTGGCCAGCAATTGAGCGACGGCGCGCGTGGCACGCCAACGCGTATAACGGAAATAGGTTTTCTGGTCCGCGTGGAAACCATCGGGGTCCACCTGGCAGAAGAGGGCCAAGCCCTTTCCTATGGTTTTGCGACCAATCAGTCCGTCCGCCCCGATCTCCACCCCTGAGCTCAGGATCCAGGGAGGAGTATCCAGGAAAGAGCGCCAGCGAAGATCGGATGCGCTAAGGCCTCGTGTCTCGGTCCACTCTGGCGCGGAAAACGAACCGGCGAAATCGGCTGGGGCCGGCTTCAAAATCGCGCCGAACCCGTCGGACTGTGCCCGTGGCAAAAAGAAAGCTTTGCCCCCGTTTTCCAGGTAGGCCGTGAGCGCCGTCGGGTCGAACGCGGCATCCGGTCCAATGAGGAGGAGCCCAACTGCCGCGGTGTCGCCGACATCAGGCATGGTGGCCGACTGTTGATAACTTACGCCGATCCTGTCGAGCCATGCCGCGCCGGTGGCGCCGCCCACATAAACGACTTTGTTCACTCGTAAAGAAAGGGGCGACTGAAGCGCGTAATCAATCAGGCGCCCGGCCATGCGCCGCGCGGTTGGGTCCTGGTCGATATGATCCTCCAAGTCGAGGGTTGAAACGATGAGCCTGCCTTGCCCATAGTCCAGTTCCATCAGCGGTGTGTACGCCAGGTCGAATTCGCATTCCAGCAGCGGACGCCATCCGCTCCGGTGGGGCTTTTCGATGGCGGCGCTGCTAACCCCGCCGCGGTTGCCCCAGTGCCAACCGGCGTAGGGCTGCTCTCGTTCGTTTCCGCGCAGGTAATTTCCCGCATATTCTGGGTAGGCCTCAATCAATGTGCTGCTGCCCGACCAATCGCGGAGGTCTTCTGAATCCAAAGTGTCAAATGGCGAATGGAGCGTGGCGGAACGGACCGGGAAGACGCGCCGGGCGACTTTCGGGCAGACGCGCCATTCGAGAGCTCGCGCCATCCAGTCAGGGTCCTGAGCACAGATGAGCGCCCGGCCTCCAGCGCGCACATAAGGTTCCAGGCTGACAGCGATGGTTGGATCATCCTTCAACGCGTTGCGTCCAATCACGACCAGCGGGGCAGCGGAAGGCGGGATGGATGGATTATTGGATAAATGGATCGGGGTTGTCCGATAGCCCAGCGCATCCAGCATTTTTTTGGTAAGACCGCCAGGGTCGATAAGCGCGATTTCATCGCTGGCTCGTCGTGCCCCGGCCTGTGCGCTTCGTTTGTCTCTGCCTTCCTCCTCGCCAAACACGCGAAATTTAAAGGAATCCTGGTGCGTGGCCTGGCCGATCGTTGCGGCGAGCGTGATCTCGCCGTGGGCGCGTCCTGAGGGTGGGATTGTACGTGAAGAGGGCAACGGCATCTGGAAAGGAATGAATCGGATTTCGGAAACTGCCAGGCGTCCCTGCATCCGGCCCTGACGCACTTTCTCGCCACCAACCGTGGCAGTCCAAGCGGCGGTGAAATTCTGAGGCTGGCGCGCATCGTTGATCAGGACGATCTGCTTTTCGATTTTCTGCCCGGGGCTGTAGTGATGGTCCTTCGAAGTGTAGGCTGCCGCAGGGCCGGAGATCCAGGCCAGGGTTGGGCCGTTGATCTCTTTCAGCGCGTCCTGCATCCAGGACCAGGTGCGCAGCCCTCCCGAGAGACCGGCGCTCCGCCAACTGCGCCATGTATGAATGCGGTAAAGCTGCTGGATCTTGTGGTTGTTGGCATATTCATCCAGGCGGTTTTCGGAGCTCGCGTAAAGCATCCCGCCGCGGAATAAATCGTGAAGATACGCGCGATATTTTTGTTCCTCCGCGCGGTACGCTTCCGTCCCGAAATAGATCGCGGCGAATTCGGTCAGCAGCGGCTCGCTGGTGATATTGCTCTCAAACCCGTGGCGCCCGCGCCGGAAGGTGCAGTCCATGGGCGTGCCGAACTCAACCATGGAAACCGGCATCTCGCCGCTTTCCGCCCATGCGCTGAGCCAGTCCTCGCGCTCCTGCAGCGGCAAGAGATCCAAGTAGCAATTCATCGTATAGACATCGCCCGTGTAAGCGCCAGCGTGGCTATAATAGGCGCGGGTCGAATCGAGCTTCTTGAGCCCATCGAACATCTCCTTGCCGTAAGAGATCAGGCGTTGCCAGGACTGGTCGTTTTGCCCCCAGCCGCCGCGGCCGACATGGCGCGGATCTGCATCCACCGCGCTGTTGAAGAAATTAAAACCGGCGATCCACATGATCACGGAGGGATGATTGCGGTAGTGCCGCATCCAAACATCGGCGCGCTCGAAGGCCCGCTGCTGGTTCTGCTCCCAGGCAAGCTGGCCCCTCGATCTCATCATGTATTTATTGGCATTAAGAATGTACTGAGCGACCAGGTATCCCTGGCGGTCAGCCTCCTCGATGTTCCGGCTCGAATCCGCAGCATCGCCTCGTGTGTCCACATTCTCTCCGCCCATTTCGGCGAAGATGTCCCCGACCTGCCCGCGCGGCCCATTGTAAAAGCAAGGCTGGCGCAAATGGATCACGGCGCCGTTCAAATAGAATTGGCGGCCCTCGATCCAGAACTCGCGGAAGCCGAATTTCTGAGTGAACTCGTCATCCAAGCCGGCGCCGTTCGCCCTGAGCCGAAGGGTGTAAAGGTTGGGTTGGCCCACGTCCCATAAGCGCGCATCGGCCCAGGCCCACGAAAGAACGAGCGTCTGGGTTTCCTTGGCCGCCGCCACAGCGTCTGCCGCGAAGCTCTTTTCCACTTCTCCTTTTTCATTGAGCATGTCCGCCGCGAAGTGAACCGGGCCTGGCTGGTTGACGCCGGTGAGCTCAACGTCGACCTCAATCTTGCTTTTCCGCGTTGAAGTGCGCACAAAAATATCGCTCACGCGCGCGGCCGAGGAACGGCTTTCCAAAAAAACGCTCCCAGTCAAACCGCGCGACCTCAGCGAAGCGGGCGAAAAGGAAACGGTGCTGCTCAAGGCATTTTGCCAGAAAGTGCCCACTTGATCCGCGTCGGCAATGGCCGCGACCAGCACTCGAATGTCCGCTGATTCACCCGGCCTTGCCGCGGACGTGATGTCCACCGAACCCCAGGGCCAAGGCGCCTTGCCGCATTCCTTTCCATTGACATAGACAATCGCGTCGGTGCAAATGCGGTCGAAGCGCAGGCTGATGGCGCGCCCTTCCCATTCCGCGGGGATGCGCGCCTGTCGCTCGTACCACGCGCGCGAGACGCGGGCTCCGTCAAAACGGTCCCAGAGCGGCCCTTGGCCGAACGCTACGAAATCCGCGGATCTGCCTCTCGAGTTGTGCCAACTGCCCGGCACTTTGATATAAGCCCATCCAGTCTCTGAGGGAGTTCCCTCCGTTGCGGGCATGAAGCGCCAAGTTCCGTTCAGGGACACCTGGGCCCGTTTGGGATTGACCGTGACGACATCTGCCTTCTCCCAGTTTAGGCTAACCGCGGCAGGTTGTTTGGCGCCAGCCGGCGGCGGGTTTGTCGCAGGGTTCTTATGATCGGCGTGGGGGGCCACACTGAGCTGTGCGAAGGCTTCTCTTCCCACGGCGCAAAGACAGAGGAACGTTAGAATGAGTGGCAAGAGGCGCATAAACGTTGATTCAAATGGCAGCATCGCGGTGCGTTTGCCCCTCTCCCTACCCTCTCTCCGCGCTGGTGCAAATCATCGTTGGTACAGCGCGAGGAGAGGAATCAAAGGTGAGGGGTGGCGCACATTGTATGCAACAATAGCACCCATTCATTTGTTCGCCGCGCCGTTCACGACAAATTGCTGTGTCACCGGCCCCACGGTTTCGTGCGTCCTGCTTTGTTCATATTCATTTCCCCACATGATTGCATCTTTGTCATGCACCAGCCGATGCTCTTTGGTGAGGGTGACGCTGACGGTGACCGGTCCGCCCGTTCCGTCTGAGGCCCCGGTTATTAGCCCTGTATCCGGGTTGATGCTCATCCAGTCCGGTTTTTGCGTGAGGGAAAATTTCAGCGGTTCCATCTTCCAGAATTTAGCTCCTGGCTTGGGCTTGGCGGCATCTCTTCTCGTGAGGTCGCCCAGGGAACGGATGGATCTGACTTGATAGGTATAAGTTTGGCCCGCGGGGGCGCGCGTCACAGGCAGGCTGTAGATGAATGGCCTGGGCGCTTCGGCATAGTCGGAATCGCCGCTTCTCTTACCGCTGCTGTCAACCGCGACGACGCGGTAATAGGCCTTGTTCGCGTTAGGAAGTGAGTTGCCAGCTCCGATCACATCCAGTGAAGTGCCGGCGACTTCGGCGACCAAGTTGGCGGGGAAAGAGCCGGCGAGTTCCTTCGTGTCGCCGAGGTTAACCTGGTAGGGAGCGTCATGAACGGTGAAGCCCTTCTCGTCGCTGCCATAAACTCGATACTTGGCCGGCGCTCTGCCTGCCGGATTCGAACCCCACGTCAATGTGCCTATTCCGGTATCGGGGTTGCGTTTGATCGTCACGTCCAGTGGATACGCTGGTCCTTGCGCGGTGAAGCTCCAAGTGCGACTCCAAGGTCCCCAAACGCCATTTGCATCCTTTGCTTTCACACGCCAGTAGTAAGTCCCGCCATGTGCCAAAAGCCCCGGACGCGGAACCGTGTAGCGGGTTTTTCCCTGGTCAGGCGTCTTGGAAATGTATTTGTCGAAATTGGGAGACAGGGGCCATCTCATGTCCGGACGGTCCGAGAGCTGGAATTGATAATCTGTTATAGCATCGCCATCCGGGTCAGTGGCCCTGTTCCATTTGAACACCACATCCGTCCCATCGCTCTCGCCGCCGTTTGCCGGATATAGAGCGGATGCAGAGGGGGTTGGAGGGCGAGTCTTGGATCTTTCGACCCAGCTATGAGTCATCCTGAGTTTCCTGGCGCTGTTTGAGCCGGTCTTGTTGTCGGTGTGCTCGAGATAAGTGAATTGATTGTTTCCAATGGTCATGGAGGGCATGGCCAGAGGCGCCATCTGGATGTCATTTATGATTTTGAGGGCGCTTAAGGAAGCTGAGCCGGTCAAGGTGCATCTGAGCCAGTACTCGTAAGAGTCGGCCGTGCGGCCCTTGAATTTGTCGTCGAAGCTGGCCGGCGTCGCCAGCGGCGTGTAAACGGTTTTTTTCCAATCTTTCGGGTCGACCAAACCGACCTCGAAAACATAACCATCGCCTGAGGCGGAGAGGGCGCCTCCGACGAATTGGTAAGGCACTTTCATATGCCAGAGGATCGTGCCTGTGCCTCCCTGGTGGGCGGTGAGAACGCCGTCTTTGTTTATGATGTTCGTTACGGTCGCTCCGGCACGCCACTGCGAATCGTTATGGAAGTCCGGAGCATATTCCCAGAGGCCGTTGTAGATCGTGTCTGGAGAGGTCGGTGGATAACCCGCCATGTCGCCATGATATTTCACGGGAGTCTCGTGCCCCCATCTCCATTCGATGGCTTCGTGCGGGCGCAGAACCATGCTCATAGTCCACCAGGCCCAACCGTCGAGTTGCACCGTCGTTTTGCCCTCCCAAGTGTAGTACTGTGCGTAATCCTCATTGTTCCTGATAGGATTGAACGCGCGCATGATTCCATATTGGTGCACGCGCTTGATCAGGTCGTGGTCCCGGACCAAATCCAATTCATTGGCCAGGGTGTGGTTGTCCCGCATGAGCATCAGCGTGGCCTGGTCGCCATCGAGGAGATTGTACCTGCCATCGAAGAACACCTGCGGGGCGACATGGCCGGGGAAATGGCTGAAGATGCAGTCGTGAATGCCGGCTTTGTCGAGCAAGTCCGAGAGGCAGAGCGTGCTGTTTCCGCACGTGTTAAAACCGAACACATTGATCGCCTGCGAAACGTCGCCCTGCGCTGTGTTGTCACCGTTCCCTTTGTGGTAGCGATGGGTGATATAGAAATAAAAAAGCGCCAGCGCCTTTTCTCTATCCGTCGAAAGTCCGTCGACCACCGAGTTTGCTATCGTCTGCTGGGAAAAGAAATCGATGGGACCGATCTTCAGCCACGGATTGATCACGTTAACCGCGCCGACATTCTCCATGCGGATCGAGCGGTTTGGTTCCCACGTCTGTTCGTAAGGCTCCCAGACGCCGGGAAGCGTGGCGCACATTTTCCCGTCCATCGTGCCGCCCAAAGCGATGTCGTAGATAAAGGGGGAGGCGGTGATCTCCTGGACATGCCGTTTAGGAATATCTGTCGGGTCTGTGTTGGAGGCCCACGGCTCGAATGCTGCCTTCGAATGGGGAATAGAACCAACAGCCGCAAGAACGGGCATCAACGCTAGCAGTCGAAAACATTTCACGAATGAAGGCTACAGCAACGCCAGGGGCCAACAACAGAAAAACTGGCGGTGGAAAACCTGCTGGCCCTGGGCCCTTCAAGCAATCGTCATTAGTCTCCCAATAATCGCCCGCTGCGTGGGGGTGAGTTCCATCGCCCGGATGTGAGCTTCGCCGCGCATGTAAACCGACTCCAAGTCCGCCATGGCCTTCTCGAAGATTTTCTTCCCTCGCGGCGGGAAGGCGCTCGCTTCGACAGCACAACCCATTCTGATTTGCTCAGAGACGAAAACCATGGCTGACAGGATTTCCCGATCTTCGCTGTCAACAACCGGGAAGAGATAATTCACCAGCAGAGTTGCCCGGAGTTTCTCCTGCAGTTCCAACTCGTGCCGGAATCCAGTTCTGGATGCACCCACGATTTGTTCTCGTTGTTTCCGGGTGAGGAGGCTAGCCATTGCCAAATCAACGTAATGCTCTGCCTCTTCAAGAAGCTGCTGCAGATCGTGTTTGTCCATCGTTCGGTTTGGGCTCCGTGATGCGACGCACGATAAACGCAAGAACGCCCGACGCGCTAACCAGATTTTGCTTTTCGAAGGAAATCGCTAAGATTGGACCCGGAGCCACGCGTTGTGGTCGGCTTCACCCTCGTCTTCGAGGAGATTCCTTGAGGCGGAAACTGCGAAATTGGTAAAGAGTAAAGGTTGACTCAAACGGTGGACTTCTCGAATTCAAGGAATCTAGCCGGGTGGGCGATGACGCTTATCGCCAGCCTGAATCTTTTCTGCGTCGGCAACTCTGAGATTGTCGCCAAAACTTACGAGACTCATCCGTCTGCGCCCGCGTCGGACCGGGAGGAATTTGAGACGCTTGCCAATAGCCTGCAGCCCGGCGACGAATTGATTGTCCATGCGGGAACTTATTTGCAGGATTCCCGCCGTGCCATCACGGCTCGAGGCACGTCAGCGAGGCCGATCATCATTCATGCGGCGGCGGGCGAGTTCCCTTTATTTACTGCGAACGCGAGAAACAACTGCATCGAATTCGTCGATTGCGCGCACCTGGTGATTCGCGGGTTGCGTTTCAGAGGCGGGAATTCCGGGGTCCGGTTTATTCGCGGCGAGCACATCACCATCGAGGATTGCGAGATTTTCGAAACGGGGAACAACGCTCTGACGATGAACAGCGGCAATTGCCACGCGTTTCTCGTGCGCCACAATCACATTCACCACACTGGCTTGAGCACTTCGCGGCCGACGGAGGGCGAAGGCATGTATATCGGCTGCCACAATGGTTCGTGTCGCACGACCGGTTCGATATTCGAGGGCAATTACATTCACCATCTGCGTGGAACCAGCGACGGCGGCAACGACGGCATCGAGATCAAGGCTGGGTCATTCGGAAACATCGTTCGGAACAACGTCATCCATGACACGAATATCGAACGCCAATACCCCGGTATTTTTGTCTACGGCGGTGGTCCAGGAACAAACATCGTCGAGGGAAATGTCGTCTGGAATGCGGGCGAAGGCATTCAAGTGGTTTCAGACGCAATCGTTCGGAACAACATTATCTTCAATTGCGCGGCAACCGGGATCACCGCGGCCCCGCACGGCGCGATGCCGCACGTTCGCAACGTCTCGATCGTTAACAACACGATCTTTAATGCTCCGGTTGGCGTCCGGATGCGCTGGGCCAAGTCCACCAATGCCGTCTTCGTGAACAACTCGATTTATTGTCCGACGAGTTCGGCGCTGGTGGCTGAGGTGGGGTCGTCTTTGTTGCGAAACAATTTTATCCATGGCCGTCAAAACGGAGTTGTGATCGACCATCGCCAATTCTTTGAGGGAGGCGAAGCAACGGCAGCTTTCGTGGATGCCACTAAGAATGATTTTTGGCCGCGCGCAGGCTCCCCGCTCATTGGGAAAGCGGATGCGACGTTCGTCCCAGAGTTGGATTTCAACGCAACGAAACGAACGACGCCTTACGACATTGGCGCCTACGAATCCAATCCAGAGCAACAAAACCCCGGTTGGCTTATTCAAGCTGGGTTTAAACGCTGACCTCGATCCCTTTGGCCCGCGAGAGGAGAACCTCCGTTGCATTATTACAGATGGAGATGTTCGCGCAAATTCAGGAGGTCAGCCACCCGCAAAAACAGGGCGGAAACCAGCTTCAATCAGAATGCGGGCGACCTCCTGACGCTTGTCGCCCTGTATTTCGATCCGGCCTTCCTTCACCGTTCCGCCAGTGCCGCACGACTTCTGCATCTGTTTCGCCAAGGTTTCCTTTTCGGCGAGACTAATCCCGACAAAGCCACTGACCTCCGTTACCGTCTTGCCGCCCCGTCCTGCTTTTAGCCGGCGAATTTCGACCCGACCCCGGTTTTTAGCGGGAGTTGGCGGATCAGCTGGGGTGTGGCCCTGAGCGCCAGCGGCTAGAGCCTCGCCACTGATGCGGGCGCCAAAGGGCTGCTGCTGACCAACTCTGCGTCTTTCGGATGCCATTGCCTAATCTTGCTTCGATGTTAATCCCACGGAGGTTCTCATATTCTGCGAACCCCGCCACTCGCCTGACTGTTTTGGTCATCCTCATCTCTTGTCTGGCGGATTTGGCGCGCTGCCCAGCTGTTCTTTTACACCGTGCCACCGCTGCACAATCCGGTCCTCAACCGTTTTCACAGCGCCGTCATAGTCCGCCAATCGATCCGGCCCGAGTTCTGAAACCGCGGGGCGATTGCGCAGATAGAGTTGATGCAAACGGTTGGTCATTGCTTCCAAGCGGAACACCTCCTGGAACAGTTCCTCCATTCGAGCGCGGTACAACCGGCTGCCCTCAGGCGTTTGAATCACCGCATCAGCAACGAGTCCGCCGAAGTGCGGCCGAAGCGGGCCGCGGGGTTCCCAAAACATTTGATCCATGCCATGGGGCATGAAAACCATCCGATCGCCTGACGGATTGTGGTAAACACGATAATTGTTTCGGTTCATGACGTAGCCGTCCCAATCCCACACCAAGACATCCATGGCCATGAACGAAATAAACCGATCGACATCGAGCGTTTGCTGCAGCCGCTCCCAGCGTTTCTTGGGTTCCCGCTCTTGGGCTGCCGCGGCCAGCGCCCTCAGATCGGATTCATCCGAGTTGTCGCCATCCTCCTTGTCGAGGATATCCGTCACGTCTTTGAGAAAGCCGCCGTCGTAGAAATTCCCTTTGGTGTGTTTGAAATAGCGGCTGAGAAATTCCTTGGTGAATCCTTCGACCACGACATAAAAGCCCAAGTCGCGTCCGTTCAACCAGAGACGCGCATTCGTGACGCGCGGCGCAGGCACGCCCGCCTCGTTGAAGAGTTCACCGCAAATTGTTTCCGTGCTGTAGCTGGGGTCCTGCACCGAATTGTTCAAAAGGAGGAACAAAGCAAATGAAAGACGAACCATCTTGTTCCCGCAGGAGATTGTGAACATGCCCGGCTTTTTCGATCAGCTCTGCACCGTGACTTCTTGACCGACCGTGCTCGTCTGCTGCGGTTTTGGTCCCACGAATTTCTGGCGCGCGTAAATCGCCCAATAAACCCAGAGCAACGCGCCCGCCAGCAGCATTGTCCATAAAACCAGTTCGTTCGGCGGGATGCTGAAAACCACCACAATGAAAATCGTCCAGAGCATGGCAATAATATTGATGATTGCGCCCCATCTTCCTAATGACCACGGGGCTGTCTCGCGCGTAGCGAATTCGCCCTGGCCCCGGCGCTTATTTCGCCAGTTAAGATACACCGGAATCACGTAAGCCAAATAAAGCGTGATGGTGCTGATCGAAGTCACCACGAAGTAAGCCGCCGCATAAAGGCAAATCGCAATCGCCAGCAAACTGGTGAGCACAATCGACCAGATCGGAGTTCGATGCCGCGGGTGCACCCGTTTAATCCACCTCGCGCCGGGCATGCCATCGTCGCGCGCAAATGCGTACCACATCCGGGCCATCGACGTGATCGAGGAACAACCGCAAAGCCACATCGCGCCGCCAATAATCAGCGCGATCAAATGAGCGGCGGGTTTGGGAAGATTGCCGTAAGCGATGAATAACACCGGATACGGATCGTTGGCAGTGGCGGACACATTTCCTTCGGGTATGGTCCACGTCAGCACGAGCAACAGCGCGTAGCCCACGACTGCTGAAACTGCCACGGAAAGGAAAACTCCCCAGGCGGAATTGAGCCGAGCCATCACCGTTTCCTCGGCCACATGCGCGGACGCATCGTAACCGGTGTAAGTCCATTGCGCCTGCAGCAACCCGAGCACAAACGCCAGGATAAACGGCGACGATTGGTAGAGCGCGAGCAACCCTGGGAACAACGAAAACAGCGGTGACCGCGCGTTCCAGTCGCCGATCACCAAAGCCGGCGCTGTTACGCCTTTGGCGATTTCCGCGGAGGACGCGGCTAGGGGCGTCACGGTCGTCGAGCTTTGGAACAAGAAACCGAGCGGGTTGTGGTGTTTGCTAAAGAAGATCAGTAGCAGCCCGATGATGAGCACGCCGCCGATGTGCCAATAAACACTGAAATCGTTCAGCCGCGCGGTGAGCCGGATTCCGAAAATATTTATCCAAACCTGCGGGATCATGATCAGCGCCATGATGAAGATCTGAAAGTACCAGTTCGACATCGTTCCGAACACCGGCACGTGCGCGTCCGCGGGAATATTAAATATCCGGGTGAACGCGCCGATCAGGTAGGTCGCCGCGGCCCAGTTAATTCCCGCGGTGATGGTAACTTGGCCAATCATGTTCAACCACGCAGTTGTCCACGCCCAGCGGCGTCCGCCCAAGCGATAGGCCCAGAAGTAAAGTCCGCCCGCGGTCGGGTAAGCGGAGGCGAGCTCGGCCATGGATGCCGCCACCGCCAGGGTGAAGAGACTGACAATGGGCCAGCCGACGGTGTTGATGATCGGCCCGGCAAATTTCAGGCCGTAGCCGTAGAGAAGAACGGCCCCAGTCAGAATGGAAATGATCGAAAAGGAGATCGCGAAATTCGAGAAGCCGCCCATCTCGCGAAAGAGTTGCTGAGCGTACCCTAAGCGCGCCAGGTCGCGCGCATCATCCAGCGCCAATTCTTCCCGCGTTCGGCTTTTCGACGGGTTCACAGCGGAGCCCATTTCTTATGCTTGTACCGCTGGTAAACCCATTGAAAATCGGGGTTCTTGGCGTTCCCTCCGGCCCAATTAAAACTCGAAACGCCATGCGCCGACATGGTGGCCGCCTTGATCACGCCCGCATCCTTCCAGGCGTGGCTTTCCGCGTGGCCATCCGCAAATGAAATCGTGCTGTTGTGCCCGTGAAAAATTGCGAATGGATCAACCCAGCCGGCACTCGGTTTCACGTCGATCACCCAGGTCCCCAGATTGCGCCCGCGTGGATCGGATTCTTCCAGGAAAAACATCGCTTCAGAAGGCGCCTCGATTTGCACAAGTTTGTCGTAAGGCGGCTGCGGCCCGGTCGTGGCAGTTGAACCCTGCCATCCTTCACCGTTCATGCCGCTCGCCTTCGAGTAGCTGTCGTAGGCCCACCCTTTGCCCGGCGCGAGAAGTTTCGTCCGCAAATCTCCAGGGCAATGGTAACTTCCCGGATTGCTGACGTAGCGACACAACGCTCCTTTGCGCAGCCCGTTTTCCACATTGTGTTGGGCGGTCGCTTTGGTCATCCCGACGCTCACCTCCTGAAATTGTCCTTTGTCATTGTACGGACCTGGCCAATACCCTCCGCCCGGATTCCCGATTTGGTTCCCGACCGGAAGCGTGTAAATGATCCGGTCGGAGTTATCGTCAGAATATAGAATCGCGCCGAGCAGAAGCTGTTTTTGATTGTTCAAGCAGGCCGAGCCAGTGGCCTTCATTTTCGCTCGCGCCAGGGCAGGCAATAGGATTCCAGCCAAGACGGCGATGATCGCGATCACTACCAGCAGTTCTATGAGAGTGAAGGCGCGGGCACTCTTCGAGCGGGAAGCAGCACAACGGTTGGCGTCCATAACACTTGCGGAAATCGTGGCGCTGACTTTAGCCGCCCTTCTGCCTCTCACAAGTTTTTTTAACTTCCGCTATCGAATAATGCAGCTCAGCGGGCTGGCTTGGCAGCTTCAATGTCGAACACGAAGATTCCGTGGCCGACGCCAGCGGCTTCGCGTGATTTCGCCATCTGAAAGGCAATGAACTTCCCATCATCGCTCACGACCGGGTTGGATGCTTTGTACCCGGGATAATCGCTGAAGTGCGTCAGGCGTTCGTAGGCGCCACTGCCATCGAGCTTCAATTTCCACAAATCGACATTGCCAGAGCCTTTGTGGTTTTGCTTATCGCATTCCACCAGCGTGAATTGGCCGTCGGGAAAAATCCCTTCCGGTTCGTCATATTGCCCGGGCGAGTTCGAGTAGTTGACGACTTTCTTGGTGACAAGATCGATCCCACAAACGTCCGTCCCTTGGTAACCGTAAGCGCTGAACGTCAGCTCCTTTTCTTCGGGCGGGCGATAATTCTGCGTTTCGAGTGTGCATTTGAATGGCAAGTCGCGGCTGTCAAGGATGAGCCTCTGATTCGCGAGCTTTGGTTTCGCTCCATCCACAACGATATCCGCTTCCTGCATGCGCGAACTGCCTGCTGCCATCTCGTCCGGGTATTCGGCCGAGACGTGCGTCCAGGCGATGTGCATTCGTTTGCGCGACACCGCCGGGCCTTCGCTGCACTTGGTGCCGAGCGGGACGGGCGGCTTCGTCAAACTTTTGTCGAGGATCGACAGAAAGCACTGGACCCGGGCTTCGCCAGCGTGCCTGAGATCGAACGTTTCTGGGCCCGAAAGCAGGATGTCGCCGTTGGCGAGATAAAGCGCCCGCGTGTAACCGTGATGCGGATAATGCGCCGTCAAGTTCCGGATTTTTTTCGTCGCCAGATCAATTTCCATCGCGTCGCCGAGTGTCTTCGAGAGGAAAAGAATTTTGCGGCCGTCGTGCGACCAATCCGCGCGTTCGCCAAAGCTCGTGAGTTGCTGAATGTGCGGCGGCAAATGATCGGCGGGATTATCGCCCCGGTTCGGATCAGCGGCGAAAGTCTGGACAGTTAGAGTTGCCACGACGGAGAGCAAGGCGGTTTTCGCATTCATAGAATTGAGCGCGAGCCTACGCCGCGGGTCGGAATCGAAGCAAGGAGAGTGTTCGCCGGGTAATGTCTTAATTCGGCAGGAGCGCGGCTGTGTCGCAGACCAGCCGCAGCGCTGCGACTGGTCCTTCGGACACAGTCGCGCTCTGCAGTCTCGAAATTCGGACACTGCCGTTCGCGGCAGCCCTGTTGCTTCCTCCGCGAATCAAAATTGGGATGGTCTGCTGTTTGCTCTGGCTAGCCACAGTTGCCGTTTCGCAATCGCATGATTCACCTGGGGAGAAATGCGGTTGTTGGGCAATTCAGAATCTTCAGTGTGCTGAAAGGGAGAAACGATGATTACTGATGACAAGAGGGTATTGACGGTGATTCGCCGGATCGTCTTCAAGGTGAGTTCCAATCCAGCTATGACGGATGACCTCATGCAAGAGGCTTTGGTTCACCTTTGGAAATTAGAACAGAGCAAGCCGCGCCAGACCACGAGCTGGTATTTGCAGAGTTGCCGGTTCCATCTTCTAAACCACCTTAGCCGCGGGCGCTGCGTCGATTCAGTCGCACGCAATAACAGGAAGTTGCGCGTCACCGAAACGCCGCCGGAATTGGAGGAATCCGACCACTCCGTTGTTTCGCAGGTCAGCGCCCAGGATTTGTATCAGGTTTTTTCTAAACGCCTCTCGGAGCTGGATCGGGAAATCCTGTATCGCTTTTGCCAGGGATGCACCCCGGCGGAAGTGGCTTCGGAATTGAACCTGGCGCACCAAACCGTCTTGAAACACCGCCGGAAGATCGCGCAATTAGCGCTGAAACTCGGGATAAAAAAATTTTCGTTTTAGCGGTTGTTGGGAAAACAGAACAACAAGATCGCGCCATGAAGGGTGGCTGTTCCCAAAAAAATTCAGGGTTCAAATCGCGCCCGATTTTTTGTTGTAGCTAACGTCCGACCCGGAGAAACCGTGGCATGGAGGCCAAGTCAGTGGATCAGAAATCAGGACGATAAGGACAACCTCCCTCGCCACTACATTTCGGCTTCGCCATTTTGGCCGGGCAAGGACTTAAGGTCTGCAGGGCAGGCCTACAAACCGCTTTTTTAAACGCCAAAAGGATTACACATGCTCTCTGCCCAAATTCAGCCAAGGATCCCAACTCGATCGCGCCGGGCCCTGCACGACAAACGCGTTGCGGAAGCGTTGCGGTCCGTCAGGCGAAATCTTTTCTCGCTCGAAACCCTCGAAACGCGCGTGCTGCTCAACGCCAGCAGCATCGTGGCCGCCGTGGCCGATGCCACGACAGGCCTTTCCGCGGGCTTGAGCGATTTTTCCACCAAGCTCGCCAGCGCGCAGGCCGCTCCAACGAACCCGGTGAATAGCCTCGTGCCGGGCATCGTTCTCGAAAAAAACCAGCTCGGCTCGGGCGGCGTCAATTCCCCGACCATGCGGAATCTCTTAGCCGCGGATGTGGACCACAATCACGACGGCACGATCAATCTCGCGGATTTCACCGAGCTGACGCTGTATGGCCTCGATGCGGACAGCAACCACATCGTCGATGGCGATGAGGCGCTCCGTGGGTTGTTCACCGGGCCGGTTCAGAATTTTTTACAAAGTTATCCCGGCGGCAACACCCTCGCCCAACTGCAGGCTGACTTTGCGAGTTTCCTGAGCGGCTTGCACGAACCCGCCACGCTCACTGGAATTGTCGATCTTTCCGTCAATTCGGTCGCGCCGCACGGCTCCGGTTTTGGGGCGTCGTTCACGGTCGATTTGCGGTTTACTAACGCGCTGCAGCTTGATTTGGGCACATTGGCCGAGAGCCAGCGCATCGAATTGCCGCAGCAAATCTGGAATGCAGACGGGACCTCGACTGATCTCACTTCGCTCCAGCAAATTCCCGTCACGGGCGAACTGACGATTCCGTTGGATGTGACGTTTGCCAGTTCCGAGTTCAGCTTCGTCGTGCCGAGCCCGATCACGACCAGCGTTGATGCCAACGAAGCGCTGAGCGGGTTGAGCGTGAACATCGGCTTTTTGGGGACGAGCGCAAAACCGAGCAGCGCGTTCCAATTGCACATGCAGGCCGACACCACGGTGACCGACCCGAGCAGTCCAACGCGCCTTGGCTTTGCCGATGCGGATCCGTCGCCGTACCTATTCAGCGACACCAGCGCTAGCGGGGTGCTGACCGGGACTGCTTCACCGGAAACTGATCTTTCAGACGCCGTTCAATTCTCGCTCAAAATCGGGCAGCACATGCTGCCGCAAACGGTCACCGTCAGCGCAGGGAATTACTCGACTGCGTCGGGCGTGAGCGGCGCGTTGCAAACCGCGCTGAACGGGGCGGGATTGGGCGGCGTCACAACTTCAGGCGTCAACGGCAGCGGGTTTCTGACGCTGTCGCTCCCGGTTTTTGACTTCGGGAAATTTGGCTTCAGCGGGAACGAAGCGTTCGACAGCGGTGGGACGCTGGACGCAACAGGAGCGCCGGTGGACTTCGATGGCGGGCAATTCCTCCTCTCGACGGGCGGTGGAATTCCAAAGCAGGTCCAGGTGGCAAACGGCGCAACCGATCTGGCCGGCCTGATCAGCAACGTCCAAGCAGCGTTGGACGCCGCCTTCGGCGCAGGCAATGTCACGGCCTCGCAAATTACCATCGGTTCTGAGGATGGAATTCGCCTCGAAACCACCGGCGCGCTCAGCGGCCAATCCCTCGAAGTGTCCCAAACACTCGCCATGTCAGCGACGACGAGCATCACTCGCTCGGAGTTGGACACCGAGCCGATCGAGAAACTCTTCGGCAGCTCCGCGAGCATTGGCACGGATGCGTTCAGCATTGACCTCCCGCTCAGCGTCAAAGCCGGAATCAACTACACACCCAGTTCCCCGGCGGAGCTCTTGATCACCCAAGAGCCGTTCTCGATCACGCCTGCGGACGAAGCGACTGACAGCACCGGCGCGAACCGGCTCAAGCTGCCGGTGACGCTCACGCCTGCCAACGAACTGCTCGATTTCGCCGTGATCGGTTCTCAGGAAGTGGTCGCTCTTTTTGGCCAGCTCAAAAATTGGCTCGATGGAATGCAAACCAACGAGATGCTCGCCAAATACAAAGTGCCCTTCTCGACGGCAGTGATTGGCAAGCTGCTCGATTTCGGAACGATTCTTGGCCATCAAGTTCTTTACAATGACGGCGGCGACGGCTTGGGCGGAACCAACGCCGACACGTCCGCTCTGCTGAACCGCAGCACGATCGATCCCAACAGCCTGGTGGCTGTGTTCGGCACGGCTCAAGAACTGGTCAATCGGCTGAACTTCATCGGCCTGACCAGCGCCTCTGCGGCCGACTACAACACCGGCACGAAAGCGCTCACGTATCCCATCAGTTTCTCGGCGAATCTGCTCAGTCTCGAAGTCCCGATCGATTTCCACCTCGACCTTTCCCCGCTCGCAAAAATCTCCAGCAGCTCGAAAGTCAAACTCGCTGCCACCGGCCATTTCGATGCGACGGTCGGTTTTTATCTCGGCAACGCCGCGTTGCCGATCGATGACAGCACCGCGCTGTCGAGCTTGAACAGCGGCGCGGGCGTTCCCATCAAGCAAGCGCTCGCGCTCACGGGCGCTTTCGATGTCGCCACCGTGGAGGGCCGGCTTTCGGCTAACGCAACTTTTGGAGTGCGCATCAATGGCGCCGGCTCGTTCGTGCCGGTCACCGTCTCGGCCGCGGCCACGGCCGCCAATCTCACGACCGATGCGCTGGTCGCCAACTTGAACACCGCCCTGGGCACGGCTGGAATCGGAACCTTGATTGGCGCGGCCAGGGACGGTTCGCGCATTAAACTGTACGCGAAAGACAGTTCGGTAAATCGGTTCGACGTGAGCGTCGATTCGAACAATGCCGCCTACAAAGAACTCGGCCTGCAACCCGGCGCGGCGGCGACCGTTGCGGTGGCTTTCAAGCCTTCCAATGTGGCGCTCAGCTCGGACACCACTCTTCATTTCAGTTTCAACGGCGGCGCGAGCACGGGCGACGCCACCGTGTCGAGCGGTTCTACCACCGGCAACGTCACGATCACTGACCTGGTCAATGACATCAATGCCGCGCTGGCTGGAGCCAGCCTCGGCAGCATCGTCGCGGCAACGCGGAGCGGAGATTCCATCGTGGTGAGCGCGATCGACGCGGCCAGATACAGTTTCGATCTCACCGTCAGCGGCGATTCCTCCAGTCTCACTGGTTCAGCCGCTTATTCCGGCGCCGCGCGCGTTTTCCTGACCGCCGAGCGGGATGTCTTTTCTGAGTTCGGCCGCCTGAGCAGCGACGCGCATTTGAGTGTGACGTTGGGAATCGCGGGCGGCCCCGACGCGAGCGCAAGCCTCGCCGTTTTGGCCAGCGCAACTTCGAATAATCAATCGGTCGACGCGTTGATCACGGAAATCAACACCGTGATTGCGGGCAGTTCCTTGAGCGGAAAGATCGCCGCGGAAAAATTCGGCAGCTTGGGAATCCGATTGACCGCGCTGGATGCGTCCGTCACGTCGATCAGCGTGACGACCGCTGCTTCGGATGCGGCGAACACCCAGCTTGGCTTCGGAACGTCCCAAAGCGAGGGAGGCTTGGCTTCATTCGCGGCGAAGAATGCTCCGGCCTATACCGGTCCGAAAGAGGATGCTCATTTTACGCTCGAGTACACCGACAGCTCGGGCAATCACAGCCAAGCCATTCTCCTCGGCAAACAGGACGCGCTCGACAATCAATCGATCTTCGATCTGGTCGGGGACCTCAATCGCGCGCTCGATGCGGCATTTGGCGGATCCGCGAACAATCCGTTTTTAGCAGGGAACGACGGCAGCCGCCTGGTGATTACGGCCAGAACGGGCAAAGGCGTGACGGCTTTCGATGTCACCGCCGCGGCCTCTGATCCAGCGGTTCAAGACCTGAAACTTTACGACATCGCTGCCTTCTCTGACCCGGCCTCGCCGCCCAGCTCCGGTTCGCCCGTGTTGAACGCGAGCGCGGCTGACTTGCTCGTTTTCACTCGAGACGGAAGCGTTTACCCGGTCGTGCTCGACACCGCCACAACCATTGGCAACGTGCGGACCGCGATCCAATCAGCCACCGCTTCGAACGTCACGGTGGGTTTCAACGCCAGCAGCACCGGCCTGGAATTAACCGACCACACTTCAGGATCGGCGCTGTTCCGAGTCGATTCCATCAACGGATCGCTCGCGGCGCAAAAGCTCGGGATTTTCGGCGCCGACATTTCATCCCAAAGCCAGACCCCGGACGGAGTCATCGATGGCACGGCTGTCGGCACGCGCTCGCCTGCGAAACGGTTCTTTCTCCAGCAGGTCGATTCCTCAACGAAAATTTTCCGCGCCGATGCGACGATCGACTTTGAAAAGGGCAAGGCTTCTGATCCCGCCGACATTGTCGCCACGGCCGATTTCGGTTTTGTCGGCATTCAACTGACAGGCGATGGCTCGTTAACGGGCTCGATTGGGATTGGCCCTGCGGACGCGTCGGCCGCCGTCACGCTCGCGGACATGACCGACGCGCTGGTCCATGACAAAGACAGCGACAGCGACGTGGACGTGTTTGATTTGGCGACGGTCATTGCCTTTCCGTCCTTCTCGCTCACGGGCGATTTGACCTTGAATGTGGCGCTGCAACCGGACATAAGCGCGATTACGCTGGGCGGCTCGCCTCAATTGACGCTGCACGTTTCAGACGCGGGGAATCCGTTCCACTTCACCGGCTCAGGCCCGCACGACGAAAGCGACTTTACGCCCCAGCTCCCGAGCGTTTTGGTCGGAGGCATTTCCAGCCTGGGTGATTTGGCCAACTTCCAATCAGTTCAATTCAACGATCTGCTCAGCGCTCTGGAAGGCGTGAATGATTTCCTGCAGCAATTCAGCCAGTTCAGTTTCTTGAGCGAAAAGATCCCTGTCATCGGCCTGAGCTTCAATGATCTCGTTAACATCGCCCAACGCTTCAGCAAAGCGGTCGAAGAAATCCAGCAGGATCCCGCCGCGGCGCTGCAAGATGTCGAACAGAAAGTCCGCGAAATTTTCGCGCTCCCGTCCAGCGCGAGTGTTTTCCATCTGCAATTGACCGACAACCAGGATGCGGATGCGGACACGCACGACCTGCTCAAGGTCAGCTTGGACATTGCGAAGGAGTTCAGCAAAGCATTGCCGGTATCGCTCGATTTGAACAATGCGTTGCCCGGATTGAAACTGCTGGGCAGCGCCGGTTTCTCCGCCCAAGGATCGCTCGATGCGAAGCTGGCGTTCGGCGTTAATTTGGACAGTCCCACGGATGTCGTTCTTTTCGACAACCCTGCTGACACCGGCATCACTGGCGGGCTCTCCGCTCACGCCGACAATCTCACCTTCAACGCTGCGCTCGGGCCTCTCGGCGTTTTCATCACTGGTGGCACGGGCGATCTGTCGTTGAATTTCAGTTACGAAGGATCAGGCGCGGCGGACCATTTTGTTTCGCTGGCCGCCATCAGCGGCTTCAGCCCGAGCCTGACGGGGAACGCGGGAATCGTGCTGCCGGTTTATTTTCCGTCACAATCCAATTACGTCGGGGACATCAGCTTTTCGGCGCCGTCCATCAGCCTGAGCGGCGGCTCGTTGAATTTCACGCCGACGCTGACGATCGATCCGGACATTTTGAACCTCGATTTCAGCCACTTTGATCTCTTCAGCAACATTCCGTTGATGGTCGACGCGGCGGATCAGTTCCTGTCCACGCTGCAAGACATCATGGATGGCCAGGTGTTCGGGGTGAAACTGCCCCTGATTGGCGACAAGCTCCAGGACGGGGCCCGGTTTATCGAAAATCTCCGCGAGAATTTTATCGAACCGTTGCGCACGCTCGTCTCGCAAGCGCCTCAGAAAACCACCGCCATCATTCAGCAGTTGTTATTCGATGCGCTCAGCCCGACTCACCTCTTGCTCAACCAAGCGGCCACTGCCGAAGCGACTTCGCCCGCGGACATCACCATCGAACAAGATGACAGCCACGCGCAGTGGAACATCATGCTCGGCCAGACTTACGCGCCGAAGGCGAACATTAATTTTGACCTGGGCTTCCCAGGCTTGAATTTGAAGGTCGATAGCGAACTCAACCTGAACGTCCATTGGAATCTCGCCTTCGGCCTGGGCATCAGCCTCGATGACGGCGCTTACATCGATGTCAGCAAAGCCCACGAAGCCTCGGTTCATCTCGAAGCGGGCCTCAGCGATGGCAGCAGCATCGTTGGCACATTGGGGTTCCTCCAATTGGTCGGCATCGCCCACGACCCGACCAAGATTCAAGCCGACTTCAATTTAAACCTCGTCAACAGCACCGATTCGAACGCGCCGCACCTGAGCTTTTCTGAACTGGGCGATTTGAGCGCGAACCTCGAGGTCGATGCCTCCGCGAATGTCGACATCGGCCTGACGGCGCAATTCGATCCGACGCTCATCCCAGCCACCATTGCGGCCGCGTTGCCCAAAGTGAAAGCGGAGTTCCTGCTCGATTGGCATGTGAGCGGCGATCCGTTTTCGAACTTTGATATTGCTGACGGCCTGCAGTTGGTCGAGTTCAAGAATGTCCAGCTGGATCTCGGCTCGTTCATGAACGACCTGATCATGCCGGTCGTTCAGAAAATCCAGGAAATCACCGGACCGCTCCAGCCAATCATCGACATCGTCACCGCGCGCATTCCTGTTTTGTCGGATCTGGCCGGCCGCACGATCACCCTGATCGACATTGCCGCCGCGTTTGGCGAAGTCGATCCCGACATGATCTACGCGATCGCGGACATCGTGCGCCTCGTCAATTCGATCCAGTCCACCAGCATGGGAGAGTTTTTGGTGCCGTTCGGCGACTTTACCATTTACGACGCGAACGCGGGCGGTTCCGGCTCGCTCTTTGGCAGCGGCGATTTGGGCAACCTGAAAGACCCGAACTTCAATGCGCATTCGTTAGGCGACAACACCGCCTTTGACAGCCTGCTGAGCTCGACCGGATTGGCGGGTCAACTGCCCAGTCTTTTCTCGGGCGACACGTTCAATGCGAGTTCGCTCGACGCCTTCAGCGGCGACGCGAATACGAAAGACACGGCCAAGAAACTGTTTGGAGGCAGCTTCAACACCGACGGCCAGGACGGCCAGAAGTATGGGTTTGATTTTCCGCTCTTCAAAGATCCGGGCCAGGTCTTCGGATTGCTCATGGGTCGGCCCGCCACCATCATCACCTACGATTTGCCGCCGTTCCTGCTGAACTTCCAGTACGAACAATCATTCGAAATTTACGGACCGCTCTTCGGATTGGTGACAGCTGGGCTGGGACTGAAGATCGATCTGGCTTTCGGCTATGACACCCAGGGAATTTCCGATTTCGCCGCGGGCAACTTCAGCAATCCTCTCGACCTGCTCTCGGGACTGTTCATCAGCGATACGGATCATCCAGACGGCACGGGCACCGACGTGCCGGAACTCGTCCTGAGCGGCACGCTCGGCGTTGGCGCCGAGCTCAACGCGGGCATTGCCAGCGCGGGTGTCACGGCCAACATCATCATCGAAGCCAACTTTGACCTCGATGATCCCAATTCGGACGGCAAGGTTCGGATTGCCGAACTGCTCAACAATTTCCTCTACGAATTTCGGCAAAACCCGGCCTTGGCGCCCCTCGCCATCTTCGACATCTCCGGCGATGTTGCGTTCCAGCTCAGCGCGTTCATCAAGTTTCTGTTCGCGCGATTCGATTTCAATATCACTCCGAAAATTGTGCTCTTTCAGTTCGATGTGCCGTTCGATCGCGAGCCTGTGCTGGCGGCCGAACGCGGCGACGGTTCGCTCCTGCTGGATGTCGGGCCGAATGCGGCAGCTCGCCTTCATGGCAACACGACGGATATTGGCGAATCCATTTTTGCGGCCGATGCCGGGGCAGGCAAGGTCAAGGTTTGGGCGCCTGCCCTCGGCGTTCCTGAGGACGCCGCTCAAATTTATTCCGCGAACAAAATCGTCGCTTACGGCGGTGAAGGGAATGACACCATTGACCTGTCCGGCATTAGCATCCCGGCCGAAATTTACGGCGGCAGCGGCAATGACACGCTCACGGGCGGTTCGGGCCGCGATCACATCGAAGGCGGCGTGGGCGATGACATCATCAGCGGCAATGGCGAGGCCGACGTGCTGATTGGCGACGAAGGCAATGACACGATCAATGGCGGCGACGGGAACGATATTATTTTTGGCGATGCCGGCGAGATCAGCCAGAGCGCGGAAGACGGCTCGATTCGTTCTTCGATCGGATTGAAAGACGGGAACGACATCATCAACGCCGGCGAAGGAAACGACATTGTCTTTGGCGGCGGCGGCAATGATCAAATCGGCGGCGACATCAATCCAAACCCTGCTTCACCGGACGGCGGTAGCGGCGTTAATAATGACGATTATCTGTTCGGCGACGGCGGCCGGATCGAAGCGCCAAGCGGCGTTCCGGATTTCTCGCGCCTTTCGCTAACCGATCGCAAGGGCGGTGGAAACGACACGATCTTTGGCAATGCCGGCGTGGATCACATCTTCGGCGGCTCCGGCGATGACAAACTCGATGGCGGCGAGGGCGATGATGTCATCAATGGCGAATCGGGCCGGGACACCATTTATGGCGGCGGCGGCGCGGACCTCATTCACGGCGGAACGGACGACGACAGCATCTTCGGTTTCGATGATCTCGTCGCAGGTTACCGCCTCGTGGATGGCGCGGATGGCGGCGACACGATTTACGGCGACGAAGCCAATGATTTCATCCGCGGCAACCGCGGCGATGACACGATCTACGGCGGCGCCGGTGCGGACACGATTTTTGGCGATCAGAACAACGATCACATTTACGGCGAGGATGGGCCCGATCTGATTTACGGCGGCGGCAATAACGATTATGTCGAAGGCGCCACCGGCAACGACATTGTGTTTGGCGACGATGGGCTCGTGGCGTTCATCGACTTCGGCGGCCCGGGTTCGCACAAAGTGATTGGCGACGGAACACTGGCGCCGACCGATTCCATCATCACCGATAGCGATGGAAAACAGGTCACGCTCGATTTGATTCTCACACAAGTGAACGCCGCCACCGACGGAGACGACACGGTCATCGGCGGTGAAGGGGATGACATTGTTCTCGGCGGCGCCGCGAATGACACAATCTACGGCGACCTCGATCCGAACCAGCCGCTCCAAGGGCCTGTCCCCGCGGGAACCGACATTCTCATCGGCGACGGCGGCAGGATCGAATTCAGCAATCGCAAACTCCGCTTGACCCGAACTGTCGTCGGAACAATTCCGGCCGAGGCCGGGGCCGACGTTATCTCGGGCAATGGCGGCAACGACGTGATCTTTGGCGGCGGCGGCGCAGATACTCTCTACGGCCGGATGGACGCGAGCTTCTCCGGGCCGACGGAAGATTCCAGTGTCACGGACCATGACATTCTCGTCGGTGACGATGGCGAGGTTGATTACGACGCGGGTGTGCTGGCGAAGATTTTCACCAATCTCTCCGCGACTGCCATTGCGACCGGCGGCGCTGATGTCGCTTATGGAAATGTTGGGAACGACATTCTGTTCGGCGGCATCGCCAGCGATCAATTGCACGGCGACAACGGCGGCGACGGGCCGGACATTCTTTTCGGCGACAACGGCGAAATCGATTTCACCGCCGGCCAAATCACCAGCCTCTTTACCACAGACACCACCGCGGCGAGCGGCGATTCGGATGCGATCACGGGCGACGAAAACGGCGACATCATTCTGGGCGGCGTTGCCGGCGATAACCTCTCGGGCAATGACGGAAATGACATCCTGCTTGGCGATAACGGCCGCTTGCTTTTCCATCCTGACTTGTCTCAAACGGATAATTTCCTCCGGCTCGATTCTATTTCATCGCAAGCGCCTGGGGTGCTCTTGGGCTTCGGCGGAGATGATACGATCTCCGGAAACAAGGACAGCGACATCATGCTGGGCGGGGCAGGCGGCGATTCAATTTACGGCGACGCCCTCAATGGACCGGCTGCCAACGACGATCTTGGCGACATTGCCCTGGGAGACAATGGCGAGGTCGACTTCAGCTTGCAGGCCGGCGCCAATTTGCGCACACAAATCTTCACGCTCGACACGAGTAACGCCACGGGAGGGATCGACACGATTGAGGGGAACGCCGCCGATGATATAATTCTCGGCGGCGTTCAGGGCGATCTGCTCCGGGGCAACACCGGGCGGGACATTCTCATCGGTGACAATGGCCGATTGCGTTTCGATTTGGATGCCGACCTCAACACGTTGGATAAAGTCGAAACGACTGACCTGGGGTTGGGCGGGGTGGACACGGTTTCCGGAAACGAAAACAATGATGTCATTCTGGGCGCTGCGGACGGCGACACACTTTATGGCGACGCCAATAACGGTCCTGCCGGCGCGCAAGACGGCCGCGATATTATCCTCGGTGACAATGGCTACATTCTCTTCACGAGCGATCCGGCCAAAACCGCGGGCACAGGCGCGGACCAGTTCGTCGCATTCGGCGCTACGGTTCAAAAAATCGAAACGACCGACACGGTGGCTTCCACCGGCGGAAGCGATGCCATCCAAGGAAATGCCAGCGACGACATTCTCATTGGCGGGACGCAAGGCGATTCGATTCACGGAAACACCGGCAACGACATTATTCTAGGTGACAACGCCCTGCTCGATTGGCTCTACGGAGGCGACAGCGCCTTCAGCAGCATTGAAAGCCAATTGCCAAACTGGAATGCGCCAGCGGCTCTGTTCGATTCCAACACCACCACGCTCGATCTGATCACGACGGAAACTCCCAATCTGGGCGGACGCGATCAAATCTGGGGTGACGAAGCAAACGACGTGGTCTTTGGCGGGACCGACAGCGACACCATTTACGGGAATGGCGGAAACGATCTGCTCTTTGGCGATCATGGCCGCGTCTATCCTCAGAACAGCGCGTTGCGGAATGCGATCGGTTTTCTGGCCAATTTCCCATCGCATAACTTCTTCTCGATCGACACCGGCAACACCGCCGGAGGGGAAGGCGACATCATTTATGGGAATGAGGGCGATGATCTGCTCGTTGGCGGCCAGGGAGACGACCGGCTCTTTGGCGGGACGGAAAATGACGATCTCGTTGGCGGGCACAACGTGCCAGGTGGCATCGATGAACTGAGCAGCGCCGCCATTCAGGCCACAGCGAGCGCGGGAAGCTTCAACGACCTGCTGGATGGAGGTTCCGGCAACGACGTGGCAGCGGGTGACAACGCAGTTATCTGGCGCGAAACCGGCACGATCAGCCCGCGTTTCGCAACCGTGAACAGCGGCGGAACGATCTACGTCCCGCTCGATCCCTACTTCGCTCCGAACGCCACTGGCAATCAACCGGACCCAAGCGGCGCAGGCCGGCGCAGCATCACGCTGCTGGACCACAGCCTGACAATTCAAAACGCTGACGCCAGCAGCGTCGCGGGCAAACGCTACGGCAGCGATATCATCGCCGGCGGGCCGGACAATGACACAATCTTTGGCCAGCTCGGAAATGACATCATCCAAGGAGACGGAGCGCTCAGCAGTTCGAGCACGATTCCAGCGCCGGGCGCCGCGCCATTCCTGGTTTCACTCAGTGATTCCGGCGGGAGCAATTCCGGATCGTTCCTCTTTGATGTCCGCGAAGCGGCCACCGATGCCGACGATTATATCGAAGGCAACGGCGGCGCCGATTTGATCTATGGTGATCTTGGGCAGGACGACATCATCGGCGGCAGCTCGAATTTGTTTGGTTTGGGCACGGGCGAACTCCGTCCCGACGGCGCCGATATGATCCACGGCGGCGCAGCCAATCCCACGGACCTCGCGCGCAACAACGCGGGTCCGGTCGACAGCAATGGCAGCACCTTGCCTGGCGGCCACACGCGCGATGCCGACGTGATCATGGGCGACAACGCGGATATTTTCCGCTTGGTCGCGCTGAGCGGCGGCAGCAGCGTTTTCCTCACGTTCAACTACGATGCGATTTACGCCGCTGACCCGAGTCATTACAGCCGGATCATTCCGCGCGCCTTCCAACTCCTCGATTACGACCCATTCAATCCAGGACCGGAGATTGGCGCGGGCGATGTCGTTCACGGCGAAACTGGCGACGACATCATTCATGGGATGAGCGGCTCGGACATTATCTACGGCGAAGGCCAGGACGATGATATTTACGGTGGGCTCAGCAACGATTGGATCTCCGGCGGCGCGGGGGACGACGCGGTTCTGGGAGACGACGGGAAGATCTTCACGAGCCGCAATGGATTAACCGAACCGCTCCAAGGCCTGGCCGTCGCCACGACGCAGAGCAACATTTCCACTCCGGGAAATATTCAGACCGCCACCATCAATGTCACCGGGACACTCAAGAAATCTGTCGATCTCGAACCGTTCGATCTGGTCAGTCTGCCAAATCAAACGGCCGGCAATCAGGGATTCGATGACATTATTTTCGGCGGCTTGGGGAACGATGCGATCCATGGCGGGATGGGCGACGATGCGATTTCCGGGGCGGAAGCAATGATCGCCCCGATCGTGAACGGCAGTCCGCTGCCATACTTCTACAATAGTCCGGGGAATTCCGGCAACGCCCTCAATTTCGGCGGCGACTCGATCGGCAAAGGGTACACCGACGCGCGCGAGTTTGGGTATTACGATCAGTACCACCCGCTGCAGAAGATTCAGAATTTCTTCCTGAATTTCGAGGCAACGAATGCCAGCAACCAAAAGATCGATGACGGCGCTGATCTCCTCTTTGGCGACACGGGCAACGATTGGCTGGCCGGCGGCACGGGCCGGGACGATACGTTCGGCGGCTGGGGCAACGATCTGCTCGACGCGGACGATAACAAAGATACGAACGGCGGCTTAAACAACGTGCCCGATGACGTGAACGCGACGCCGAGCTTTGGCGACCCCGATCGCGCTTTCGGCGGCGCTGGGCTGGACGTGATGATCGGCAACACCGGCGGCGACCGATTGATCGATTGGGTGGGCGAGTTCAACAGCTACGTCGTGCCGTTCAGCCCATTTGGGATGGGCACAGTCAGCCGCACGGTGCAGCCGCAGCTGCCCGAATTTCTCTACGCGCTTTCCGCAAGCGATGGCGCGGACCAGACGCGGATTGGCGCGGGGCTCGGAACCGCGGATCGGAATGGCGAGCCATACGGTGAGATTGCGCTGGTGTTGCAGCATGATGCGTGGTGGCAAGATCAAACCGGCCCGCCCAGCGATCCGCAAGCGGGCAACACGCCCGGCACTCAGCGCGACACACGCTTGGTCCAGAACTTCAGCACGACGGCCAATTACTTCGCGCCCGCCGCCGGCCAATGGACGCTCGCGAGCGGTCGCTACGCCGCGGCTCCTGTTAACGGTGGCGACGCCGTGAGCTTGATCATCTACAACGAACCGCAGCAGCCGTATCAGGAAATTCTGGCCACGGCCAACATGGACAAGAGCAAGACGGGCACGAAATCGAACGCCTACATTGTTTTCGATTACCAAAGCCCGACCAACTTCAAGTTCGCCGGAATTGATTGCGGCTTGAGCAAGCTCCGCATTGGCCAGCGCACGGATCAAGGCTGGGAATACGCAGTCCAATCGAATCTGCTGATTCAACCGAATGCCGATTATCAGCTCAAAGTGGCGCTGGAGGGCAATAAAGCGACGCTTGTTGTCAATGGCGGAAACAGTCTGAGCTACACGTTCGCCAACGCGCTAAACGGCGGGCTGCTTGGCCTGGGCACGGACAACTCGAGCACGCGGTTTGACGATGTTCAAGTTCAAGTGCTGCCGCCCGGGGTCGTGCGGAGTGTCACCGCGGATTTCAACAACGGCTTGTCCGACGCGTTTACGGCGCGGACCGGCACGTGGGACGCATTTACTGGAAAATATCGTGGAACTCCAGCGCCTGGCGCGGACAGCGCTCTTTCGATCCTGGCTCTGGCGATGGATCACAATTACAACTTGGATTACTCCGCGATCGTGAACACCAGCTCGTTTGCTGGACTTGTCTTCGATCAGCATAGCGCGACCGACTTCAAGTTTGCGGCGATCGTTCCGGGCTCGAACCAGGTTGTTATCGGCCATCGCACGGCCAACGGGTGGTACTACGATTCGCTGTCGAGCCAGTCGCTGGCCGGAGGAACGGATTACGCGCTTGGGATTTCGATTCGCGGATCGAGCGTGAGCGTGCTGCTGAACGGCCAGACGAAGCTCTCCTTCACCTTCAGCAAAACGCTGACAAATGGCGGGCTGGGGCTGATCTCGAAGGCAGGGCCGAGCACGTTCGATAACGTCATTGGCCAGGTGCTGTGAAAGTCATTTGCAAAATTGGAATAGGCGCACGAGTTGCTTTTCCAATTCGTCGCCAAGTCAGCCAGCAACAGCACGGCGCTGCGCTGGCGAACCAAGGGAAAACAACAAACAAGGAACTGTTCAATGTCCAACGAACGCACAAATGAAATGGCGGGAACAACCGTCAATCCGGCAGCGATGCCAAAGGTCCGCTGGGACGATTCGGGCTTAAAAAGCTCTTACGCGAATGTGGCCAACGTGACCAGCACGCGAGAGGAAGTGGTCATGATTTTCGGGATGAACCAGGCCTGGCAGAACGGCCAGAAGGAAGTCACCGTCCATCTGACAGACCGAATTATTTTAAGCCCCTTCGCCGCGAAGCGACTGGCCGGCTTGCTCCAGAATGTCCTCCGCGAATACGAGAGCCGCTTTGGCGTGTTGAGCGTCGAAACGCTCAAAGCCAAAGAAGCGGCCTGATTGTTTCCTGGCCACTGGCCGGAGCCGCTTCTGTTGGCCTCTGAAGATGGCTGAGGTCAACCTGCATCAGAACAGCCGTCAGCTCTCTCTCGGGGCTGACGGTGTTCTTTTTTTTCGCGAGTGACGGAACAGCTCAAGGCTGGACACCAAACGTTCGCGCGCGGTTCGGTGTCCACGCTTCAGCGTGTTTGCGCTTAATTCAACAGCCAGTTCTCCAAGTCGGACGGCGTTCAGCGCGGCTGAATCGGGCCAATGTATTCGGTGCTGAGCACCACATCATCAAACCAGACCTGGTTCGCTGGATTCGGATTCGCGACGCGATTTTGGCGGGCAGCCAGGTCCGTGACATAGTGCAGCAGCCAGAAAAAATTCACTTTTAAGCGGTCATCCGTTCGCCACCGAAAACCTTCGAACGGTTCGCCACCCTCATCAGCCAGCGAAAACCCCATTCCAGTCCACCGGGTCCGCTGCGCGCCTGGGAAAAACTGAGCGGCCAATTTCCCATCCAGCCAAAGCGCGAGTTCGCCATCCGACTTCTCAGGCGCGCTATTGCACTGGAGCATCAATTCCACGCATTGCCAACGGTTGCGCGGCACGAGCGCGGGCTGCGCCGGAGTTAAGCTGTTTCCCCAAAACTTTCCGCCGGCTTGGTCGGGAAATTTCACGTAAAACCTGGCAAACACTTTTTCGGCGGGGCGGCTCAGTTTCGCGTAGAGATGTCCGCCGGTGTTTTCGGGGAGCGTTGCGCACATTCGAAGGGCGCGGCGGCCGTTGCTCGAGGGGGGAACGTCTTTGCTGAATGACATGACCTTTCCATCTTTGTTGCTGATTTCACCCCAGCGTCTCCCGATTTCCTCGATGCTTCCGTTTTCGAAATTCTCGGCAAACAGAACCGTTGAATCGTGCTCAATCCCGGCGTCGCCCGGATATTTTGCCGACAAACCGAATCCGCTCGGCAGCCCCGGGTCGGATTCGCGCGCGAATCTGAGGCTCTCGATTTGTCGCTGCTCGAATTGATGCCGGTCGTTTTCGCCGGCGCGAGCTGGGGCTGGAAAGTAAACAGCGCGCATGACCAATTGATATCGCTGCCCCACTTGCGGATGCGAAATGAACCATTGAAAGTCCCAGGCCGGATTGCCATTGCCTCCGCCGGAAGGTGATTGGCTGAACCGGACTTGATCCGCCGGACGGAAGATCTGGGCGTAAGCCATCCCGCGGCATTCCCCGAAATACCATGGCTGCGCGAACCGATGTTCCGAAAAATTGAAAACGAGACTCATCGGAAAAAGCGGGTCGTGGGCGAATTCTCGCTCGTCGTTCAACGCTCGATGAGTCGCGTGAATTCCATGAGCCGGCGAGATTCCGCGGATCCACCCGTCCGGAGCATTGCGATCGTTCCTGCCGAGAAAATGGATGTCTAACGATTCAGGTTGATGAATGTAATTTGCCCAAAACAGGCCGAGGTAATCGTTCCGCCAGGTCTGCCGGCGCGGAATGCACTCGAAGGTCATCTGAACAATCCCGCTCTCGAGCAGTTCATACCGCATGCAGCTTTCCAATCCCCAATGCGGCGTCGGCGGCTGGTACAGTTCGGCGGTGTGATCGTTGATGGACCGCAGTTCCATCGGCGCGCGGCGGGGCTCGAACAGAATGTCGTTCGGGTGAACGGCGCCGTCGTGGATGTGCTCGAAGTTCAAGCCCGCGTAGCTTGGCACAAATAAATTACGGGCTTGGCGTTCGTGTTTGAGCGAAGCGATTCCGTGATAACCGGCGCGGTGCTGCGGGAGGACTCGGTCGTCGACCGCTCGATTGTCCACGACGACCGCTTCGATCGGCCCGCGCCGCAGCACGACATACGGCTTTTCCGGGACGGTGAAGGGAATGCCGCGGTTTGAAAGTGTCGTCAGGGATGCGGGAGACGAGGCGCCCGCGGTCGCTGGGAGCAGAGACGCGAACAGGGCGTGAAGGACGAGCAGCGAGAGTGGAAGTGGCTGAGTCACGGTCGAGTTTGGTTTTGTCGGCATGATTGGCCTGAAGATGATCCAAGGAACCCTCTTTTGCATTACCAAACCGTGAGGGAGCAGCAATTCTCAGGATGGGTTTTGAGCACGGCAATGTTCTCCGGATCAGCCGCAGCAATACCGGCACATCCAAGACTTGCGAAACCCTGAAGCCTGCGGCTGTTGCTCCGCACAGCCGTGCTCGGGACGCCGTGCTCGGCAAAATGAGACTGGTGAGGGAGGCGCGCCCCTCCATCCAAATTTTCGTGCATATGCACGAAAATTTGGCTTGGGACGGTTGGACCGGCTACCTGCGGAGGCTTTTTGCTTGTGAACGTCGCAATCTCTTCGGTAGCTTGCGCGAAATACTTTCCAAACGTCCACTCTATGAAATCTCATCGATTGTCCTTCCTTTCTGTCATCGCTCTCACGCTCGTTGCTCTCGGAAGTCCGAACGGAGCCGGCGCCGAGAATTCGTTTGTTGGCAATTGGGCTTTGACGCTGCCGGATGGCGCGCCTGGCTGGCTTGGCATCACCCAGGAAAAAGGCTATTACGACGGCGGCCTGCTCTGGATTGCTGGCAGCGTCGAACCGGTTTCCAGCGTCTTTTTTCATGATGACAAAGTTTTCGTGACGAAAGTGCGGGACGTGAAGCGCAAAGACGCGAATGGCGGCGCCCGGACGCAGCAGTTCACCGATATGATGATCGGCCATATCGAGGGCGACGCATTGGTTTGCGAGATGTTCCGGCCGCACGCAAACGGCGAAGGGGTCGATCATATTGAGTTCACCGGAAAACGAATTCCTCCCGTCCCGGCGGCGCCGGACCTGTCCCAAGTTAAATTTGGCGAACCCATTCACCTCTTCAACGGACGGACGCTGGAGGGCTGGCGCTTGATCAACCCGCGTCAGAAGAACGGCTGGGTCGTCGAGAACGGCGTGCTGGCGAATCGTCCGGTCCAACAGCCAGGCCAGCCGCACCTCTCGTATGGAAACCTGCGGACCGACCGCGAATTCGAGGATTTCAATCTGACCCTTGAAGCGCGCGTCCCGAAAGGCGGCAACAGCGGGGTGTATCTGCGCGGGATTTACGAAGTGCAAGTGGCGGACACTTATGGCCGGCCGCTCAACCCGCACAATATGGGCGCGCTTTACAGCAGAATCACTCCGACCGTGGCGGCGGAAAAGCCAGCGGGCGAATGGCAGACGCTCGACATTACGCTGGTCGAGCGGCATCTCACCGTGATTCTCAACGGCCAAAAGATCATTGATAATGCGCCGGTCTTAGGCTGCACCGGAGGCGCGCTTTGGTCGGATGAATTCAGGCCGGGCCCAATCTATCTGCAAGGGGACCACATGGCGGTCGAGTACCGCAACATCGTATTGAAGCCGGTGGTGAAATAAAAAAGCCAACGCTCGCAAAGAACGCGCGTTGGCTCGTGAAGTCGGAGGCGGTTTTATTTCGCGCCGGTTTTTAATGAGGCGACCGCTTGCTGCATCTCGTCGAGATGGACATCTGCTTTGGGGTTGTCCGTGACGTGCCGGATGACCCCATTTTTGTCGATGAGGAAACTGACGCGGCGCGCGATGTTGCGCTCGGGATTTTTAACCCCGTAGCGGTTTGCGATTGTGCCATCGGTGTCAGCGATGAGCGGAAAGTTCAGGTTGTACTTGCCGATGAATTTTTTGTGGCTTTCGCCGGTGTCGAAGCTGACGCCGATGACTTGAACGTCCTGCTTCTTGAGATCGGCCATGCGATCGCGGAGGCCGCACGCTTCTTTCGTGCAGCCCGGCGTGTCATCTTTGGGATAGAAATAAAGGAGAACAGCGTGTTTGCCGTGTTCGTCCTGCAATCTCCAGTTGTTGCCATCCTGGTCTTTTCCTTCGACGGCAGGGGCTTTGTCACCCGGCTTGGGCATAGCCGATTGCTGGGCCGAAAAACTTTGGAGCGCCGCCGTCATCGTCAGAGCCAAGAGGGTTGTGAAAATAGCTTTTTTCATAACTTCGCGGTTCTTTGATTTGTTTGAAACTGGCCAATCCTTGTCGAGACGCAAGTCTTTCAAGAGTGGGAGCGCTGGGCAACAGAAAAGTTGGCGCCCGCCAAGCGCCGGTGCAATTTCGCGCGACCAACATGCCTCCGTTTCCTTTCGATTGGGTGGATTACCAAAAAACAACCAAAGAATACGGCGCGTTGTTAATTCGTTTATCCAGGGAGTACGACCGGCGTTTTCGGTGAACCAGCGGCTCGCGAGCACTCTCGCCCCACCTGCACCGGTTCGAGGCGGCGAATCGAATCGAGATCGTCCTTGCCCGCCTCCGCCCAAGTTTTGTGGTGTTGTCCGCTGCTGGAGAGTGGTATGTTCTTCCGTCTCAGAATCGGAACATCAACCAAAGGTTTATTATGGCCAGGTATGTCACTCTCTTACGCTTCACTGATCAGGGCGCACGCGCGTTGAACAAATCCGTTAGCCGCGCCCAGGCGTTTCGCAAAACGGCGGAGAAGGCTGGAGTTAAAGTCGAGGCGCAGTTCTGGACGGTGGGCAGTTACGATGGAATCGTTATTTTGAGCTCGGACCAGGAGAAACACATCCTGAAGGTGCTTGGGCAGTTGGCTGCCGCTGGCAATGTCCGGACCGAGACGCTGCAGGCGCTCGATGATGCGGAATTTTCGGGATTATTTCCGAAATAATTTTCGGCGGAGGAAAACTTGAGGGTTGGCGCACTGCAGCCTGGCAGCTGAACTCGTCAGGGTTCAGCTGCTTCGCCCCAACGCATCGCCTGAAGACCCCCGTTTTCAACTACAAACTCGAGAGGAATCGAAGACATGAAATTCAAGGTTGGTCTTTCTCTGGTGCTGGCCGCGTTGGGTTGCGGGTTGGTGTTGCAAGGCCTAGAACTCCGGCGCGCTCGAAACGCAAACGATCAACTGCGCGGGCAGCTTGCCTTTTGGCGCGAACAAGCGAACCGCGCAGCGCCGGAATTCCAGGAGAACATCGGGCCGCAAAAGAATGGCCGTGCGGCTCGCGCCACGCGGAAGGGCGAAATGTTCTCCGAGGGCGAATCGGAGCAGCCAAAAACATCGGAGCAATTCCGGGCAGCAGCGGCGAAAGCTCTTTCAGCGGGCGGAAAAGACAAAGGCTTGCTTCAAACGATATCCTCCTGGGTGAGCGTCGATCCGCGCGCCGCAGCGGATTGGGCCTCATCATTGGCTCCGGGTGTCGCCCGGCAGAATGCTCTGAAAGCCGCCATTTCACAATGGGCCAAGGTGGACCCTGCCAGCGCCGCGGCGTTTGCGGACACACTCGGTTCGCCCGCCGAGAAAAACGAAGCGGCCAAGATGATCGCGGACGCATGGTCGCAAGTGAACCCCGACGATGCGCTGCAGTGGGCGAAGGCGCTTCCCTCCGGCCCGGGCCAGCAGACGGCGTTACGGCAAATCGGCGCCAATGTCGCGGAGCAGAATCCCTCCCGAGCCACGGAAATTGCGCTGTCACTCCCGCCCGGTGAGGCTCGTCGTGGATTGGTCAACGACGTTGCAACGCATCTGGCGCAGCGAAATCTCCCTCAAGCGATCGAATGGATGCAGCAATTTCAGGAGACGAGCGATGCGGCAGCCGCGTTCAGCGGTTTGGCCGGACGCTGGGCGGAAAACGATCCCGCCAAAGCCGTCGGTTATTTGAACAATCTGGATCCGGGGACACAGCAGCGCTTGATCAAAACGTTGTTTGCGCCCTGGGCTGGGAAAGATCCGGAAACAGCGATGAACTGGGCGGGAACCTTGACCGAACCCAAAAACCGCAACTCCGCGCAGGCGGTAGTGGCCTCGGTCTGGGCCGACAGTTCTCCGCAAGCGGCTGCCGCGTCCGTCGCGGGTTTGCCGCCGGGCCCGGCGCAAAATCAAGCCGCCATTTTTGTGGCGGGCCAGTGGGCTTCGCACGATCCGTCAACGGCGGCGCAGTGGGCGGGCGCATTTCCGCCTGGCGAAGTGCGCGAGCGCGCGTTGCAGGCCGTGGCCGAAAGATGGGGCGAACTCAATCCAGACGCCGCGGGGAATTGGGTGCGCTCGCTGCCCGAGGGCGAAAGCCGGAATGCGGCGCTGCTTTCATTTGTCGACAGCTTGACCAAATCGTCGCCGGAATCGGGCGCGCAATGGGCTCAAACTATTTCTGACCCTGATTTGCGGAACAAAGCGTTGGAACGTGTCGCGCGGAACTGGCTGCAGATAGACGCGGATAGCGCGAAAGCGTGGCTGGGCCAAACACCGTTGCCGAACGAAGCCAGGCTGCGGCTCCTTCAGAATCCGAAAGCGCGGAAGTAACCACTCTTCCCGGTAGCGGACGAGGAGAGGAAGCGGACAAGGCGTTGCCGCGGTGGCCCAGGCATTCTGGCCATTTTGAATCGGAACGAGCAACCCATGACCGTCACAAGGTTCCTGATGGCTGCTCGGATGAGTCCGGTTCCGTGGCCGAAAGACGCAGGGCCAGCGCAATAAAGCGGGACCCTGAGCCTACCGGCTCTCTTCCAGGTAGCGGTCACGAATCGCCTGCCATTCGCGCGAGGCGAGGATTTCGAGGACCGTTTGATTGAGCGGTTCGCGTAACGCGCTCCTTTCCGGAAGCCCAAAGGCAAAATCCATGCTCCCGACGGTGAAGGGCAGGATTTCCCAGTTGGCATTCATTTCCTGGAGCAAGGTGTATTTCAACAGAGGCGCAGGCGCCACGATCGCTTCGACGTCTCCCCCTGCCAAAGCCGCGCGCGCTTTCGGTTCGGTGGTGTAGCACCGGAATTTCATTCGGTTCTCCCGCAGGAATTCTTCGGCGGAGGTGCCGCAGAGGACGCCAAGACGATGCTGGTGCAGGTCTTCCGGTTTGGTGATCGTGCTTCTAATTTGGTGCAAGGTCAGCGACGAGGTGATATGCGCGGTGATGCTCGATGAAAGTATCACCCCCGCAAACAACCAGAACATCGCGAACAGCCTTTCCGGCGCCGTCACGGGAACCTTGTCTCCGTACCCGACCGTTGTCATCGTGACGGCGGCCCACCAGACCCCCGACAGCAACCCATCCCGTGGTGAGCTGGCAAATTGGCGTGAGTTTTGTTTGCGCTCGCACAGCCACAAAACCCAACCCGCGACGACCATCGCTGCGATCGTTGCGCCAACGAGCGCGAAGGAACGAGCGGCGATCAATTCGCGCAGGATGGCGCCCCAACCCGCGCCGCGCGGCTTCTTGAGAACAGCGATTCCGTAGCCGGAGGAATAATAGGAATGGGAGAAATCGATGCGCCGTTCGACATCAATGGTCAGTGGCAAGGGCGTCACACAAACCTGCATGGCGCCAGTGGCGAGCACGTCGAGAATCTGGGCAGCTTTTGCTTCCTCATAAACAAAGGACCAGCCGTGCTGGTGGGCGACCGCTTCCCAGAGATCGATGCTGAGCCCTTTCCAACCATCCGTCGTTTTGATCGTGAACGGCGGAAATTCGACGACCCCGACTCGCAGCGGCGTGGTGTCAGCCGCGCCCAGTCCGCAGACGAGGGAGAATAAAAAACTCCACCTGAGGGATCGGAGAAATCGCACAGCTCGTGGCAAAAACAAATTTCAGACGCTGAGATACGGCTCGGGAGTAAAGCATTGGTGAAATGATGCGTCAAATTCAATAGCCGAATGTAGCCGCCGAGGCGGAAGACACGATTGGGTTGGTCATCGGAACGCAGCGTTTACGCTGCAGCCGAGGCGTTGCACCGGTCCGGGTGAGTTGCCCATTCTGCAGCCTAAAGGCCGCGTTCCTGGTGCGCCGCCGGTTTGGCTTGTGCTCGGAACGCAGCGTTTACGCTGCAGCCGAGGCGTTGCCCCAGTCCGGGTGAGTTGCCCAGGCTGCAGCCTAAAGGCCGCGTTCCTGCCCGCTACTGCAAAACCGTTTCGCCCATGACGCGTATCAGCTGCTGGCCGAACTGCAATCGATCTTCAGTCGTTGGACGGCGGCCAAGTTTTGGGCACGTGGCGATGCGCTGTTCCATCAGCAGCACAGGAATTTGGCGTTCCCTCCATAGCGTATTCGTGGTGTGGTCCGCCGCGCCGCTGCTCTTGAAGCGTTGATTGGGATCGAAGCTCGTGTCCGCAACGAGCGAATCGAAGAAGCGTTGCATCAGCTTGACGGTGGTGCCGTCGTTGTCCGCCTGCGTTTCCATGTACTCTGCCGTTTCGGTGTTATGAAGATTGAGCATCAGGTCGATCTTCTGTCCGCGATCGATTGAGCTGAAGAGGGCTTTCTTCACATACCAAATCTCGGGCATGCGCTGGAGAAACGTTTTTCGCCGCAGGTCCACTTCATCCCAATGCCGGTTGACATCGTAGCCGTGGGCGTTGAAACGGACCTGGCCGGTGGCGCAACCGTCCGGATCCATCATTGGGGTGAAGTGGAAAATGATTTTCTCACGGAGTCGCCGGGCGGCGGGAACATCCGAGGTGATAAAGCGAAGCGCTCCTTCCATGACAAACGATGTGCTCGCTTCCCAGGCATGTTGCCGCGCTTGCAACCAGACCGATTTCTTTCCCGTATCCGGCTTTTCGAAATCGGTCACAGTGACCAAATGCAAATCGCGGGCGTTGACGGTTCGGCCGATGACTTCGATGCGTGCGCAATCGCTTCGATTCAATTCTTCCAGCAGGGAGAGCAGCCGCGAGTGCGGGTAAGGTGGAATGTGCGCGACCCAAAGCCGATCGCGCACAGCGGGAATTTGGAGCTTGGCTTCTTTCTTGTCAGCGTCCCAAACCATGGAGGGGAATTGCTGCCAATGTTCGTTGTCAGAGCTGAACACGGGAATCGTATCAGCGTTCATTGGGCAAGCACCGGGTTTATCGTTGTACTCGCCGACAAAATCCGTGAGAGTCAGCGACACCGGTCGGCCGCTGAGCCCATCGATGCGGAAGTAATACCAACTGGCCTGGCGGTTGCGGCCCCGTTCATCGCGCTGGCCTTGCACATGACAACGAAATTCAGTTTCGCTGACTTGTTCGACTTTGCCCAGCGAGCCGCCTTCAAAATCGTGATGAAAGGTGACCTGAGCAGTTGTCTCGAGACAAGCGGCCGAGAGAAAGCACGCTGCCGCAGCGCTTATGATGCGTGGAAGATTCACGATTCTGATTCGATCGGATCCGGGAGCGCCGGAGAAAGTTGTGCGCGCGTTCGGCCTGTTCTCCAACCGAGCAGGCGCGCCCGCATTCGCGGTTCGAAGCTTGCGCCGAACGTGAGCAGCAGGGCGCCGAGCCAAAGCGACAGCCCCAGCCAAAACGAGCTGTTGGTTCCGGGGATTTCATTGCGCATGCGCAAATCTCCCCACTGATACAAACAAACAAACCCGGCCAAGCCAATCGTCGTGGCCGTGAAAAAGCGGGTTCGACTCGAACACGGATGGAGCGCGACGAGCAGCGTGGCAAAAAATAAAATGAGCGATCGTTCCACGGGAAACCGGCTGAAGAATGCGAATCCGTCGAGCCACATCCGCTTGGATGGCCAAACGACGCCGAGGCGGCCATGCGCTTGGAAATTCTTTTCTTTTTGCGGGCCCATCAGTTCATCCGGGCCGACCGCGACCCAGACGTGGCTCAAGTTGCCAACCAACTGGGCTTCGGGGTATCCGCGCGAGCGAAGAATGCTGGCCGCCAGGATGGCGCGCCCGTCGCAATCTTCGCGTTTGATGGCCCAGACCTGTTGAGCGTTCGGCCAATAATCGACATTCCCCCAAAGATCCCAGTCGTACTGGTAGCGGATGTGCCCGAGCACAAACTTTTCGACCGCCTTGAATTCCTGCTGCCGGGTCGGGCGCGGCGCGAGGGCGGCGTCGATTTGGCGGTTGATCTCGGCGATCCCGACAAAGTTTGTTTGAATCAATCGGTCCGAATTTCGAACGTGATCCAGCTGTGCGACGAACATTTCAGGATGCGGGAACAGCACGCCGAATAAAACAGCCGCGAGGAAGAAGAATTTTAACACGAAGCGCTGGAGGAATGGCAAAGCAGCCAATCCAAACCAAACGCGCCGGAGGAATTGTCGCATAAAAACGAAACACTTTAGCCTATCTCAGGGATTTCGCACGAATTTCTCGGAATGATCCTCAAAACGGCGATTCCCGTTAAACCAAATTAGTGGGCGCTTCGACTTAGCGGGCTTTTTCATTCGGCGCCTCGATGTGCTTAGAATCCCGCTAATTCGAAGCGACCGCGAATTAAAGGAGGAATCAAAGTGGAACGGGTCTCGGTGGAGTGGGATTGAAAATTTTTCTTAAGCCGCAAGGATAGCTGGATGTCGATTGATTTGAGTTTTTGCAAATCCTGGCCGCGGGTTTGCCCCTCTTTTTTGATCGGAAAAGTGCCGGCGCTCATTTTGGCCGGTTTGTTTTCGGCAAATCTCGCCTTCGCGCAAATTCCCAAACCGGCTGACGCGCCCAAGCTGATGTCGCCTGAACAAAGCGCTGGGGCGTTTAAGCTGCCGGATGGCTTTCTCATGGAAGTCGTGGCGAGCGAGCCTCTCATCGCGTCGCCCTCGGCCGTCTGCTGGGACGCACGAGGCCGAATGTTCGTGTCCGAATTGCACGGCTACAATCTGGCGGGACAACTCGACATCGAGGAACTCAACAAGAGCGGAAAGCTCGACACGCAAGTGCGGCGCGTTCAGGCGGACGAGAAGTTCAAACGCGCCGCCAAGGCTGGAACGTTCGGTGTCGTCAAGCTGCTCCGCGACACGAACCAGGACGGCCGGATGGACGCTGCGGATGTTTGGGCGACGAATCTACCCCCGATTTACGGCCTCGTCCCGGCCCGCGGAGGCATCATCGTCGCTTGCGCGCCTGACATCGTGTTCATCGAGGACCGCGACGGCGATGGCAAAGCCGAAACGCGCGACGTGCTCTTCACTGGTTTTCCGACTGGCGAACTCGAGCGCGGCATCAACGCGCCGCAATGGGGTGTCGATGGCTGGATTTATTTTGGCCGCGGTTGGGGCGGCGGGAAAATCACCGGGCCGCACTTGCCTCAACCGGTGCAGTTGCCCGGGTCGGACTTTCGAATCCGCGCGGACGGCAGCGCCATTGAACCGGTCACAGGCGCGACTCACACGTTTGGGTTCGCGATGACCGAAAGCGGGGACCGGTTCACCGTCACCACGACGATTCCAGGAATTTTCATCGCGCCGCTGCCATGGCGGTACCTCGCACGCAATCCCGATGCCGTGACACCGTCGGTCGAAGCGCCCACGGGCGACCGGCGCGCTTATTCGATTTCGAAACCGCATCCATGGCGTCAAAAGCGCGCGGATGACCCGGCCTACTTCAAATACTACAACTCCCGGTATGGCGCGGCGGAGAGCGAACCTGACGGGTGGTTCACGGCGGCGTGCGCTCCGATGATTTATCAGGATGCTGTGCTGCCGGGATTGCACGGGCAATACTTTGTCTGTGAACCTGCCGGGAATCTCATTCATCGGGCTGTGATCCGGGCAGACGGGCCGGCGCTGAAAATTCAGCGAGCGCCTGGCGAGGAGAAATCCGAATTCGCCGCGAGCACCGATGCGTGGAGTCACCCCATGAATCTGGCCCACGGTCCGGACGGCTCGATTTGGGTGACGGATTATTACCGCGAGATCATCGAAGATTATTCGGCGATTCCACGTCATCTGCAGCAGCAATACGGCGTTTATGCGGGCCACGATCGCGGCCGGATTTACCGGTTGACTCACCGCGACGCGCCGCAACAGCCCCGCAGCGACATGAGCCAACTCGATGCCAACGCGCTCGCAAGGGAATGCGCCAGCCCGCTGCTGTGGCGTCGTCAAACCGCCCAACGGCTGCTGGTCGAACGCGGAGAAAGCAACGCTGCGCCTGCGCTCAGGGTCCTGCTCAAGGACGCAAATTCCCAACCGTCCGGCCTTATCACTGCGTTGCGGGTGCTGGATGAGCTTGGGGCGCTCGTGGCGCCGGACTTGGGGCCATTCATTGACCATGCCGATCCGGCCGTTCGCATTCACGCGCTTCAACTCGCTGATTCGTGGTTTGCGCGATCCGAAGGCCGCGAACTTCTTGACGCGGCGCTCGCGGCTGCAGGGACGGAGCAGAATCCGCGCGTGCAAATTCAATTTGCCTTGAGTCTCGGTGAAACACGCGACCCACGCGCCTTCGCGCTGCTCGCCCGCTACGCCCGTGAAAAACTTGACGTCCGCTGGATGGACGCTGCGATCCTTTCGTCCTTGCACGGCCGTGGGCTCGAGATGCTGGAGAGACTCCTGCGGGAGGGCGGGGCGGAGCGTCTTTTGCAGCCGCTCGCTCAGACAATCGCTGCCCGGCGCGATGAATCCGGAATTGCGGGCGCTCTCAAACTGATCGCGAGCAGGAGCGCTGGGATCCAAGCTGCGGTGGTCAATGGATTGGCGACCGGTCGCAAGAATGCGCCGCGGCGGCCCCTCGCAACGCAATCGGCGCGGGTTGCTCTGGCAGCTTTGGCAGCGAGTTCCGCTGTGGAAGTTCGAACGGCCGCCCGCGCGTTAGAAGAGACATTCTCCGCGACTACGGCGGATGACGAGGCATTCGTTGCATCGGGCAAGCTTCCGGTGGTGGAGAACATCGACGCGGAAACGTCCCAGAAATTTGTCGCGGCGCTCAGCCGTCCGCGGCGCCTGCCGCACGGGCGCGAACTTTTTCTGCAAGCTTGCGCGACGTGTCATCGGATTGGGAATGAGGGCAACGAAGTTGGACCTGACCTTCTGGGCCAGTTGGGCATGGCGGAGGAATCGTTGCTGCAAGATATCCTGCGGCCGAGCGAACGGATCCGACCGGGCTATGAAACGACCCTGGTGCAAACGCGCGACGGGGGCGCGGTTATTGGGCTTTTGAAAAGCGACGGCGCCACCAGCCTCACGCTCGTCCAGCCTGGCGGAATTGAGCAGGTGTTGTTGCGCAAAGATGTCATTGGCGTGCGGCGGCTGGCGACATCGCTGATGCCCTCCTTCGCTCAGACGCTGAAGCCTTCTGACGTGGGGGATCTGCTCGCCTGGCTGCGCAGCCATCTCGGGAGTGGCGTGCCCAAGTAGCGAGCTGTCTCGAACCGCAGCCGACGAGGCTCCTCGGGACGTGGTTTTAACCACGGATTGCACGGACGGGCACGGACAAAGAAAAGCAGGCGCGTGCGTTCGCCTCACAGTAAAAGGGTTGACGGAGCCTTTCGGTAAAAGGTATGGTCCCTCCCGTATGGCGCACGGCAATCCGAGTTTTCTCAACGGCGTGCCCGAGTTGCTCGTGCTCGAACTGCTTTCCCGGCGCGAGATGTACGGTTACGAGCTCGTGCGCGAAATCCAAAAGGAATCCAAAGAGGCGTTTCGTTTTGGAGAAGGCTGCATTTATCCTTACCTGCATTATCTCGAAGCGGGAAAATTTATCACCAGCCGGCGAGCCACCACCGACGGACGCAGCCGACTTTATTATCAACTCACCGCCAAGGGACGGAAGCGACGGGCTGAGCTCACCAAGGAATGGAACCGCGTGGCCCAATCGGTCGCTTTGATCCTGGGAGGCGCCCATGCCTGAACCGACCTGTTGTGCGGAAGTGCGCTGGCGCCTCGCCCGATATGGAATTGGTCCAGAACGTATCGACCGCGTCGTGAGCGAACTTTCGGAGCACTGGGAAGATCTCCGCGTCGCGGCGATCGAGAATGGTTTAGGTCCCTCCGCCGCCGCTGCGGAAGCGAATACTCGGCTCGGTGATCCGGCTTGGCTCGCGGATGAATCGATCCGCGGATTTCGTCAAAGCTCCCGGCTAGGCCGTCACCCTGTTTTGGCATTGTGCGTTCTGCCATTTCTGCTTTCCCCTTTGCTGATGTCGGTCGTGGTAATGCCGCTATGGTGGCTCGACAGCTTTATCCATTTCACACATTGGGGAAGCACCGACGATCGGCGCAACGCGCGCTTGATCGTCGCTGGGATGTGGGTCGCGCACTACGCCGCCATGGTCTTTGCGCCGGCCTTCTTGGGCTCGGTGGTTTGGCGGGCGGGGCTGGGGATTCGCTGGGTTTGCGCCATGTGCGCCTGGTGCGCGTTTGCGGCGTTGGCGCGAGTGTTTGAGGCCGATGCTATCGATCGCAAGATATCTATGGCATTCTCGTTTCCCTGGCGGCTCAATGCTCATACGGCGGCGATTCTATTCTTGCATGGTTTAATCCTCGCTTTTTTTTGGGCGGCTTCGCGGAAAGCGACAAAGAAAACAATCCATCCGCTTGGAGCTGACCTGCTGCACGAATATGAAAAATAAATTCATCCTCATGGCTGCGGCGGCCTTCATGGCCACTGCTTCATCCACCCCTGCAGCACCGAAGCCGACGATCGAGCGCGGCTGGATCGGTGGTGAATATGAAATGACCAAGTGCGGCCCAGCCCAACCGGGCCATCGGAAGATTGTCTACGTGAAGCAGGTCTACGCTACGACTCCTGCCGCGCAGGCCGGCTTGCAACCTGGCGATGTCATTCTCGCCTGGAACGGTCAGGCCATCTCGGACCTTCGGGGATTGCGGCAAGTTGTGGATGCAGCCAGACCTGGAAGCGGCGCCACTTTGCGTATTTCACGCGATGGCCAATCGCTCGAATTACCGCTCACAGTTGGCCGGGAGACGTACCAGCGATGGCACGCATTTTCTGTAGGACTGCAAGCCTCGACAAAATTCGATCTGTGGCCGAACCCCGATTTTACCCTGTTGCCGCTCTGCAAATTTGAGCGTCCGCAGAAGCGAATCGAACTCCGCTCGCCCGAGGTTAAGTTGGCCAAACAAGCTGGAGGAAAACCGCAAGCTGAAGCGGGTGTTCGCAGCGAAGAAGGTTGGGACGCATGGTTCCTCCTGTTCGGGTTCAACGCGCACAAACGAATTCTGTCGCAAGAGATGACGGCGCCAACCACTGCTGATCGAAGATCATTCAGAGGCGAATCTCGCGTTGATCGCGCCAATTCTAGACGAGGCAATCGACCAGCTCGGATCGGAAGATCGCGCGGCGATTCTGCTCCGATTTTTCGAACAACAAGACGGGATTTGCCCTGAGCGTCTCGACAGCTGTTCTCACCACGGCCTGCGCGAGCGGAGGAACAACCATTACGTTTTTAAAAATTATGAGCATGACCAAACTGAAAATCGGCATCGCAACCATTGTGGTCGCGGCAATCGCAATTCCTCTCGGGATCGAATACCGAGCTAATCAGAGATTGCGCGAAGAAAACGCTAAATTCCAGCAACAGCTCGGAGAGATGGGTGTGTTATCCGCGGAGAACAAACGCCTTTCAAACTTGCTGGCAAAGGCGAACAGCAGCGCGCCCGCGCCAGTGGCCAACAAAGACCAGGTGCACGAAGTGCTCAAGCTTCGCGGGGAAGTCGGGAGATTGAAAGCCGACGCAAATGCTCCGAAGCCGAGCCCGCTCAGTGGAGTCATTGGGGACCCAGCCATGCGGAAGTTAATTCGGGACCAACAGAAATTCGGAATGACGATGATTTATAAAGGCTTCACCAACCGGGTCAACTTGACGGCGGAGCAATCCGAAAAATTCGTCAATCTGCTCGCCGATGACATTATGGAGAACGTCGATCATGTCACCGCGGTGCTTAAAGAGGGCAAATCGCCGGAAGAAATGGATCGAGTGTTTGCCCAACAGGAAGCGGACTTGCGCGACAAAGTCAAAAGCCTGATTGGACCGGATGGTTTTGCCCAATACCAGGATTACACACAGAACTTAGGGAGCTATCTAACGGCTGAACAGTTCAAGTCACAACTAACCGGCGACCCGGCGGCGAAGGAGGAAAAGTCGAAACAATTGTACCAACTGATGCGCGAGCAGACGGCGGCCGCTCTGGGTGAGGCGGGATTGGCGGCAGATTTCCAGACGCTTCCCATTCTGAATTTTCGCAACATCGCCTCCGAGCAAGAGGCGGAGAAGAATCTCAAATTCATGGAGCACATCTATGACCGGGTGTCTGCGCAGGCGGCTGGCTTTCTGAGTTCGGAAGAGATTCAAAAATTTGGCGAATTCCGCATCAAAGCGATGGAAGCCCAACGGATGTCGCTTGTGATGAACAGGAAAATGATGACGCCGGCTTCCCATTAGATTCTTCTTGGCAAAATGCGGTCGAAAAGTCTCCCAGATAGTTTTAGGGGTCGCGCGAGCCAACATCCAACCATCCAACCATCCAACCATCCAACATCCAAGGAGCCTCCTCAGACTTGTTTTCAGCCGCTGGTTTGGGAAGATCGCGCTCCATGAAATCACGCCTGGTCTTTCTCCTCATCGCGCTGTTGTTCGTGCCTGGCGGGGCAGCTCCGCGTGGGCAGGACAACTCAGCCCGCTTTCAAATTCCCGCCACGGACGATGGCTTGCCCGGCGCCGGGCCGATTCGCCGCTATGATTGGTTCCGGAAACTTTGGGTTGATCGCCGCGCGAGATGGGCGGCGCGCGCGGAACAGGATCGTCACGCCGTCGTGCTGCTCGGCGATTCGATTACGCAAGGCTGGGGGGAAGATTTCACCGCCTGGTTTCCAGGAATGAAGGTTGCCAACCGCGGCATCAGCGGCGATACCTCGCGCGGCGTGCTCATTCGGCTCCGGGAAGATGTTCTCGCGCTCGATCCGCGAGCGGTGGTGTTGCTCATCGGAACGAACGATCTCGAAGAGAAAGCCGACCCGGAAACGATCGCAGCCAACCTGAAACTCATCCTCGCTGAATTGGCGCGGCACGACGCGAAAATGCCGATCATTCTCTGCCAGGTTTTTCCCAGCTCGGCCTCGAAAGCGCGTCCGGCTGACAAAATCAAAAAGGTCAACCAATTGTATGCCGACGCGGTGAAGGGCAACGCGCAGGTTACGCTGGTCGAGACTTGGCCGTTGTTTGCGACGGCGCAAGGCGACGCGATTCCGGCCGAATTTCCCGACCTGCTGCATCCGAACATGGGCGGCTATGCGAAATGGGCGGCGGGCTTGCGTCCGGTCTTTGCGACGCTCGGTTTTTTGGAAACGGCTTCGTACGAATTCACGCCTGAGCCTGGGTTTGTCAGTTTGTTCAACGGAAAAGATCTGACCGGTTGGGGCTTTCGGGCCACGTCCGAGAATGACAAACAATCTGCGCGAAAGTGGCAAGCAGGCGACAAAAACGCGCCGCCCTGGCCGATCGTCGAAAGCGCCATCAGCTTTGACGGCAGGACCGCGAGCCCGGACGGCCGGTTCGTAGCGAAGAACGGCCGGCTGATCGTCACGACGCCGACGGAAGGCCGGCGGATCCAGCAGATTTCCACGACTCAAGAATTCCCCAAGAATTTCATTTTGCGCCTGGAATTCCGGGCCACGCCCAATGCTGACAGCGGCATTTTCATTCGTGGCCCTCAGCTGCAATGCCGCGATTATCCGCTGGCTGGCCCTTACAAGAATTTGAAGAATTATCGGCCAGGCGACTGGAACGAGATCGAGGTGACGGTGAGAGACGGGGCAGCGCATTGCCTGTGCAACGGCGAAGTCTTGGAAAGCGCCATGAAAGTTCCCGCGACGGGTCCGATCGGGTTGGAAGGGGATCGCGGTCAAATGGAATACCGGCGGATCCGAATTAAGCAAATTGAATAGAGCTGCGCTTGTTCAGCAGCAATTCTCATTTTGCGGAGCGCGGTTGTGTGCGGAGCACCAGCCGCAGGCTTCAGCGATTCGCAAGCCTCGGATGTGCCGGTATTGCTGCGCCTGGTCCGGAGGACACAGTCGCGCTCCAAACCCTAATGAGAATTGCTGCTGGTTCGACCGGATTGGTCAGCTGACGAAGCGCGGTTCGTAAACGGGCCCGATGCCATGCTTCCGCAAAAGTTGGATGAACTTGGCCAGCCCCCGCTTTTCGTCGTCGCCGAGATGATAATGGATGTGCCAGCCGAGATAATCCTTCCGGAATTCCAGGTCATATTCCGTACGATTGGCGATGATGACGTCGAGAGTTTCGACGCCGAAATCTTTGGCTTCTCGCAGATGGCAACGGAGCGCCTCATTCGGGACGTCGCGCCGCAACGCCCAGACTGCATAGACAAACGGAAGTCGGGTTAACTCGAACCAAGCGGCGCCGAGATCCCAGATCTGGTGTTCGGGGTGGGAGGCTCTCGAGAAATCGAGCGCAGGATCGCCGATCAATAGCACCGCTTCGGGTTCCGCGGCTGCTTCGTAGCTTGGGAGGGTTTTCAAGGCCGGCTTCAATCCAGCTTCGGCCAGGAGAACTTTGAGGAGCGTGACGCTCGCCAAGGAAGCGGGATCGCAGAAGATCTCGGTGAGTTCCGCCAAGGGGCGGCGATGCGCCACAAACACGCTTTTGACTTCGCCGAGCGAGGCGACCGCGATCCCGTCGAGCACATCATATCGGTCGTTAAACAGCACTTCGCTCACGCTGACGAGCGCGGCGTCGAGTTCATCGCGCCGCAATAATTCCGCCAGCTTGGACGGGGCCATGAAAAGAATGTCCTGTTCCAAACCGCGGGTTAAAGGAACCGCATTCAGATAAGGAACGGACCCGACGCGGAATGGCGCGAGTGACCCGTTGAGCTCGGCTTCCCGTTGCGTGGTCAAGGCGCGCTGTTCGCGCTGGAACCGTTGGGCCAAGTCCTCGGGCGATTCACGCGGGGCCATCCGCAGCTTAGGGTGCTCTTCCGAATTCATGTGTCACAAGAGGCCAGCGATGGCTGTTCTCCCATCGATGGTCGTCATTTGACTGCTGCTCCGTCCCGAATTGAGCCAGCCGAAAGCGAACGCGCCGGGTTTGACTCGCTCGGCCACGTTTTGATCGGGTGGTAAAACGTGTCGCGCTGGACGGGAATTCGGCCGGCTTCACGAATCAACTTCACCAACTCGGCTTCGGCGACTTGTTGCGGCGAGCCGGCTCCTGCCATGTGGAAAATCTTTTCTTCGAAGATCGTTCCGTGCAGATCATCCGCGCCATAATTCAAGGCCACTTGGGCCAGCTTTAATCCGAGTCCGACCCAGTACGCGGTGATGTGGGGAAAATTATCCAAGTAAATCCGGCTCACCGCCATCGTCCGCAGCGCGTCGTAACCGGTCGGCCGAACGCGCACGGGAATGCGATTGTTGTCCGGCTGATACGGCAGCGGAACGAACCCGGTGAATCCGCCCGTCTCATCTTGCCACTCCCGCAAACGGCGCAAATGATCGACGCGGTCCTCGATGTTTTCGACGTGTCCAAACAGCATTGTGCAGGTGCTCCGGCCGCCCATGCGATGCCAGGCCCGATGCACCGAGAAATATTCCTCGGCCGATTCCTTGCCCTTCGCAATTTGCGAGCGGACGGACGGCCGAAAAATTTCCGCGCCGCCGCCCGTCAACGAATCGAGCCCAGCCGCGCGGAGTTCTTCGAGGGTTTGCTCGACCGATTTTCGGGCGAGCCAGCTGAGATGTAGAATTTCAATCGCAGTAAAGCACTTCAATTGGACCCGCGGATCCAGCGCACGGAGCGCGCGCAACATTTCCAAATAAAAACCAAACGGCAGCGACGGGTGCAAACCGCCGACGATGTGCAATTCGGTGATCCCGCCGGCCAAGGCTTCCCGCGCTTTCTGCACGATCTCGTCGACCGAATATTGAAATCCATCTGCGTCCCGTTTCTTGCGGGCGAACGCGCAGAACTGGCAGCTCAGGATGCAGTAATTGGAATAGTTGATGTAGGCGTTGATGATATAGCTGGCGTGGTTTCCGTTTTTCCGCCGGCAAACCATCTCTGCAATCGCGCCAACGGCATTCAGGTCCTTTTCACTAAATAGCCGGAGCGCGTCCGCTTCGGAAATGCGCTGGCCCGCTTCCACCTTTTCGTGGATATCGCGGACGGGACTGCGCGTGAGGAAAAAATTCATCGGACAAAACGAAAGGCGGGCAGGGCCACTTCCGCGACGGTTCCGACGAGAAAGACAATGCTGATGACCGCGTTCAGCCGAAAGAATGCGACATTGATCCAATTCAAACTCCGTCTCCGAGCCAGCCAATGCTCGATCACCAAACCGACCAGGATGATGACAAGGCCGACAAAGTATGCCATTCGAAAACCCGAAATCAACCCGAACACGGCCAGCAACACCCACATCGTGATATGGGACAAAAAGGCGAATTGCAGCGCGTTCGTGATTCCCCAGCGCACCACCAGCGAACCCAAGCCGCGCCGGCGATCGAACTCATAATCCTGGATCGCGTAGATGATGTCGAAGCCGACGAGCCAGCAAACGACCGCGAGGGCCATTAGGCACGGAAGCAAGGCCCCCGTTCGGATGGGCAAAAAATTAAATTCACCGCGAACCGCCAGCCAGGCTCCAATCGGCGCCAAGGCCAGCGCCGCTCCGAGATAAATATGAGTGAAGTCGGTGAACCGTTTCGTTAGCGAATAAAAACAAACGATAAACAACGCCAGGGGCGCCAAGTAGAAGCACGGACGGTTAATGGCATACGTCACGAGAAAAAACAGACCGCAACTCAGCGCCCAAAGAGTCCAGGCGCTCAGCAGAGAAATGTCGCCTCGAGGCAAATGGCGCTGGGCCGTGCGCGGGTTATCTTTGTCGAACTTCCGATCCACAATCCGGTTGAACGCCATGGCCGCCGTCCGGGCTGAAACCATCGCCGCGAGGATCAATCCGAATTTTTTGAATCCGGGCCAGCCGTGATTGGCGCGGGCGGCGACCACCATCGAGGCCAACGCGAACGGCAGCGCGAAGACGGTGTGCGAAAACTTCACGAACTCGGCCCATTTCAGGAGCAAGCTCTGGTTGCCGGCGGAAGCCCGCGGTTCCGGTTGCGCTACTGGAATTGCGACCGGGGTTTGGCGCGGTGATTGGGCGCGAGAAACGCGCGCCGCCGGTTTCGGCTCGGCTTTCATCGCAGCGCGCGCCGTTTGCTGGGCCCGGTTTGCGGCACGCAGAATCTGTTGCGCGCGACCCCGCTTGTTTTCGTCCAGAGCGCCTTTGAGGGCTGCTGCCGCGACACGCACGCCGATGTTGAAGAGGTTCATTTCTCCTCCTCCTGCCAGCGAGGGACGAGCTTTTGTGGCAGTCCGAGATGATCCAGGACGCGGGCGACGACAGTGTCGACGACGTCCTGAATGGTTTTTGGGCCGCTGTAAAAGGAAGGGTTCGCCGGAAGAATGATCGCGCCGGCCAGCAAGAGCAGTTCGAAATTTCTAATTTGGACGAGATTCAAAGGCGTTTCGCGCGGAACTAAAATCAATTTCTTCTTTTCCTTCAGCATCACATCCGCCGCCCGCAGCAGCACGTCATCGCTCAGGCCATGCGCGATGCGGCCGACCGTTCCCATCGTGCACGGGATCACGACCATCGCATCGAATGGGTTCGACCCGCTCACGAATGGCACGTTCATGCTTTTCAAGCCGTGCTTCTTCACGCGGGGCGAGACGACCAGCCCCTCTGGAAGCTCCGAGCGAATCACCGTGTGGGCATACTCGCTGAGCACCATGTGAACTTCATGCTCGGCCGCATCAATGTTGTCGAACAATCGCTGCGCGTAAAGCGCGCCGCTTGCTCCCGTCATGGCCACCACGATTCTCACGAGAAATTCAGGGACGCACTATGCCGAGGAGAACATCACTGGCGCAAGAGGAGATTGGCGAGTTGATCGAATTCGAACGACCAAAATTCAAAAATTCAAAACGGGCAGCGCCTTGGATGAAGGTCGAACGGCCAGCGATGGGTTTGTTTTGGCTTTTGGATTCCATGGCACTTACTTTCGGCCGGAAAAGCGGGGCGTGGCCGGACCCGATCGAACGGTCCCGGTCCGCTGCCCACGGAAAAGCTGATGGCGAACCGGCTCGAACTGTCCAGGCCGGTGAAGGTAATGGCGAAGGCAGGTGGAAAGCGGTAAACTCGAAAACAAGCAAGGAAATAATCCACCATGAAAACAACTCTCATTGCCATTGCAATCATCGCTGTCATAGCGATTGCCGCCGGTCTGGCTCGGGCCTCGTTTAGGGCAGGCCCACCGCCAATGAAAATCAGCACTCCCTCGACTGTTCTGCCAGCACTGCCGACAGTTCCCAAGTTGCAGTTCAATCGCGGCAGCGCGGAGGATGACCAAGCCGATCCGGTTCCGGCGACATCGCCCGAGCGGGAGCAATTCTTTGCGCGGGTAATGGCGACCGAAAAGGCGGCCAAAGAGCATTACGATTCATGGACAGCTCCCCCGCTGCTGGATGAAATCCTTGGGGACGCTCCAAAGAAGCTGAAATATGGGATCTGGCTGGAGATCCCGACCTACTATCCTCGCCAGGGTGACTCGCAAGGCAGGATGGAATTCAAGATCCGTGTTGGCGTGGCCCGGATTCGAGACATGGCCCCGCAGCTGAGCGAGGAACAGGCGTTACGCCTCTTCACCATACCGGCTGATCAGTTGCGGAAATAACGTCTTTCTTCAAAATCTCTTGTCTCAACGCAGCTCTTTCGCACAATGGGAGCGTGCAAGCGTTTTGGAAGCTGGTGGCGGTGCTGGTCATTCTCAGCGCGTTGGTTGGTTGCCCATCTCCACGCCAGGCCGGCCCCCGCGTCACGCCGCTGGCGCCGAGTCCAAGTCCCGCTCCTGCTGCGACAGGGCCGATTGCCCCTTCAATTCCGGCCGTTCCTTCGCGCGAAAGCGCAACTCAGCTTCCCGCTGGCGTTCGCCCAACGGATGGATGGGTTTCGTGGCGCGATTGGGCCGTGGCGCTCGGGTGCGATCAGCCGCACCGTTTAAAGAATTTCTCCGAACCGACCTACAAGCTCACGACCGGCCATGGCAATTTCGTCATCACGATCGGCAACCGGACGGCATTTTGGAATGGGTTCGAATTTGCGCTTGGCTTTGGGCCTCGCGTGATTGCGGGCGAACCTTTTCTGCACGCGCTCGACTTGGCCAAGAATTTTCAGCCGCTCCTTCAGCCGGCGGCTCGCGCCAAGACGCGCCTGGTCGTGATCGATCCGGGGCATGGGGGCGAGAACACCGGCACCCGCAGCGTCGCCACTCATCGGTATGAAAAGGAGTTCACGCTGGATTGGGCATTCCGGCTGGAGCGCTTGCTGAAACAGCGCGGCTGGAACGTCGTTTTAACTCGCACGAAAGACGTCGATATTCCGCTGGCTGACCGAGTGCAGATCGCGGAGCACCTGCAAGCGGATTTATTTCTCAGTTTGCACTTTAATTCTTCCAACGGGACGAACGGTCTCGTGGACCGTGGGGGGCTCGAAACGTATTGCCTGACTCCGCTGGGGATGCCATCGACCCTGCCGCGCGAATTCGAGGATGACCCCGGCCAAATTTTTCCGAACAACGCTTTTGACGAACAGAATTTTCGGTTTGCGATGAGGATTCATGAGGCGCTGTTAAAAGCCACCGGTCAAAAAGATCGCGGCGTGCGGCGCGCCCGGTTCATGGCGGTGTTGCGAACGCAGAATCGTCCAGCGGCCTTGGTCGAGGGCGGGTTTCTTTCCAACCCGCGCGAAGCTCGTTTGATCGAACAGCAGGCGTACCGTCAAAAGCTGGCGGAGGGCGTGGCCCAAGCTTTTGATTGACCGGCCGCCGTCCGTTTGCCGGGCTATTTCCAGGCGCATGGGTGAATGAGCGAAACAAAGAAACCTATCGCGGTGCTGTTGGTGGAAGATTCCGCAGTCGAGGCGGAACTAATCCTTCAGACATTGGAACGGAGTGATTATGCTGTCGAATCCGAGCGGGTCGACTCGCCGGCAGGGCTGCAGAAGGCGATGGACGAAAAGGAGTGGGACATCGTCCTGGCGGATTTCAGCATGCCACACTTTTCCGCGGGGGATGCCTTGGCGATTGTGCGTGCGCGCCGGCCGAACCTTCCCTTGATCGTCGTGTCCGGTTCCGTTGGTGAAGAGGTGGCGGTGGCGATGATGCGGGCGGGGGCGGACGATTATCTCCTGAAAAACAATTTGATCCGGCTGCCTGCGACGATCGAACGGGCGGTGCGCGATTCGGAAAAGAGAGAGCAACTTCAAGCCGCGGAGCAGGAGTTGCGCAGTTCGCAGCACCGATTCTTCAAATCATTTCAGGCCAGTCCGGTGGCGATTTCGATCAGCACATTTCCGGCCGGCCATTTCCTCGATGTCAACGAAGCGTTTCTCCAGCAGATGGGCTTTCGCCGGGAAGATGTGATTGGAAAGACGGTCGAGGAGCTGAACCTGTGGATGAATTTGGAAGAACGGGCGGAGGTGATTGCAAGTCTGGCGAGCAACCAGCCCGTTCGCGCGATAGAAGCGGTTTTTCGGACAAAATCCGGCGATTCCCGCACGGGGCTGTACTCCGCTGATCTGATCGACCTGGCGGGCGAAGTTTGCGTGCTCGCGATCGTGCACGATGTGACCGAACTGCGGAGAAGCGCGGAGGCGGTCCACCGTTCGGAGGAGCGGTACCGGAGTCTGGTCGAGAATGCGCACGACGCCATCTTCACCATCTCGTCGGACGGGCTCATCACCTCGGTCAATTCAGCCTTTGAACGGGTCACGGGCTGGTCGCGCGCCCAATGGCTGGACAAACCGTTCAGCGCGCTGGTTCATTCCGATGATTTGGAGCTTGCCCAGGTCTTCTTCGACCGCGCGCTCGAACAAGACTCCGTTCCCTTTTTTCAATTGCGCATCGCAACGGCTGAGGGGGGCCACATCGCGGTTGAATTGGCGCTGGCGCGGCAATCGTACCAGCGTGGTTCGCGCGAACTGCTCGGGATCGGCCGGGACATCTCCGAGCGGAAACGAGCGGAGCAACGGCAATCGATTCAACACGCGGTCACGCGAATCCTTGCTGAGTCAGGCATACCTGCGGAGGTTTTCCGGCGTGTGCTCGAGGTCCTTTGCGGTGAACTCGGCTGGGACGTGGGCGAAGTTTGGGCGGTCGACAGCGCCACGGCCGGTTTGCGCAACGCCGCCATCTGGCGCCGGCCGTCCGCGACGCTCGACGAGTTCCAAACTATTCGGCAGGAGATCGCGTTTAAAAAGGGAACAGGGTTGCCAGGACGCGTTTGGGCTGAAGGCCGCTCGTTGTTCCTGCCGGAGCTGGCGAGTTCCTGCGAGTTCCTGCTCGGCCCCGTCGCTGAGGCCGCGGGATTGGTGTGCGCATTGGGCTGTCCTATCAAATCGCGCGGCGACGTGCTGGGGGTGTTGCAATTTTTTGCCACGGAAAAACGCGACCTCGACCGGGACCTGCTGAATTTATTCGAAAGCATCGGGACACAAATTGGCCAATTTCTCGAACGAAAACAAATCGAGGAACAGTTTCTGCAAGCTCAAAAACTCGAAGCGATCGGGCGGCTGGCTGGAGGGGTGGCGCACGACTTCAACAATTTGCTGACGCTCATTCAAGGGCACGCCTCATCGTTGCAAGGTTTGCCTGGCTTGGGGGAAGAGGGCGCCGATTCAGCGCGACAAATTCTAGCCGCGGCAGAACGGGCCGCCAACTTGACCCGCCAGCTGCTCACGTTCAGCCGCAAGCAGCACATGCGCAAAACCAATTTGGACCTGAACGATCTCGTCAATCAGATTGCCAAAATGTTCCGGCGCGTCCTGGGGGAAGACGTTTCGCTTCACTTGAATTTTGCGTCGCAGCTGCCGCGCATTCATGCGGACCAAACGATGCTCGAACAGGTGATCATGAATCTTGCGGTGAATGCCCGGGACGCAATGCTTTACGGCGGCGACCTCACCATCAGCACCAGAGCTGTTCGGATCGAGGAGGCTTACGTGCGGGACCATCCCGAAGCGCTTGCGGGAAATTTCGTTTGCCTGAGCTTCTTGGACACCGGGTCGGGCATCCCGCCCGAATTGATTCCGAGAATTTTCGAGCCGTTTTTTACGACTAAAGAAGTCGGGCAGGGGACGGGGCTTGGGCTCGCCACGGTTTATGGCATCGTCAAACAGCACAGCGGCTGGATTGAAGTGACGAGCGAACGCGGCCGGGGAACCTGCTTCGAGATTTTCTTCCCTGCGCTCGTCGGCGAAACTCCTCCTCAAACCGAGACGCATCCCGCCGAATCGAAAGCGCGTCGCGGTTCCGAACGGATCCTCGTCGTGGAAGATGAATCGCCCATCCGAGCCTTGGTCAAATCGATCCTGGAACGGCACGGGTATGTGGTGACTGATGCAGCTTCGGGTGTCGACGCGCTACGGATTTGGGAATCACACGACGGCGCATTTGATCTTTTGCTGACGGACATGGTGTTGCCCGACGGGTTGACTGGGGAGGGGCTCGCCAAACAATTGGTCGCGCTCGATCCGGCTCTAAAAGTCATTTACACGAGCGGTTATCCAGCCGATGCGGTGGGAAAGAACCTGCAACTCGACGAAGGAATTAATTATCTCCAAAAGCCGTACCGGCCGACGAGACTGTTGCAGATCGTCCGGGAACGGTTGGACGCGAAGCCGCCGCCGGAAGGTTGAGCGTTTTTCAGGTCGGCTGATTCGTGGGGACGCTCCGGGCACACAGGCATGAACCTGGTGCAGCGCAGGCTTCCAAGCCTGCGGGTGAGGGCGATTTTCCAATCGCCTCGTTGAATGAGGAGCTGGAAAGCTCCCGTAACCCGCAGACAAGAATGTCTGCGCCACGGTGTCAGTTGCTCCTCAGAACGTCCATTTGCAAATCCCACACTCGCACATCTCCTCCCCAATCACCGGAAGCCAGCCGTGAACCATCCGGACTCATGGCCAGCGCGTAAATCCAGTCGCCGTGGGCCTTCCATTGTTTCAGGATCGCATCGCTGTTGGGATCGAGCTGCCGGATGATCCCTTCCTGGCCGGCCGAGTAAAGGGCTGAGCCGTCCGGACGGTAAGCCAGCGCCAAGATTGAACCGTGATGCTGGCGAATGATGCGAACCATGCGTCCATTGGAAGGTTGCCATATACGCACGGTGCCGTCGTCACTGCCGGAAGCGCAGAATGGGGCTGTGTTTTCGGCCTGCGCGCTCGCAATCGGCCGGAAAGCCAAAGCGTGGACCGCTTCGGTGTGATGACTAAACGTGCGCAAGAGCCGGCCGTTTTCCACTGACCAAACCTTGATGGAGCGATCCGCGCTGGCTGTGACGATCTCGTCCTCTGCCGGGCTGAACGCGATCGCGAGGATGGGACCGGCATGACCGTTGAGCGCAAACGCGGGCGCCTCAGAAAATCGGCCGGCCTCCAAGCGCCAAAGGTCCGCCGAGCGATCGCTGCTCGCCACGGCCATCCAGTGGCCGCTCGGGCTAAAGCTCACGGCATTGACCAAATCGGTGTGATTGGTGAATCGATGAACAATCATTTTACTTTTCCAGTCGAGCAAGATGACTTCGCCCTGAAGGCCCGGAGTTCCACCAGCAATGGCAAGCAACGCGCCAGCCGGTTGAAAGGCGAGATCGTTCACTTTATCCATGGCATAGCTCATTCGCTCGCGAACGCTGCCGTCTTTAGCCGAGCGAATCTCGATTCCTTTCACGCCGCTGCTGACCAGCGCCGCCCCATCGGGAGTAAACGACAGTGCAGCGATGGGCGGTTCCGCGCCCGCGCCAGCCGGCGATTGCGCAACTAATGGAGCGGACAAAGCCAGCCACAATACCAAGCAAGCCGAAGCCGATCTTGTAACACGGGACTTCATGATCGAGGACGAGTGCAGGCGCTTCAGATGAGCTCCGAAATGAAGCTGCCTTCATTCAGAATTTTCACGGGGCGGCCGCTGGGGGTGATCAATTCCTTTTCCGGACGAATGCCCAATAATTGAAGAATGGAAAAGGCCAGGTCAGGCGGGCCGACCGGCCGTTCCGTGGGGAGTTCTCCGAATGAATTCGTCGCGCCGATCACCTGGCCGCCACGGACTCCACCTCCTGCCAGGCAGACAAATCCCGCGCGGGGCCAATGATCGCGGCCGGCTTGAGCATTCAGCTTGGGTGTGCGCCCAAATTCGCCCATCAAAACAACCAGCGTCGTTTCGAGCAAACCCCGCTCGCGCAGATCCGTGATTAAAGAGGAGTAAGCGCGATCCAAGTTTGGCAGTTTGCCGCTGCCGGGAAAACGGGAATCAGGAAGTTCACGCGACACTTGCTGGTGAGTGTCCCATCCGGTGTCGACCACAGTCACGAATCGCGAACCGGCTTCGATCAAGCGGCGCGCCAGCAAACAGCCGAGGCCTACGCGGCTGGAACCGTAGCGTTCGCGCACCGCTGTCTTTTCACGCGAGAGTTCAAACGCTTGCTTTGCTTCAGCCGAAGCCAGCAGTCGATACGCTTGGTCATAAAACGCATCGCGACTCTGCGGGCCCGGCCCATTCTCCACCTGCCGGGCGAACTCATCCATGGTGCGGAGCATTTCATGGCGCCGTTCGGAGCGGGCGAAACTTACCCCTTCCGGCAGCTGAAGATCACGGACGTGGGAGGGATCGTCACCGATGTTGAAAGCCGAGCACGCGCCGGGCAGGTAACCTGAGCGTGCCGCATTCGATCGTCCGCCCACGCCATCGTTCGGGATCGCAAGGTACGGCGGGACCGGACTGGCGAACCCGCGTTCGTGCGCCACCAGACTGCCGAGGCTGGGATATTCCAGAGCTGGGGTGGGCCGATGCCCCGTCAGAAGAAAGCGGGTCCCGGTGTCGTGGTTCCCGAGTTCGTGAGTCAAGGATCGGATCAGCGCGACATCTCTCAAGACTTGGGCGGTGCGCGGCAGGTGCTCACAGACGTGTACGCCTGGCAAAACGGTGGGGATGGCCTTGAATGGACTGCGGATTTCGAGCGGAGCCTCGGGTTTCGGATCGAACGTATCCAGGTGACTCGGCCCGCCGTCGAGCCAAATCAAAATACAGGAATTCGCGCTCTGGTTCTGCGGTTTGGACAATTCCGCCGCCCGAAGCCTGAAAAGGTCTGCCACGCTCAAGCCGAGCGTGGTGAGGACCCCCAGGTGCAGGAAATCGCGCCGCGAAACACCGTCACACCGGTTCGAGATGGCAAAGCGATTTGGGTTCATCAGAGTTAATGGTTAAAGGCAAATTCTCGAGAGTTGAGCAACACCCACAACAGGTCCTGGATTGCCTCCTCTTTATTTGCAGCGCGAGCCAGGACCCTCTCCCACTCGGCCGACTCCCCTGGATTGGGAACCCGAGTCAAGGCTCGGAGATAAAGCTCTTCCACGATTTCGCGAGGGCCAGCCGCGCGCGAGAGAAGTTGACGGACGCGGCCACCATGCAGTTTGGCGTTAATGGTCTCGCCGTTGATCAGATGAAGCGCTTGGGCAACTCCCCCACCCGATGTGGATTGGCCGTCGCACACTCGATCGCGCCGGCAACGGCCCAGCACATCCAATGCGTAAACAGGGCTGCTCGTGTCGACCAACTGCACGGCGCGTGTGCCGCTGGGATAACCTACAAAGTGATCGGGCAAATCTGTCACCTGCGCCACGGCATCGACATACACCTGCGGAGCAAGTTCCTTCAGATAAGCGTGGGAATAGAAACGATCGTCGAGTTGGTTGAGGCCGGCTGTGCGCGACGTCAGTTGGTAAGTGCGAGAATTGGCGATCGTTCGAATGAGCCCGCGGAGGTCGTGCCCCCCGCGCGCGAAATGATCGGCCAACGCCTCTAACAGCGCTGGAAGCGTGGGCGGGTTGGTGGGGCGCAAATCATCCACGGGTTCAACGAGACCGCGACCGAGCAGATGTTTCCAAATACGATTAACGATCGTTCGCGCGAAAAGCGGATTTTCGGAGCTGGTCAGCCATTGCGCCAGTTCCAGACGAGGGTCCGCCCCATTTCGACTGGCGCGGGCCGGCGCGCCCAGCGGCTTCGGTGAAAAGGGCTGGCCGGTCTTCGGATTGACAAGCTCTCCTGGCATGCTCGCCCGGATCACACCGCCATCGCGTGTCAGATTGGCGAAGTACGCGGCGAAGCGATGGTAATCCTGCTGCGTCCAGCGATCGGCCGGATGCGCATGACACCGGGCGCAAGCGATCTGTGTCCCAAGAAAAATACGGCCCACGTGCTCCGCCAGATCGCGTGGGTCGTTCGCCAGCATCAGGAAGTTTGCCGGCCCGCATTTCGTGGTCTCGCCAGTGGCGGTCAGCAATGCGCGCGTCATTTCATCAAAACCTGTCTTGCGGGCGATCTGATCGCGCAGCCAGCGATAATAAGCCTTCGTTGCTGCTTCGCCCCCGTGCTTTCCGCTGATGAGGAGCAAGTCCGCCAGCTTCATTGTCCAAAAATCAACGAATTCTTCGCGCTGCAGCAATTGGTCGATCATCATTTCCCGGCGCGAAAGTGTGCCTGGCTGGGCCAGGAACGAACGCGTTTCTCCCAGGGAAGGAAGTCGGCCAATCAGATCCAGAAACACGCGCCGGAGAAATTCCGAGTCGCTCGCTGGGGGAGAGGCTGAAATCTGGAGCCGCTGCAGCTCAGTTCGAATATAGTCATCAATGAAATTTTGGCTGGGGAAATTCGCCGTTTGGATTTCGTTTTGGGCGAAGGGCACAGCGATTCGCGCCGCTGTAACCTGGCCCGAATATCGAATCATGACGCTGGTCACTCCCTTTCCGCGTGTGGTCAGCTCACCTGTTTTGCTTACCTCTGCCAGCGCCTCGTCGTTCGCCGTATACAGCGCGAGGGACGTGACGTCTTCGCTCGTGCCGTCAGAAAGTTGCGCGATGACTTTCAGTTGAACGATTTCATTTGTCGCTGCCCGCAAAGAATCCGCCGGTGTCACCTGAATCCCGCTGACGTAAAGATCTGGGGGGCCATAAGGAGCGCCAGCCCGGATCCAGTCGACCAACAGCTGATATTCGGGAGAGTTTCGTCGAATCCGGCGACCGCCTTCATGATCGATCTGCTGAGTCGGTTTGCGCAGGAAAAGACTTTCCTCAGGAAAATTGCTGTCGATGCGGCGGCCGCTGAACTCGCGGGTGATTCGGGCAAAATCCTCTTCCGGGTCGTACCCAAGAAGGCTCAGTTTGAACCCGCCTTGGCCAGTGGCCGCGCCATGACAGGCGCCTGCGTTGCAGCCGGCTTTGGTTAAGATCGGGAGAACGCGGGTCCGGAATGGCGGGGCTTTTTCATAGACCGAGCCAGATTCTCTTTCCCTGGGCGTTGAGGTGGAGGCGATGGAACGCGGCCCTCCCGGCGCCCGGCCCACCAAGTTAAGCGCGGTCAGCGTCAACAAGCCAAAACAGAGAGCTTTCCTTCGAGTCGAGTTATGGATCAGAAAACTCATTGCTTGGCGGTTTTTAGTTTCGTGAGGAGTTCCTGGCCGGTTTTTCGCGCGTGAGCGGTGCCATATCGATCTCCGAAATAGAGCACGCGCGTCCAGCCATCAATCGCTTGCTGCTTCAAGCCTGGATTCTCATTGACCCACTTTTCCATCTGAGCGGCCAGGTTGTCGACCGTTGCATCATCATTGGTCGGGCGGATGATCTGCCGCAGCAACGAATTCAATTTGGGATCGGTCGGCACGGCCCCGGGGAACTCTTCTTTGGCCGCGCCATCTCTTTTCATTTTACTTTGCTGGCCGCGAGCGTCGCCACCCCGCGCGTTTGTCGTAAGCTCATCGAGCGTGGGCGGCGAGCTGTCCCCGCAGGTGCGCGCCAGCGCGGCGAGGACGGCTGGAGCATCCGCGATCCCGGGCTGCACGAACGCAAAATTCGCCGTCACTTTGTTGTCCTTCGCGGTGATAATCGTCATCATGCATTCTTTGTTCAGGCCGTAATTGCCCGGACCTTCCGGCCCATCGAGCGACAGGCCGGCCCGTGATTTTAGCCCCAGCGACCGCGTGGCAGCTTTGCTGCGTTGCTCGCCTTCCAAACGGTCGGAAACGAGGAAGATAATTTCTGTCGTTAATCGGTCTTGGCGACGCGCGCCATATTCGTCGACGACCCGCAGCAGCGGAACGAGCGAACGTTCGAGGGTGTGCACGAAAACGAATGCAGCGGCCCCGCCGGCATTTTCCGTGACGGGATCGCGTTGCTTGGCTTCGTTTGTTCCGGCCAGGCCAACCACTTTGAAGGGAGTGGTAGTTTCACCGATTTGCGGGCCCGAAAAGGTGCGGTCCGCCGCAACGGCAATGTTGAAGAGGAACCCCGCAGCAAGCATCCATTTGGCGAAGCTGATTACTTTCATAAATTTAGAGTCGGCAAGAGCGCGATTGAAACAGGGTAGCCGCCGAGGTGAGGCGGAACCATCCACAAGTTGGAGCGCCTTGTCCGCCTCATTACTTCCGCGGCTGCAACGAGGGCTGCGCTTCATGGTATTTTCCAAACACCCATCAGGCTTAATTTTGCATCAGGAACTTGAGCAACTCGATCTGCTCCCGCTCCTTCAAGGTGTCGAGCAAACCTTCCGGCATGAGCGAAACGTCTGACTTTCGCTGGACGGCGATGTTCTTCTTCGGGAGCACCAGTTCTTCCGTGGTGGTCCGGATCGTGAGCGCATCCGGAGTTTCGTTGCGGATCAATCCGGAAATTATTTCGCCGTCGTTGGTTTGAAACACCGCCATTTCATAGTCGTGCCCAATCACCGCGTTGGGATCGATGATGTTTTCGAGAAAATAGCGAATGCCATTCGCGCCCGCACCGGTCAATTCCGGTCCGATGCGATTGCCTTCATTTTTGATGAAATGACAGCTCGCGCAGAGTTGTTGGAAATGTTTGCGGCCTTCGGATTCGCTGTAAGCCCAGAGAGGCGCTTCGCTGAAAATCTTCTCGAGCCGCGCGACCTGCTCTTGCTTTTCGGATGAACTGCGATTGAGTTTGCCCCAGAGGCCTTCAATCTGCCGAAGCACTTCCCGATTGTTGAGCTGGGCCAGTTGCCGAATTTGAAAAGCGGTCAGGTCAGTCCGGGGAATCCGGCTGTGCTCGATCGCTTGCAAGAGCGGCAGCGCAAATTCTGGCCGGCTGCTGAGCGCATTCAAAGCCGCGCCCTTCTCGCGTTTGGTAAGACTGGAGTATTGCCGCAGCAACAGATCTGGCACACGCAAATCATCAAAGCGGGCGAGCACAGGGATCACGCGTTCCCGGAACGGCTCTTCGCGCAGCAGTTGCAAAAACACGGGGAGCGAAGCGGCGTCCCGTGACTGGGTGAGAACGGCGAAGGCGTGCTGCCGTTCTCCTTTGCCCGCTTGAGGATTGCTGAGGGTTCGCCGGAGTTCAGGAAAGAAACTGCGGTCGCCGAAGATCGCGCCGAGCTGTTCGGCTTTCCAGCGAAACGATGGGTCGGCATCGCGATAGAGTTTCGGTCCGATCGTCCTCCAGAGGGCCGGTTGCGGCGCTTGGACACGCCCGGCCATGGCCAAAGAGATTTCGGTGAGCAGCGCGTGCTGGCGTGATTCACTTTCCTTCGGGAACAGAGACAAAACACGGTTCAATCCGTTCGGGTCGATCTTGGACGCATACCAATACACATAATCGGTGAGCACAGGGATTTTGGAAGTGGCAGCAAGGGCGAAAGCGCGATCCAGATTTTTGGGGAGGCGTTCGGCCAGCCCGTACCAAATCATCAAGGGCAAGTTCCGATCGTCACGATCTTCGCCGTGTTGCGATAGCGCTTCGAGGAGGGGCCAGGCTTGCGCCTCCGAGATGCGCTGAACAGCCGACGCCAAGCACAACCGGACAACCGCAGACGGATCAGTGCGGGCCAATTCGAGAAAAACTTTCGAGGTGGCTGGGGAAATCTCGTGACGCTCGGCCATGAGTTGGATTGTCCAAGCCCGAACGTATTCGTCGCGATCAGCCAGAGTTTGGCGGGTGAGATCGTCGGACAAACCATCGATTGCATGAAGCGCCCACAACGCGCGCAGCCGGCGGGTGGGATCGGCATGTTCCCGCAGCATCCTCCGCAAAGCTTCGCGGGCGGCTGGATCAATGGAACGAGCCAAGGCCCTTTCGTGCAGAAGCCGTCGCGCGGTCCGAACGAACCAATCGTTGTGGTGCAATTGAAGTTGGACCAACCCGAGATCAGTCTCCTGGCGCAGGGTTGCCGAACGGGGTTTGTAAGTCGCTTCGTATTCGATTCGGTAAAGCCGGCCGGTGGCGCGATCCCAACTTTCGGCGTTGGGATTATGACAATGCTGCCGGTCGACCCAATCGATCACGTAAACCGCGCCGTCCGGTCCGTATTGCAAATCGATGGCAACATACGTGGGATCTTCGCAATAAAAAAAATCGCGGCCGAAGTGAACGGTATCGAACCCGGAACCAAGCCGGCGGTTGATCTGATGATTGATTTGATGGCCGTGAAGGTTATGGGTGAAGAGTTGGTCGCGATATGAATCGGGCCAATTGTCGCCGAGGTAAATCATTGTGCCGACGTGGGCATGCCCGCCGTAAATTTTGTTGCTGCCTGGCTTGCCCGCGCCGCCTTCGCCATGCCCGTAGCGCGCGGAGGCGAGCATGAAATTTCGAAGGAAGGGAAGTTCCGGCGGCGCTTCGCTGGAAATGAACGGCGCATAATTCGCGTTGGCTTGGTTCCAATAGTGCGCGCCGAGGATGACGTGCGTGGTCGGGCCGCGGCCGAAAAAGCTGCGGCAATGCGTCATAAAAAGCTGCCCGTGTTCATCGAAATCCAAGCCCCATTGGTTGCTGCCGCCGTGGGCGAACACTTCGAATTCCCGCCGTGCCGGATGGTAACGCCAAACGCCGGCGCGCATTTCCACGCGTTCGTGATCCGCCGCGCTTGGCTTGCCAATGCGGGAATAGTTGAACACGCCTTGGTTCCCATAGAGCCAGCCGTCCGGCCCCCAGGTGAAATTGTTCAGCGTCTCGTGCGTGTCCTGAAAGCCAAATCCATTCAGCAAAATTTCGGGCGGGCCATCCGGGCGATCGTCGCCGTCCCGGTCCGGAATAAACAAAAGCTCGGGCGCGGCGCCAACCCAGACGCCGCCGTAACCCACCGCGAGCCCGCTGACGAGGTTCAAGTTCTCGGCGAAAACTTTGCGGGTTTCAAAGCGGCCATCGCCGTCGCGATCTTCAAAAATGACGATTTTATCTAGCCCTTGCCCGGGCGGACGCTTTTGCGGGTAACTATAAGCTTCCACGACCCAAAGCCGACCCTGCTCGTCAAACGTGAACGCGACCGGCTGGTTGAGATTCGGTTCGGCCGCGACCAACTCGACTCGAAAGCCGTCCTCGACCCACATCGTTTTCAAAATTGCCTCCGCAGGTGTGGCGGGCGGGCGCGGCAAAGGATTCGGCTGGAGATGCCGCAGCACGGGGCTTTCTTCAAGCCGGCTCGGACGCGGTGCTTGCTCAGCGCACGACAAGTCCGCTCGGGAAATTAAAACCAGAGCAGCAATCAGGCAGGATGGGAGAGCGCGCGACAGGTTCATGAGCTCTGTTCCTAAGCGAAACGGGGTGGTTTTGTCAAAGGAGGTTGACGATAGATCGTCGCACAAGTATTGGCATATCGGTGCTGCAGAGCTCCTCCCCGTTCAATCCTCTCCCGCGCGTTCAAGGCAATCGATGGGCCGACGCGGGGAGAACAAGGAGAGGGAGGGACTTTTGCAAGGCTCAATGCACATCCGTTTTTCTTCGGGGTTTCGGGAAGTTGATGAAATTGATCGCGGGCTCTCCTCGCAAAATTCGATCAACGTCGCTGGCGATTGCTTCAATGGTTCGGGTTTGAGCTTCGGTCGTGAAGGCGCCGATGTGCGGCGTCAAAATCACATTCGGCAAGCTTTCCAAGATTCCTTGGACGGGCGGTTCGATCTCGCGCACATCCAGCGCCGCGCCGCGCAAATGACCGCTTTCGAGCGCTTGGATCAGCGCAGCTTCATTCACAATGCCGCCACGGGCAGTGTTGATGAAAAATGCTCCTTGTTTCATCGCGGAAAAAAGCGCGGGGCCAAACATGGCCCGAGTTTCCGGAGTGAGCGGTGAATGCACGCTGACAAAATCAGCGTCCGCCACCGCTTGTTCCATGGTCTCGCTGCGGGTGACATGGAGCTGGGCCCAAATGGAAGCGTCCTTTGGGACGAGTGGATCGTAAGCGCGCACCCGCAATCCAAAACCTTGGGCGCGGCGCGCCACCAGCTGGCCAATCCGCCCGAATCCGGACAGGGCCAGAACTTTTCCGTCCAGCTCGACTCCGAGAAATTCTTTGCGTTCCCAATGTCCAGTTCGGGCTGCCGCATCCGCGGGAACGATCATGCGCGCGAGCGCCAGAATAAATGACAGCGTCAAGTCAGCCACGCTGGCCGCGTTCGCTCCCAAGGGAGCGGCGACCACAATTCCCAAGGCCGACGCGGTTTTGACATCGATGTTATCGAGGCCGACGCCAATCCGGCCGATGGCAACCAGGCTCGGAGCAGCTTCGAGCAGGTCAGTGGTGACGGGAGTTTGATTTCGGATGATCAGGACGCGCGCATCGGCGGCCAAGAGTTTTAGCCGGGCTGGATCGCGCCAGAGTTTGGGTTCGCTCACCACGGCATAGTTCGCGCGGAGGCGATCAATGCCGGGCCCCTCAGCCTGTTCCGCTATCAAAATGTCCATGAGCTTCAGATCCGTGAACGCGGCGTAAAAAAATAAAAGCCAACGCCAGCGAAACCGGCTTGCTGGCGAGAAATCCTGACGAACTGGGGGAGTCCGTCAACGATAGAGAATGAGGCGCCGCGGTCCTTGGAATTTTCTTTGTTTCCGCAGGCTGGCTGGATGATGATCGCGGCCACGAATGAGCCGAGTTTTGAACCCGTTCACGAATTTATTTCCAATTTGGGTCGTGGCAGATGGTCTGCTTGCTCTATTTCAACCGGGTTTGTTTTCCTGGTTTCGCGGACATGCGATTGTTTGGGGCCTCGCGGTGATCATGCTCGGAATGGGAATATGCGGAGCAAGTGAAATGGAGCGGGCTGGTGATGCTGCTGGTTGTCTTTTGGCAGCGCTCTGGCGCAACCGGACGGCGCACGACCAGAGTTAAACCGGCATTTCCATGGATAACATGCTCCTCACAGATATCGCGATCTGCATCGTGGTGGCTTGGCTCCTCGCGATTGTGGCGCAGCTTTTGAAGCAACCCTTGATCCTCGCGTACCTGCTTGCGGGTGTCGCCGTTGGCCCGGTCGGGATCGGCTGGGTTCAGGAACAAAGCGCGATCGAAACGATTTCCGGCCTTGGGTTGATCTTGTTGCTCTTCATGATCGGCCTCGAAATCGATCTTAAGAAAATTCTCGCGTCTGGCCGAATTATCACGCTCACCGCCGCCGCCCAAATTATCGGAAGCTTCCTTTTGGGTTTGATTATTTTTTGGGCGGCCGGCTTTCCGATCGGAAAAAACAGGTGGGACGCGCTTTATCTAGCCGTCGCCCTGGCGCTCAGCAGCACGGTCATTGTCGTGAAGATTCTCTACGACAAGCGTGAGTTGGACACTCTGCCGGGGCGCGTCACTTTGGGCATTTTGGTATTGCAGGATCTCTTCGCGATTTTGTTTCTGGCCATTCAGCCCAATTTGAAGGACGCGGGATTGGCGGTGCTGTTGATGTCGCTCGGAAAAGTGACGGTGCTGGTGGCGTTTGCTTTTGTCGTCAGCCGGTTTGTTTTGCCCGCGCTTTTTCGGGCGGTGGCCCGGCTTCCGGAATTGGTGCTGGTCGGCGCGCTGGCTTGGTGTTTTCTCACGGCGGGTTTGGCGCAACTGCTCGGGCTTTCGCGGGAAATCGGGGCACTGGTCGCGGGGATCGCGCTTTCGACTTTTCCTTACACGCTGGATGTGGCCGCGAAGGTGACGAGCTTGCGTGATTTTTTTGTGACCCTTTTCTTTGTGTCGCTCGGGATGTCGATCCCTGCGCCCTCCTGGTCTCTCGCAGGCTGGAGCTTGTTCTTCGCCGGGGCGATCCTGCTCACGCGAATCGTGACGGTGTTTGTTCCGCTTTATCTGCTTCGCCAGGGCCATCGGGCCGGCCTGGTTTCCACGATCAACCTCGCGCAAGTCAGCGAGCTGGCCATGGTCATTCTCGCGCTCGGGTTCCGCCAACAGGACATCAGCCAGGAAACGAAAGCGCTGGCCGGCTATGCCTTCGTGCTGCTGGCGGTTCTGTCGAGTTACGCAATCCTCAAATCGGATCCACTCGCCCGCTTTCTGGGCGGGAAGATCGAGCAGCTCGGGCTGCCCGATTTGGGCGCGTCGAACGAGGCCGTCCCGGTGGCGCAGCGTTCGAAAATCTTCCTGCTCGGCTTTTCCTGGACAGCCAGCTCGCTGTTGGAAACCTTGTCGCGCCAGCAACCGCTTTGGTTAAGCGAGATCACGGTCATCGATTTCAATCCGCACGTGAACCAGGAGCTGCGGGCGCGCGGGATTCGAGTGATCTACGGCGATATCAGCCAGCGGGACACCCTTCTTCACGCCGGCGTGGCGGAGGCGGAAACGATCATTTGCACGCTGCCGAATACCGTGCTCAAAGGCACGAGCAATCTTGGGTTGCTCCGCCAGGTGCGATCGATCAATCCGAACGGCGAGATCATTATGCACGCCGAGCGCCTTGCGGATGTGCCCGTCCTTTATCGCGAAGGAGCGACTTACGTTTTTGTTCCGCGCCTGATTGAGGCGGACGAATTATGCGGGATCATCGGAGCTGCCCGCCAAAATTTGCTCGAGGAAAAACGCGCTGAAATGGAAACCCGCCTCGGGCAACGGCGCGAAGTGCTGCCGTAGTTTTTGAGCGCAGGCACAGCGGTCCAACCTTGATCCGACGGGAATCCCTCGGCATGATCCCGGGACTTTGGCGGGCTGCTATGCTGCCGGCTGAAGCTCTTAAATGAATGAATCGCAAAAGAGGCGCGCTTTAACGACGGCTGTGGCAGCCGCCCAAGCTGCCGGGCGATTAATGGCCCGGAATTTTTATTCGCATAAAACGATCGCTTCCCAGCAGCAGCACGACATCAAGCTCGAGTTGGATGTGCGCTGTCAAAAGGTGATCGAGGCGAGATTGCGCCGCGATTTTCCTCAGTTCGCGGTTCTCGGCGAGGAAGGGATAACCGGGGACACGGAAGCTGAATTCCGCTGGGTGGTTGATCCGATCGATGGAACCGTCAATTTCACCTACCAAATTCCGCACGCGTGTGTCTCGATCGCTCTGCAGCAGCGGCGCGCGCGTCCTGGAAAAACCGGTGAGCCTTACGAAACGATCGTGGGAGTCGTGCTCGATCCTTTTTGCAAGGAGCTTTGGACGGCCATGCGCGGCGGGTCCGCGCGATTAAATGGAAAGCCGATCCGGGCCAGCCGCCGGACGCGGTTAGCCGAGGCGGTCGTGGCGATTGGGTTTTCTAAGGATAAAGAGATGCTCGACGCCATGTTGCCGTCGTTTAACCAGCTGGTTTATCGGATCCGCAAAATCCGAATCATGGGCGCGGCGGCTTTGGCGATGGTTTATGTCGCGAGCGGCCGGTTCGATGCCTACGTCGAAGCTGGGGTTCGATTGTGGGATATCGCCGCGGGCGGGTTAATTCTCGAATGCGCCGAGGGTGAATTCTGGCGCCGGCCGATTGACGGCGAGCATCGCTACCAAATCAATGCCAACAACGGGCGCCTTCGCAAAAAAATAGAACAGGTCATATCAGGCGAAAAATGAAATTCGTCATGCCCAAGGCCGCCCAACGTCACGCTCCACCGTGCTCTCGGCGGGGCGATTATTTGCGAAATTGGTTTGATCGAGGAGTGCTGGCGATTTGCGCCGCCACGCTGTTCTTCCCGGTTTCGGGGTTTGCCGGGACGCTGGCTTTGTTTCGAACGCCGTTTGGGGACATCGCCGTTGAATTGTTCGATCAGGACAAACCAGTGACTGTTCAGAATTTTATTCGTTACGTGGAATCTGGGGCGTACACGAACCATTTCTTTCATCGGTGGGTCCCTGGCTTCGTGATGCAAGGCGGCGGATTTTATTTGGAAAATCGGGGCGCCACCAACGCCACGATCAAGGCGGTTCCCTCTTTCGGCACGATCACGAATGAATACGCGGTGGGGCGAACGTTCAGCAATGTTTACGGGACGATTGCCATGGCTCGGGTCGGCGGACAAACCAATTCTGCCACGTCACAATGGTTTTTTAATCTCGCCAACAATGCAAATTTGGACGGCGCGGATGGCGGGTTCACGGTCTTTGGGCGCGTGGTGGGGGGAACGAATGTTCTGAATCGGTTCAACAATACGACCCAGACGAACGGGCTTTATCGCGCAAACGCTGGCGGTCCATTGGCGGAACTGCCAGTGCTTTCTTCCAGTCCCACCGTTGAAGATTTGTTCTTCGCCCGGATCGAGCTGGTTCGTCTTGGAATTCAACCGCAGGCCGCCGGCGGCCCGCTCGTTTTCTGGAATAACCTCGGCACGCCTGCGTCCACCTTAGAGTTCACGACAGGCTGGCCGGCCAACTGGCAATCGCTCGTGACGACGAACACGCGCAGCGCGCGATTTGAAGTGACGGACACGAACGCAGCAGGCGCTAGATTTTACCGGGTGCGAGTGACGTACTAAGCAGGGGGAAGGGAACTGGGGATGACAATGGGAAGTTTTCTCGAACCTTCTTAGAGCTCTTCCATCTTGAACACTTCATTCCACGAATCGACGACGAACCCTTTCCACGGGCCGATTCGGCTGAGGTTTTCGTCGTAATGAAAACTGAAGTGGCCGGACAATGAGGCGGAATTCACGACGGCAGCGCCGACGAAATCCATGTCATCATGGCCACCGCCGGAGAGTGAAAGCGCGGCTTGAGGGGCGTAGATCACGCCGGTAAATCCGGAATTGCCGCTCAGTGTTAATCGCGTATTGCTGGGCAAGCCGTAATAATAAAAATTGGTCGCATTCCCGCTGCCGTTAGCCACGCCTTGGCCCGTGAATGATGCGTTCGCTCCGCCCACGAATAACTGCAAGCAACCAGTGGGAGCGATATAGATGGATGATCGGCCTGAGAGACTGACATAGCCAGGGACGTACAAAACCGCATTTCCTGTGACCAGCATTTTGTCGTTGCCGCTCATGTTGAGCGTGAGCAGTTGATAATTGCCGCTGCCGAGCACGTAATCGTAATTCGTTCCACCCACCGTGCCGAAGCCGGGGACGAGAATCTTGCTGTCGAACGGAACCGGCACATCAGGGAAATCGACATTCATGTCATCGCGAAACCATCCAGGTTGGATGCCTTGACCGCCGCCATTGATGAAGGCTTTGCTGCCGATCACTGGATTTCCCCGCAGGCCCGCCGTTCCGCCGGGGCCAGTGCTTAGATGACCATAAATCTTCAATCCGCCATTGGCCGTAATTTCGAATTCCTGCCGGCCGTTCGAAGCGATATCTCCGTTGTCTCTGTACTTGGCAGGATCATAGATTCCGTCAGTGCTGTAATCCGGATTCATCGAATCGAAGCTATCACTTCGAATCGTTCCGTTGAGAGCAATCGCTCCCTTTGCCACAAGCCCTTTGGCGAACACGGGCGTATTGATGACGGTGACCTTAACGGTCCGCGGGCGCTGGATGAAAACCGCCTCTGATTGAGCGGTCACAAAGCCTCGCGATATGATGATGGGCGGGTTGTCCGTGGACAAGCTGACGCTGAACCGGCGGTCGCCGATCGAGCGTTCCTTGAAGTACGCGCCGTCTTTAAAAACCCAGCCGTTCGCAGCCAAGTTGGTCGGACTGTAGCGGAGTTGTGTGAGGGCTTCTTCAATTCCAGCTTCCACGACCGGCAGGGCGGCGTTCCAATAGTACGAACGCATCGTCGAAATATTCTGGCACTCGATCAACTTGAGGAAACTCGCGAGGGAAAAGCCGAGGATAGACGTCGTCACCAAAGTGATCATCAACGTGCTGCTCTGCTGCCTGGAATAGCCGATCTTCATTAGCCACCCATGATCACAAAAACTCTTCTTACCAACGCTTGGCCCCTGATCGCATCGTAGCTGAATGCGATGTGCGGAACCGTTCCATCATCAAGTATCGTACCAACCGGAGTGGTAGGGCGGCAGAGACCAGTTAATCGACGTGATTACAATGATTTAACCAGGAAACAATACGGAGTTTCGGCTTCGCGCTTTGTTGTACCCCCCAAAACGACCGATTTCCTGGTCTTTGTTTCGGAGCGAGTGGCAGCCTCTTTACCACAGCACCAAGCCCAAAGCAAACCAACAATGTCTCAAAATGAGGGGATCTGTCCAAAATCGAGCAAGCTCCCGGGCCAGGGAGAATGTGGATCTGGTTGGCAAAATAAATGGAACTCTGGCCAACCGGAGCATTGTTCAGGGTCGGTTCATTTTACGACAGTTCATGCGCATGACCCGGGATAGAACTTCATGGCTTCAAGGCGGCCAAGCTCGTTGTAAGACGCCTCCGCAGGCTCAGCCCAATCCAAAGCGCTTCGTTCTCCTGGGCGCCCCTGGAATCGGCAAGGGGACTCAAGCGGAAATGCTGTGTGAACATTTCGGAGCGTGCCACCTTTCCACCGGAGAAATTTTTCGGGCGGCGCGAAATCTGGCGCCGACTGAACGCAGTCCCGCGCTCGACATGGCCCTGGGCATGATGCGCCGGGGCGAATTGGTTCCGGATGAGACGGTCTTGGAAATGATTCGAGAGCGATTGCGCTGCTTGCGCTGCCGCGGGGGTTTTCTCCTCGATGGTTTTCCACGCACTGTGCCGCAAGCCGACGCCCTGGCGCAGTTGCTGGCCCAGGAAAAAGTCGGGTTGCACGCGGTGATCAGCTATGACCTTCCGCTCGATCAAATTGTCACGCGCTTGAGCGGCCGCCGGACCTGCAACAAGTGCAAAACAGTTTTCCACCTGCAAACCCGGCCGCCCAAGCAAGAAGGCATCTGCGATGTTTGCCGCGGCAATCTCTACCAGCGTGAAGACGATCAGCCGGCCGCGATTCGGGTGCGTCTGCAAGTTTACCAGCAAAGCACAGAGCCGCTGATCGACTTTTACCGCAAGAAAAAACTGCTCGTGCCGGTGTCGGCCGACGGTTCGCCCGCTTCCGTGTTCTCTCGAACGCTAGAAGCGCTTCGCCCATTCGTCTGATCTTTCAATCAGCCAGGCGGATTCTGGCGTAACTGATCGTGCGCGGTTGGTTCACTCGCTGGCCGAGCAGGTGGAGCGTTCGCGAGGGCGCGGAACCCGCGCGAGTGGTCGCGGTGAAAAAGTCGGACATCGGATGTTTCAGCGGCACGGTCAAGGCGGGGCGGTCAGCACGTGGAAAAACTTCGATCATCTTGTTCTCTGCGCCAGCGCCGCCCGGAATCTGATTCGAGTAATAGAACACCCACAAGCGATGGTCAGGAGTGGCGTGAAATCTCGCGCGGCCGAGGCTGCCGCGTCCGTCATCAGCGGTTGCCAGCGTTCTTTGGGCAATGACTTTCCCTTTCTGAACAACCGCATACTCGATCGAAGTCCGCTGTTTTTCGCCGGGGAAAAAACGTTGCCGCAAGCGATCGTCAATTCTGCGTTGGGTCCAGACCAAGTGAGCGGCGCCATCATGCGCCACCCATAAATCCCCCGCGCTGACTGCACCTGCTGTCTTTTCGAAATTCGCCAGCTCGACCCATTGCTCGAATTTCCCGTTTCGAATGTCCGGCGCCCAGCAGTAGAAAAGCCTGCGGAAGACGTAATCCCATTCCTGGCCAGTGAGTTGTTTTTTAAAGGCGCGCCAGTCGGGATTCGGCTCGACGATATCGCCGACTCCGCAGAAATGAACCGCGTGATTGTGGAGGGCCACATCCGGATAGCAGAGCCGCAATGGATGCCGCGGATCGCGTTCGTCCGCCGCGGGCCAATGGAGTTTTCCTTGCGCCGCCCACGTTCCGCTGCTGTCCCGGAACGTCCATTCCGCGTGCGTGTATCCGATGTTCTGGAGCAGCAGCAGTTCGCGGTTAGCGCCGTCCGCGACAAAACTGCGGTAGGAATGTTCCGTGAATTGGGGCTCGCCGTCCCAGCGGGGCAAAATCGTTTGGAAACCATTTTCGATATGAGCGGCGTCGAATTGCAGGATTTCCGGGCGAGCTGGGCCGCTGTAGACATTCACCGCGGCCAGCGTCGGATTCGCCGAAAGAAAGATCGCGCCATCTCGAAAAGAGGCAAGAGGAGCTGGTTCGCGCGTGCGGCCATTCTCGTCTGCCGCGATCAATTCCCAGCCTTTGGCCGAGCGGCGATGAAGAGTCCAGCGGCAGTTGTTGAGCGGCTTGATTCCAGGCAGCGTTTCCAAGCCACTGGCAAACACCTCAGCGCCGGCCACGACCAGGCAGGTCGAACCGTTGCACCAGAGCGGCCCCGCGCCATTATCGGCCGGCTCGTACTGGTAAACATTTTCCTCCAGTTCAACGACCGGTTTGAGTCCGGTCGGCGGCGATGAGTCGTCTGCCGCGATGAACTGGAGAGTGGCCAATGCCAGAAGGAAAAGCCCGGGTCTGTTTAAATTCATACGATCCATTTGTGTCACAAAAACGCAACGTCCGACAGCGCAAAGTCGCGCCGGTCAGAGGCTGCGGTGGGCGAGATTGCCCTCGACAACATTCGACCCGTTCGCACAATCGCGTGATCCCTTATGCGCCCTCCGGACCCCGGAAGCTCCTCCCTGAAAAAAGTTGTCCTGGCCAGCTTTGTCGGAACCGTGATCGAGTGGTACGACTTTTATTTGTATGGCGCCGCTGCCGCTTTAGTTTTCAACCAACTTTTCTTTCCCCAAATCGATCCGCTCAGCGGGACCTTCGCCGCTTTTGGAACGTACGCGGTCGGTTTTTTCGCGCGCCCGCTCGGAGGAATTGTCTTTGGCCATTTTGGCGACAGGATCGGCCGCAAATCGATGCTGGTGACTACGCTCATGATGATGGGGGTGGCGACCTTTCTTATCGGCGTCATGCCGACATACCATGCCGTGGGCGTGCTCGCCCCGATCCTTTTGGTCGTGCTCCGATTCATGCAAGGCTTTGCCGTCGGAGGCGAATGGGGCGGGGCGGTCCTGATGGTGGTCGAGCATGGGTTCAACAGGCGGCGCGGGTTTTGGGCGAGCGTCTCGCAATCCGGCACATCGGTGGGATTGCTCCTGGCGATGATTATCTTTTCACCGTTTTCATCTTTGCCCCAAGAGCAGTTTCTTTCGTGGGGCTGGCGGGTGCCGTTTCTTTTTGGAATCGTGCTGATGGGTGTTGGGTTGATCATTCGTTTGAAGATCGAGGAGAGTCCTCTCTTCGCGCAAATGGCCGCTTCTCGCAAGAGCAGCAAAGCCCCGCTGCTCGAGGCCCTCCGGTCGTACCGAAAGAATCTGCTCGTGATTCTCGGCTCATCGACACGAAAAGCATCGCTCTAGTTTGGGTGGCGATCATTCTTGGGTTTTCTTTTTGTGTGATCGCAATGTTTGCCCCCGAAGCGGCGTTCTTTTCGGAATTGTTCCGGACGAATGTGCGGTACAGCGGCGCTTCGTTTGGCTACCAGTTATTCGAATGTGCTTTCAAGATGAGACTAACTGCGCCATAGTTCTTGCATGGCCAGACCACGACACATAGAGCCGGCACTTGTTGCGAACGCACGACAAGTGGTTACAAGCACTACCGATAT
>Ga0082335_1000027_pt2 | contig 112632 bp, 105 predicted proteins | sample Subgrocontami58m_FD_72375 | JGI IMG/M metagenome (GOLD analysis project Ga0082335, IMG submission 72375) | Subsurface groundwater microbial communities from S. Glens Falls, New York, USA - GMW37 contaminated, 5.8 m (SPADES assembly) (version 2) ... | reverse complement strand
ATTTACTTTTAACATGTTTTTGGCTCCTTTTCCGTCGGCAAGTGTTATCTATAGTATATCATAAATAACTGAATTCCGACGAGAAAAGATAAAAAAATAAGGGGCGTTTTTCAACAGTCTCCTTGTGGGATGGCCCCAGTTCTAAAGACGCGCGCTATTTCCTTTTTCTCGGTTTCGCCAGCCCCTCTTCAAACGGATACTTTATCGTTAATGTTATGACCCCATAAGGCGTGTTGGAAAGGGCCGATGATCTTTCTTTCCCATCCCAATAGACCGTACCCTTTATGCCCGAAGGAGATTGGCTCTGGGCGATCAATACCGGCGGCGGGAACTTGACGGGTAATTGCAAAAGCACCTGATGTATCTCCGCGAGCTTGAGGGGCTCTACCTGCTCTCTAGTTACAGCGATGATCCTGCCGAATGGGAGCCTGAAGCAGTAAGGCGTTACCGCCTTAAAAGTGTTCTCCTTATCTTCCGTAGTTACTTTAACTACTATGGCGCTTCTTACGCTGTCGAGCACCTTCTCATTCTCGACGGTTTCAATGGTCACGAGAATATCTTCTTTAGGATCCGCGAAATACTGTTTTATTACCTCCCGCGCCTCCTCCCCGTCAAATTGCGTCCCCTCCTCGCCGGATACAGGGCTAAGGGATAGCAATAAAATAATCGGCAGGAATAATAACGTCTTCATTTGATGTAATATTATCATATTCCGGACCTGTTCGCAAAGTATAATAAGGAAAATAGGGTCAGCGACTATTTATTTCGAAAAACGGTCGCTGTTGTCCCTCCTTATTTAACGAATTTTTGGCGTAAGTACGAACTGAAGCGCCTGGCCAGACCTGCTGCGGTAGAAATTATTGTCGAAGTCCGAGGTCGAGACATTACCCCCGATCTCTACCGACTGACCATCCTGCACGCGCACGCTCGTTGTCATCTTCCGAATGGCGATACTTCTACGCCCGTCCTGTGTCTCATAGGAGATCTCCGGTGTCAGCGTGACCTCGATTTCAGATCCGTATACCCTCGCCGTAACGATCAAGCTCGTCCCCACATCCAGAAAAGTGACTTCACCCGTTAAATATCCTTCCTGCCGCATATAATCGCGATAGTAAGAGACGTACGGCAATTTCTCACCGACAAATATCCGCCCCTCCAATCCTTCCGTAACGACTATAAATTGGGTTTGGCTCGACTTTGACCTGCTTTCAATGCCGTCCCGGCTTTCATAGCCTGCCTGGCGCGCTTCAACTGCGATCTGGATATTGCGCGGGGCTTCGTTAGTTTGCGCCCGGGCCGGACCATTCACACCCAGAGCCAATAAGATCAATATCAATCCTGCGCGTCTTGAGATTATATTCCTGTAAAAAGGACGCATGGATATCCTTTTATATTAAAAATCTTTTGAACCGGATGGTTTCACAGAATTGGGATGGCCCCATTTTTTAAGGCCTTCTTATACACCTCGAGATCGCTCTCCGAGAACAGGACGAAGATGATCTTTTCAAAAGCATCCGGGCACTCTTCCGTAAATTTCTTGACGGCCCCTAGGGCGATCGCCGCGGCCTTCTCTATGGGGAAACGATAAGCTCCCGTGGATATCGATGGGAATGCTACCGTTCTCAAGGAATGCTTCTTGGCCAATTCCAATGAATTCCTATAGCATGAGGCCAAGAGCTCCTCCTCCCCGGAATCACCTCCATGCCAAACAGGCCCTACGGTATGAATTACATATCGAGCCGGCAGATCATACCCTTTTGTTATCTTCGCCTGGCCGGTCTTACACCCGCCAAGCGTCTCGCATTCTTCAAGTAGCCGCGGATCGGCCGCCCTATGGATAGCCCCATCCACTCCGCCGCCGCCCAACAATGTCGTGTTGGCGGCGTTCACAATAGCGTCTGTGCCCATCTTTGTGATATCGCCTTTTATGAGCTCTATTTTTGTTTTCATTTCCCGGAAATATAATTTCCTATAGAGCGGTCATATGACCGTTCTTTCTTCTTATCGAAATAGCATGCCGGCAATTCGCCGCTTGTGCGGTGATATTCAATGCATTCACAGCATATCCCGTGCCTCGAACAGCCTGAATACGTACAATTACAATTTGCTATATTCCGTTCGATATTCGCGCACTTTGCCATAGATATTTACTCCCTAATTTTCATCCCGCAGGGTGTCCCCTCATGGGATGGCCCAGTCCTAAACTATATGTTTAACCGGCACTGATTCTCTTTAAGCCATCTCTTCGCTTCGCGGCGGCGGGGAAATGTCTTATCCACTACCGCCCAAAAACGGCTCGAATGATTCGGCTCTATAAGATGGGCCAGCTCATGCACTACAACATAATCGACAATATCTCTTGGCGCCATTACCAGGCGCCAATTAAAACGAACTTTCCCGTGCGGATGACATGATCCCCACTGTCGCTTCGCGCCGGAGAGATATATACTATTATAACGCACTCCCATCGCCTCTGCGTAATATTTACACCTCAGCGTAAGCAGCATGAAAGCTTCTTCTTTATACCAACGCTCGAAGAGTACCCGGGCGCGCGGCCGATAGCGGCCGTTCAAAATGAATTTGTCCTCAAAGATGAGTTTTCCGCACATATCGGGACCAATATGCAGAGGATATTCACAACCGAGATATAGAAACTTTTCGCCTTCGATGAATTGCTTTGGCTGAAACAGCGTAAGCCTCTGACGGGTGCGACCGTAAGCCTTATCGATCCACTTCTGTTTAGTGGCTATAAATGTCCGGATCGCTTCGTCCTGGGCAAAATGAGGCGCCCTTACGATAAATGTCCCGTCCGGGCTGATCTCGAGGGCGATGCTGCGGCGCTTCGATCTTATGAGCTTAGGTGGCGGGATATCCATTTTTCATAATTCCTTCTCGACCTTAACCGGCTCGCCGTCCTTAACGCCGCTTAAGACGTGCGGATCGCCTTCGATCCTGCCAAAGACATTCACGGTGCTTGCCGGCATGATCTTCCCATCACGGCTAGCCGGCGTAAGCCCGAAGAAGAAGCACATGCACGGCCCGGTCGGCCAATACGCTACGTCACCTTCTTCAACTACATCACGCGCGAACTCTTTCTCAATACCCGTCTTCGGCTTGATATAGAAATAGACTTCATCGCCCCACCGCTCCGCCTTTGCCGATATAGGCAGATTATCCCATATCAACTTAGCCGTTTTAGAATCGTTGAGCTTGGCAGATGCAGTCACTTTTCCCGCTGTTATCTTAATGCGCATTTCCAATCCTTTTAATGTCTGCAGACGTCCTATTTATCCTCAAATGTTTTCCCGTTAAATTTTCGGGAGATCTTTTGAAGAATGGTATGATCTTCTCCGTATTTACAGAGCGCGTCACATTCCTTGCATAGATCACCAAAAGAGATAAAGGCTAGGGAAATATCTTTCAGGTCGTTACGAAAAGAAGGCCGCGCCAACTGCGCCATTACTTCTTTTTCGCGGCGATCCGGAGCAACTAAGTAAAAATTACATCTACACCCGGGAATGGAGCGCGCAAGATCTTCGAGCCTGAGAATGCCGGAATAGATAGAAGTGCTTTTTTCTATTTCAAATGCGCTTACAATTTGACTTGTTTTAGATTCCAGCCATATGACATCTATACGGCTTACTGTATCCATTGTCTCAGAGGACATATTTAGAGGCGGCAACTGCGGGACTGTAAGCATGGCAAAGGATTGCCCCTCATATGATCGATTACGATCATTGCATGCTACATAAACTGAATATCCCAGATCGCGTCCAATTTTAATCAATAGGTGCTGAATCCTAGTGTGTTCATTCTCCGCGCTTTCTTCCGCCAGGACATCTTTATGCCGCGCATGCACCGTCTTCTCAGCTTTTGCTTTTTCAACCGCTAGCACAGCTTCGACATTTCCACTAACCAGCAACCGTCCACAGCCGATTTCAAATAATAATCCAGCAAATGCTCCAAGATCATTGGAAAGGCGATCACGCACTTCGGCGTTCACTCTTACGATGACCTCACGCATTTCGAAATAACTCTCCCACGAACCAAGTTTCTTCTTATCGTTAAATAATGCATTAAAACCGCTAACCATGGCGGTATTGAACGGTGGCACGATAGTCGGATGTAGGAAATAGACGATGTTAGCTACAGCCGGGCCAAGCCCCTTGATTTTAGTCGTTGCGAGACGGCTCATTTCCATCAATATCTGATCTTCGCGGCCGGCAACGAGACAAGCCCCAAGAAACGCGCCGAATCTCCGCTTATTGACGTCATTCTCATATATATCTGGAATGCGGAGTTTTGGCTTCCAAAAAAATGGATGAGCCGCGCCTTCGAACACCTGTTTCTGTTCGGTGATTGCATTTAACACAACTTCCAGCGGTGACCCCTTGAAGTCAGCCCCGAAAGTCCCTGACGCGACACTATCTACAATGTCGCGCACCCCGCGTTTAATCGAACGAAAGGCCTTTGTGCGATCGTCGCTGCCTACGAACCAAGTGTTATAAACAGATTCCGGGTCAGACTTATACCGCTCAATCAAATCGCTCAGGGTCGGCGTTTCCATAATAAAGTCTTTCTATAAATTGGGCATCGGCTATTTTTATTGTAAAACGGTCGCTATTGTCCCTATTACCTATTGTGAAATCTTATTGAAATTAATTATGGTAAGCAATTATTTATTTTTGCATAAAAATGGGAATTGTTTCTATTTCATAACATTTAATTGTTTTTTGACCCCTATAATTATATTCTTTAAGCTTTGTGCAGCACTAATCATCCGTTTAATTTCTAATGTGTAATGCTTCATCTTCCCGGAATCAAAATAGCTTCCCAGGATTACCATGCTTTCAGCGCTCCCGATAACTGCACCGGTCGACATCGCAAACAGGGTTGAGTGACTAAACGCATGATAACAATCTTTTATTTTCACTAAACTCTTCCATGCTTCGGGATTTATTTCAAAATGATCTATGTTATTGTCAATGTAACTAAAAACTTTGTTGATAGGAAATGTCTTATAATCTTTGCAAAACTTTTCGAAATATTTTAATGTTGGACATGATAGTAAAATTGCCATAGCTACTGATTCAAAAAATTGCCTCATTAAATTTCCAGGTGGAACAATATATCCGGATATAAAAATATTAAAGGCACTTATTAAATCCTGGGTTGCTTTATAAAAATATCCTTTAACGTAAGCTGGTCTTTTGTCAATCTCGATGGGGATGGTGTCAAATAGGTTATATGCCTCATAAATATCTGTGATAAAGATATCGATCTCGGAGGTAAATCTTTTTTTAAATTCTCGCCGCGGGGTTTGATTACCACAAAGAACTGCGTTTTTAATAAGACTCTTAGTCACGCTCACATTTTATCCCTCTAAACCTCCCTACCAACTAATTCGTAGATAATTTAATCAGTGTCTTCAGAGGAAGCATCTAAAGTATCTAGGGACGGTTCTCGGCTGCATCTCAGATTTGTCCCTTTCTTAGCCCCAAACGTGTGCTTGGGAACAGGTTTGGCTTGCCATGAGGGACGTGTTTGGGATTACCATCGGACCGTCCCCAAACCCCACTATGACCTATATCAGTTAATCGTTTCCGATTTGCCAACTAGCAAATCAACATTCAATCCGCTAGTGGAATTTTCGAAAAACTTATCTACCTCATCGAGCGCTTCATAAGAAAGGTATCTAACTTTCTTCTCGAAATTAAAGGTTTTAAACGTCGGGCGCTTGACCTGCTCTACTACGCGATTGCGTTTAGCTATAGGGGCAACGATAAAAAGCGGATAATTACTATTAGGAGCAATTAGTTTCAAATCTGAAAATCTAAGTAGGCCTGAATAAATGGACGTTGTATTTTCTACCTCAAACGCGGCATCTATCCTAAACTCTTCTTTCCAAACCACATCTATGTTTTCAACATATCTTGCGGGAGTATCGATACCTGAGCTAAACTCCTTCTCAAATTCATTAAATCCATACGAAGTGGTGATCTTGGCCTGATCATTCCTGGGAATCCATACCCTTGATCCAGACTTTACTCCAAGACGTATTAATTTCCATTGCATCACTATATGGTCACTAAGAATTTTGTTATCCAATATATTATCAATATCATCTTTTGTTACTTCGACTTTTTCCTGTTTTTTATCCCTTTCGGTGTCATCGGCTTTTTTCTCTTCGATTTTCTGGCCGCTCTTTATTCGTTGCAGTATCGAATACAAGTCGTCATACTTATTGTAGAATTCCGTCAGCTTGCTTTCGGCAATGCTCGTAAATCCACGAAGCCCCCAATTGATCGCATATCCAAAAAGTTTTTTAAATTCCAAGAACGGTAATTCAATCTCTAGAGGATTTGCTATAAAATATATTAGATCCCATCCATCAGACCTGCCACCCTTTATGTTTTGCCATAGTTCTTTTGATAAACTTGGATTTATAGTTGTCGCAGCGATCTTTCCTAAAAGCTTGATAGTCTCACCTTCTACTATCAATAGATCGTCTCCAGGCTTCATCTTTTGAAAGCGTGCCCTATTAGATAACGAGTCTCTAGATCCCCAAATGGTTATTCGTTTATTTCCGAATATTTCTGTGAGTTTCTGTCGAAGATTGGAATCTATGTGAGGGACTATGCGATCAGGGGTGACTTTCTTTTTAATAGTATCTTCATAATGAACAAGGGCCTCATAATTTCCCCTTGGAATATAAAGAATAAAAATATTTGTCATTTCATCACTCCGAGGTAGTGGAGACGCCGCATCCGCTTCTAACTACCATTATTTCAACTACTTATATCCAAACCCGTCCATAACAAAAAAGGCGCTAGTTGCCTAACGCCTTGATCTCTCTATCTCTCCCCTTGCTGGCCTCATAAAGTCATTTTAGCCCCCGAAAATGCTATTGTCAATGAAGAACATCTGCAAGTAGTGCCAAGATAATTACTAATTTAGTAATAATTAGTAATTCATTAGTAATTGCTTAGGGGTTTGGGGATTTGGGGGTTTGGGTTGTGAGGAGAGATTGCTTCGTCGCCCAATGCGTATTATGCAGGCTCCTCGCAATGACTGTAGGTCTATGGTCTACGGTCTCTTGTCTGCAGTCTGTGGTCTACTTAATGAACGTCCCGCGCTCATACTCATCAAACGCCACTTTCAGCTCTTCCTGAGTATTCATCACTATCGGCCCATACCAGGCGACTGGCTCATTTAGCGGCTTGCCGGAGACTAGTAGGAATCGGACAGGCTTATCCTTTGTTGTGATACAGACCTCATCGCCATCCCCATACAGGACTACACTCTCAGGCTTAATAAGGCAGTCTCTCTTAAAGTCGAAGTAATTGGCCCCCTCCACTTCATAGGCAAAGGAATCCTTACCTTTATCGAAATACCCCTCCCCTTCGAAGATGTAGCTGAATACGGTGTGGCCGGTCTTGACCTTATGGAGAAATTGCGTATTGGCAGGCATGGATACATCGAGATACTCGGGATCTATCACGATATCGCGCACCGGCCCCTGTACCTTATCAAGCTTGCCGCATATGATCTTTATTACGGTGCCGTCCTTTAGCTTTACTTCCGGGATGGTGGCCTTTCCGACGTCACGGTATCTCGGGTCCATCATCTTCATCTTGGCCGGCAGGTTCGCCCATAGCTGAAATCCCCACATGAGCCCCTTCTTATCGCCCTTCGGCATCTCCTGATGTATGATACCGCTACCTGCGGTCATCCACTGTACATCGCCCAAAGAGATTATCCCCTTATGCCCCATGCTATCGCCATGCTCCACATCGCCATGGAGGACGTAGGTGATCGTCTCTATCCCGCGATGCGGATGCCACGGAAATCCAGGAAGATAATATTCCGGGGCGTCTGAATGGAAATCATCGAATAAGAGGAACGGGTCGAGCTGAGGGACATGATAATATCCGAAGGCCCTCTTCAGGTGAACGCCCGCGCCTTCGATGGTAGGCTTACTCTTCAATATCTTCTTTATACGTCGGACCATAGTACACCCCCCCTACCTCTTCATGCTGTCATTTTAGACTTGCTCTATGCGCTTGTCAATGAGGAAAGAGTAGATCATAGTATCGCAATACCGGGAAGCGGGCCCACCTCCCGGTATTGCTACACCTTAATTACATCCGCAGAAATCATGAAGGGCCTTTATCAGGGCCTTTAACGATTCTGTCTTGGCGGGGTCCTTTGCGCTTATTTCAATCTGAAGGCCCTTTGCCGTTTCCTTCGCCATGCAGTCAAGCTGTTCGCAAATAGACTTGCCTGGATTACAGTTGCAGTTAAACATTTCGATCACCTCCTTTCATTTCATAGTTCCAATACTTTCGAACTATATAGACAAAAAAATTATACTAGAAATTTCTTTATATAATTAACCGCTTCTTCATTGACCTTGCAACGAAACATCTGCCCTTCCCTCTCACAGGTAATTAGTCCCGCGTTTTGCAACTCTTTAAAATGATGCGACACTGTCGACTTTGAAAGATTCATGCATCCGCACACTTTAGTAAAGGCTTTTTCGATAACTCCAGCTACCGGACAACAGGCCTTATCTTCTATCTTGATCTCGGAATGCCCCTTCCCCTCCGGCACGCAGCAGCCCTTGTGGATCATAATAAATATCTTGAGCCTCTGCTCATTTGATAACGCTTTGAATATCTTTACATAGTTTGATAGTTCCATTACTATAGAAGTATACCATACCCTTAAATATTGTCAAGTCTTTTTTAGCTACCCTCTGGCGGCCTTTATAAATGGGAGTGCGGTTATTTCTTCTTGAGACCGTTAATAACCTTGATCACTATAAAAACACTGAACGCCACTATCAGGAAATCTATTGTAGTATTTATGAATTGCCCGTAATTCAGCGTTACTGCAGGGGCATCGCCCGAGGCTGCCCTGAGGATTATCTTGAGGTTCTTAAAGTCCACGCCGCCGATCAATAGGCCCAGCGGCGGCATCATGATGTCATTGACCAGGGAGCTGATGATCTTGCCGAAAGAGGCTCCGATCACGATACCTACGGCCATGTCCACCGCATTGCCCTTTACCGCAAAGTCCCTGAACTCTTTAACTATAGACATGCTGTGCTGCCTCCTTGGGTCGGCGAAAATTTGAAACCCCATCATCTGAATATTTCCTTCATCCCGCCCGCGATTGTTTCAAACGGGACAACCTCGACTTGCTTATGCAGAGAATACCGATGTTTGCCAGGATAGATCACGGCGATACGCGCCAATCCTAGATCCTCAAGAGCAGTCTTCATCGATGGAGTCAAATTAGGTGCATCTGCACGTTTACATTCAATGCCGTACATTCTGCCGCCTTTTGAGAAAACCAGATCGATCTCCGCGCCATTATGTGTTGCCCAGAAATAGACATCATCGGGTTCGACAGATCTGATGACCTCCTCGATCACAAACCCCTCCCACGACACGCCGTATTTTGGGCTGACAAGCAGTTCATTCATGCTATTTATCCCTAATAGACTATGAAGAATACCCGTATCGCTAATATATATTTTGGGCGCCTTTATCTGGCGTTTTTTAATATTCGCATGCCAAGGCTGTAATTGCCTGACCATGAAGACGCCGCTTAAAACATCCAGATATCTTCTTACTGTCACTTCATTAATCCCGAGCGAGCATGCTATTTCGCTAGCGTTCAATATTTGCCCGTGAAAATGGGCCAGCATGATCCAAAACCTCATCACTGTAATGGCCGGCAAAGTTATACCATGCGCCGGCAAATCTCTTTCTACAAAACTTTGAATATAATCCTTCCTCCAACTAACACTTTCTTTTTCTGTTTTTGATAAAAATGATCGCGGCAAGCCACCGCGATACCAAAGCCGCTCGGAAACGTCCAAGCCAACCTCAGATAGAGCGAATCCCGCCATAGTAACACGTGCCAAGCGCCCTGCCAGAGACTCCGAAGAATGCTTAATCAATTCAGGCGAGGCACTGCCCAAAATAAGAAATCTTGCCGGTAAAGGCTTGCGATCGGCCAAGACTCGCAAGATCGGGAACAGGGCAGGTTGGCACTGAACCTCATCAATTACAACTATCCCCTTAAGCCTGGATAGTGTATTCATAGGTTCGACAAGTTTGACTACGCTCACAGGATCTTCGAGATCAAAATAATGGGCTGAATCAGGCAAGGCATATTTGCGGGCCAAGGTTGTCTTACCACACTGACGTGGACCAACGAGAGCTACGACACGTCCATAGCGAAAGGCATTTTGTATTTTTTTATATAACCCGATTCTATTAATCATCAATAGAAGTATACCATGAAAAAACTATATTGCAAGCAGGATTTTCATGGTAACAATTTACGGAATATTAGACCTAACTCCATTTTACATTTTTGCAAGTACGATATTCATTCTGTAAATGCACTTAAGGCGAGGAGGGCCTCTCAAATAAACTGGCGGAGAGACTGGGATTCGAACCCAGGAACCCCTTGCGGAGTCACACGCTTTCGAGGCGTGCGCCTTCAACCACTCAGCCATCTCTCCACTTGCTGCCATTTCAGTCAGGCAAGTGATCCCGAACCCCGAAGGGGTGAGGGACCTTCCTGCCGATTTCTTTTTATACCAGAATGACGCCGAAATTGCAACCTATCTTCCGCTCTCGGCGGTCCGGATGAACTCCTCCACATCGGGCTGGTCTTTCTTTACCTCGAGAGACCTCTTCCAGTACTTCAGGGCATTCGGCTTATCCCCCAGCATCATGCTGGCGCTGCCTATATTCTTGTTGAATAGCGGGTCATTGGGCCATACGAGGTGCGCCGCGTAGAAATACTTCCTCGCATCCTCATACTGGCCCCTCTTGAATAGTATATTCCCTACGGAATTTAACGAATAGACGTAATCGGGGGTAGCCTCAAGCGCCTTCATATAAGAATCCAGGGCCTTGTCGATATCCCCCTTCACCGTGTAGCAATTCCCCATAGTGTCATAGACCTTTGTGTGGTAGATGGCGGATAGCTTTCTATTGCGGGCCTTCATCAGGTAGTCTAACGCTTCATCGTACCTTCCGGCCATGAATGCCGAGTGGCCGAAGTCAAAATAGAATATCCCCTGCTCCGGGTGGAGGACCATCTCCTTCTTCATGAGAGTCTCCTGGTCCTTCCAGTCCAGGTTCCTGGCGAATGTCAGCGTAGAGAGTACGGCTACGGCAAGGCAGGCGAAGGCCATTATCGGCGCCTTCGCGCGCTTCATCAATAAAGAGACGCCTCCCAGCGCCATTATTATGAATACTACAGGCAGATACAGGAATCTCTCCTGCATAAAGGCCTTGATCGGGATTATATTCGATACGGGTAGTAGCGCGACAAGATATGCCGAAAGGAAAAAAGCGGTCTCCCTGTCTTTTCTGTACATAAACACGCAAAGCGCTATATAAAGGACCATCGGGACCAAATGTAAAAATGCGGCCATGCCGGACTCCGGAATTATTATATCGAAATCATGATAGAATGTGAGGCGCGAGGGAAAGAAGATGAGCTTAAGATACCCAAAAAATACCTGCCCCATTACGGAGATCTTGAAATAAATATCCTGGGGAAGGCTCGTCTGCGCTACCTTACCGAGATTGACGGTCCTCAATATCCAATAGAATAACAGGATAATGATGTACGGGTATACGCACCGGACCGCTCGGCGGGCCCTATCGGCAATTCCATCTTGCGGCAGACATAAGACGTAAAGCCCCAGGATGAGAGGCAGGGTCGCGGCCATCTCTTTGGACAATAAGGCCAACGCGAATAGCGCAATGCTGACGTATCGTAATATCCTGGACGCCGGGTGCTTTCCATCGATGAATATAATAGCGGTCAATAGAGACGCCAAGAAGAAGAGGAGGCTTAAAAGGTCCGCCCTCCCCGATAGGTATGTGACCGCCTCCACCTGCACCGGATGCACGAGAAATAGCGCTGAGCCGAAGATCGATATCAGGCCATTACGGAAGAGGCGCCATAATACCAGATAGACCAGGAACCCGTTAAGGATATGGAATAAGACATTCTCCGCATGGAAGAGGCGGATATTCTCTTTCCATAAGGCGTAACTTACCGTATACGATATGAGCTGGATAGGCCTGTAGATATCCCCCCGCAGGTTGGAAAAATCCCTGGGCATACGGGCTTCGTCGGAGATGAAAAAATAAGGTATATTGCCGGGGTCCCTTATGGCCGGATTGGTCTTGATCAGTATATTATCGTCGAGAAGATATCCCGAATTGAATGCCGGCAGGTATGCTAGAATTGTAAGCGCCGCCAGGCCGATAAAGATTACGACAATTTTTTTATAATTCATATCGCTTAAGTATAATTATATCACATGTAATACCGGCCAACAAATGATTTGACTTGAAGGCCATGGTAAAATATACTTACTTCTATGCAGGCTTTAACTCTTGTCATAACCGGCCTCCTGGTCTTCGTTTTGGCCTATCGCTACTATTCCGCTTTTATAACCGCCAAGGTGCTTGCCGTTAACGATAAGGTGCCCACTCCGTCGCATACGTTCAAGGACGGAAGGGATTACCACCCCACGAACAAGTTCGTCCTGTTCGGCCACCACTTCGCGGCCATATCGGGGGCGGGGCCGCTTGTCGGGCCGGTCCTCGCGGCCCAGTTCGGGTTCCTGCCGGGACTATTGTGGATACTCATCGGCGCCGTGCTGGGAGGGGCAGTTCATGACACGGTGATACTCTTCGCGTCGGTCAGAACGAAGGGCCTCTCGCTCACAAGGCTCGCCAGGAAGAATATCGGCAAACCGGCCGGCCTCGCTACGGGCGTCGCGGTGCTATTTATTATCGTAACGGCCCTCGCGGGCCTCGCGCTTGTCGTAGTCAATGCCTTGAGCGAAAGCGCATGGGCCACATTCACCATCGCCCTCACGATCCCGGCGGCATTTATAATGGCCCTTTATATGTATAAGATCCGGCCGGGAAAGATCGTAGAGGCCACAATTATAGGAGTAGCCATAGTCATCGCTGGGGTTGTGTTCGGTGAGCCTATATCCAAAACCGCCTTTGGCCATCTGTTCATATTTTCAAAACCGACCCTATCGATAATACTGCCGGTGTACGGCTTTATCGCGTCGATCCTTCCGGTCTGGCTTCTTCTCTGCCCGCGCGATTACTTAAGCTCATATATGAAGCTCGGGACCATAGCGCTTCTTGCCGTAGGTATCTTCGTCGTTAACCCGCGCCTTCAGATGCCGGCGGTAACACCCTTCATCCATGGAGGCGGGCCGATAATACCGGGCAAGGTATGGCCGTTCGTTTGCATAACGATCGCCTGCGGCGCGATAAGCGGGTTTCACAGTTTGATAAGTTCGGGAACTACCCCGAAGATGATCGACAAGGAATCGGATATACGCATGATAGGCTACGGCGCCATGCTTACGGAGGCCTTCGTCTCCATAATGGCGCTCGTCGCCGCTACAGTGCTATTGCCGGGGGATTATTTCGCCATCAATGTCCCGGTCAACGTCTTCCAAAGCCTCGGCCTTACAACGACGCATCTTGCCGAGATAGAAAGAATGACCGGCGAAACGCTCTCCGGGCGGGCGGGCGGAGCGGTCTCGCTGGCCGCAGGCATGTCGATGATCCTCTCATCCATACCCGGGATGAGATCGCTCATGGGATACTGGTACCACTTCGCCATAATGTTCGAGGCGCTCTTCATCCTGACTACGGTCGATACAGGAACACGCGTAGCGCGGTATATCCTTCAGGAGTTCGTTAAGATGCTGAATCCCCGCTGGGGAAGGGAGAAATGGCTTCCGGGGATAATAATAAGCGGCGGGATTATCAGCCTTCTGTGGGGATACCTCGTTTATAACGGGGACATATCCACCATCTGGCCGATGTTCGGGGTGGCGAACCAGCTCCTCGCCACACTCGCTTTATCCGTCGGCACTGTGTATATACTGAAAAATTCCAGAAAGAAGATTTACTCGCTTATAACTTTTCTGCCGTCCCTCTTCATGTTCGTAACGACCGTCACGGCGGGGATCCTCAATATCACGGATAATTACCTGCCGAAACATACGTCCCAGGGAAATCTGAACGCCGGCCTCTCGATCGTGATGATCTTCCTTGTGATATTCATATATTTTGAATCTATGAGGAAGGCATACGGCATAATACGCCTTAAATAGACGTATATGAAGAAGGGCAACCGCCGTTTCCCTTGCGGGATAATTGGCGATTGCCCTTTACTCTTCGTGACAAAACTTTCTATTTAATCGATATTTCCGCAGTTGTCTGTCTGGGTGGGTATCTTCTTACCCAGGATATTGTGTGTATACGACAGGCCCTCTGCCGGCTTCGACTGCATATTCTTTATGGATGCTGTCTGGTCTATGGTATCTTTGATAGGATTCGGGCAGCAGCTCTTATGTTCACCAGCTTCTTCCGCATAAGCTGAAACCGATAATAATGCAATGCTAATTAACACAAAAAACGCTAATAAATATTTCACTTTGCTTGTCACTAAAATCACCTCCCTTTCCCCTTTATAGTATAATAACGCCCTCTATTAAGCAAGCTAAAAACGATTATGCGTTCTTCTCCGCCAGGTCTCCCGCGATCGGTAGTTTGAATTTTTCCCCCTGATAAGCCTTTATCATGCAGATGATCCAGAGTATCAGGCCGACGACCTGCACCACCGGGATGAGCGCCCAACCGATAACCGGGATGACCATGAGAACGATCGATAGAGCCATAAGCGCTCCGGACACCACGATCGACTGGAATGCGTGAAAACGCACAAATTTATTCTCTTTTTCGATCAAATAAAAAATTAGCCCCGTGATCCATCCAAGCAAATAACTTAATAGCGCCGCTACATTAGGCTGCATTCCCATTGAAGTCTTACCCAGGTCTTTATTCTCCATCGTTTCCTCCTTTTTTATTAAACGGGTCGCCGGACAACGTCATCTAGCCGCCGCCCACATTGTGTGATCATATCTGCGCGGTATATCAAAATTCGATAAGATGCCGCAGTCTTGCTTTACGATAAGCCGTATCGATACGAATGTCCAGCCGCGTTGAGTATTCATGAACCAACATCTTCCGAGCGACGTCAAGTCTACTCCACGGGTATCTCACCCGAGGTGGGCGGCTCGCCTTGCCGGTAACCCATGATGCTCGAGTAATAATTGCCAATCGGCGTCGTCTGCCCGGTGGCGGAGTCGATCTTGAACGCCACATAACAATCCTGGCGCTTCTTCTCGTCGAGCACAATGGTCTGCACCTGCCAGGACGCCTCCGGCGAGGGCCGGTACGACAGCGTTACGTTCGCGTGTGCATGCTCATTGTTCGGGTGGAGATAGATGGATACCCAGAATGCCTGGTCCATGTACTGCAGATCCAGGCTCCAGGGCCTGAAGATCTCCTCACCGGGGCCGAGGTCGGCGGTCGAGGTTATAAGGCGGAATCCGTCGTTTTCCATCCAGAGATCCACGTTTTCCGGTTCCTGCCATTCTGCCTTGACCTGCAAATCAGGTCCGGTGAACATACCGCGCATGAAACCATGTGATACATACGTTTCAACATCGACTATATCGGCCGCGGTCGGCATCCTAACATTTGGAGGAAGGGTACCAGGAGGTACGGGCGGCGTTTCGGAATCCGGCTCGGCAACATCCGGGATACCGTCGTTGTCAGAGTCGCCCGTGCCGGATGAACCTGTATCGGCCGCGGGAGGAGCCGTCTCCGTAGTCGCCCCGGACGTAGATGTATCTACCACCGGCGGATTGTTGGTAGAGCGTGCGGGGCCAATATCCCCATCGGGGCCTATCTCGCGGAGATCGCCCGTGCCGCCCGCAGAGTAGATAAAAGGAGGCGTTGCAACCCCGGGTTCTTCTACGGCCGGGGGCACAACAACCACTGCCGCGGCCGCGTCCGAAGTATAATCGGTCGTAGTGATAGAGGAGATGTCCTCCACGGACGGGATCTCGCTTCCGAACCCGAACGCGGAGATGATGCCGAGCAGTTCGCCTGCGCCGGATGATGCAGGCGCGTACCCGTCCGACACATACGCCGGATCGTCCTCTTCATAATAAACGCGCCGGCTGACCTGCCTCGGCGCTCCGGCAATGGGCACCCGGACGTACTTGATCCTTTCGACGATCTTCACTGCCTCTTCCTTGTCGCCTTTGAGCGCATGATACATCGCCAAAAGCCGGTCTCGGGCAATCTGGCCTTTCGGCGGAAGTGTCTCGGGGTGCTGTATTATCTCGACCTTCACCGGCGCGCTCTTGACCGTTACGCCGCCTTTTAAGACAACCGTGATCGTGTACTTTCCGGGCTCGATCCGCCCGGTCTCCTCTGAGGATAATAGGAATGAAAGGAACGCGCCGTGGGTATCATCGAGTATGATCGAAGGAGCCTTTTTCGAAAGGAGCGCCTTTTCGAATCGCCACGCATGTACCCGGTTCTCGGCATCGATCGGCTCTACTTTTAAAAGATCGGTCCAATTTTTCTCGTCTTTGATCGTAATTGGCTTGGCCTTGGCCTCTTCGCCGGCCAGGGGATGTTCCACGCCGACCTTCAGGATGATCGGCCATCCTTTAAAGACTCCGATGTCTTTCGAACCGTTGACATAGACCGAGATCCGCGGCGCAAGATCCGGCTTTGCCACCTCGGCTGCTGCTACAGAAAAGGCGCTAAGCGCCAGGAGCGCGCCCACAAGAAATATTCCCCGGTTCATTTGGAACCTCCCTATTGATCTATTGCCCATAAGACCGCGCGTCAACATCGTCGATAGTCACTTCTCCTTGAGACTCTTCGTTCTGTGCCTCAGCCGGCTCGTCGACCAACTCCTCGCTTTCTTCGTATTGTTCAGGTACGTTCGAGGCAGCCTGTTGCCCGACCGGCGCATGTCGGCGCTCGTCCGGACTTGACGGCGCATGATTCTGCATGGCCGACATACTCCTCCATTGGCTCCCCAGACCCATCTGGTCCGCGGACCGCTGCATCTTTAAGTCATTATACTCTTCCTCATTAGTGATCTTGGAATACGCCGCCGGCAGCTCGAAGAGCGACTGATCCACGCCGCCGGCACGGACCTCCTGTATTTCGAATATCACCGACTTCCCGATCTTCCCGTCGGGCATTGCGCCTTCTTGTTCTATCATAAGCGGAACTCCTTGGGGGATCTTGGCCGCGCCGAACCCCAAGAGCATCTTACCGGCCGCGCCGAAGGTTTCGAGCATCTCCCCGCTCATCTTGCGCTCCTCGGGCGTCATAGTCTTTTGAAACCCGCTCCAGTACGCTTTCTCGAATGCCTTCACCTCTTTATCGTACCTCTCGAGTACGCCTTTCGCCGGCACAAGCCACACTATCATCCGCGGCGCGATACAGTCGTCCCTCGCCTTACATATAGTCTTGTACCCGGTCGCCTCGAAACCCGCGATCGTCCGTTTCCCTGGGATCACCACCACGTCCGGTACGCACACATGGTCTTTAACCCCGGCAAACGTGTCCCATTTTTCGCCATTCGCGGCCCCTGTCCCGACGCTCGAGTCGCCCGGGGTATCAGGGGTGACTATAAACTGCTCCCGGTACATGTGGAGATCGTTATCCACCATCCACTCAACGTTCTTATCAACCCGGGTGATCGTGGTCTCGCTAGTCTTGATGTTCCCCAGGTCCACATGGGTCGTTTCACGCTTCTTCTTGCCCGAGTACCAGGACTCGTTAACGCCTGCGCCGCCCATTGCAGTTGACTTCACATAAATATCCGCTTGCGCGATATCTGTTGCCAGAAGTCCCACTGCCAAAACCAAAACAGCTCGTTTCATTGTACCTCCTCCGGTTGCGAAGACTTTTGCTCCGCGAGCGCATCGACATAACCGCTGAGCGAAGAGTCGAAAACACCCAGCTCTTTGATCTCGCCGGTCTGGCAGTTCACCGAACAGGCGATCCAGCACTCCTTGCCGGATTCCCCGCTCATCATTGTTTCATAACGCAGCGAGGGTATCTCCGCCGCGCTGATAGTAATTACGGCTTTAGTCTTTGTAAAGTTCTCCGTGTCGGGTATAAGGACGGCAACATAGTACATCTTGTCATCCTCCACAAGATCCCGCGTTGTCCATGTGCGGAATGACTCGACCGCAGGACCTTTATCCACGAGCTCGATCTCCCGGTAATTTCCGCTCGGCTCATACACCTGAAGATCGAGATTCATCGGTGTCTCCCAACGCAGCTGTATCGTGTAATCGAGGCCGATAAAGCCGTTATCAGGCCTTCCGTTAAAGAGCGACGCAGGTCCCCCGGAAGACACGGAAGGGACCGCCTTAAAATCGGCTTCGGTGAGATACGTCCCCGGAGCCAACTGCATCTTTGGGGATCGCTCCTCGATCTCCTTGGTGAGCGCCTGATGGTGTTTCTCCCACATCTGGCGCGGTATGCGGTGTCCGGGATACGTGCGCGCAAATGCCTTCAGCGCATCTTCATCGCTTGGCGGGCTCTTTTGCTCCTCGCCGCACAGGCCCTGCCCGTGGGACAAGATCCCCAGGGATAGGCTTCCCAGCATAACAAGAATAATCGTTTTATGGCGCGCTAGGATCATATTTGTTTTTGTGTTCATAGGCGTAAGAGTCGTTCACGCATATCTGGGATTTGCAGTTACCTATAGTCGCGTTGCCATAGCGCGAATGCGGCTGATGATCCGGCGCATTGACGCCGGTTCCGAGCGACTGGTCGCAGAGAAAAAGCTTTACCTTTTCACCTTCCGGGACATAATAGCGGGCATTCCCGTTGTTTGGGTCCCTGTAGGCCGTGGATTCCGTGTACCGCATGATGCAGTCCGCGTGTCCGCTGTGTTCTCCGCCTTTGGACCCCACATACACCAGCTTCTTTGGCTCAAAGATGAACGGATTGACTTGAACCCCGCTCTCCCTTTTTACAATGATCGGGTAACCCACAAGGATCGGCTCCAGACAATCGTCGACCAGCTGCTCATAGACTGTCGTTCGGCCGCTATAGCTGTCTTTATACCAATGTTTATAACCGTGGCTGTCCACCCCATGATGATAGACATTGCACGCATGCAAAAGTTCATGGACCAGCGATTCGGCCTGATCGCTCATCCCGGACTCCGCCTGGATGCCGATGGCGCCCAAAACGATGGGCGGGATCACGATCTTCTCGATCACCGCGGGAGAGCCGGGCCCGTTGATGGTGGAGGAGGTCTTATTTTGAATGGGCGCGCCTGCGCACTCGGATTGAACCGTAGCCGGAGCGAGCTCTATCCATATCCCATGCTGCTTGACTGTTTGGGGAGCGGAGCCTGCGTGGAAATTGACGATCCGGTCGTCGCTCATTCCCCCTTCCCGAAGTTTCGCCACTTCAAGATTGGAGATCTCGGAAAGGCCTTCAAGACTTTCATCGATATCCGCCTTGGTGCGGTTCAGCACAAAGAAGTTCTTCACCGTGGGATCGGTGCGGATATGGATAAGCCCGCCGGGGGCAGTCTTCGCCTGCGATTTTGTGTCCTTTTTAGAGAAATATCCCTCGACGTAAAAACCCCTGTATTCCTCATAGAGCGAAAGACCGTCCCCCTGATGAGAGGCGCATACGCCTCCCGCGTGAGGCGTATCATCCTTATCCTCATCGTCCGTCTTACCCTCCATCCCGATATCCTTTTTCCATGCGTCCGCGATGAGCGACGTATCTTCTCTTTTGGGGATAGGGATCTGGCGGATAGTGCGGTGCTCGCCCTTATCATCCTTTAAGAACCCGACGATGTCGCCTTTGCCCTCAACCTCCGCAGTGACCATGACGTCGCCGTACGCGCCCCAGTCAAAAGAGGATATTTCCGCATCAGCCGATTCGTAACTTCCCGGTTTTGTGGAGGCGGACTGGCCGTCGTCTCCGACGATCTGAAGTTCCGGATTTTCGTCTTTTTCAATGCGCAGGTCGTGTTTTTCGTTATTTCTATCGACCTGGCCTTTGGGCGGCCAGTTCAAGCACACGCCCGGCTCTTTGGACACCCCTAATAGCTTGAAGGTGATCTTCTTGGCGCGCACATCGGTCGGCGTGCCGTCCGGGTCTTGCAGACGGGCATACACCGTCACCCCGTTCCCCCGCTTATCCGGATCATCCGATCCCTCGGGGGCCCATTTTTCATACCCGCCGACCGTCACCACCATCTCTACGTCGGCCATGTCCTCCGGCGTAAAAACCCATGTGGTGACATACGTCGTTTGAAAACCCTTATTGCCGGGCACGCTTTCACCCTCACTCGGATACGTCTTGCTCCCGCTCAAAGTGAATCCATGCGAAGGCAGTTTCTGTGAACCGTGAAGATCCTTGAATGGTACCTTATAGTTGATGGGTTGTGATCCGCCATCCCACTTAGGTGTGATGCTTTTGGCTCGATCAGGACGGCCGCTGCTCTCGCCAAGCTCAACCTCGTAATATCTGCGGCGATCGGTGCCGGTGCTGTTGATGGTATATTCTGCGTGTTCATTCGCATTCACGTCAAAGCTATACGTTCCATGAAAGCGATCGATCCGCAAGCGCGCATTAGTTGTCTTCGTGCTGCCACTTCCTGCTTGGTAACTGCTGTGGGTGCACTTTTCGGTCGAGGCATTGCCGGTGGCGACGCAAGAACTGTTTAAAGTGCCCGTCGCTTTATTCCAGACAATATCTTGGGTCTGTTCTAACGTCACCGAAGCCGAGGCCCGATCGGTCCTCCGATCCTCCATGTGACCGAAGTACCATTCCTTGTCATCGTGATGCCCCGTCCCGGCGCATTTATACTCGCCTTGAGTGACACTTTCCTGATGATAGGTAATATAGCCGTTCCATTTCTTTACGGCCGCAAAACGATCGGCGTTGTCTTGATCCGAGGAAGGGTCAGGCTCTGAGGCGGGGGATGCAGTGATTATCGATGTGAGCAAGGCACAAAAAAGAAGGGCCTTAACGTATGGTCTCCTGCTTCTTCTTTTCTTCATACCTACTATCCCCTATCATCCCATGCTATACTGTAGTTTCGCTGTGTTTGGGCACAGGATGGGCAGTTATTAATACGAGTATGTCTGAGTTTTTGACGCTCCATCTTCCTTATAATCTATGCGAATTTCTAAGCCTACTGCATCTACTATTTTTTTTAACGTATTAAGCGAAATATTTGTATAACCGTTTTCCGCTAAAGAAACTGTTTGTTGGGATATCTTGGCTTTATTGGCTAATTCTCCCTGCGTCCATCCGACACGCGTCCTGGCTTCTCTTATTTTGTCCCCTATGGGTTTTATTTCCTGACTAATAGATGTGGGGGTTTTTGTTTTTAATTCATTTTTATCAATATCTTTGATCACCACTCCGTAAATAGCATCCCAATATATTATTTTATTATCGCTCCATTTATTTTTACGCATTTGAATTTTTATTCTTCGCCAATTCCTACAAAATAAAATGGAGCTTAGATAACCAGTAAATACCTGTTTTGGATTATTAGTCCTGGAAAGTAAAAGAGCGGCAAACTCGATAAAGCGCGGGTTAGAGTCATCTTTTAATATTTTTTTTACTTCCTCCGTTGTTGTCTTTTTATCCCAAAACAATGAATTGTTAACCATTTTATTAGAGTTCCTGTTTTACTATTTGTTCGACTTCTAATCTAAAATACCGTTCCATTTCTTGAAATTCAACTTTTTTATCCGTTCTGATATCGTTTAACGCAAGTTTTATTTCCTCTCTATTATATTTGTGATACCACACGATAATACTTTCTATTTGTGTTTGTGAGCAGTGTTTCGACGCAAATTTTGATAATGGCATAAATGTGCTCGACAAAAAATATAGATCAAAGAAATCTTTTACATCCTGCCTGCCGCCTGCAAAATGCTTTCTTCCCAATGAATCAATTGTTTCTAGGCTGCCACAAATTGTGAGTATTTTTTTTATATATATATCTTCTTTTGAAAGAACTGGTATATCATTTATATTTTGAATTGGCGTAATTAGCTCGTAAAAATCTTCAACGAAATCAATTTTTATAGAATGCTCTTTACCTATTTCTAATTCATAAACTAACATTTTTGCTTTATCTTTCCCGTTTTGCTCGCCTATTAATTTTATTGGCGATCTAATAGAAACGGAAAGATCGGAAATTATCTTCTCTATATTTACTTTAGAAAAATCTTTTGTGAAAAAATCCAAATCGTAAGACTCTCTATGATGAAAATAGAATAAAGATAAAGCTGTGCCTCCAGCTAAATAAAACCCATCTAATTTATTAGCTAGCAACCTTAAAACTTTATGGATTTCCTCTATTATGCGATTTTCCATGTGTTTAAATTATACATGGTAAACTTGATATTGTCAAGTATTTTACCAATAATATTGGTAATTATGCCTTAAATATCTACTTTAATGTATATTTATACTTTTAACGAATGAAAGGAATTTTAAAGAAAAAGGGACGGTTCTAATAATCTTAGATCCGTCCCTTCGTCGCAACACTGACTCCATGAATTACCTTCTTCTGCCTCCGCCACCTCCGCTATTCGGACTTGCGCCTGGGCCACCCTGCGCACCGGGCCTGTTTTCCCAATTAGAGCCGGGGCCGCCGCGAGGACCGGGAGGATTATTGTCGTTATCTTCCCTATATCCTCTTCTGTCGGGACTCGCACCTGGACCGTCTTCGGTTCCCGGTTGGTTTTCCCAGTTAGTTCCTGGGCCACCTCTAGGACCGGGAGGATTATTATCGTTATCGCGATTTTCGCGTCGATGTTTGTATTGCGCACGCTCAGTACCATCCACAGTCCCGTCATTATTTGTGTCCATCCGGTCGGTCCGCGCTTCCTTTTTATCCTGGCGCATCTCTTGCCTCGCAGCCTTCATCGCCTGCAAATCCAGCTGCATTTCCTGGACATTGGCCTGGCGCACCTCCTTCAACTGTGCCTTCAACTGCTCCGCGGTCGACGTATCCCCGGATTCCATAGCAGCTCTTATCTGATCTTTTAGAGCCTTCTCCTCCTCTTTAGCCGCAGAGGCATGTTCTTTAATGGTATTCTTCTGCGCCTCTATGGCCGCTTTATCGCTCGCCATCTCTTCCTTATAATTGGCGCCTGAAGAAGCGCTTTGCGATTGCTCGTCAGCAGAACCAGCGGAAACGGTATCCGACTCCTGCGCGTACATGAAACAACTTGAACAAACCATAAAACCGACTATTATTATAATTATATTGAGCTTCATGTTACCCCTCCTTTTTAATGTTTATGTTATTAATTCATTAACTTTTCTTACCGCTCTATGCTGCATAGTCTCACCACCTTTCGAGTAACATCAATATCTCCATCTTCGCATGTTGCGCAACTCTGTAAGGGATCAACCTGATGCCCTTTTCGCCATCAATGCACTCAAGCAACGTATAGATCAGGATGCCAAAACCGGTGGCGAGTATATTCATCATACCTTCTCTGATCTGCGCATTCATGTCTATTTCCCCCTGAAAAAAAAGAAACCTATTCTCCATTAGTTAAGAATAGGTCACATCTGCATGGCAACTGGCTATCCTACTTATATTACGTAGGACCCTATAGCTTTGTGTCCCACCCTTACGAATGGTTTACCTTTTTCATACCAAGCTTCTAATCGTTTCCTGAGACTTCTAAAGCACTTGATCTTTCACTTGATTAAACCCCATACCCCGAAAAAAGTTTCGGTTCAATCTAATTTATTTTTTAGGTCTTCCGCCGCTCGGACTACCGCCGCTTGGTTTGCTACCGCCTGGGCCGCCACCTTTGCCACCTGGGCCACCGCTTTTACCGAGTCCTTGATCATGACCGCCTGGGCCGCCCCTATCAAATCCTCGACCCTGGCCACCGGAACCTACATGCCTTTCTTGGCCTTGATCTGGGCTTGGTCCGCGGAGGCCTCTATCGTATGGATCACCACTTGGGCCGCCACCGGAGCCCCCTGGACCGCCAGGACCGCTATCCATAATAGGACCCACGCCTTTTCTATGTTCACCTTGTCCCATGCCTGGCCCCCGCCTCATACCAGGGCCTTGTCCCATGCCTGATCCATCTTGCCGCCCGCCTTGATCACCCGGGCCCGGCCCCCCACTGCGATCTTCGGCGCCTTCATCTTTATTAATAGATTGCCGCTGCTGACGCTCGCTCCATGCTTGCAGTTCAGCAGTATCAATTACATTATCTCCGTTTTGATCAACCTGATCATGCCTGCCCTGTTGCATCTCTTCCCCGCGACCACGCTCATCCGCCCTCTGATCTGTGCCACCCTGACGACGTGCTCCCACAGGAGCCTGATCGCCCTGTCGATCAGGCCCTTCGCCTGGCCGATCCTCAACACCACCGCCACCTGGCCCGGTCCTGGGCAGATGTCGATCCTGCGGCTTCTTTTCCGCGCCGGGTTCCGATCCCGCCAACCCCGAACGATCATCACGCATCTTGGCCCCGGCCTTTCGCTGATTATTATCCGTTATTTTCTTTATGAAATTATTCCTGTCAAACTTTGGCCGCATCTGCCGCGTAACAAGATCTTGTTCGGCATGTTGGCGAATATCATTTACTAAAGAGGTGTAATGTGCCATCTTTCCCGCTTGTATCGGCTGTAAAGGCTGTGGTTTCTGGAGACGCCCTACAACCGTAGAATAGCCTGTCGCCACCTTCGTCTCCTCGGCCGATATGCGCCCGGTCATCTCAATACTCTTTATATAGGGTGTCCTCTCAAACGACTCGATGGTCGTGGATCCTGCGCTCACCCTGGTCGCCCACGCAGTTCCCCTGGCGCCCGTGATCGCCGTGGGGGTACGGATCTCAAAAGAAGAATGAGCAGGTAAATTATGTATTGTGGCGAAGACTTCGCCGTCGTATAACATCATCTTCTCGTTTCCCTGTAAAGTAATTGCGGCCTTCGTATCGGCCTGCATCCTGACGATCTTGTTATTCCCGGAATCGAAGCTCATCTCCATCGCTCCCGCAAGACCCGTCATCACCGTATCACCGGATCTTAGTATCATTCCTTGCTCGGCATCCGCATATTCCTGTTGTCCACCGAGCAATACCTTCACAGAACCTGTCAGGTAGGTAACAACCGCCTGCTCCTGCCCGATCTTTTCTTCGGTTTCGGAAGCGACCTGCATCTGGATATTCTGTACGGGTTTCTGTGCCAGCCGGTCGGTAGGAAATAGCCGGTAATACGCCAATGCCCCAACCAGGACTAAAGCCATCGATGCCAGCACAAGCGTACGGACGCTGAAGACCGAAGCTCCGAAAGCTGCAGGAACGGGTTCCGGCGCCTCCAGGCTGACCCTCGCCATAACAGAGGCGGTAAACCCCTCGCGCACCTTCGGAACTCCGTAATGGTCCAATAACTGCCAGGTTTTGGATATGAGCTGCATCTCCTCCTGGCAGTGAACACACCCTTCGAGGTGCCGGGCGATCTCTTCTTTATACGCCCCGGAAAACTCACCTTCCATAAAAGGAACCATTAAAGGTCTTATTTCTTTGCAGTCCATTTTAGAACCCCCTGCTTATACAACCCAAAATGGCGAAAATAGTTGCGCTACGAATATTCATTCTTTTAAATAATCCTTAAGTTTTTCTTTTAAATTAAGCTTTGCCCGGTGTAAGAGAGATTTGATCGCCTGGACCGACCAGTCCATGATCTCGGCAATCTCTTCGTAAGAAAGTCCATCATAACGATAGAGGATCACAACCATCTTCTGGTTTTCCGGTAAAGTATCGATGGCCGCTTTCACAATAGCTGCCTGCTCATGGCATAGCGCCTCTTCCGCGGGAGATAGACCAGCCTTATCGGGGATCTGCGGGCTAACCGCGTCATCTTCCGGATCTACAGGCTGGTCTATAGATATAAGGGTGGGTTCCTTTTGGCGTAATACGTTAAAGCAGGTGTTTTTGCATATTGTATAAAGCCAGGTCGTGAATTTTGCTTGTGGTTTGTAACTATTCTTTGCGCGGTATATTTTAACAAATGTTTCCTGAGCAACATCTTCGGCATCATTAATATTGCCTAAATATCTGTAAGCGATATTAAAAACACGCTGTTTATGCCGCTCAACTAGCTGCTCAAAACAGCTCTCTTCGCCATTTTTAAAGCAGAGCATCAGCCTTATATCATCGTCATAATATTCCATATCTATCAAGTCTCAATAATAATCGTATTTATGCCACATCAAATAAAAAAGGATACTAGATTTCTAATATCCTTTTAGTCTTAATTTGGACTCAATTTGGGCACCGGGAGTTATTAAAACCTTTCCCTTTGCAGAACATCTATGCCAATTCGCGATAAACGCTCTTTAATAATACTAATGAATCGCGTTTGATCTTCCTTTTTAATTTCTGAATTTATTATTATTGTTTCCATTAAAGCTAAACTCTTTTCAAATTTTTCATATCGAATTTTTATTGGCACATTTAGATACTCCGCCAATTTATCAAAATCATCCCTTTCCAGTTCGTTCTTTTTACCGTTTATTGCTAAAGCAGACTCTTCTTCATCAGGAATTACCAATTTTGAACAAACAATATCATACGCTGGGGTCAACCGGATGGTATCTTCATTCTTGTATGCAATTGAATAGTTCTTTAAATGAGCATCTCCGTTCCCAATAATAAAATTAAAAACAACTCTTTCAAAAAATAATTGCACATCATATCCAGGCGCAGTAGATAGTTCTTTTATTTTACGTCCAATTTGTTCGACGGAGCCTTTGTATTTATCTCCCGGTGCTAATATCTGAAAGAATTCTTCCTGGTGAATTTTTACGCCAGATTCTCTATCAAATCTTTTTACAATATATGCCCAACTTCCATCTTTTAAATGCAAAAGACAATGAGGCGGAACATCTATCTTAAATTCTGCCGCTATATCCATACAACACTGCTCATTTTCAGGAATATTCGGAAAAGCTGCAGTCTGTGGTTTCAAAATATATTCTCCGCCTTCGGCAACAGAAATTAACGAATTATTTTTCCTATCAAGCTTCATGGATAATTTCGGCTGAACCCCAGAAATAGATAACTTACCCGCGGATTTCTGTGCTTTCCGAGAAACATCTTCTAGGCTAAACTCTATTGATGGAAGTTCAGACGTATTAAACATCTCTTTAATAAGCTTATCACTCATTCCCATATTCATTTTATCTTTCGAACGGTTACGGCACCAATTGTATCCCTGCTAGTCGTGCAAAGGAGGATGCCAAATGAGTCTTCCCTATCAACCTTTTGGGTAGCAGCAACAATATCTAAATACCAACCTTCTGGCAAGAGACCTTTAAAAAAAGAAAATAATTCTTTAGATTCATAAGGCTCTGGCCGAACAGGTAACGATGCGGAAATAGGCATATTCTTTTTTAGAAATTCTTTATCATATTCAAAGAGATAGCCATCTTCCGTTTCGCTAATATATCCAGCCAAATCCTTATCAAAATAAACCTGCCCGCTTCTAGGTTCTTTCATAATCCTGCTTCAAGTTTGAACTATTATCTGTAGATTCAGACTCAGTCTTGACATTACGCTCTAATTCCAGATGAAAACCTAAAAAATCCAAAACTTGGTTAACCTTATCTAATCGAACAGTGGGTTTGCCCTCTTCCAGCTTTCTTAGGAAACGCAAGCCCACCCCTGCTCTTTTTGCAAAATCAACTTGAGTCAAATGCAGTTTTTTTCGCAGATTCTTAATCTGTATATTTATTGGAATATGTGTCATAGTCAAAATATACCACCTTTCGGGTATAATTGCAAGTATTTCTTTAATTTTTATACCTGATAGGGATTTATTAAAAGTGAATAAGCCTTAAAGGGTATAATATATCATTATTTATTTTAAAAACTAAGTATTTATACCTTAAAGGGTATAATAAACTCTAGAAAATCGACCCATAGTAGGACTTGATAATACTGGCGGACCCGGTACGTACCAATTCGAACCGCATCCGAGATTACCGCTAATATAGTAATTCCTGTCAATAAACTAATAACATTATACAAGATGTTTGCCGTCAAGGCAAAGCAATTACACATGTTAGGAATGAGCTATGAAGCAATAGGAAGATCCTTAAACATAGGCCAAGAGACGGCGAGGAGGGCCTGTCATTACAAAGAATAAGCCCTCCTCGATTGTCGTTTTTGTCGCTTTTATTAACTGCTATTTTCCATAACTATATGTAGTAAAAATAGTTACATATAATTGTAGCAGGAGAGCGACAGCCTCCTAATAATCTTTCTCATCTGCATACTTATACTTCTTCTTATCCTCATCTCTATGGAATTTCCACAACATATTATCCACAGAATTGTTTTGACCCACATACTTATCTCTTGCTCTTTTTATATCATCGCGTAACTTCACCTTTTCTTCCGGAGAGCCCTGAAACGCCTCACATTTCTCCAAGTCTTTATCTATAACTTTAATTACCTTATCTGTACTATCCAGTGCCTCTCTTAATCTTTGTAATTCATCCTCGTCTTCCTTGATGGAACTATTCACATCATCCGCACCACGATCCTCCCTTAAATAACCATTCTTTTCCAAAGCATGAATACAATTCATTTCAATCCGATTCTGCTCCCGCGTTATTTTAATAATCTCTGAAACTGAAAGCTTTTCTGAATAAAGCAATCTTGTTAGTCTCTCACTTTGCACTCGGCATTTGTTTAAAAACTCTCCTATAGTGTTTTTCTGCCAATAGATATCTACGCTCATCGTATTTTCTTCTGTCACTCTTTTAGTGTATCTCTGAACAACGCGCATGCTTAAATGCAAAATTTCCGCAATTGTTCGACTCTTATAATCCCTCTTCATCATATAGAACCGAATACAAGCTCTCCTTGTTTCCTTATCAACCATTTTTGGACTTAAGCTTCGTGTTTCCAATTGTCGCGCTATCTCGTCAATGGATACTGTCTTACTCTCGACTTGCTCTGATCTTTCGCCGTCGTGTTCCCCCTTTCCTTGGCGTGCGTTTTCCATTTCTGGATCCTCCCTGTTTTGTTTATAAAAATAAAGAAGCGATTGCTTCGAGGTCTTCCACTATGACTTCCTCGAGACAATCGCTGAACTTGCACACATGCTGCCTAGCTAAACTATCAGCCAGTCAGCCCCACGAACTTACACAAAGTAAATCTCAACTACAAAAATAAGTATATACTATTTTTGAGTTTTGTCAAGAACCGCTATCGCAGTATTTTATATAGCACCTTTATCTTGCTACCAAATTAGCTACTGAAACCCCTAATGCATCAGAAATTTTTTCTAGCGTTTCGAGTGCCGGATAATGTTTACCTGCTTCAATTCTAGCAATATTGGGTCTATCAATACCTGTTTTAATTGCTAGTTCATTTTGAGTAAGTTTATTTGCTCTCCTGATCTTTTTAATCCTATTTCCTATTTCTTCTGGAGTGATACGTTCTACGGTTTTGTCCTTGTAAAACTCGTAGTTCTTTTCGCATTTACTCAACACGAAATCCCACGGGATAGAATATTCCTTTCCGGATTCCAAATAAACAGTGAAAAAATAAAAATCTTTATCTATTACCGTATTTTTTATCTTAGACCCATCGTCTTCAAGAATATCCCCTCTTTTAAGAAAATACACCTTGCCATTCTTAAAAGTGCAGGAAAACACTTTCTCCTCTTGCATATAATCTATCTTCTCAAATCTCTTATCCATATCTAACTCCAGCAATTCATTCAATTCTGATATTGTTTCTATTGCTTCTTCTTTGTTTTTTGGTGCTCTAATAAAACCATGCACAGATAAATTCCTTAATATTTCTTTTGCCTCTTTTGTCGGTTGTAAATGATCAAGCACGAGTAGAAGGACGGGAATATTAATCTTATGTCTTTTTACATAAAAAATAATTCTTTCAAGCTCCGCTTCGGGGACCTGCATGTCAATAATAAGCACTTCGAGCTGCGGCCCCTTTCTTTGCAATATTTTATTTAAAGTAGCCGGCTTGCCCAGGGTGCCAAATCTGATATTCTTATCAACTACGTACTTACGGAAATTATTCGTAAGACTCTTGTTTCTTGAGGCCAATAGAATATCGTGTTTCATGGTACCCACCCCTCTCATTTTAAATATCCGCCCTTTTTAAGCGCGGTTCGTAGCTTTCTAGTTATAGTCAATTTTTTGTCCATAGGCATTTGATGTTCTATATCGAATCGTCCTAATTCTCTTCCATTATAAGAGACATGTACATGGTAAGGCGGATGATCTGCAACCAATGTTCTAAATTCAAAACCATCTATTCGTTTTATGCCCATTAAATAATTCCTATTATTAGACCTCTTTCCGGGACACCATAAATGTATCACACTTGATACATTTTGTCAAGTATCAAAAACTAGCTATTTTCTTATTAATTTTCTTCTATGGCGAGATTAAAACTATCAGAAAATCCATATACTTCTTTAAATATTCGCATTGCAATCAATGCTGCTTTTCTTGTATCGTTTCCAAGCTCCATAATGAATGATCTTTGCAGTGCTACCTTCTTTCCTCCTGGCCTATTGTAAGTGGGATATGTTTCTATAGGTAAACCGAATTCGATAAACAAGGTTTCGGCCCGCTTTATTTCTTTCTTGTTCAATGTTTGAGAAGGCAGATCCAAGAGTAGCTGCATAGCTTTGTTTCCAGAGAATTGAACAAATTTCTTTGTCAATACTTCTTCAATAATTACAAATGCGTCTTCGTTTATCCTAGCAAGAAGTGTATTTAACTCTTTTTCTATTCTTTCAATATTCGTCATTCTATCGCTTTTCTTTTATTGCGAATGATTACGCTATTGTATCCGACACTATCTCCCTACCGCTATCTTGATAGTACCTAATTATGCATGACCCAGGAGGGCAACGATGTGAGATAAACGCATCTCTGATTCTATAATATATATCGTCGACATCATTATCTGTCTCTTTACCATAAATTGACATGTCAATGCTACCAGGGCCGCAGTCAAAGCCATTAACATCTGCTACCCTCGAAACCGTAAGTATTGTGTCTATTTTGCTTGCAAGTTCGTTCATCTTCTTTTCGTCATCTTCAGTGGGATATTCGTTACCTTTGAGCTTCCAACGAATAACAATTTTATGTCGAGAACATTCGAAGCGCCATGCATCATCCATTTTATTGCCTCTTTATCAAGTTAAATCCCAACTTACGCCATCTTCTCGCAGAATCATATCGGCTTTTAGTTTTGGTAACTCGCTTTCGAAAATCTCTCTGTCAAATCTTCCCTTCGTAAGCGCTAGAACCATTGCATCAGAGTGCTTATTTTTTGATATTAATTTCTGGCAGTCCTTCACCAGTGACTTATTGTCTACATCTACTAAAAATCTATGCACCGGGCTCCGCCTTACAACAATCAATATCTTCATATAGTCACCTGCCTTCTTCTAGATATCAATCTTTTGCCTTACAAAATACAACCCCGCATATACCTTAGGGTCAACTTCACAGCCTTTGCTTTTCATCTTAGTGAGCCATTTTTCTACATCACACAGTGGCACTTCATGAATTTTTATTGATTCACTCTTATCTCCGCCGCCGCAACCGACCCTCCTAAGCCCTGTTGCCAGAAAAAATGTTATCTTCTCAGATGTAAGCCCACTTGAAATAGGCCCTTCGACAAGTCTCTCCCATTTATTCGCTTTATACCCCGTTTCTTCGAGTAGCTCTCTTTTAGCTGCAATAAGCATATTCTCATTCTTTTGCGCGGTATCACCCACAAGCCCTGCCGGGAACTCGATAACGCTTTTACCGATTGGAATACGTTTTTGTTCAACAAAAATAATCTTGCTCGTATTAGTTACCGCGACTATGCCGACAATTGCTGTGCAATTCGTTCTTTCAACATATTCCCAGCCATTCTTAGTAACTAATCTAATATATCGGCCGTCATATAAAAGGCTCTTCTGATCACCTACCTTTAATGGCTTCTCTCTTCCGACATATAGCCTATTTCGTATAATATGGCTTATCACCGCCGGCGGTACAATACCTTCCAGGCTCTTACCATGCCTTACCATTTCGCGAACAAGTGAACTCGAGATATTGGTAAGCGCTCCTTGATTTGTATCGAGCAACGACACATAGGGCGGTATTGGTTTTTTAACTGTGTCGCCAAGCCTTCTAACTGCAAGGAAACTATTCTTTTGCATAAGAAATTTCGGATCGTCCCATTTTGGGATATCTCGAATAAGATCAGAACCAATTACAAGGAAGAATCGAAATGACGGATGGGTGCTCTCCATAGTACGGATAAGATTGGCTGAACTCGACATAACCCATGGTTTATCAATTTGCACAGTATTGAGATGAACTTGGACTCGCGATCCGAACATCGTAGCAAGCATAATAGATACCATTGCTTTGCGATGATCGCAAGACGCGTGATGGGCCTTATCCCGATGTTTTCCAGTTGGGATAAGCCACACCTCATCCACCATCTCAGAATTAAGTACCGATGTTATCGTCATCACATGCCCGAGATGTGGAGGGTCGAACGATCCTCCATACAATGCAATCTTTCGCTTCATCATTTGAATCTCCTCACTTCTTAATTAGCTTTGTCTTCTTATTTGCGACCGTAATATATGCACTATTGCCTGAGTTAAATTCGATAAAATCATTCTCAATGCCATCACTAAATATAACTGCCCCTGATGGTGTCTGGGAAGTAAGATGCAATGGCTTATTCTTTGAAATGCGCCCTATTACAAGTGATACTCCCGAGGTTCTGCTAAGGAAAGGCTCGCGTACACAATAGTACAAATAGTCGGCATCCCAATTGAATTGCGAGCTCTTAGCTACGTTTACCTTTGCCCCATCAAAATTCATGGCAACAATTCTTGCGCCTGCAATGACAGATTTGAACCATCCTGTTGATCCTGCACCAGTTGAGATAACTATTCCGCTTGAGCACTGATTTTCCTGTTGGCCATCATGCTCAATAGCATATCGAAACGATAATTGCTTCTTAGGGCCAACAAATATATCATTGACGCCGTAGAGTTCCTGTCCCGTATTAAGCTTCACATGCGCCATAGATATTAACGTTTTCGAAAAATGGCCCTGCAATATCCCTGCTATCTTTTGTTTCAACGCCCCTACATCAAATGGAATCAGAATACCATCAATACGCGATGTATCGGGATTCACCGCAAGGATGGGCTGATCCTTCAAATACTTTGCTGTATTAATGACCAGCCCATCCGGGCCAACGGTGACAATCAGGTCCTTTTCACCGAATAGAAAGTTCGGGAGAAAGGATCTCTCTATAACCTGTTGCTTTACATTCCGCGGGAGCATTTTTTTTATGGCTTCCAGAGCGAAATTATACGCATCGTGCGCCTCTTCATATTCTTCAAAAGAAGCGCCGGAATGCTCTATGTAGAATCTGGCTTGAGATTTCGAATTTAATCTTTCGATTAACTCCTCAAGTGCAGTCTTCTTGGTTACCACTACTATTTTTTCAAACATAGGAGCCCTCTATTTTTCGGTGGTACTCTTAGCGTTAAGGATGGTTGATAAAAGATCGGGAGTGATGTTCAAATTCCCTATCTTGTCAGCCTTCTCCCCTAGCGACTTCAATCCAATCGCTAAAAGTATTTTTGGATCAGAGTCCTTGTAAAGCTCCAACTCCATATTAAGGGCTTTTGTTTTATACTCTGCCTCCCTAATGATGTTGTCTCCTTCAAGCTCGACAAGCTCTTTCCTGTTCTTTTCTATGGTGATTGCCGAATCGAGCTCGTTTTCCTTAATCTTCTTCTCCTGCTCAACAGCCGCGGCTCTACGGGAATATATGGCCTCATCCGCCTTCTTCTGTATAGCTTCTCGGTATTCGGCTTCAAGCGCACGTGCTAATTCAGGTGTCGGCTTGATGTTTGTAAAATATATGCTCAAGCATTCTATGCCTATAGACTTAAGCATGGCATCTTCCTTGATCTTCGAAAAGACAGTCTTAGCTAAAGTTTCGGACTTCCTAAGGCTATCTTCCAAAGAGCACCTCTGCACTTCTTCCCGTACTGCCATTTGAACGGCATTAACTATCCGTCTAGCCAGTTTATCCAGAGGATCAGAAAGATATTGCTTAGTGGCTGGGCTGATAAAGAAATTCAGAAGCGATGAAATCTTCTTGGCATCATGAACCCTATAAGTAAGCTGCCCCTGCACAGTCACTTCCTGAAATGTTTGAGTTATCTCATTAAATATAAAGTTTGCATCAATCGTAACAACCGGAATAACCGCTATAGTAGTAGTCGGCTTCCAATAAAAGAACGATAGTCCCTGCCCTTCTCTTTTTATGTTTCCATTAACATACTTAATAATATGGTCTGTCGGCTGCCCTTTAAAAAATCCTATATTATACATCTCGCACCTCCTTTATTATTTTAACTCCCACTTTTCGCATATCTTCGATTGCCCTATCAACATCACCTTCATTAAGATCTACGCCGCGGCATCCTTCCACTATCAGATGCGTCGTGAATCCAAGCCCCGCAGCATCAAGGGCGGTAAATTTTACACAATAGTCTGTTGCTAGCCCTACAACATAAACATCCGTCACGCCCTTATCTTTCAGATAGTCGCCAAGGCCAGTTGCTTTTCTGCGGCCGTTATCGAAGAATCCGCTATAGCTATCGACATCCTTTTCGGTGCCTTTCTGAAATACCCGCGTAATCTTGTCTTGATTAAGCGTTTCTACAAATTCTGCGCCTTTACTTCCTTGGACGCAGTGATCAGGCCACAGTATCTGAGGGAGTCCGGAAAGTGTGATTATAGCTCCCGTCTTTTTCCCGTGCGTGCTGGCAAAGCTTCCATGGCCTTTTGGGTGCCAATCTTGCGTTGCAATAACAAGATTGAACTTTTCCATAATCGAATTAATTATTGGAACGACTTCATGGCCCCCTTTCACCGGGAGCGCTCCACCTGGGCAAAAGTCACGCTGAACATCAACTATTAATAACGCTTTCATGCTATCCCTCTCTTTCTATATCTCAAAGTTGAAACCTTTTCTCTTTAGCTGCTGGTATTTCTTTTCATCGAACTGATATAATCTAGCAGCACGGTGCGAAACATCCTCTTCTACTTCATCAAGAGCCACTAAAAGGTCCATACCTAGTATCTTTTTGCGGAAGTTGCGCTTATCAAGTGTCTCTTCAAGAATAATCTCGTATATATTCTGAAGCTGGAATAATGTAAATTTCTTTGGTAGAAGCTCGAATCCGATCGGCTCATACCGTACCTTGTTTTTAAGACGCTGATAGGCAACCTCTACTATTCTTTCGTGATCAAATGGAAGATCTGGAAGATCACTCACCGAAAACCACGCTGCCCTTCGCGCATCGGCTGATGCCTTAATCGAATGGTCGAAGAGATTGACCAATGCATAATATGCGACAGTGATTACTCTTCCACGCGGATCGCGCATGATATCGCCAAAAGTGTAAAGCTGCTCTAAAAATACTTTGATGATACCTGTTTCTTCCTTAAGCTCTCTTAAGGCTGCTTCCTCAAGGTTTTCCTCTATTCTTACGAATCCACCTGGCAGCGCCCATTTTCCTTCAAATGGTGCTACCCCGCGTTGAATTAACATTATCTTGAGATCCCCATCGTCTATACCAAAGACAACGCAGTCAACGGTAACATTGGGTCTTGGAAAATCATATGTGTATGCCATCGCTTCCTCCTGAAGTGTAATCTATACACTAAGTATAGCGTAAAAAATACACTCTGTCAAGTGTTTTTGTAAAAATAATCTATTTTTTTATTTTACGGCTACAATATTCTTTTAGCTCTTGCAGCTCTCTCTCGTAGTTACCAGATATAATAGGAAACCTGCACCATGTCTTAGGATCTAGATTTTCATCGTCGAGATGAAACGATGGCGCATAGCGCTCCCTCTTCCATTGATTCCTACACCATAACTTGAAGAAACGTTCAATCCAGATAACGATTTGTTCTTTAGAATATTGAAAAGATCCTTGGTTGCCTATTAATAAAAATATCTCTAGAGGCGTCTTTTTGTCACGTATGGCTAGCCGCTCGATCATATCCAGGACCATATACGGCATGAGGTCCGTTTCATCGGTTTGAGCCTTTTCGCTAGGACGAAGCTCTGCTGTCGGATCCTGCTTGTTAACAAGACTAAGACCCGGGATTGAAGACGAGCCAATAGGACCAGTTGTTTCAAGCCACTTGAGCCATGCGCGCAGGAACGCTTTGTCAATACCGCCAATTGGGCTCAATCCCCCACATGTATCCCCATCCATAGTCGCATACCCAACCGCAGCTTCACTTCTATTGCTGGTATTCAATAGGAGCTTCTTTTCCCTGTTAGCAAGAAGCCATATACCTGGCGCGCGAACACGTGCTTGAATATTTTGAAGCGCAATATCATCTTCTTCCCAATTAAAATCATGCTTGATGTTCTTTGAAACAAGCTCTACGTATGATTTTACAATAGAATTAACATCGAATTCATAATACTGAGCCCCTATTTCAGCAGCAACTCTTTTTGCAGCATCCTTAGTAGTCTGGCTACTATTCTCTGTCGCTTGATAAACACACGCAAGAAGCAGCTTTACCATTGATTTCACATCCTTAGCCTTATCTACCCCTATAATATAGGTAAGGCTGCTACGGACTCTCTCAAGTGTTAGTTCATCAATTGCGAAATGCACCATTAAATAAACAAGGCACGATACAACGCTTGAATCAACACCACCGCTTAACGATACGACAAACCCCTGAGCATGCGTCTTTCTCAAATAATCAAAGAGCCCAAGCGAAACCGCCCTCGCAAACTCTTCGTTTTTAATAAATTCGGTTTTCTCCCAGGAGCGATTGGCGGCTTGCTCTAAAGAATGCATTACTTCTGCTTCCGGAATATTGAAATCTACAGTAATAAATGAGCATGATTTAACATTAACCGGGGGATTATAGCTAGCTAGGCGCGTTCTATTCATTCGTGACTGCGTAATATCAATAGTGGCGGATGTTACAAGAACGTCTTTAAATGTAAAACGCTTCCCTTCCGCAGCAAGAGCACCTTGAGACGCTATAAGCACGCCTCCATCGTAAATCATTCGACCTGCTTCGCAACCTACAAGATTTGTGTAAATATACGACACTCCAAAGGCACGGGATCCTTCAAGGACAAATCGCTTCCTAACGTCATACTTACCGAAAGCAAAGTGGCTTGCACTAGGATTTAGAATAATGTCGGCACCTCTTAGAGAACATTCTATTCCGGGACGGCGCGCTACCCATGCATCTTCGCAAATTTCAAACCCTATCTTGATTCCTGAAACATCAAAAATAATATCGCCAATAGGATAATGCGCTCCATTAATTTCAATCTCAGCAACATGCCCTGTTGGCCATGGTTTAAACCAGCGTGGTTCATAATGGACTCCGTCCCCAGCTAAATACTGTTTTGCGACAAAACCGCGTATCTTACCATCCACAATAAAACATGCTGTATTGAAAATGCCGTTTTGATAAAAGAGCGGCAACCCGATTGATACTGCCATATTCTGCGTATGCGGAACAATCTCGTGCACTATCTTTAATGCCATTTCATGGAGACCGGCAGAAAGAAAGGCATCTTCACAGCCGTAACCGCTCACGCAAAGCTCAGGAAGACACAGAACATGCGCACCGGCGCGTCGCGCTGTTTCAATCGCATCAATAATATGCGCTTTATTGGAATCCCATGCTAGTGGCGTCTGGTTTAGTGAGGCACCTGAGATCTTAATAAGCTTCATAATAACCTTTATACTGGAACTTCGCGTGTTTTAAGAATAAGATCTGTTTTAAGAGCAAAAAGCGACTTCTCTAGCCCAACTGGATACTGATGTGGATTCACAAACCGCTTTATGCCAGCATGAAATGACTTTAAGCTGTTTTGCGATCTTTTCTTTATTTCATTAATTGGCACTGCGTTATAAACTTTTTTGCCATGTTTAAACACAGGAACAAGAAGATCTTCGCCTTCAATCTCTGGCGATATACGTTTTTGTCTTGTCATATCAAGAGGATCTACCATAATGCAGCCGCGGGACATATCAGTCTTTTCATCATGAATAACATCTGCAAAGTTTTCTCCACCAACCTTATACCGGCGCACTTGTAAAACACCTGGATTCGATACTTTAATAGCCTGCTCGGAGAGCTTTACTTTATACTTCCATTCTTTACCCGCATCTCGTATTGCTGATAATTTATACACACCCCCAAGAGCTGGCTGGTCGTATGCTGTAATAAGCTTAGTCCCTACCCCCCATATATCGATCTTTGCCCCTTGTTCTTTCAGGCTATCTATAATGTTTTCATCCAGATCATTAGTCGCCACTATCTTCGCCTTTGGAAATCCTCCGGCATCAAGGATTTTTCTTGCCTCAATGCTCAGATAAGCAAGATCTCCGGAGTCAAGCCTAACCCCAATCATTTCATGGCCTTGCTCCTGAAGCAATTTTCCTACCTCGACCGCCTTTTTTACGCCTTCAAGCGTGTCATATGTGTCTACAAGGAATATGCAATTATTTGGCATCGCTTTGGCATATTCTTTAAAAGCTTCGATTTCTTCATCGAATGACATGATCCAGCTATGGGCATGCGTCCCTCTAACTGGAATACCGAATATTTTCCCGGCAAGGACATTGGAGGTCGCATCACAGCCACCTATATATGATGCACGAGTTGCCGCTAATGACCCATCGATCCCTTGAGCCCTACGCAATCCAAACTCGAGGATCGGTTCACCTTGCGTAGCTATATGGAGCCGCGCGGCTTTAGTGGCAATTAAAGTCTGAAAATTAACAATGTTAAGAAGGGCTGTTTCCAGGAGCTGGCACTGAACAAGAGGCCCTCTTACTCTGATAAGCGGCTCATGCGGGAACACTGCAGTGCCTTCCGGCACCGCATCAATATCACATTGAAATTTCATGGACTCAAGGTAATGTAAAAACTCCTTTTCAAACAATAGCTTTCCGTCATTACCCGTTAAAGTGGCGAGATAATTAATGTCTGTCTTATCAAAATGAAAATTATCAAGATAATCCATAACATATTCAAGGCCACAAGCGATAGCAAACCCGCCTTTAAACGGATTCTTTCTAAAGAATAGATGAAAAACAGCTTCTTTACTATCAGTGCCACTCTTCCAGTAGCTGTATGCCATTGTAAGCTGGTAGAGATCTGTAAGCAACGCTAGCGACTGATTATATGCGAGCATTTTATAATCCATTTGATCCTCCAATACCAAGGGTTATGTTAGTGTATACTTTACACTATATAACCCCGGTTGTCAAGCTTTTAGATCCGTTTTTTGTTTCGCCGCTTTCGATAACAATCGCAGACCAAATATAATTATTCCTATGCCTATTAAAGGAAAGCACAGGCTTATTAATAATTGCCACGGCATCGTACCTGACGGGTAAGACGGTGTCTTTTTATATGCGAATGCGAATAAGGTTATAACTGAACCTACAAAAGTTGCTATACCACCTATTACTAATATGCTTATTGACGATATGAAATACCCTGATGACGTGGATGAAAGGAAGTGAGCAAAACCTATTACAAGTAAGCATCCTAATATCAGAATAATATTTATAGTTTTACCGAAGCCTACCGTGCCTGTATTATTAACCGTTTTTATTGTCCTGAGAAAAGGCACCCCATAAACATGTTTTGCAAAATGAGATGAGTTGGGTCCTTTCGCTCTATATTCGCGAGTTGCTTCTTTTATAATAACAACTCCATCTGCTTTCATATTATAGGCATTCTTTTCAAGCTTCTTATATGCCTCGTCAAAATTGTTATTATAATCTTCCAGATTTACAAACACATATTTATAGTTTTTGATTTCGTTATTATTTTTAAAGTACTCATATGGTTCTGAAAATTTATATTTGTCTAACATTATAGTCTGGAATTCTGATTCGATTTTGGTATGACCCGCTATGGTATTGCCTATGTTCAAAAGAATCTGGGGTCCCGTATAAATAGTAACAAAAAGTACGATTAGAAAAATTATGGATACTTTATTATGTTTTGGAATCAACAATGAAACCGCCCCGATAATGGCAAAACATAATGGAAACCAATAAAGAGGGCTATGAAATACTTCATTTGATGTAGGCCCTATATCAAGAAGTTTATTAACAAGTGACAGGTCAGATGGGACATAATCAAAAACTACGGCTAAATATCCCTTTGCAAGGAATATGAGCAATGCCATGCCAATTATTAACCTAATTATCCATTTCCATGCTGCATTTGTAGTCATAAGTACCTAATTTCTATGGCGTTTGGTCGCTCTCATACATGGGAAGCTTCTTTACGCCGTCTTGAATACTTTCGCTTCCAGCTTCTAACTCTTGGATTAAAATATGTTTTGCGCGTGATTCCCGAGGTGGATTTATTTTCTCAGATTTTTCATACTCCACAACTTTTTCCATTATATCGGCTGGTAAATTTGCTTCGCATTTCTTAAGAATATCTATCAATTCTTTTGTAAAGAAAATGTCTACTTGCATTTTACGTTTAGTAATGTGCGCGAATTTACCAATTATTCTGCATATATTTTCTCGATCTTCAGGGGTTAATTGCTTAACAAATTCATAATCTTCAATTCTTCTAAGCGCAAGAATTAATGGCTCCAGCACATCTACCGTTACAACATAAACATTATAATCAGCCATATTATAGCTAAAACTGTCAATAACATCGACTGTGTTGGACGGGATCACAAGAAATATATCCTTACGCACATTTGCTTCTTTAACATATTTCTTAACCGATTCAGTTTGGATTTTGATATATGTCGGAAAACTTTTGAGGTCATCTGAGGAAGGACTTTTTGCGTCAAAAATGATATATTCGTCGTTTATCTGAATGGTATTGTCGGGCTTACCTTTAAAAGGAACCTTGTCTACATATTCGATAGTATGCTTTTGGCAAATCATTTTAATAACTTCCTGAACGTTTGTTTGGTGCTTTGACCACATGTCTTTCATTGCAGCTAGCCGTTGCATTTCTCGTTCCTGAATGTTCTGCTTTTCATCTTCTCGCTCAGCCTGAACCTTTGCTGTAATTGTGTTAAGCGTCTCTGCCTTAGTTTCATAACTTTGTTTTCTATCGTCTTCGGTACTTTTAAAAATCGCATTTTCATTATTAAGCGCAGCAACCTTATCTTCAAGAGACCGAACATTATCCTTTAAATATTTTAGTTCAGCTTGTTGTTCTATTATTTTTTTATCAGATTGCTTTATATTTTCCTGCTTTGAAGCCAATGTTGCTTCGGTTGTAGATAATGTGGTCTTTAAAGATGCGAGGTTTTCTTTCAGCAACTTTAATTCTGCCTGTTCTTCAGCTATTTTTATATCAGATTGTTTTATGGCTTCTTCTCTTGAAGCTACAGCAGTTTTAATGGCGGAAAGCGCATTTTCTACAGACGTGAGTTTCGTGTTTGTAATATCTAGCGAGCTTTGTAATTTTGTTGACTCAGCTTTAATGTGGGAATTATCATTATTTAATAAGTTTACCTGATTGACAGAGGTAGCTAACTGCTCTTCAATGTTAGTTGCCAAAGTAACAAGGTTTTTATACTCTTCGAACGCCTCATAGCTTAACGTTTGCACAGGCCGCCAATGAAAGATTCTTTGCCAAAAATTCAAATTCTTAATTAGTTCAAAAAATTGATCGAGTTTCTCGTATTTTTTCATCTAATTCTCCTCAACTTATTGTCATTCGCCATTTTTTAAGAACGCTCAAGCCAATCTTTGACAACTACCATGGCGTCACAATCTTCCTTGTTATATGTTAATATCTTTTCGAGCAAGACCTTATTACCCTCGGGATCTTTTCTATAATCATTGTACCAAGCTATTGAGTTTGCACCAGAAGCATCTTCTGCGGTCCATGCAAACCCTAAAAATTTTGCCACGCTTTTCACGCCATAAGACCACAATGGCCAATCAGAACCCTTTTCTAATTCTCGATAAAGATCGACTCTTAGCTTCTCGAACTTATCCATAACGTGTTGAGGAAGGTTATATTTTAGCATCAATCTATTCATCTTGGTTTTTTCATATGAACCATAATGGTAAATAACTGAATCGTCTGGCAGTGAGTCAATATAATTCCAGAGTTCATGCGCTGATCTTTCTTCATCATGTTTGGCAAATGCCTCAATACTTTTATATAAACTTTTCTTCCTATCCCGGACTTCTATAAATCCGTGTAAGTATACATGGTCTATCGATGGATCATCCTCAATATCATAATATACTTCTAATTTTGCAGTCCTGAATTTTGGCTTATTATATACGATGGGCTTACCGGACAACCATACACCGGCACGCCTCTTCCAATTTTGAAGTGTAGATTCTCCAACTCTAGTAATTTTTAATGGAGGGCGCAAATATTCTGACACATCTATTTTACTTAAATCCTCTAAGGTTTTAATTCCTCGCTGACGTAAATCGTATTTTTGCTTTCCCAGCTTAAAAACTAGCGTAAGATCCTTATTCTCATAAGCCCATGTAACGCAATGCGTGCACCAGGCACAATTTTTACAATCCCCGCCAATTAATGGCTCGTCCTCTCTCTTATCATACACAATTGAATGAATATCTGCTTTGTTCACTTCATAACTATTTTTGTAATCGGACAATACAAAAGAGGTTTCAATTCCTTCCATATCAATAATTTTTCCCTGATCCGGTTCTTTATCTTGGATCTGACTAAGCAATTCTCCATAAAATACCACCTGATCAGCATAATGAGATTTAATGTCCTCACCACCTTTTTCTGCGGTCGCTCTTCCTGACTTAATGTCACACGGCAAATAGTGATAAGAACCTAGCTTAGATGACCCTGAAATTTTTTCTAGCAGATCTGGTCTGCCAATTTTATCATCTGATACCAAAACACCTTGGTAAATAAGCGGCGCTCCTTGCTTCATCAATGCAAATGTTTTCTCGAATGTTTGTTGATTAGCTATCCCGGTAACAGTAGCAACGTCAACCCCGGCTTTTATCTTATCAATAATTTCTTTCTCGGTTTGCACGCCTCGTTCCCACAATAATTGCATGAATTCTGAATAAGGATCTCTTTTAGAGGGGTCGCCATATAGGTCTAGATAGACTAATCTTGGGCATTTTATAATATTATAAAAGGAAGAAGCACTTATTTTATACGTAGAACCCTGTATCATAATTTACTCCTTGTATCCTAGATAATATTATTTTTCATCCAACTGCCATCTCGTCTGATCCCGCTTGCCTTTCACAATATTACCAACAATCGCATTATTCTGAATCGAATATATTAATCCAGCATACCGCACTTTTAAACCTAGCCATGACCGAACCTCTAAACATATTGCTAAGTGTTCACTATCTGGCGAAAGTTCGGCTATCTCAACCTTAGTATGCTGCTTGATAATAGCAGAACAACACGTAATAATGGCTCCCCATAGATCGTGTTTATCTGTTTTTCTGCGAGTTCCGTTTAAGATATCAACGAGAACAATAAGTCGTGTATCCTCGCGCGTTACCATAAACTCAAAATGTGCTGTAATATTGCTTAGCTTACAAATACGAATATCGTCTGGGTGGCATTGCCGCCCGCTCCATGTGCAAGATTTTGCCTCAATAGGGAGACAATACTTTCTATCACTTGACCTAATAGCTTCTTTCTCAAGAAGATAGGCTCCTGATAAACTGCTTGTTATGAAGAATTCTTTAAGTGCCTTTTTGCCACTCATAGCGCTTTTTTCAAGCAAAGAAGGCAAAACTCTTTTTCCGGTTACTTCGCACTGTTCTAAAAATCCCTTCCTTACTGCTTTGCCAGTAAGCTCACAATATTCGGCTTCACCTGGCAATATGGATTGATTTGTTATATTACAATTAATAAATTCCTTTTTATGACCTACTTTTCCAGAAACAATAGAACGAGATTGTTCATCATAGCGATAATGCCTTCCCGATATTTCACTTATAGCCAGTTCTTCTTTTAAAACTTCTGTAGAACTAAATTCGCACATACCAAAATACTCTGATTCTGCGCGCTTTCCACTTAAAGCAGACGTTTTTAATAACATCTTTGCTACAAGTCGCCCTGTTACATACGATTTTTCAGCTTCATCAGATAATATTCTTTTCCCACTGGAAGCGCAGAGAAGTGTGTTTTCTGGCAATGCCAATCTGCCACTAATTTCTGAGCGTTCTAGCATGTGTCGCAAAACCCTCTTACCCGCAATTTCACATCTTGCAAAGCAATCTATGGGTGCACTTGTGCCTGTAATATCGCACTTTACTATATCTGGATTATTAAGGACTATATTTTTAAAAGGAACAAAATTATACTGACTTATATAAGTAATTGCGTCTATTTTATATGAAACAGAAAGTTGTATTTTACGATAAACCATACCTTGGATGCTCACTAATTCAATATCAATTCGTGGGGTAAAATCATCTTCGAGTTTTTTCTTTTTTCGAATATCTTCGCCTGCTGCGTTAATTTCTTCTTCCAAACGTTCTTGGTAAAAACGACAAAATTCAGATACCCCCACATCTTCGTTCGCTTTGGTTTTTAGAATTTCGGATGGAAGCTGTAAATATGCAGCTATATCTTCAAAAGATTCGCTTATAGGCTCTATTATATCGGATGCATTCGATATTGAACCTTCAGAATTGCAGGAAACCTCCACTAATCGTTCATAACTATCATGGGCCACAGTAGCGCGAACACGCAATAGAACCTTACCTTCAAAACATCTCACTCCTCCAATAATAGTAAATTCATTAAAACAACCGTTAAATTCACCCACCCATTTGATTGCGGTTTCTTTAGACTGTGATAATACATTTTTATCGACATCCTTAATCTGATGTATTCCAGTTGCAATTATACGACTAACTATACGCTCAAAAAATGCCGATCCAGGCCTACAAAGTGTCCCTTTACCCAATACTGGCTGTTCTTCTTTATTAAAATATATCAGCTCGCTTCTACCGTCTAATGAAACAGAATATGACTCCGGCGTTTGAGCCTCTAATTTAGCGCCAATATTTTTCAATGCCTCGAGAACAAATGATTTATATTCCATTGTATAAGATGCTATCGGAAGTTTTGGGGATCGAGGGCCAAGATCTATTGCCCCATCCCCTCCTCCTAACATAGCATTAATATTTCTTTCCTCCCTATCTAGTTCAGTTTTAGCTTCCGATATGCTTTTTTCCGCTAAGCCCGTGGCTTGTTCCACATTTTTCCCAGCTAAAGAAGCAACTACTAATTCACGAATTTTATCAACAAATCCTTTCGAGTCGTCTTCTTCATCTAACCCTGCGGCTTCAAGAAGAGCTTCTATATCACCTATCGCATGAGAAGCCATCTGTAATTTCTCCATGAGTCGGCCAACAATATATTCTTCAAAAGTTCCCTTCAATATAACATTAAATATACAAACACTCGCATGCCTTGATGCCAAGCGTTGGATTCGGCCTATTCTCTGTTCAACAATCATAGGATTCCAAGGTAAATCAAAATTTACAAGAACATTTGCTGCCTGAAGGTTTATACCTTCCGATCCGGCTTCTGTCGACACTATCACGTGGATTCCTGGTGGATTTTTTTTAAAGTTACCTATGGTTTGCTGATTACGCGTACCGGACTCACCGTTAATTAATCCAGTTGATATCCCACGTTCTCTAAGAAAGACCTCGATCGTAGTTTGTGTCTCTCGGCGACTGGTAAAAACTACCATACGCCAATCTGTTGGTTGCTCCTTTATTAGCCCATCCACCAATGATTCGAGACCCTTAAGTTTAGCGGTCATTTTAATACGTCCTACTACTTCTCGAACATCTTTAGCCAATGATAAAGGGGCTGTTTTATTTAAAGCCATTCTTTCTAATTGAGATGCTAGTGCGTGAGGGCTGCTAATTAACGCTTGAAGTATTGATATTTGCGCCAGACGATTAAGTTTTTGAATTGGTTTTGCAATAATTTGTATTATTTCTAATTCCTCTGGCGTGGGCTGAACTCTTTGCATCTTTACAACTCGGCTTGGAAAATAAAGATTGGCATCTGCACGTCTGATACGAGACATGTAACTATACACGATGGATCGAAATTCATCGCGCTTGTCTACTTTTAATTGTCGCGCTTCTGATCGTTTATCCGCTATAAAATTTCTTGCAAACATGCCTTCTGATCCAAATGGATTCGCGTGTCCTCTGGCAACTGTTAGTAAATCTATAAGTGAATAAAGATCCCAAAGACGATTTTGAATTGGTGTTGCGGTAAGCATTAGAACATATTTAAATTCTCTGTCAGCCAAAGCCTGTCGAATACGCGTTGCTACTTGCGGTGCCCGTTCTACACCATATAAATTACGAAGTTTATGCGCTTCGTCAAGAATAAGCATTTCAAATCCTGCTTTGGCTATAGCGTTAAAATGGAGACGAGCGGAATGATATGTAGTTACTACTGCCCCTGCTTCTTCGGGAGGCTTGGCGCGAATTAGATCCTTCCCTACAGCTTCTATAGAGGGTATACCAAATTTAATATCTAATTCTTCGCGCCACTGAGGAATAAGCAATTTAGGGCATACTATTAATATTTTTGATACTCTACCTCGTGAAATAAGTTCGCTCGCAACTAAGCCAGCGCTAATTGTTTTACCCAATCCTACATCGTCAGCAATCAATGTCACTGGAAGTCTTCTACAGAAAGTAATAAGATTTGTAACCTGATGATAATATGGCTCAATACGGTTGCGCCATAAGTGCTCTGATTTTAAATCATTTCGATTCTCTATTATTATTGGCTCTGTAAGATCCCATTCAAGAGCTGCCTTATAAAGTCTGTGGGCATCGGTATCAATACATTGACGTAATTTTTTAACTCGCAAATTTGTGGTTAAGGTACCCATATTTTTTATTTTGGCTGGTAATCATTCATCCAGAAAGTAACTTGCCGGCCTCTTAAGCGTCTTTGCAATTTTAGACAAGGTTGCTAATGATGGCAAAGCAGTACCTGTTTCGTAGTTGGAGATGCTTTTCTGCTTTGCGCCGATCTTATCAGCGAGTTCTGTTTGGTTTAAATCGAGCTCTACGCGAGCCATTTTGATCTTTTTGCCTAATTTCTTGGCGTCCATTTAACCCCTCTCTTTTATTAAAAAAGCGCTTGACATCTTATACCTTTTAAGGTATAATTTATACCATAAAGTATATAAAGCCATTTTAGACTTCTAAAGGCTAATATATACCTGCTGGGTTATAAAGGCAAGGGTTTTTATGGCGGACAAAACTAGCACATTTTTCGAGGCAAAAACAGGCCATCCAGGACTCAATTTTGCTTGGAACGGGGATTTATCTGTCCAAAAACTGCTAGATGTTGTGATTCATATATTGGCAAATGAATATATATGGGTGGTTAAGGAGAACCCTACCCTATTTTCAAATAAAGGAGACCAAAATGAGAGTTGCGATCTATGCTAGATATTCAAGTGAGAATCAAAGCGAGAAGAGTATTGACGACCAGGTGCGAGTATGCAAACAGTATATCACCGATCACGGCATGACCTATGATGAGAAGCATCTATTTGTCGATGAAGCGATCTCCGGATCTACTATTAATCGTCCTGGGCTTCAGGCTCTTGAAAAAGCTATAGAAAATAAGGAAGTTGATGCCGTCGCCGTAGATGACCTATCCAGGCTCTCCCGCAGTAACCATCAAATGCTCACTATGGTGCTCAAATTTCATTATCATCAGGTCAAAATTATCTCAGTATCAGACGGCATTATTACCGATGATGATAACGCCAAGCTGGGAATCCATATACGCGGATTTATAAATGAGCTTTATCTGGATGATCTCCGAAAAAAGACTATGCGAGGTCTTGAGGGGCAGAAATTGAGAGGCTTTAGCGCAGGTGAGAATGTCTATGGGTATAGAACGCAGCCTGTTGGCGAGCTTAGATTAAACAAAAAAGGCAAAGCAAGATATGACGGCATGGTCCATAAGATCAATCCGGACGAGGCTGAAATAGTAAAAAGAGCCTACAAAGAGTTTGTCGATGGTAAAAGCCTTGCAAAAATAGCAGCTTCTTTCAATACGGACAAGATACCTACAAAGCGAGGTTACGTCGGCGGGTGGAATGTGTCAACTTTAACTCAAATATTAAAAAATGAAAAATACACGGGGTTATGGGTATGGAGAAAAGGTAAGAACGTACGTGACCCTATCAGCGGAAGTCTTAAAAAGGTTCCAAGGCCTAAAAATGAGTCAATCAGCGCATTTCGAGAAGATCTCATAATAATTGATAAAGAGACTTGGGAAAAGGCTCAATATAGGTGGAAAGAAATCACTAAGGCCTGGCCTATTAGAAAAGAACAAAAGGTTCCCGGAGCTATTCAGAGGAGCTATGTACACACCCATCCCACCCACTTGTTTGCCGGACTTCTTAAATGTAAAGCATGTGGTGGCGCCATAGTACTCATGAGCGGAAAAGGAGGCGGATATTATGGGTGTTATAACGGCGGAAGAAAGAGTTGCGATAATCGCCTTTTAGTGCCAAGACGGCGTGTTGAAGAAATTATAATATCTGATTTGCAGAATAAGATATTAACCGTTGAAAACCTTGAATATGTATATAAGAAATTGGAAGATTTGATCTCTAAAAACCTAAACGGCGTTCCTGAAGAGCTCAAAAAGAAACGGCTACAATATGAAAAACTGTCGTCGGAGATAAGAAATTATCTTAATTATATCAAAGCCGGGAACTTCTCTAATGCTGTGGCGGATGCGCTAAAAGAAGCCGAAAGGAAGGGTGAGGAATTAAAGACAGATATGGGAACACTAGAATTTCAAAAGAAAGACGCCTTTAAAGCACCTCCCAAGGAATGGATTAACCATAGGTTAGAGCATTTACGGGAAACGCTTAATAAGAACACGACTGCGTCTGCTTTAGCGCTGAAGGAGTTGCTTGGGGATACATACCTGGAGCCGGTATTAGAGAATGGCTTGAGGCCGGAGGACATTATTAAAGGGTCAGAGATTGCTTCTGGGCCTTCGGCCCCTCGCAATGACGGCGGGTTTAAGCCGTACTACGTCGCCCATACCAAAATTCAAACCCTTGCGCTCTTAGACGAAGAACACAAGGGTTCGAATTGGTACGTATGGCGGAGGAGGTAGGATTCGAACCCACGGTGGGCTTGCGCCCACAACAGCTTTCAAGGCTGCCGCGATCGACCACTCTGCCACTCCTCCGATTGCTTTCTAATCTGGCGAGGCAATCGCCCCGCCCCTCGATCTCATCCAGGCGGGGCAAACCCCACATCCTTCGCTCCTCAAAAAAACAACTGCCTTACTATCGCCATATAGATCGTCTTTGAACCTGTCCATGCCTCGACAAAGAAGGCCCTCGCCGAGAATGACGGGAATAGAAGGCTGAAGATGAGCGATATGATGACGACATTAAGGACATAGACCATGATAACGGAAAAGAAGTATCCGGATTTCACTATATCCGGCTGTTTCACCTTCATGACCTCTACCGTCAAAACGATGTGAAACGCCAAAAAGAACCCTATCAGGAATATAAAAAGGGCGCTATTGATGTTATACGACGACACCAGGACGAAATAAACGAGCGTTATCAATATGGCGTATATCGGGACAAAATACGGGCTCAGCTCTATGACCGTATTGGTCTTGTCGCTCCCTATGCTGCCGCCCGACCCCGAGACCTTAAAAGACTTGATCCTTGCCCCAAAGAGCCATGCCACTCCCGCATGAACGGCCTCATGCCCCAGGACATATAAAAATGTGGGCTTGTAGAAGAGGAGGTGGATGATAACATAGGAGGATATGCCCCAAACAAAATAATTGAACATGCCGGCGAGCTCCGATATCGCGGAGACATTATGATAGAATGCCAGCGATACGCCGATCGCAAGCGGCACGACGAACACTCCGATGACAAATTTGATCACAAGTATAAGCATATCTATTTAGACGCCTCTATCGATCCCACGCCATCCATATAAGGTATAAGGGCCTTGGGTACCCTTACACTGCCGTCCTTATTCTGGTAATTCTCTAGTATAGCGACGACCAGCCTTGCCAGCGCCACACCCGATCCGTTCAGGGTATGGACAAACTCTACGGACTTCTTGCCATCTTCCTTCTTTCTCTTGAACTTTATATTCGCCCGCCTGGACTGGAAATCCGTAAAATTCGAACAGCTCGAGACCTCCAGGTACGCGTTGGTCCCAGGAGCAAAAAGCTCGACGTCGTAGCATTTTGCCGCGGAAAAGGATATATCGCCGGTGGCGAGCATTAGTACCCTGTAGGGAAGCTCCAACAGCTGGAGGACATCTTCGGCGTCCTTGACAAGTCTTTCCAGCTCATCAAAAGATGTCTCGGGCTTAACGAACTTCACCATCTCTACCTTATCGAACTGGTGGACCCGTATAAGCCCTTTGGTATCCTTGCCGTATGATCCCGCCTCTCTCCTGAAGCATGCTGTATAGGCCGTATAATAGATGGGGAGTTTATCTTCCTCAAGCACGTCATTGGCATGGATATTAGTTACCGGCACCTCAGCCGTAGGAATGAGAAAAAGGTCGTCATCTTTCAGTTTATACATATCCTCTTCAAGTTTTGGAAGCTGTCCGGTACCCGTCATACTGCGCCTATTCACGAGAAACGGAGGGAACACCTCTTTATATCCGTGCTTCTTTGTATGCAGGTCCAACATGAAATTTATAAGCGCCCTTTCGAGCCTGGCGCCCTGTCCTAAATAAAGCACGAAATTAGAACCGGATATCTTCGAGGCTATTCCGAAACTTATTATCCCGAGGGATTCGCACAGCTCTATATGGTTTTTCGGGGTAAAATCAAATGACGGTTTATTGCCCCAGGTCCTTACGATTCTGTTGGCGTCCGGCCCGCCTATAGGTATCGATTTATCGGGTATATTTGGGATTGAATACATCAAATTCGATACTTTTTTGTCTAGTTCACCCACTTTTGCATCTAATTCTATTATTTTTTGGGATACTATCTTCATGGCATCTATTATCTCTTTTGGGTTCTTTTTGGCGTTCATGGCGGTCGATATCTCGTCATTAGCTTTATTCCTTTGGCCCTTGAGACCCTCCACCTCTACCATGAATTTGCGGCGGTCTTCATCTATCTTTAAAAGCTCATCGATATTTATATCGAGCCGCCGGTTCTTAAGCCCTTCCTTGACTGCGTCAGGATTCTCCCTTATAAACTTGATATCTAGCATTGTATCCTCGTTATAGATTCGTTAGTGTCATCCCTTTACCACTCCCAGCGGTCTCATTCGACAGACGCGTTTCGATATGCCGGCCCCGCTAACGACGCCCACGACCTCATTAACATCTTTATAAGCCTCCGGCATCTCTTCGGCTAATGTCTCCCTGCCGGTCGACTTTACGATTATACCCTTACTCTCAAGCTCTCTCTGGATCGACCTTCCCCTCCCAACCCTGATAGCCGCCGATCGCGATAAAATGCGCCCCGCGCCGTGGCAGGTGCTGTAGAAGGTCTCCTCCGCTTTTCTTGTGCCCACAAGGAGGTATGAGTACCTACCCATGTCACCTGGTATTATAACAGGTTGGCCGGTTTTTTTGTACTTTTCTGATAGTTCAGGATGGCCGGGCGGAAATGCCCTTGTGGCCCCTTTCCTGTGCACGCAGAGCGTCTTCTCTTTACCGTTGATGTTATACTTTTCGATCTTCGCTATGTTGTGGGCCACATCGTATATAAGGTCCATGCCGAGATCCGCGGGACCCATCCCGAATACTTTTTCGAACGCGAGCCTCGTCAGGTGCATCAGGCACTGCCTGTTGGCCCAGGCATAATTTGCCGCGCACCTCATCGCCCCGAGATACTTCTTGCCTTCCGGTGAATTTACGGGTGCGCAGGCAAGCTGTCTATCTGGCACCTCTATCTTATACTTTGAAAGACAGCCAATGAAATCTTTCGAATATTCGTCGCATACCTGATATCCGAGCCCCCGCGATCCGGAATGTATCATCACCACGACCTGGAGCGTCTCGATACCGAACGAGGAGGCGATCTGGTCGTCGTAGATCTCGTCGACCACCTGCACTTCCAGGAAATGGTTCCCGCTGCCGAGCGTACCGGACTGGTTCTTGCCCCGCTCATAGGCTCTCGACGATACGGCGTCGGGATCGGCGCCTTTCACCGCGCCATTCTCTTCGGTGCATTCCAGGTCCTCTCTCCTGCCGTATCCGTGGTCGACCACCCATTTCGAACCATCGACGAGAAGCTTCCTCTCCTCGCGCTCGCTTATCTTTATCTCGCCCTTCGATCCCACACCTGCAGGTACATCATTATATAACGCGTATACCAGGTCGCGCAATCTCGGTCTGACATCGGATTCCTTGAGGGAGGTCTTCATCAGCCTGACGCCGCAGTTTGATACGACAAAATTGCCGGCTATGAAATTGTGGTCCTTATGGCACACCGTGAAATCATATACATAGTCATCATAATCCTCGTCACTAATAGAAGCTATCCGTTCCCATATCATGCCGGAACGTCCCAGGCCTTCCGTGGCGGCCACAAGGAATTCTTCGTACGTGGGCAAGTCGGACCATGAACGCGGCTCTGTGACCCTTGGTTCATACAAAGAGCGCTCGATGAACCTGTCCGTTATATTCGGCGATTTTAAATATTCATGGATTTGTCCGATATCCCACTGCCCGGATTGAGCCAGAACAGGCGCTAGATCAGCGGCTTCTTTCTTTCGTGTTATTACGGCTTCCTTTAACTTCAGATATCCGGCTGCGGCATTAGCGAGGAATCTTCTCTCTTCATTATATTCGAAACCTATCCTGCCGTATAATCGCAACAGGTTTTTGGTTTCGCTGGGGACCATCAATCTCAAACGATACGAGACGAGGCCGTCTTTATTGACAAACTCTTTTCGTTGGGATATTTTACATGTATCGACTCCAAAATCCCCAAGCACCCTGGCGACGTCTTCAAGGAAATTCCTGCCATTATCGACATGATCCGCGGTCTTGTTCATAGATACAGTAGGATAATAGAAATTATAACCATGCCCGGTCAAGGTCTTAGGTGAGGACATTTCAGCGCCAAAAAAACCTGCCAGGAATAACCTCTTCTGCCATAAGGGCGCCTTAAATAACCAGGAGGGGAATCGATAGCTTTGGCGGCACTTGTTTCCGATGGGCATACCCATCGAGGCCAAGAGCGCCGCAAATCCATTAGAGCTCACTTTCAGCCAGTATTCTTTCCTGTCGAATTCTATTGTATCATAAGAAGTTTTTATAATGTGATGCCGATCGCGGAAATATATCGATCCCTTAAAACCTATGCGCGAGAGATCGCTATTAACCTTTTTAAGGTCATCTTCCTTCCCGTAAAAACACACTGTGCCCTTTTTCCTTTTTCCGTCAAAATATAATAATCCGTCGCCAAAACAGTACCCAAGCATCTTAATAAGAAAGGGAAGTTGCCAGGAATCGTAACGAAGCGGCAGGATCCTTTTTTTCCGGAGGGACGTTAATATTTGCTCGGTGGCATTCCCTTTCGTAGATTTATTGGTATTCTGCAGTACTTTTCCTATCCCATCCTCATCTGCTATAATATCGGAACCCGGCTCTTCGTACCTCACCCCCTCAAAGGGGTATACCGCTACTTTGCCGCCGCGCGGGATATCGTGCAACTCCTTCATGCCGTCCTCGGTATAAAAAGGATGGTCTGAAGTAGCCGTGATCTGCCGCTCGGAATCGGTGACCACATTCAGGACATTCGATTTAACGCGGTGCTTTAAGAATAATAGTATTTCTGCTTCGCTTATCTTCTTCTCGCCGAGACTCATGCAAATCAATCTGTGCTTTGAGAATACTTTTTCGTAATCCTTCATCTCGATGAAATACCCTAATTCGTTCAATATAAACGAATTGGATAAGCAGTTTATGTCGAAACCAACACCGCCGGGAGATATCACGCCTCCTTCGTCGACATCGGTCGCGGCTACCCCGCCGATGGGAAAACCGTATCCCCAGTGGATATCCGGCATCGCCAGGGAATATTTGACTATTCCGGGAAGGAACGCGACATTCGCCACCTGTTCGGCGGCCTTGTCGGCGCATATATCGTCGAGCATCCGCCTATTGGCGTAGATAATACCGTCGACGCGCATCCCGCCCTTATAGCTTTTCGGAAGGCGCCATCTGAAATCGTCTATTCTTTCGAGCTGATCCAGCCTAAACATCAAAAACTATCTCCACCGAATAACCTTCGGCCGTCTTCTTTATTTCGAGATTATGATACGTCGCCGCCTTTATCTCGGTTTTCAGGCGGTTCCTGTTGGCCGCCACGGCCCTTCCATGTGCCGCAGCAGAGAGGGATGTATCGGATATGGCGCTGATATCGAATCTGGAGAATATTATCTCTTTGGTGCAGAAATTATAGAGAAGCTCGTCGAGCCAAGCGATCAACAGCTCTTCCTTGGATGGAGCCGTTATCTTGAATTGGCGGGAGAGGTCGTCCTTGAGGCCTTCCAGGTCGGCTATTATATCGAACATCGCGAATGCCGCGTTCTCAAACAGCTCTTTAAGGTCATGGCCGAATACCCTGACCCCTATATCCGCCGTATGGGGGAATTGTTCGTAACGCTTCAAATGGCTTCCATGCCCCTTCCGCATATCTCCTTGGCATATTCGGTCCATGCCCCCTGCCCCCAGTAACGAAAGTCGCTCGATTGCGAAAGCAGGAGATACAGGAGAGCCTTGCGATATTTCGCGCTTCCGGTATCGGCCTTGGGTGAATCATACTTCTTATGGAAAGCTATACTCAACTTTGTTATCGGCCCCATCACATCCTCATATCCCTTCACCCAGTTTATGTTGCTCGTCCATGACCCCTTGTCGAGGTTGAAGTTGGGATCTTTTTCATGGGCCTTCTTAACAGCGTCGTCGCAGGCGCCCGGATAATATTTTACCACATGCTCCCAGATCTTGTGCTGAGATACCGGCTGGACCGGGGTAAAGGACTTTTCGCTTATGCCGGAATTTTTAATGAACTCCAGATATTCCGAACCGTTCAAAGCGACCGTCCCCACGATACCCATCTCGTTAAACGCCATCTTATATCCCTGCGGGAACTCGTTCATCATGACGCCGCCGTTCTCGCCGTCGCCTATCTGGAGAACGTAAGGCGGCAGCGACTTTCCGTGAAGGTCCTCTCTCGCCCTCGTCTTCGCCTCATAATAAGGCTGCATCTGGGCTACGAGCTTCGTATCGGACCCCTGGGTCTTCACAAGGACCGTGATCTCCTCGGTCTTGCCGAGAGAGTTCTTAGCCTCGAGCCGGTGCGGGAAATGCGGTCTTTTTATCCCGGAACCGTCAAGGTTTTGTACGGTATGTTCCTGAACCATCAGCCATTCGTATCCGCACTCTTTCAGGGCCTTGATATACTCATAACATACGTCCGGATGTATCGGCAGGTGCATTTCCGGAGGAGAAAATCCCTTCACGCGGTCGAGGGCATCTTTGCCGAATATCGAAGCGAAATGGTTCCGCCACGCGAGCATATGCAGTTTCACATCGGGCACCGGCGTAGAGCTTACGACCGCATGCGACCACATCGTGCCGAGCCATTCCACATACCGGTGATATTTCTTATCGCAGGTTATGACGGCCAGCTTGTCCAGGGCGCTGCCGCCGTCCATCTGCCTCAGTCCCCAAAGGAGATTGCCGGAATAGTCGAGCATTATGCGCGGGCTCTGCCCCTGTCTGACCATCTCGGTGACGAAATCGGCCATCCTGGAATAACACCAGAAAAACACGGACGCGTTGTGATTATCCCCTATCGACTGGTGCTCCATCATATATTGCAGGTTTGAGATCAGTCCCGCCTCGCGCAGGTTATCGCTCGACGCGGGGATCGTCGGCTGATGCATATGCAGGGCGATCCCGAAGCTCGACTGCGTCCTCTCGAAATCTATGTTCGATATAGGGGCGTAGAGGTCCTTGCCTATAGGCCTGGCCTCCGCCTCCTCCCAGTTACCGGTAATATTTGGTAATCCGTCCACCATGTCTTTTGGCGTTCTTCTCGGCTCGGCCGTCTTTGTCTTACTTTGCATAGGCCATCTCCTTCTTTCGGTGTTTTCGAATAGTTTTCGTCCGGGTTTTCTTCGCCGGTTTGCGCGCGCTGATGTTCTTATGTAAAGGAGCTTTCAGCACGGAGTCCTTTAATTGGCGCGGAAGATAATACGCCGCGCAGTTCATATCGCTGAATATGTTATCGCGCCGCTCCACTTCGGAAAGCCATTCCCTGTCGATCGAATTGTTCTTCACATCGTCATATATCCTGTTGAACCTCCCTATGTGCGTCTTTACCCTCTTGTGGGCGTACGGCACCATCGTCCCGGTCTTCATTATGAACGCCCAGTCGCTGGATTGGGCGAGGACGAGCTCCCTTGCGGCCTGGTCCATCGCGCGCACCTTCAGCTTATCTCTTGACGGATTGGCGAGCAGTACGGAATATTTTTCGGCCATCTCCCGCATCCTGACGCCCGCCTTGTGCATATGCTTGTATATCCAGTCGTTGCCCCCTTCGAGCCAGAATTCATAGTATCCCTTCCATCCCCAGCTGGACGGAGAAGGCAGCGCCACCTGGTTCTTCGAATATTCTTTAAGATATTCCGATGGAGTGATCATCCTGAATGTCTTCTGGTCATAGGCGACTTTTCTCATCAATAACTCTATCCACATGGGCCCTTCGAACCACCAGTGGCCGAAAAGCTCGGCGTCGTACGGAGACAGTATGATCGGCTTCCTGTCCATATGATGCGTGAGGTGCTCTATCTGCTTTTCCCTGTTGAACATGAAATTCGCGGCATGAAGGGCCGCTTTTTCGCGCGCCCAGTCCGGCACATACGCTTCTTTATATTCGGTCTTGCCCGTTATCCTCCAGTACTTGATGCCGGTATTGACCCTGATACCCTGCGGATGTATATATGGCTTTATATAATCGAATTCGAGCTCATGGCCTATGTCCCGGTAATATTCCCTGTAATCCGGGTCCCCCGGATACCCCTCTCTGGCGCTCCATACCTGTTTTGAGGACTCCCAGTCCCTTCCGAAGGCGGCAACACCGTTAGGGCAATAGATCGGGGCGTATACGCTGTATCTGGGCGACGGGTCGGCGTTTATTATTCCGTGAGAATCGACGAAGAAGAATCTGATACCCGCGTCTTTAAGGATGTTTTCCGCACCATGGTAATATCCGCACTCGGGCAGCCAAATACCCTTTGGCTGCCTGCCGAATATCTTTTTGTAATAATCTACCCCTATATTGACCTGGGCCTCGGCGTCGCGCGAATTTACCGACAGGATCGGCAGAAAACCATGCGTCGCGCATGAAGTTATGATCTCCAGGTTCCCATGCTCCTGGAAACCCTTGAAGGCATTAACGATATCTTTTTTATACTTATTCACGAAAGTATCACGGGCCTCGCTGAACTTCCTGTTATACATCAAGGCAAGCCCGTGGTAATGGGGCATATAACCGGTGCGGTCTATCTCCTTTTCGGATAGCTCGATGAGTTTTTCGATATGGCGGATATACCTGTCCTGCAGAAGGGGATCTTTAAGCATCGATACCAGCGGAGGCGTGAGCGACATCGTGACGCGAAAGTCCACGCCGTCGTCTATCAGGCGATCGAAGGCCTGTATAAGCGGTATGTATGTTTCAGTGATGGCTTCGTACAGCCAATTCTCTTCCAGGAAATAGTCTTCTTCCGGGTGGCGTACGAAAGGCAGGTGAGTGTGCAACAGTAACGAGAGGTAACCTTTATGCATGATATTAAGGATTGTATAAGGTCTTTCGGCGTTCTACCGAGGTGGAGATCTCTCTTCTTTCTACCTTGTCATTAGATATGGCGGCAAAATCGAGCGGTATCTTCCCGTCCGGCAAAGCAAACCTCAAGGAGAATGTCCCGTCGCTTCGCAGGTCGATCTTTTTATCGAGCATCCACACCTCGGCGTCCGGTTCCGTACGGCCGTACACTATAAGTTCGGTCCCGAGTTCAAAGAAGAACTTGCGCCCTTTACCGGCGCCGGGAGACTGTTCGCTCGCCCCGCTGAAAATGGCTTCACTGGCGCCAAGGAATACCAGTTCCTCCGACGCGCCCGAAAGCAGCCGTTTTATGAACTGGCCCCGCGAAAGGCCCTTTACGAGGAAATCCTCCAGGACGATACGGTTCCCTTTTACATCCACATAAACACGTCCGGACCCGAATTTTTTATTTTCATACTTCCTGGCAAGCTTATTCGATATGATGTCCTTGAGGCGGGGTGAAAGCCTTGCGTAATAGGCCCTTATATCGGCGTCGCTCAAAAGGATCTTCCGCCATCTCTTTGCCTTGGGCAGTACATACTTTTTCTTATTGATGCCGCGGGCCTTTCCTGCCTGCGCGGCTCCGGATGCGGACCTCTGTATGTCCCCTACGACGAAAGGCGCATGGCTCGAGCTGTCTTTGACGTCCATCCATATCTGTTCCGAGCGCCCCGATGGATTGGCGCGGGGAGTGGTGATGAAATTGGACCTTACAAACGCGTAAAATTTGCCGTCGGGCATCCTGAGGCCGTGCTCCGCGCAGAAACTCGCGTTATCCGTCCACAGATTTACATACCAGTTGGCCGTATTAGGGCCCACTTCTATATCGAAAGTATTGCGGGCATTCGTTCCGTTAAAATCGATCGCGGATACGTCATACATCCTGAGAACGTATTTCGCGGCGTCGGCTCCCTCGCCTATCCTGTTCCTGGCGTCATTAACCGAAGCGGGCGAGGTCTCCCAGTAGGCATATATCCAGAAAGGATCGCGGGCTATCAATGTAAGGCTTGTGGTGTTGTACGAGGAGGGAAGTTCGTAATTCTCGACAAAGGGTTTCTTTGGGGCCTCAACAGCCTTCCGTGCCCCCTGTTCGACGCGCTCTGTCCTGGAAGGCGCGTCAATCTTTGGCGGCGCCCTCCGGACTACTGGAGGCTCCTTAACGGCTATAGAACCATTCTTTGACCCCTGGCTCCGGTCGGCTGAATAGTCCTTTGCCCCTACCTTGCTCAAAGCTCTCTTTGCCACAGGTTTTATACCTAATTATGGTAGACCCTTAATACCTGGTCAGCTATTACATCCCAGGAAAAGGCCGTCTCTACAGCTATGCGGCCATTGCGCCCCATCCATCTGCCATGCTCGAAATCGTTGAACAGGGTACCGATACCCCATGCTATGGAATCCGGGTTGGCGTATATCTTATAACCATTCACATCATGCCACACTATTTCGGACGGACCGCCGTTGGCGCTGGCCACTACCGGCTTGCCCGCGCTCCATGCCTCGAGAATGACTATACCGAAAGGCTCGTTCCTGCTGGGAACGCATACGCAATCGGTGGCCTTATAAAGGTCGACAAGCCTCCATCCATTATGATGGCCCAGGAACCTGGTCGCGTGACCGACCCCTATGTGCTTCGCCTTGTCTTCGACCGACCAGCGCATTTCTCCATCGCCGACGAATACGAATTTCGCGTTAGGGTAGAACTTGAGCACATGCGGTATCGCGTCGACCAATAAGTCCGGCCCTTTTTGATATACCATTCTTCCGGTGAAGAGGACCATCGGATCCAACGGGCCTATACCGTACTGCTTCCTGACCGCGCCCGGGTCTATCCAGCCGTCGTAGTTTATGGGGTTGACCCCGTTGTAAATGGGATCGACTTTCCAGTCCGGGAGGTTATACATCCACATGATCTCACCCTTGAGGGTCTTCGAGACCGCTATTACCTTATCGGCGCAAAAAGTGCCGTGCCTTTCATGGTCTCTTATCCTCGCGGACCTTCCTCCGAAGAAGTTATTACCGCATCTCCCATATTCGGTAGAATGGACGGTGAGAATAGACTTCCTGCCCCTGCCCTGTTTTATCCATACCATGGCATTCGAAGCGAGCCAATCATGGGCATGCACAACGTCAAAATGCGTCCCCATGAAATCTTCCACGTGAAAGACGCTGTTCACAAAAGCCCTGCACATGTTATTTATCTCTTCCACAAAATCGGGATGAGACGAAAAAGGGACCCTGTGATAATGGACCCCGTGGATAAGCTCGTAATGGGCGTGGTCCGGCCTGCCCATACGCGTAAAGACATGGACTTCATTGCCCTTTCTCTCCAGGGCGCAAGCCAACTCGGTTACGTGAGCGGCTACGCCACCCACACCTATTGAGTGAAGAGACTCCCACGTCAATAATGCTACTCGCACGATCTACGCAACCTCTTTAACCGAATTTTCACTGCCAAACGGATTGCGGGTCGACATCCTGTTAGAAGGATCCGTCTTCCACTGTCCGTCAACTATATACTTATACTGGTATTTGCCTGGCTTTAGACCCAGATCTATCGACCATATTCCATCCTTGCTCTTCTTTAAAGTCAAACCGGCATTATTCCAGGCATTAAAATCGCCTACCAATAATACCCTGCTCGCCGCAGGAGCTTTAAACTCAAATCTAACTTTCTTTTCTCCTTTCTTAACCATGCTACCACCTCCTATTATAGTACTGATGGGCACTCTGAGGGCATCGGCGATCCTATCCAGGGTCGCTATCCTTAGCTCTCTCTTGCCCGACTCCCACATGCAGACCGCCTGCCTGGAAACACCCAGGGTATCCGCCAGGTCTTTCTGCGTTATCTTCTTTTTCTCTCTTATTTCTCTGATATTTTGGCCTATCATAGGATAATAACCTGTCATCTTTCTATTAATGGAAAATAGTGAAGGGATAATAAGTATGCCACGATATGTTAACTTTGTCAAGTCTTTTTTGTTATTTTTTGGCAGGGGCTATGCTGTTATCGGGACGTTACCTGGGAGTCACCATGATCGAAAAAGCTTGTTCCGCTTCTCAAGAAGGGACCTTTTGTCATAGACCGGCATTATACCATCATCATCACCCAGGTCTATGTCGCAGGATTCGGCATATTCCATGCCGGATTCCTGGTCAAGGCAGGCCATGACATTGGGCAAGTCAATAAATCTGGATATCCTGTTAAGCTGGGTCACCCCGCCTCTGGTGCCTTCGTGGTTCAGTGAAAGAAAAAGGCTGTTTTTTGCCCTGGTTATGGCCACATAGAGGAGCCTGCTCTCTTCCTCTATATCTTCAGCATCGTTCAAGGCAAAGCTTATTGGAAGAGCCCCATCCATAAGGCCAATAATGTATACCGTATCCCACTCCAGCCCTTTAGAGGAATGTATGGTGGATAAGACGAGCGGTCTCTCCTCGTCTTTGGATACCGCACCCACCTCTGCCACACTCCGGTCGGGCGGCTCTATAGCGAAATCGGCAAGGAGCTCTTCCAGCGAATCGTATCTTGACGCGATCTGCCTCAAGGCCTCCAGATCATTGGACCGAAGCGGCCAGTCGTCGAACTTCTCTTTAAGTATAGGAGCGTAATAGTCCAGGGTCAGGTCGTAAAGCGCTCCGGGGTGCAAGGCCCGGTCCTTGGCGGACCTTAAAAAGGACTTTAACCTGGCAAGCCCCTTTGATGATTTAGCCGGGCCCGACCGCTCACCGGACAGGCTCTCCGCGATGTCCGATAGAGTTGACGCCCCAAGCACTCCATCCAGCATCTTATCGGCCGTTTTCGGCCCTATACCCTCGATCAGGGTCAGTGTACGGTTCCATGCGATCTCATCTTTAGGGTTCATCACTATCTTCATGTGGGCTATAATGTCTTTAACGTGGGCGGTCTCATAAAATTTAAGGCCGCCGAAGACCTGAAAAGGGATACCGTTCTTGCCAAGCTCGGCCTGGAGCGGGATGGACGTATATGCCGAGCGGAAGATGACCGCCTGGTCGCAAAGCTCGATTCCTTCATCGCGCGATTCTATTATCCTGGCCGCAATCCATGCCGCCTCATCATACGGGTTCTTGTAAAACTTGAGCTTCGGCTTGACCCCGGACTCTTTGCGCGCGGAGACGAGGCACTTGGAGTATTTATTGCTCATATTCTCAAGGACGGCATTGGCCACACCCAGGACAGACTGGGTGGACCTGTAATTCTCTTCAAGCTTTATTATCCTGCATTCCCGGAATTTCTTGGGGAACTCCATGATGTTTTTATGGGACGACCCCCTGAAACCGTATATGCTCTGGGCGTCATCACCTACCACCATTATGTTCTTGTGCTCCTCCGCCAGGAGGTACGCTATGTCCCCTTGGAGGGCGTTCGTATCCTGGTATTCGTCGACCATCACATAACGGTATTTGCGGGAGAATTTTCCCCTCACCTCTTTTATCTCTAGCAGCATCTTCAGGTAGACGAGGAGATCGTCGTAATCCAGATAACCTTTATTGATCTTATATTCGTCATACTCTTTCCTGATGCGCTCTATATCCCCGGCAAACTCGAGAAAATGCGGATATTCTTTCTCAAGCGTATGGGCGATGGACATGCCTTTATTTATCGACATGCTTATGACGCCCCGCAGAGTATCTTTCTTCGGGTGCTTTACCTCTTTATTGAAGAGCCCTATCCTGGCCGCGCACCTGTGCACCGCTTCCTGGCTGTCGCCTTCATCAAGAATGGTAAAGTTCTCGGCCAGGCCCAGCACCTTGGCGTATTTTTTCAGCGCCTTGAACGCGAAAGAATGGAATGTGCCGCCATCGACATGGCGGCACCGCATATCATGCCTCGCCGCGCGGGTAAGCATCTCGTGGGCGGCCCTTTTGGTGAATGTCAATAAGAGTATGGATCCCGGATCAATATTCTTCTCTACCATGTGCGCGACGCGGTATTCGATCGCCCTGGTCTTGCCGGAACCCGCGCCCGCTATTACCAGTATCGGTCCATCCAGAGTAGTAACGGCCGCGAACTGTGAAGGGTTGAGCCTGGCCCTGATATCTGTCATCTATATCTTCCTGTTATTAGTGACGAAGGATCCTCATGAAAAGCATGAAAAGTATGCCCATTATGAAAAAAAGCATGGAGTGGCTTGCCTTCTTAAGGCTCGACTGCCTGTGTATCTCCGGGATAAGGTCACAGCACGCTATGTAGATGAAGCCTCCGGCCGTAAGCGGCAGTATTACGGACGAGAACTTTCCTATTATGCTGCTGCAATATACCCCTACCACGGAACCGACGATCGCCGTAAGGGCCGTGATGAAATTAAAATACAATGCCTTTGTCTTGCTGAATCCGCTGTAGACCAGAACGCCAAAATCCCCTATCTCCTGCGGGATCTCATGCAGTATGATCACAACGGTCGTGGCGATGCCGAGCCTGGTATCCAGGACAAAACTTGACCCTATTACGAGCCCGTCTATAAAATTGTGCGCGCTGTCGCCGACCATGTTCAGATATCCGAACGGATGAATATCGCAGCAGCCTTCCTTATGGCAATGGTGCCAGAGCAGATACCTCTCCAGCGCGAAAAAAAAGATGAAGCCTATAAGAAGATATCCGTAAGTAAAAAGATTATTCGCTATCTCTATCGCCTCCGGCAGGAGATGGAAAAAGGCCCCCCCTATCAGGCCTCCGGCGGAGAAGGCTATCAATAATATCAATATCTTATTGAGGAACCCTTCCTTGACGAGCAGGCTGAATATCCCGACAAGCGAGATAAGGCTCACTACGACGCTCGCTCCTACCGACCATACCAACGCGGACATCTAGGGCCCTCTCTTTATGGAGCACTCGAACTGGATATTCGTATGTCCGATATGGAACTTTTCTTTTACAAGATGGTTTATCCTGGCGAGCGTCTGGTTCGCATGGCTGATACTGCAGTCGTCTATCACGATATGGGCGGTAAGGGCGTACATCGAGGACGCGATGGTCCATGCGTGAACATGATTAACGTCATGTATGCCCGGTATTTCCGCTTTTATCGTACGGATGACCTGGTCTATATCCAGATGCCTGGGCGTCGCCTCAAGGAGGATATCGGCCGATTCCTTCAAGAGCCTCACGGCCCATATCACTATGAGTATCGATATTAAGAATGCCAATACCGGGTCCAGAATATAGTTATTGGTAAATAATATCGTAAATCCCGCCGCGACGACCGCTATGCTCGAGACCATATCCCCTATCTCATGTATAAAGGCGCTCCTGATATTAATATCGCCGGCGCTCGGCCTTGCCAATAAGACTGTGCTGATGCCGTTTATCACAAGGCCTACGCCCGCCACCAGCAGCATCTCTCCCACCCTGATCGGTTCCGGATGCATCGCCCTCATAACCGCTTCATATACAAGATACCCGGATATTATTATCAGTATGACACCGTTTATAAACGCGGCCAATACCTCCGCCCGGTAAAAACCGAATGTCTTCTTCTTCGTGGCGGGTCTTAGAGATATGAGTATGGCGAAATAACTTGTGCCGAGCGCGAAGAGATGCGTAAGCATATGCCCGGCGTCGGAGATGAGGGCAAGGCTGTTGGCGAAAAACCCGCCGGCAAATTCGATTACCATCCCCACGGCGGTCAATACAATGGCTATCCACAGGCGCGACAGCTTGAACCTGGCCCCGTGCGCATGGTGGGCGTGAGGGGCGCCTTCATGGTGGTGCGCTTCGTCCGCGATCGTCATAGGAATACCCTGTCCCATTTTCTTAGTTCACCCATAAAGGAACGATCCGTAAGGTCGTACTGGACCGGCGTTATGGAGACATAATTATTTTTCAGCGCGGCTATATCGCTGTCATCATCCGCCTTCAAGTCTATCACTTCTCCGGTAAGCCAGTAGTATGTCCTCTTCCGGGGGTCCACCCTTTTGTCGAAACTCTCGATTATCGGCGCCTTACCCTGCACCGTCACCTTCACTCCTTTTATCCCGGATCTTTTGCACCCGGGCACATTGACATTCAGGAACGTCCCTTTCGGCATGCCGTTCTTGAGCGCCTTGAAGGAAAGCTTGGCGGCAAATGAGGCGGCATAAGAATAATCGGGATTTGTAAAAGTGCCCAGCGATACGGCTATCGAAGGAACGCCCAATATCGCCCCTTCGGTAGCTCCCGAGACCGTGCCCGAATACAGGACGCTGAAACCGGTATTCGGCCCAAGGTTTATCCCGGAGACGACAAGATCCGGCTTTTTCTTAAGAAGCGATCTTATCGCTATCTTCACGCAATCCGCCGGAGTTCCGGATACCGCATAACCGAACGATCTCGACTTGCGGCGCACTTCCTTTACCCGCAGCGGTTCGGACATGGTAATGCCGTGCCCGACCGCGCTTTGTTCGGCCAGCGGCGCGACCACTATGACATTCCCGATCTTCTCCAGCGCCCGGTATAAGGCATATATGCCGTCGGCATATATGCCGTCGTCATTGGTCAATAATATGTTCATCTATTTCTCTTTGGCTACCCGCTCTATGGCCTTTATGGCAAGCTCAATCGCCGCGCTGACGTCGTCTATATTGAAGACGGCGCTTGCCGAGTGTATATATCTCGTGGGGACCGCAAGGACGCCGGTAGGTATGCCGCCCCTGTTCATGTAGATCATGGCTCCGTCCGTCATCCCGCCCTCTATTACGTCGATCTGGTACTTTATCCTGTTCTTCTTCGCCGTGTCGATCAGCATATTTTTTATCTTTTCGCTGACTATAACGCCCCGCCCTGCCGCCTCCATTATCGTAATAGAGATGCCGCCGCCCAGCTTAAGCGCGGAATCCCTCTCTTTCATATGCGGGGTATCGCCCGATATGGTGGTATCTATCGCGAGCGCGAAATCCGGCTCTATCCTGAATGACGAAGTCCTCGCGCCCTTAAGCCCGACCTCTTCCTGGGTTGTGGCCACCGCAAACACCTGCGCTGAGGCCTTTACTTTTTCCATGATCCTGATAAGCGCATAACAACCCACGCGGTCGTCAACGGCTTTCCCGTAATACAATTTCCCGTTCAGCACTCCCGCGTTCGGCTCAAAGATGGCGGCATCGCCTATCTCCACCTTCTTATGGGCCTCTTCCTTCGTCTTACAGCCGATATCGATATACATATCTTCGTATTTCGGGGAAAGCTTGCGCTCTTCGTCTTTCTGCATGTGCGGCGGCTTGGAACCGATTATCCCCAGGAGATCGCCTCCCCTTGCCTTCACCACCACACGCTGAGCCGGCAATATCCTGTCGTCTATGCCGCCTACTTTGATAAATAAGAGATACCCGTCCTTGGTGATCTGCTTTACCAGGAGCCCGATCTCATCCATATGCGCGCAGACCATGATCTTCTTTTTGCCGCTGCCTTTCGTCGCAATGACATTTCCGAAGCTGTCGATATGCGCGTTCCTGCACGCCCTCCTCAGCTCATCGTGCATGATCTTCGCGATAGCGCTTTCATATCCGGAAATGCCGGGGGCTTCCAGTATCTTCTTCAGTAACGGATCCATCATTCCTCCTTGTTATGTTCGATATGTAGATTATACCTTATTTTCGCAGAAACTCAAGATGAGTATTTTGCCCGAAACCTTGTATTTGACGCGAAGTATGATATACTATAATTGACGCTTAGATAAAGGGAGACTAAAAGCACCTTAAGCGTCGAAGGTTTTGCCCCGCCTACCACGGTATTTCGAAAGAATAACTGGTAGGCGGGGTTTTTTATATGCTATAATATTCACCGGATACTCTTAAAAAGGAGACGGAATGAGATCATTTTATTCATATCCTTTGATCGTGGTCATAACGGTCTTTTGTTTACAAACGGCTTTGTCCGGATGTCTGACGCGCGGGGACCTGCCGAGGGAGCTTCTGGGAAGATCTACCCTTGAACTCGAGGCAGGGAGGAAAGACGCCCTCACCCATATCTTTGATTACGATTTTAACACATGCTATGAACGCATGGATAAGATACTCCGTTCCATGCCAAAAGTATCGTGTTACGCGCGGAAATATAATATGATAGCGGTCTATTATATCGATCCGAATACCACACCGGTCGGTGTATTCTTCAAAGAAATAGACGCTGCCCATACCGAGGTCGAGGTCTCTAGCCCGGGTACGGACGCCAAGAAATGGATCGCCGATAATCTATTCTCGGAGACCGTTCTTCAGTCTCCGGAGGTAAATTCCATAAAAGCGGCAAAGGCCTATAATTAATTTTTCGGGGGCTATATGAAAATACTCGTATTTCTCGTCTTGGCAGGCATCCTCTTCCAGCCGATATCTTTCGCCGATGAGGCGGGTGTTGCCGGCGACCAGATAGTCTTCAGGCTCGGAAAGTCATATTCATTTACGGGGACTGTCCAAGCCGTGTTATTGCCGCCGCCTAACAAGATGGCGGAGTCTGTTATAGAGGTCGTGGATGATACCGGATGGACGATGAGCTTTAGGGTAAAACTGGGTACGCCGATATACGATAAGAGCGGCATGAGCTCTACCGTTGACAAGATAGCCCAGGGCGATAAGGTAACTGTCGATTTCAAAGTCAACGAACTTGGCGTCAATAAGGCCAAAGTGGTCAGGGTCATAGATAAGCCTTGATGGCCGAAAAGGTGTTGTTATGGCGATAAGGGCGATAATTCTGGGATTGATCGCCGGTTTTATCCTGTCGACGATAGCGTATTTTTTCTTTTTTCCCACGCTGCCGCAGGCGCTCATAGGGCGGTTCTTGGAAAATGATACCGTATATATGAACAGCGGCCTTGAACTGCGCGGCCGCATAGTGAAAGAAGATGGCGGTGCGATCTCCATAGAGACGTCGAAAGGATTTTATTCCATACCGCAGAACGCGATACTGAAGGTTGATAAAGGCTCGTCCTTACGGTATCTGCGAAAAACGATCTAGCTATGAGGCCTTCATTCTTCAGTATCCATCCGGAATCTCTTGAGAGAAATTACCTGCGCGTTGAGACAAAATTCCCGGCAAAGGCGATAGGCCTGGACGGCTCCGTCAAGAACGTAGTCATCGGCGATATCAGCTCTACCGGGATATCGCTTCTCGTTGACAAAGGAACTAAGCTTCCCGTTATGATGGCGGTGGAATTCAAGCTTTCGGCGTTATCAAAGCCGATAAAGACGAACCTGACGGTGAAGAGCCGCTATGAAGATGCCGGCAAGGTGCGCCTCGGCTGCGCTTTCGGCGAGATGCCCTCTTCGGACACGGACAGGATAGCCGGATTTATAAAGAACAGGCTTGATACCGTTAAGCTTAGGGCATTATCTATCAATGCCGCTTTTCTATTTTCCATCGACTCGCTTTTGAGATTATTTACCTTTGCCATGACTTTCTATTATCTAGGCACCGGGATAGGGGCGGGGGTGCCGGACGGATCTCATCCGCTATATGGTACTGCGCTCGTATTTTATACTGCAATGTCGATCGGCTCATTCATTATTATTGGCGGGACATCTTCGTATAGAGCGCGCAGGCGATTTTATACGGGGATATTTCTGCTGATGGCTTCGATTATTTTTTTATCAATAAGGAGCGCGTTGCTAATCCTGGATGGTACGATAAACTCCGGTTTTATATTCACCAGGGTGGTCTTCGGCTGGCAGGCGTTTCTGGTATCTTTTGGTTTAATTGCGCTGGCCTCGGCGAAGGGCACGGGAAGAAAGCTTGAGCTTGTCTATAAAACATTGGAAGACCACCAGATCAAAAGCGGTGGGGATAGTGCGCCTGTAGCGTAACGGATAACGCAATGGCCTCCGAAGCCATATATGGCAGTTCGATTCTGCCCAGGCGCGCCAATTTTCGATGCGGAATATAGAAAGCGAAAATTTCAAAGGCGGAACTATTGGGGGTTGCCTGAAGCAAATGACACACCAGCCCACAGAAGTAAAATATTTTGTGTATGCAGGCAGCTACCGGCAGCTATGCCCTACCGGGCTAAATATTTTAGGGTGGCCGAGGTCCAGCCTTGAGGAGCGCAGGATGGGATGGGGCAGTACAGATACGCGCCTTGAATACACGATATAGTAAACCCCATCCGAGCACCGAAAGGCGACCGAGGACAGGACCCGAAAATATTTGTTCCACTGAAAGCGCGAGCTGCTGGTACAGCTGCAATAACTATAGTACAGAAAATATTTTACGCACCAATCTAACCCTTGACCAAATCGATTAATGATAGTATCATTATAGGCATGAAAGGGATGAAATGGAGATAGCTCTTGCCGCACTCGTCGGAGCGGTCGTATCGGCGCTAATGGCGCTGTATTACAACAATACGGTCCAGCAAAGACAGTTCCGCAGTGTAACTACGATCGATACCATATCCTGGGCCGACGACATCTACGACCGCCTGATGACGATCCACGCCCAGAGAGACGCGACATTCACAGGCGCTCCTTTCGGGCTTTCCAACGAAGAATACAGGGCCGTCGTAAAAGAGGCCAAGGCGATGCTCCTGGCTTCGAAGACCAGGGCAAAGGTCGCTTTGGTTTACGGCGAAGGCCCCGAGCTGATGAAATTCGACGCGCTGCATAATGAATTCGTAGAGATCACCGAAACGCTTCTAAAGGCCGACCGCGAGAACTGGACAGAGATAAATTCCAAGATAAGCGACCGTTTTTCAAGCGTAGTGGAACCATTGATAAAGTCCGTGGAATCGATACTCATATCCGGGGCTAGATTCCCTAAGGTCAACCGCGCCCTCTTCGCCGCCCCCCGCGCCCCTACGGTATATTTACCGCAGCAGGAAAAAGATCCGAAAGATATAGAGATGCTCAAGTCCGGTACCGGCCCGGCAGGCAGGGTAAAAAACATAGCTACATGGAACCTGCGGAAATTCTTCGAGACGATCTACGACGCCGCGCGGCTGGTACTCCTGCTTTCGCTCGTGGGGTTCGGCGCATGGGTATATTTCGGGAAACCGGATATGGCGTGGCTGTTCGAAAAAATCCCGCAGGTCCAGCCCGGCCAGATTCAGGCCGCGCCGGCGCCTATACTGCCGGAATTGTGCGTTGAACAGCCGCGTAATTTCGGCCTGGACGCCTACACCGGGACAGCTCCGATCCCGAACGGAACGGTGCTTAAATTCCAGTCTCAGGAAGCTGTCATAAAACTTGCCATAAAGAACCCGAGGACGACGGGCCTGTCGAATGTAGTATTTATGCTCTCTCTGCCGAAAGATATTACCACTGTCGCCGACGCCGCCTGGAAACCTTCATGGGAGGAGCTCAATACGCGCGCCGGGAGCTGGTTATTGATCAATCTGAAGGATGACATTAAGGCGGGAGAGTCGCAAACTATTATCCCTTATCCGATGGTGCGCTTTCCCGCGCCGGGCGAATACATAATACTATATAAATATTTTGCGGATAACCTGCAGCCTCAAAGCGGGTATTTCGTGATGAAATTCGCGGAATAACCTATATCATTCGGCGTCTTCGAAATCCACATCTGGAGAGTTCTTACCGTCTTTAAGCGGCTTGCCGTATTCTTCAAGGTCCTCTTCGGAACGAAAGGTCTTCTTCTTGCCTGCGTCGCCGGCCTTATCTTCCCTCTTTCTGGCCTGACTGCCTGTCCACATAAAGAAGATAACACAAGCTACAGAAAATGCGATTACCAAATAAAGCATCTACGCCCTCCATATATTATTTATGCATCCATTTATAATTATACACCATTTTTTAACGTCCAACCACCATAAGTAAAATATTTTGTGCCTGTCAGGGGGCTGCCGGTAAAGCCGTCAAAACTATTTGCACAACATATTTTACGTTATCCTCTCCTTCTCTTCGCTGCAGGGTCCGGCAAATAAATAACCCGGATATAGGATGTCGACCCTTCCTTCTTCGTTCAATGCGTAATCATCGAGCGTGCCGTTACATTCATGGCAAAGATAAAGTATTTTAAGATATTTGCCGAGGACGGCGGCGGGCAGCTTATTGCGTTTTCCGGCGCCCCACCACTTGATGAGGTCCTGCGCGCCTTTGGATATGTTACATTTCCTACAGACCCTTACTATATTATGCGCTTCCGCGGCCGAACATACCTGCCTTGGGACTATGTATGTGACCGAAAGCTCTTCTTCCGAGCCGCAATACGCGCACCTATTCGGATCGATCTTTACCGCTTCATACAGTATATGCCGCCATTTTTCATCGTTGGAACTTAGCTGATCGTAATTGCGGACGGATTGCAGCCAATCATTCCTCTGCCCGGATTGAAAGGCAGGAAGAATGCCGGCGTATTCCCATATAATGAGCTGTCTTATAGTCCTGATAGCTAAAGGGATCATATCTGCCTTACGCGCTCTTTCTGCCAAGCTCAATAAACCCGGTAACAAGAAACTTCGTCCGCCAACGAAGTTGGCGAACTTAAGGACTCTTCCTTACGAAGTTTCAGTGGTTAGGAAAGTGTTTTATACTTTCCTATACCATAAAAAAACCTATTCACCATCCGGTAAATAGGCCGCAAACTTATCGTCGGTAGCTGACTGCCTTACCTATATAATGTCATAGGGTTAGGCTCTTTAGTTTTGCGACCCACCTTTTCAGATGGTTTGCCTTTTTCGACTATTAATATAAGTATACAGTAAAAAAACGTTAAGTCAATAGAAAGACTGCTATCTTTTGTTAAACTAACGTACGATGCCGCACCTTTGGATGCTGTCAACTTTTCTTATTTATAGATGACAGGATCCATAGGTCAAGCCCGAGAAAAAGGATGATCGCAGACAAGACCAATGCGTCGATTGCACTTACGCATCGAAAACAACCTCCAACCCTATTATATACTACTGCCGTAACATACAGCAAAAAAAGGCCTATCGCTAGTATTCTTACTGCAAGCAATGGGCCTTTTTTCCCCGCAGCCGATTCATGATCATAATACTTCATCAGGATGAACGCGGCCAATAATAACAAAAATATCAATTTGATAACGGGCATCATCTCGAGCCACCTGAGAACGGAACAAGCGCTATAAAGCTATTTATCAGGCGCCGGTCTTTTGAAGTTGTACATTCGTATTTGCTAATTCATCCTTGATTAAATCCTTCGCCTTTGCTTCTCTTGCCTTCAGAATACACTTGAGTTCATGCTTCTGGGCCCTCAACATGCTTCTCATGGCCTTTTTCTGTAAATCCACATAACTCTTCACGGCGCTTTTCTGTTTATCGACGTATGAAAATGCGCTCTTCTGGAAGTCTTTTATGCTTACGCCGATCATTACAGCGCAGAATATCAGCGCTATCGACAAAATGATCGATGCTATCACTATGCCCTTTCCGTTCCCCTCCATAAATTACCTCCTGTTTAACTTCTATCCTATACCCCGTCAATTAAATTGTCAATAACTAACGATGCCGCCTGGCCCGCCTCGTATTCTTAGCGTCTTCGTAAAAAATAAGCCCGGCTATCATCGAAAGGACAAGTATCACTATCGAAAAAAACATAAACATGATGTTTGGGGCCCCTGTGTACATATTACGCCTCCTACTTGCCTCCATGCTTGCGGTTAGGTCCTGCCCCGGGTCCGCCCTGAGGTCCGGGTTTATTCTCCCAGTTGGTCCCCGGTCCGCCTTTAGGCCCTGGGGGGTTATTGTCCAAATCACGCTTTTTGCCCTTGTCCGGTCCTGCCCCGGGTCCGCCCTGAGGTCCGGGTTTATTCTCCCAGTTGGTCCCCGGTCCGCCTTTAGGCCCTGGGGGGTTATTGTCCAAATCGGGATGCTTGGGATGCAAGCGCTTCCATTGTTCTATCTCAACGCGATCAACTATGCCATCGCCGTTCGTATCCGCTTTTTTCTCCCACGGCTGATCGACTACCGCCTTTTCTTTTAAAACTTCAGGCATGTGTTCCTGGCCTTGCGGCGCATTAGGGCCTTTAACCGCGCTGGAACCAGCCTCCGGAGCTGCCTGCGAACTGGAAGGTTTTCCCAACACCTGCCTATATTGGTCGCCTCCAGGACCCTTACCACGGTCCGGACCCGCTCCGGGTCCGCCCTGTGGCCCGGGTTTATTTTCCCAGTTGGTCCCCTGCCCGCCCTTAGGCCCTGGAGGGTTGTTATCCCTATCCTGAGCAAATGCCATAGTAAAACAGACCGAAACCATGACAACGAATAATAATGCTACTAAACACGACCTTCTGACAAAACCGGACATAGACCTCCCCCTTTCTTTGTGACAAAAATTAAGTATACATCCAAAAACGCAGATTGACAAGGCATGCCGGAGCGATTTTATCATATCGCTGTCATCCGCCAACAACGATGAACCTGCCTGTTACGGTAATCTTCCGGGATGGTCTTTGGGGTTAATTCTGTAATATTTATCACGGGAAGCCCTTCCAGGCGAGGCTCAAACCGCTGGTGATTTGTAGAAAAGAAGACTTCCGAACCGGGCGTCATCACTTTAAGGACCGCGCGAATGAGGTCCGGATGATCGCGGTTGACATCGAAAGATACGTTCCTATTCCGGTCATTGAAAAATGACGGCGGGTCCACAAACGCCAGCGTAAATTTGCGGCCGGTCCTGTATGTACGATCGAGATATCCGGCTACGTCGGATTGCGCCATTTTGTGCTGAGGGCCCCACAGTCCGTTCAAGATCATATTGTCTTCGGCCCATTTAAGGTTGGTGGCCGAACGATCTACGGTAACGGTCGTCCTGGCTCCGCCTGCGGCTGCCGCGCATGTAAAGGCCCCCGTATAACCGTACAGGTTCAGGAAATCCTTACCTTTGGCAAGTTTGCCTATAATAATACGCGTCTGCCTGTGGTCCGAATAAAGCCCTGTGTCAAGATAATCGTTCAGGTTGATCCAAAAACGCAAGCCCCCCTCCCTCACCTCAAAGCGCTCTCCTAGCGACCCTATCCTGCTATATCTCGCCCCTCCTTTGGCCTTCGTCTGACGACGCCTGAAATGCACCTTATCGGGACCGATCCCGAGCGCCAGGCCCACCGCTTCCGCCATCCTGGCTACATATTCAGGCCCGGTCTGCAGGCGCACATATTCGGCCACTACTACATGTCCGGCATACCAGTCCACAACAACACGCACCTCAGGGATGTCCCAATCATAAAGCCTGAAACAGTCTATCCCCTGCCGCCTGAAACGCTTTGAAAGGTGCCTGAAACGGTTCCGTATGCGGTTCGATAAGATCCCGGCATGGTACTTTGTCCGTTCGGGCGTGACCACGCCCTTAAGCTCATACATGTTTTTCCTGTTTTCCGATATTATTTGCTTCGAACCTTCCATATGGCGATTATACCATTTTCACCCTTGTTTGGCCAATAAACAGATCGTTCTCTCCCGCAACGCTTTGACTTATCGATGTCTATATGGTAATATTTTACTATTATATGAATAGGAAATTCCGCCTGGCGGCACTCTTATTGATCGCAACGTTCACCCTCAACGCCTCATTCCCCCCATCCAAAGGCTACTCTCAAGAACAGGACAAGATCGACAAGGCGGTAACGCTTTATCAGCATGACAATTTTGAGGAAGCGCTCGCCCTGCTGAAAGAGCTAAGGGCCGGCGACGGGCAATCATCCACAATAGCGTATTATCTCGGACTGACTTTTAAGAAGATGCAGAATTTCGTAGAAGCCCGCTCTGCCCTTGAAGCGGCGGCGGCTCTAAGCCCTCCGGTAGATAATGCCATACCGGAACTTATAGACGTCCTGTACCAGATAGATGAGATTGATGAAGCCAAAAAATGGATCTTCCGGGCAAGGGAAAGGTCCATAGCCCCGGCGCAGGTCTCGTTCCTTAACGGCGTCGTTCTCTTAAAGGAGGGAAAGGACGTTGAAGGATCGATAACGGCGTTTGACGAAGCCGAGAAACTCGACCCGGCGCTTACTAACTCGGTAAAGTATTACAAAGGGTTGTGTTACTTGCAGCTTAAGAAACTCGACCAGGCCAAAGACGTATTCCGGAAGATAGTCATAAGAGACCCCAGCGCCGATCTGGCCGCGTACGCCAACGAATATGTAGACGCGATAAGCCGCGCCGAAGACGCGAAAAAACCGTTCCGTTTAAGCGCGGGATACGCCATACAATACGATGATAATGTGGTGCTCCAGCCTAATGATCTGTCGCTGGCTACCGGCATTGGAAACGCGGGCGACTGGCGCAGTACATACACCCTGCAGGGCGAATATAATTATAAGCCGATTGACAAGTTCGGCATAAAAGGAGGATATTCTTTCTATTACGGGAAGGAACTAGATCTCGGATTCTACGATACCATGAGTAACGACCTATCGCTATATCCATCCATATATCTCGATAAAGCGACGGTATCCTTCCCTGCCCATTACAATCATATAAAGGTCAATGACAAGCATTATCTCGACCTTGTAGGTATGGGGAATTCCAACAACATAATGCTCGATACCGATAATATGCTCCAGATCGCCTTCCTGCACAACCGGAAATATTATAACTGGAGCGCCCTCCGGGATAACGATGAAAGGGATTCGCGCGAATACCTTTGGTCTATAGGCTGGATATATTTCCTGGCTAAGAATTACGAGGGGTTCGTCCAGGCGCGCTACACAATGAATTATGAAGATACCAAAGGCAACAACTGGACGTATTTCGGCAACCGCCTGACCATTGCGTCGGTGCTGCCTATAATGAAGAACGCCAAATGGAGCCTGGTTGGAGATTATTACAGGCAGGATTTTACTAAGATAAACTCCACATACGAGAAAGTGCGTCATGACGACATCATCTCCGTTTCAAACATGCTGGCTTTTAAGATATTCAAAGGCTGCGAGATCCAGGTCCAGCATATGTTCGTCAATGACGCGGCCAATATAGGGATATTCCAGTACAAGAGAAATGTGTACAGCGCAGGCATAAAATGCGATTTTTAACATCCAGAGTAAGGAGGCAATCATGAAGATAGGGATCGGATCATCTTTGGTGTTTATCCTCTTACTTGTAAGCGCCGTTTCATACGCTCAGGCGTCGGAAGGCATAGGGATCATAACATCGATGGAAGGCGTTGCCGATGTGTTGCGTCATGGCTCCAGCGAAAGCGTATTATTAAAAGACAACGATATCGTATATTTGAAGGACCGCGTAAGGACCAAGGGATATTCCAAGCTCGAAATTACATTCCGCGATAAGAGCAAGGTCAAGATGGCCCAGAACACTTGTATTACCGTCGACAAGTACCTCCTCGAGGGCAGCGACAGAAGGATCGACGCGGATATCGGCCTGACAAGGGGCGAGGTGGAAGCTATAGTTTCAAAGACCGGGAAACCTGACACTTTCGTCATCACTACGCCGAACGCGAAGGGCAAGGTCAAGGGTTCGGATATCTTCGTATTCTACCAGGGAAGCAAGACCGGCGTGCTCGTCAAGGAAGGCCTCATCTCGCTCTTAAACGATCTCGCGCCTGAAAAAAAGATAGAGGTGGCAAAGGGCGACTTCGCTATGGTGGCGCTCGACAAGGCGCCCGAGAAGGCGCGGCCTTATCTCGACGCGGAAATGATGAGGCACAAGAAAGAGGTCGAACCTTCCCTTGCCAGGAAATGGATATCCTATAAGGGCGCTACCCAGATGATGGCCGCCCTTACGACGGTTACAGGCGAGGTACGGATATACAGAAAGGGCGCGGCCGACTGGCATGCCGCCAGGCAGAATGAGGCCATATTCGAAGGCGACAAGCTGCAGACCGGAGAAAAAGGCTGGGTCGAGGTAAGGCTCGGTAACGGCAACACCATCCTTCTTCACGACAATACGGAACTCGCATTCATCACGATGAAGTACGATCCTGCGACAGGAGAATTCGAGAATACCTTCAAATCGGAAAAAGGAAAGGTTAAAGCGGTAATAGAAAAACTCGGAAAGAAGTCTGTATTCCAGATCAAAACGCCTATGGCCGTATGCGGGGCAAGGGGCACCGTCATGTACCTCGATATTTCCGCTGCCGCTACCCAGGCCTTTTATGAAGGCGGCGGCGGGATAATAACCAGCACGATATCAAGCAAAACCCAGATGATAGAGGCGGGGCAGAATTCCGTCGCCGACGCGGTCGGCGCCATCTCGGCCCCCGCATTTACCCCATCCGAGCAGAAGGTATCACTCGACCAATCGTTTTCAGGCCGGGGAATGGCACAAGGATACACGGGTTCTCAATCTGTAATGTCCGCCGACAGCGGGACCGTCGTGAGCCATATAGACGCTCATCATGTACCACCCAGCCCGGACAAGGCGGTCTCCGCCGTAATAGCCGGCGAACGCATGGCATCTTTGCTGCCGCCGTTCGATGAGGTGGCAAAACAATTACCCCCTCCGCCGATCGTAGATATATATAGCCGTACACTGAATTTCAATAATGGTACCTCGCATGCTAACTTTGATCCCCCTGGTAGTTTTGATCTGCATCTTAAATCGGACGGAACCTGGAGCGCCACATTGACGGCAAACCGGTCCGGACCAATAACAGGAAGCTGGGATCTTAACTTCGAGAAAACTCTTCCAATCGATCAGGTCAGCCTTTCGGGAACGGTAACGATACCGCTCATCGGCAGCGGATCGTGGAACACTAGTGTAAGCGGAACGATCACCGGGACTCCAATCGATAAGACATTGACAGGTACTGCAAGCGGGACATTCAACACGGCAAGCAACGATCCCGATTTCGTAGGAGATGCCTCCGGCACATGGCAGAACCAATGAGAAACCGGTAAATGGATAGATTAGCGGAAGAAATAGCAAGGCGCGAAAAGGCGGAGGGGGAGAAGGAAGCGCTCCTCAACAATGCGGCCCTGTTCATAAAAGAGCTGAACTGCCTTTACGGCCTGGCAGAGCTCATCTCCAAATACGGCGATTCTCTCGACGAGATCTTCGCGCTCGCCGCCCGGCTTATCCCCCCATCGTGGCAGTATCCCGAGATTACCTGCGCCAGGATATTATTCAAAGACAAGGAATTCAAGACGGATGATTTCAAGGACACCCAATGGAAACAATCGTCCGATATTATAGTGTCCGGAAAAAAATACGGAACTGTTGAAGTCTGCCTTCTGGAAGCAAGGGCCGCAAAGGATGAGGGGCCGTTCACTTCCGAAGAAAGGAGGCTCATAAAAGCCGTGGCCGACCGGATTGGTATGGCGGTCGAGCGGATAGAGATGCGCGAAGATCTTATCCGCGCCGGAAGAGAGGCCGAAGATAATTATAAAAAGCTTAAGGAACTCGAAGGCCTGAAAAACAGCTTAACGCACATGATCGTCCATGACCTGAACAACCCGCTTTCGAGCATCCTGGGCTTCATCCAGCTATGGAAGATGCGTTCCTGGAACGATCTCTCTCACGACGAGAAAGAGAGCATGGACATAGCAATACTCGCCGGGCAGGAACTTAAACTGATGACCGGGAACCTCCTCGACATCAATAAGATGGAAGAAGGAAAGATCAAATTGCGATACGAAGATTTTAATGTCGCCGACGTGGCAAAAGAAGTGGCCGGCCAGCTGCAGCTCCTGGCCCGGCTCGACGATAAGGCGCTATCGGTGGAAAACACGGGCTCCGCGCCGGCTGTATCTGCCGATAAGGACCTGATAAAGAGGGTCATAGCCAACCTGACGAGCAACGCCTTGAAGTATACGCCGTCAAAAGGATCCGTAACGATAATTATTTCGTATGAAAACCGGGAAAATTGCCTGTATGTCCGGGTAAAAGATACCGGAGACGGCATCCCTAAGGAATATCTTGAAAAAATATTCGATAAATTTGTACAGGTCGAGACGAAAAAGGCAAGAACGGGACGGGGACTGGGCCTTACATTCTGTAAAATGGCCGTCCAGGCCCATGGAGGCAGGATATGGGTAGAAAGCGAACCCGGTAAGGGCAGCGTCTTCACATTCACGCTGCCTTACAAAAAATAAGACTGCATACCGATGCCATATGGACAAGACGATAAGACCCTGACGCTTGTAATAGAAAAATATCAAAAGAGGATATTCGCGCTGGTACTGTGTCTTGTCGGGGGGGATCGGGACAAGGCCCATGATGCCGCCTCCTCTGGTATTGCGGACGCCCTCAGGGCGGCAGGCGCTTTCGAAAGAGACGACAAGCTCCTTATCAGGCTCGTCCGCGCGGCCATCGGCAGAAGCCGGCAGGCGCAACCCGCGCCAGCCAAGGATGGCTACAACCTCCAGGACCTTCCCCCCGAAAAGAGAGAATCCCTGCGAATTATAGGTTCGGCATGCCAGGGGCTTGAATTCGACGTAAAGGCCGCTCTCCTCCTTCGCGACCAGCTTCATATGCCGTATAGGGACATCTATAGAGTATTTAACTCTACCGAAAAAGACGCAAGGATCAAAGTGACCCAGGCCAGAGCAATGTTAAGAAAAAAAGTGGAAGAGATACTTTCAAGAGGCGGGAGATAGGCAAATGACCTGCAATGAGACCAAGACGAAGGTTAAGCCTTTTCTTGACGATCTGCTGGCTGAAGACGAGTATCAGCTTTTCGTATCTCATATTAACGAATGCGCGAAGTGTAAGGGCTATATAAACGCGATCGGCTCTCTTTCTAACCAGCTATGGGCTCTTGGTGATGTTACCGTTCCCGCGGATCTATGCCAGACCGCGATCTATAAGTTCAAAGAGCGATCTACGGAAACGAGCGTGGAGCGTACGATAAACTTCAGGAATCTGGCCCTGGGCTTAATGATCGTCGCTCTAACAGCGCTGGCTCTTTTTTTCGGTATAAACTATTACAGGATAAAAAATCGTCATCCGGAAGAAACCGGAAGACCGGTGGTAGCGGCAACGGTCGAGACGATCGAAGGGGAGCCTGATGACGGCAAGTCGAACCAGCTCTTAAAGGAGCTGGAGAACATCGCCTCATCGTTAAAACGCTGAAAAAGGCGCTAAGGATAACAATGTCAAACATTCTGGTAGTGGATGATGAACTCTACATAAGGGATCTTTTACGCAGCGCCCTGAGTATGAAGGGCCACAATGTCGTGACGTGCCCGAGCGCCGGGCAGTCCCTTGAGCTCGTCTCGAAAGGATCCTTCGACCTTATCCTTCTCGATATCGAGATAGCCGGTGAATCCGGAATTTCGGTGTTGAGAGCGATCAGAGAAACCAGCAGGACGCTCCCGGTCGTGGTCTACTCGGGAGCGGTCACAAGCGAGCTTGAAAAAGAAGCTATGGAGGCCGGGGCGAACGAGGTCTTGAGTAAGACTGTGGAGATCCCCGAGTTAGTCGAAAGGATCGAGAAGATCGCAGCCGCCCGTGATAGGATATTCGAGGGATCGTCAAAGAGAAAAGAGAAGACCGTCCTTCTCGTCGACGATGAGGCCGCGATACGCAATATGCTTAAAAGTTTTTTCAGGTCAAAAGGATTCAATACGATCGAGGCCTCAAGCGGAGAAGAAGCTGTCCGGATCTCCGGGACCGGAAAATTTTCGGTAGCCCTCCTCGACATGAACATGGCGGGGATCGATGGGCTGGAAACGCTGAAAAGGCTTCTTGAGATAAATCCAAAACTTGGGGTCGTAATGGTCACCTCCGACCAGGACGACGAAAAGATCAGGAAGGCGATAGCGCTCGGCGCTTATGGGTATGTGCTAAAACCGTTCGATTTCCTGTATCTAGAATTAGTGGTGATGTCAAAATTAGTCATTGCGGACAACGGGTAACGGTAAGGGTTACGGTAACGAGGCCGGTATCGTAATTCGGTTACGTCTATCGTATTGAATCCGGATACGTTACCGATAACCGTAACCGATACGGGCTTCGTAACCCTAACCGTAACCTTAGCCGGAACATCTCTTATCATTAGACTTTAACAGCGGCGATCAGGTATTGTTCGGTTATATCGTCTACGAAGAAGTTATTAAAAAGCCTGTTAAGCGCCTTCTTTACTTTAGATGCCCCTATGATACGCTCTACTTTCCTGATCTCCAGGCCGGAGCGGCCGAACATCTCCTTGATGCTATTGATAGTGAAAAACCTTAAATGGTTCTCGTCGAGGATACCCGACCTCGCGTAGCTCCACTCTTTCCTGCGGAGCATCTTAATTATCCTGTAGTGGGCTATATTGGGTATACTTGCTATGACCCATCCCCCGCTCTTTAAGCACTGGACATGCCTGGCGACAACGCCCCATGGATCTACCAGGTGCTCAAGGGAATCGCCGTATATTATGCAATCGAAATACCCTTTCTCGAACGGAAGGGATATCTTCTCCACATCTCCTATTATCACCTTATCAAGGCTTTCCATGGCCTTCCCGGCTACTTCGGGATTAAGCTCGATGCCTACGACCTCAACACCCGGACCCTTCGTTTTTTTTATGGCCGCTCCCATCGCCCCTGCAGAGCAGCCCACATCAAGCACGCGCCTGGCGTCATCCGGAATAAATCCGATGAGCTCTATCCTGGGGTTCTCGTAATACGCCCGGCATTTCTCCATCCCTTACCTCTTCTTAAGACCGCTCAAAGTACCGAGCCTTGCCAGCTCGTTGTCGACCCTGGCATCGAGATCCAAAAGCAGTCTTTTCAGGCTCTCCATGCGTATCATGGTGGCGGGTTCCACCTGGACATTCGGGTCATTCAGCAGGCTCAGGCTTAAGCTATTCGTCTTCTTTATCTCTTTTAACCATCCTATAAGGCTGTCGACCGCTACCTTCGTTACCTGCGTAGGTATGATGGTATTATATATCTCGGCCATATAGAAGTAGGCGTCAAGCTGGGATATCACGACCATGCAGGTATCCCACATGCTCGCGATTAATACTATATCTTTATTTACCGTAAATATGCTCTTTATCTCTTTTGATTCGGCGAAGAATTTATTCCTTATCTCCATGAAGGTGTTTCCGGCGGCATATGAGGCCGCAGCCGCAAATAACATCATAAAAGCCATTGTCACGCATATCATCCTTCTCATACAACCTCCTTTTTGGTAATGACAAATGTCAATTCGCGTCCTGCATCGTCATCTTCGATATCGTCATAGAGCACTGCGCCAGGCTCGACTGCTTGGTCTTGGGGCTTATCTGGTACTTTTCTATGGAAAGAAGCTTGCGCGAGCTCTCAACGTTGAACATGAATTCTATCAGCTGGTCCATCTGTGCCTCACAGCTTAAGTTTATCAGGTATTTCTTGGTCGTGGGGCCAACATTTTTTATCCCGCCCGGCTTCATATCGACCAGATATATGGAGCTCTTGTTCGAGAGCCTCTCTATCTCCCTCAATATGGCGGTGACCTCTTCGTCGTCGGATTTGGAGCCGGAAAGGAGCGGGCCGTATCTCGCGTTTTCGTTCTGTATCTTGTCTTTCTGCGAGATTATGCGCAGGTCCTTCTTTATGCCGGCCTCTTTAGAGCGTATCTCCTTATCCAACTCGGACACCTTACCGGCGATCGGAGCCACGACAAGCCTGTCAAGGACCGCTATCGATACGATGATCCCCACGGCGTACAAGATCGTCCTCTCTCTGGCGGACATCTTGTTAAAGGCCGCGTACAGGTCCTGTGGTTTGGGTAAAGGCATATATTATCGCCCTTTCTCCAGGGCGGACAGTATTTCAAAGTCCGTCACGTCTTTGGTCCCCTCTTTCCTTTTTGACGTATACTTGGTCTTCACATCCTTAAAACTCTTCGACTTATCCAGCGCGTTGACGAAAGAGAATACCGCCGACATCGTCTCGGCCGTGCCCCTCATGTTCACCTTACCCTGTTCATCATATCTGATGTCGTTCAATTCGACCTCCATGGGAATGGATTTGTATAGCTCTGAAAGCGCCTCCAGAGAAAGCCCGCGGCTTGCCATATAATTCCTCACAAGGCTCACCTTTGCGAAGCTGGCTTCCAGTTTCTGGGACTCCTGGCCAAGGGACTGGTATTTTGCCGACAGGATCTTGAGATATGCCGTCTTGAAATATATCTTGGTGATAAATATGACGCACAAGATCACGAATAAACTCAGTATGAATATCCCGGTCTTGATCAGCTCCCTCCCCCTCTCTTCAAGGGCCTTGCGAAGCTTGATCTCGTCCGGTATAAGATCGACCTTAAGCTCATCCCAGGCATATAGCGGCGCGATGATCCCGAGGAACGATACGCGCTTCGAGCCGGCCAATGCCCCTTCGGCTTCCTGCGATATGATTATGCCTTTATTGTAAGGAGCCGTCCTGACAGGAACCTGGATAGCGTCGGAGAGAGCCTTATTGATGTCTGAGATCTCCTCCACAGCGCCGGTCACGACTACGGCGCCCGGAGAGGCGTCGATATTCTCACCCTGGTAAGCCTCGAGCGACCGCTTCACCTCTTCGGCGAACTTCATCTCATATTTGCCCTTTTCTCCGGCCAGCTGTTCGGCGCCTATCGGGATCGCCCTTAGATACGCGAGCCTGCTCTTCGATATTATCATAAAATCGGTGTTCGCTCCGTCTACATGGATGATGCATGCAGGCGACGCGGAGGTATCCATACTCAGCATCCTGGAAGCGCCGCGGCCTATCCCCTCCGGAGAGAGAAGCACCTTATCGAGCCTCAACCCGGCGCGCTCAACGACATCGAACTGCTTCTTCAACGTGTTCCGCGCGACTATAACGAGCAATATCTTGGTATAGCTATGCTTGAAGGTCCCTATATCTATATAGTCGACTATTATCTCTTCGCGCGAATAGGGAGTATGCCTGCCCGCCTGAAGGTTTATTATCTCTTTGATCTCTTTGGGATCGACCGAAGGGATCTCTATATTCTTCGTTATGACAAGGTTCGACGGGATCACGTAGGCTATCTCGGGGTTCTTGGCCTTCAGGCCATGGAATGCGGCGGTGAGCGCCTTTACCACATCCCCGTCCGAAAGGCCCGAAACCTTCCTTGTGACAAGCGAGACTACATCCCTCCTGTCCCCGAAAGTCTTTACGTAAGCCAGTCTTAAGAGACTGCCGCTGAATTCTACGGCTACGGTCTCCTTGCCGGCCACGCCTGACAAAGGATTCATCTTTTTTAATTTCAGGTTCAATCCGAACATATCATATTTCCTGCCAGTATATAACGCCGCCTTTCCGGTCGATAACGGCGCTGGTAATGACGCTATTTTGTTTTCCGCTGATCCTTGCTTCGCTCGAGACCGAAAAAACGGTGGAATAGGCCGCCAGATACTGGTCGGCTGCGGCGCTAAGCTTGTCGATATCCCCCTGGCTCATCTTATACGCCTGGGCCAGTTTTTCGGCGATCGGTATACCGCCGTCAAAAAGATTATCATCCACAGTGCCCAGGACGCCGTCTTTACCCGGCCGGAATTGCATTATCTTATCCACCGTAGCCGAATCCACGCCTACCGCATACAAGACATTACGGGAAGCGGTATTAATATTCACCTTGCCGCTTCCGTATACGGTGATATATTTGCTCAATTTATCATACAATGGGCGCGTCATTCCCTTGACAAGCAATAATTCATCCGGAGCCTCAAAATCCGTATCCTTGGCTTCGTAAGGAGCGGTGAGCGCATTGTAATATTGGTCTTCCGCGCTCCCTAACGGGACGACAAACGCGCTATCGGCGTCGCGCCAATCCTCTATCGACGCGGCCAGGTCCTGGGAATCGGCTTCGCCTATATCCATCGATCTTAGCAATCGCCCGATAGCCGCATGGCCGGCCTTGTTGACGTTAAGTTTACTCTCCTCATCGACCATTCCATATCGCCTGGTTATCTTGCCGGAAAATTCATCGAGATAATTATAACACACGTTAAAGGTCCCGCTGCCAATATTTACATCCTTGAAGACAAGCTCATTGTTGGACCAGGCATTGGACATGCAGTCATAGCCTCTTTCCTTCGGCTCCTGCCGTATCTCGGCCATTGCCCTTCTCACCCCCGCATCCGCGATGGAACGCAGCTCGGAGCGATCGTCAAGACGCCTGACCAGCGTTATCTTCTGCCGCACCTGGTAACCTATGGTAACCGCAAATACGGCCAAAAGCGAGATCGACCATAACGCCATTATCAGTATGCTGCCCCTGGAGTCAATTAGCAATGGGGATACCGACCGTCTTCTCATACCTTTCCGTCTTTCCGCCTTTGGTAATCTCCAATTCTACGCTCACCGCGAAAGGCGGATCCTCACCCGACACGCCCTCTACCCACAGATATTCCTGTTTTGTCTCATCAAAGATATAATACATGAAGACCGCGATCTTCACGCCGTCTATCCCGTAGCGCTCGGTCCCGTCGTTAACGCTGTATAAATCCGAATAATCGAGTACATGGCGGCGGATCTTGCCGGCGGCCGACTCATACTTATACTTCACTTCACCGACGGTCCTGGCATTAAGCTTCGCGCTATTGACGATGGTCGGGCATTTAAAACCTTCCTGATTTCCGGTAAATGCCATGCCGGTAACCTTGACGGAATTCCTTATATCCGACGAAAGCTTGTCGAAAAATATGCCGAGGTCCTCCTTAGGCGAGGTCTCGAGCGACTTCTGCCATATCTTTATCCCGCTTGACAGGGTCCCGTACAACGCCAGACCGATCGCGCCCATCATGGCGACCACGATCAAGAGCTCTATAAGCGTAAAACCCGCGCGGGACGCCTTATATATTATCTTTTTCATCCTTTGGCCTGTAAAGACTGAAGGCGCTCCTTGTCATCCTGGCGCTCTTCGATCCCGCCCTCCAGGCCAGGGCAAGGTTTATGTTATAGATCCTCTCGGGGCTGTTCAGCGGCGCCAGGGATAGATCCCATCTAAAGTTCCTGTTCCTTAGCTCAAAAGAGCCCGAAGTTTGGGTATTCACCAAACCGCCGAACCTGGCAAGGTCATTCTGGGCCTGCCATATCTTTGTATCGGCCCATGAGATGACATCGAGGTAATCTACGCAGTAATTCAGGGTATCGAGCGACCTGAAGAGGGTCTCGTAAATAAGAAGCGCCGCAAGCGACAAGACCGCCGTAGCTGCCATCACTTCAACGAGGGTAAAGCCTGATAACCGATTACGATTGCCAGTTAGTAACATCGTCCGCGCTCTCAACGCCGTCTTTACCGGTCGAATACAGGTCATAGTCACTCGCTCTATGCTCACCCGGAGATTTATACTTATATTCCCTGCCCCATGGATCTATGGGCTTCTTCTCAAGATACGGACCGGTCCAGCCTGTGCTGGAGGAAGGCTTTGTCAAAAGAGCGTTCAACCCGTCTTCGGTGGACGGATAATTCCCGTTATCCAGTTCGTACAGTTTAAGGCCGGTCGCGATATTCGCCTGTATATCCGCCTTCGCCGCGGCTACCTTCGCCTGCTCACCCCTTCCGGCAAACCGCGGCATGACCATTGCCACAAGAGCGCCTATTATTATCACAACCAACATAAGTTCAATGAGGGTAAATCCACGCGCGGTCTTGAACATATTCATATTTCTCCTCCCTTTATCTAACCTGGTTAGATTTGTCAGGATATGACTGTTATCGTATCATCTCCTATTTACGGTAACTCCGACAGATATTTCCTCCACTGCCTCTCCATCTCATCCAGGTTCTGGATATGCGCGGGATACGCGCTTCGCAGGGCATCTTCAAGCGATTTGCCGTCCCGGAGCTCCCTGCAAAAAACGGCGAAACTGGTCGAACCGAATTTTTCTATTAAAAAATCCACCAGGGAAACCGCCTGGACATAGTAAGAGTTCACAAGATTATCGGCGCCCAGTATAAGAGGGGCCTTCTCTCCGGTCTTCGTAAAGGTGGACCGGATATATATCCTGCTATTTACCGTAATGGTACGCACATCCAGCTTCATCATATCATCCAGGGTAAGAAGCGTCTCTTCTTCGTAAAGCCGTTTAACGTAATTTCGGACCTTCTGCCTTTTTTCTTCTTCCGCCCACTGGGCCACGCCCTCATCAAGCCAAAGCGGCACCTCTCCCTTAAAACCCACAAAATCCCTGAATATGAGGTGAGCTATCTCGTGCGGCAGTATCGATACGAGGAAATCATCGCTTCCGGCAAAACTGTGTATCTCTTTAGATTTATATTCCGCCATGCCATGGGACCAGGCCGGCTGATGGGTAGCTTTAAGATATGAGGCCTGGTTTGGATAGATATATATCTTCACCCTGTTGTCCCATGTCCAAAATTCCTTGTACCGGGGATAACCAAGCCCCTCGGCTATTCTTTTGTAATATACTTCGGCCTTATCGGCGCAATCCTCGGCAAAATCCTTGTTATCCGTATAATGTACTATGAAATGGTCGCCCTTGATATCGCTCCATTGATAGCCATAAGAATATGGACAGGTCATAAGAGAGCCCAGCATCAAAAACGACAGTAAACCCTTTTTCATCTATATACCTTATTTATGCGCGCACAACCGGCAGAGTGATCTTGAAGGTCGAACCCCGGCCGGCCTCGCTCTGCGCTTCTATAGTACCTTTGTGGTGCTTCACAATGCTCTGGGCTACCGCAAGTCCCAGCCCCGAACCTTCTCCAGCCGGCTTAGTGGTAAAGAACGGCTCGAAAACCCTATTTATGTTATCCCTGCTTATACCTATCCCGGAATCGGAAATAAATAACTGCAGATTGCCAAAAACTGGATCGTGGATCGTCTCTATCGTGATCCTGCCGCCGGACTCTTTCGATCTTTCCTTGATCGCCCATCTTGCGTTAGATAATATCTCGATCAATATCTGCCCCAGGAGCTGGGCATCCCCCATCGTCAATGGAAGCCCCGGCTCAAGATCCATCTTCAGATCTATCTTTTCGCCCCGCATATCCTCGGCAAACAGAGATACGATCTTCTCAACTATGACATTAACCGACAGAAGCTCAAACTGCCTTATCGAAAACCGGGAAAAATCGAGAAAAGAGCGCGCCAGGTCCTTGCATCGTACGGCGGATTTTTCGATCATATCCATCTCTTCTTTAAAATCGGCGAAATTAAAGTCCTTCTTTTCAACGGCCATCATATTAACAAGCTGTACCCCGTTCAATACACCGGTAAGCGGATTATTCATCTCGTGAGCCACGCCTCCGGCAAGTTTTCCTATGGCCGCGTTCCTGCCCAGGAGCAAGAGCTCGGACTTGGCCTCATTAAGGCTTGATATCACTTTGATGAGCTCTAAGGTGCGTTCTTTGACTATAGATCCTATCTTGTCGCCTTGGATAGAGATATCGAATATGTACTTTGTAAATATAAAAGTGAGCAGGATGCCTGCCACCAATGCCGCCAGAGACGTAAATCTACTGTGAGAAGCGATATATATCTCGCAAGGAAGACATTCTATGCGCCATTTCTGGACGCCAAAATCAAAATCGCTTGTTACGCTTAGATCCGACTTTACGCACTTCTCACCATCGACGAGGGGCTTAGATGTTTTGTATAAGCGGGAATAATGAGTATGGAGAAGTTTACCGCCTCCTTCGGCCTTAATGTCATATATGTATATGTCCAGGCCTGCCGGCTGTATATTATTCAACGCTTCGTTGATCAGGTCCTCTATGCGAAATAGCGATGAAACAAAGCCCGCGAGGTTTTCCCGCTTTTCGGCTAGAGTGCCATGCTCCAGATCATTACGGTAAACCGGCATAAAAATGCTGTATCCTGTAGCGCCGGGATCCGCGCCGAATAGCTGAAAAGGCCCGGCTACCGCCGGAAGGCCCGAATCCCTCGCCATTTGGGCCGCCTGCCACCGGAGGGGATCGGAAGAGATATCGAACCCGATAATGACATGGGCCTCTTCGAAAGGCACCGAATAAAATACCGGGTAATATTCCCGGCGGATCTCCGTGGGTACTACAAAACCCTGCGCATCAAGCTCTCTTATCTTATAATCGCCGTATCCGTCCACCTTCGCCGCCTCCTCATATCCCCCGCGCTCTTCTTCCGTCACTTTAGGTATCCATTGAAGAGACATGATATCGCGGTTCGATCGCAGCGTATGCCTGATAAACTCATGGAATTCGGCGCGCTCTACTTTTTGGCTTGACGCATAAAACTCCGCTATCGAGTCCATCTCATTGAGATGGATTTTCAGCTTATATTCTATCGCGTCTATCCTGCGATGCGCTTCTTCCTCGAACTGCATCCTGGCCATTCCCTTTTCCCACATCCCGACATAACCGAACATGGCCGCAGAAAACACTATGCCGGTAAAAAAAACGGCTATAACGCTGTAATATTTCTTTTCAAGGGCTCCTTTTACAGTGAGCGCTTTATGCATCAGGTCCCGTCTCTTTGGAAGATATCGCTTTGTTTATTTCCCTTAGGAGCTCTTTAAAATCGTAAGGCTTGAAAAAATATCCTACCACCCCAAGCTTATAGGCCTTCTTTATATCCGCGTCATCCGCCAGGGCCGATGTGATTATAATGGGGATGCCTTGAGTCTGTCTATCCCTGTTCAACAGTTCGCATATATCGAATCCGCCCAGCTCCGGCATCATCAGGTCAAGCAATATAACGTCGGGCCTCAAAGCCTTTATCATAGTTACTACCTCCTTCGGGCTTCTTGTCGCCTCAACATCATATCCCGATAGGACCAAGAGCCTCTTCAGGCTCGCAAGGGCTATCTCATCATCCTCGGCAATAAAGACCTTCTTTTTTCCGGCCATATCTACCCTCCCCTATCTCACCATAACATTGATCTCAAAGATCGGCAGAAGCATCGCTATGACGATAAAACCGACTATTAAACCCATCGCCAGTATGATGACCGGCTCCAGGAGGCTGGCGAATATCCTTATCGCTTCATCCGTATCGCGTTCATAAAAATTTGCCACTTCCGAAAGAGAGTTATCCAGAGATCCGGATTCTTCTCCGACTATTATGAGATCGGTCATGAATACCGGGAACAGTTTCGAGCCCTTAAGACTCCTTCCGAAAGAACCGCCCTGCTCAAGGTCCTTACAGCTTGCGGCTAGCTGCGCCTTTATCACTTCATTGTCCAACACCGGTATGGATATCTCAAGGCCCTTCAATATCGGTATGCCGCTCTTAACAAGAAGTTCGAGCGTCCTGCTGAAGCGCGCCAGGTCGGCTTTAAGCGCGAGTTTTCCGAATATGGGAACGCGAAGCTTGAGATGGCTAAAAAATAAACGGCCCGCGCGCGTATTGAGCTCGCGTCTGATAATGATGATCATCACAACGACCGCCAATACGATCCACATCCAGTAGTCCCGAAGGCCTGAGCTTGCCGCGATAAGTAACTTTGTGGGAAGCGGCAATTCCTGGCCCATACTGGTAAATATGCGCGTCAATCGCGGCATTACAAAGGTAAGCATAAAGACTATTGTCGCGATCCCGACCATTGCCATGAGAAGCGGATACGCAAGCGCCATCCGGAACCGCGACATAAGGTCTTCCTGCTTTACCCTATAATCGGATATCCTGATAAGTATATCCGGCAATTGTCCGCTATTTTCCCCCGTCCTGATCATCGCCACGAATATGGCCGGGAATATCCTCGGGTAACGCTCAAGCGCGGACGAGAACGACGAGCCCTCTTTAACAGCGTCCCTGACCTCCGAAAGAACGCGTTTCAGGACACGGCTCGCCGTCTGCTCGGAGATAATATCTATGCCGCTTAATATCGGCACGCCGGCCTTCAAAAGGCTCGCGAGCTCTCTACTGAATATCGTTATCTCCCGCGACTTCACGCCGCCGGCGAAAGTCCTGGGGGGCTTGTGCGCCTGGGCCTTGCCCGAATGGGCCTTCCGGGCTATTTCGTCGAGGCGCACCGGCAGATAACCCATACGGCTTATCTTTTCGATTGCCTCCCTTTCCGTAAAAGCCTCTACTTCGCCCTCTACAATATCCGTGGGTCCGTTCTTCGCCTTGTATCTATATATCGCCATATCACTCCTTCAATCCGGATTCGACGTATTTGTTCAACCGCTGACGCTGGGCGCTGGTCATATCCAGGAAATTCACCGAAATATCGTAATTCTTATCCTCTCCGGATAAACCGACTCTGATGACCCTGGCGAGGCATTCTATCGGCTTCTGTCCGTCGGGTATCTCCATGCTTATCTCAAGCACCGAGCCGACAGGCATCGGCTCGGAAGAGATGAATAAGAGTCCGCCCGCCGAAATGTTCTTGCTGACGCTCAGCCTTTCGGATTCCAACTCCTTCTTTGAGGCTTCGCTGTAAGGCTTAAATACCTTACAACGTATATTCACCCTGGAATTGAGACGCGGAAAGAGGCGGCGGTCGGCCCCGGGCGGAGCGGTCTCCTCCTCGGGCGGCATCCGGGCTGCCGGAGCGGCGGTCTTCGGCGCCGATGAGCCGACATCGTCATCGCTCGCCGTGATATTCATTACTTCTTCCGGAGTCGTCGCGCCCGACACCACCCTCTGCCAACCGTCCTGGCGCAACGTACGCATCCCTTTAGAAACGGCGAGTTTCTTTATCTGTCCGGACGTGGCTTTCTTTATTATCAGCTCTTTGATGTCATCGTCCACGATCAAAATCTCATAAATAGCGGTCCTGCCGAAAAACCCCGTGTTATTGCACATCACACAGCCCTTCCCCCTGAATATCTTGATATCACCGGCCTTCAAACCCGTTTCAGAGGCGATCTCGTTTTTCAGCTCGGAAGGAGCGTCCTTATCCTCCTTTTTGCAGTCCGGGCATATCGTACGGATAAGCCTTTGGGCGATAAAAGCCTCGACGCTCGACGAAACCAGGTATGGCTCAACGCCTATATCCACGAGCCTTGCAATGCCGCTCGACGCGTCATTTGTATGGAGCGTCGAAAATACAAGATGTCCGGTCAGAGCCACCCTGATGGCTATCTCGGCGGTCTCAAGGTCCCGCACCTCGCCGACCATGATGACATCCGGGTCATGCCTGAGGATGCTTCGAAGCCCTCTGGCAAAATCGAGCCCTATCTCCGACATCACCTGTATCTGGGTGACCCCGCTTATTTCGTATTCTATGGGGTCCTCTATCGTTATTATCTTGCGTTCCTTCGTGTTTATCCTGCTAAGGCAGGCATAAAGGGTAGTGGTCTTACCGCTTCCCGTAGGCCCGGTCACAAATATTATCCCGTGAGGCTTTGTGATGAGTTTTTCGAATACCTGCATATAATGCCTGGGCAGGCCGAGCTTTTCAAGGCTGAATAGCATCTGCGTGGGAAGTATCCTTATCACGATACTCTCCCCGAACGGCGTAGGTATGGTGGATATCCTGAGATCCAGCACCTTATCCGCCACCCTGACGACAGCCCTGCCATCCTGGGGCAGGCGGCGCTCTACTATATTCAGGTTCGACATGATCTTTATGCGCGAGATTATGGCGGAGAGATAGTTCCTTATCTCAGGCGGCACGCGGGAATCATATAGCACGCCGTCTATGCGGTATCTTAGACAGACCCCTTCCCTGTATGGCTCAAAATGTATATCCGTAGCCCGCTTCCTGTAGGCTTCGAGGATTATCTGGTTCACCAGCTTGATTACCGACGCGTCCTCCGCGAGCTTTTCTATATCCTCGACCTTTTGGCTGGGAGCTTCCTGGGCGTACTTACCCGCTCCCGCGTGGGGAGCGTCTTTGACTATCTGGCCCAGGGTGTCCGCCGCCGCGCCATAGCATCTTTGAAGGGCGCCGGATATATCGCTTTCACAGGCAAGGACCATATCCAGGTCATACCCTAACTGCGTCCTTATCTCATCCTGTGTCTTTATATCGAGAGGCGACGGAACGGCTATGGTAAGGGTCCTGTCCTTTATGGTTATGGGGAGGAACTTATAATATTGGGCTATCTTTACCGGGATCTTGTCCAGAACATGCTTTTCCACCGTTACGGCATTCAGATTGATACAAGAGAGCTTCATCCTCTCCGCGATTATCGTAAGGAGGTCGCTTTCTCGGAAGAGCCCGTGCTTTACCAGGATATGGGAAAGGCTGATATCCGAGGTCTCGGCCTCTTTTATAAAAGGCTCCAGCGCCTCCTTTGAGGCGAGGGCCTTTTCCACAAGCGTATCATAAAGTATCACATCCGACTTCTTGAGCATCTATGCTCCATTTATTATCATTCAGACCTGTTAGATAAAAACCCTCTCATATACTCCTTATACCTCACAATGGCCGCTTCCATATCGCCGACGCCTACGAGGACAAATTCCGCCTTCATCCCGCGGGCTTCCTCCTCGGCCTTATTCAACGCCCACGCATCAAGCGGATTTGTGATCGCGAAAGTTATCCTGATGTCGGTCCTTTCGATCGGAAGGCATTTATAATCAAGCAATAATGACGGGCTGAACCCCTTCACGAACGCCCAGTCTATATACCTGTCTTTCAACGTGACCACTTCGATCTCGAACTGTTCGGCAAGCGCGTTCAGGAACGCCTCTTCTTTAATTATCCCCCTCCTTACGAGGAGCGCTCCGAGGAACTCTTTCGTATTTGCCTGTTCCGTTAATGCCGCGTCAAGCTGATTATCCGATAACAACCCTCTGGCGACCAATATCGCTCCAAGCCGTATATTCTGCCTCTTCATGATCTCATGCCATTTGTGTGTCATTGCGAGGGCACGTCTCCGGCCCTACGGGTCGTAGACCCGGAGGGAAGTGCCCTCGCAATGACGGTTTGAATCGTCAGACCGTGCCGATAAGATAGAACTCTTCTTCCGGCTTATGGTCAAGCTTACCCGCTATTATCCTTTCGCTGCCGTCCAGCGTCTCGTCAACGCTTACGTACGCGCCCTGCTTGCCGGTATACGCCTCCGCCACAAAAAACGGCTGTGTAAGAAAATTTTGCAGTTTTCTGGCCCGTTCGTAGATTATCCTGTCCGTGGCGGATAGCTCGTCTATGCCTATTACGAGGACTATGCGTCTTAGTTCCTCATATCTCTGGAATATGCGTATCGTCTCCTGGGCTATGTCGAAATGGCGTCTCCCGACGATATCTATGTCAAGGTTCGCGCACGACGAAAGGAGCGGGTCTATAGCGGGATATAGCCCCAGCTGGATGCGCTCGCGCGAAAGGACCATGATGGAATCCAAAAAGCTGAATAGCGCCACAACGGCCGGGTCGGTCAGGTCATCGGCAGGCACATACACCGCTTCGAACGAGGTCACCGACCCTCCCGTGTCCTTGGATGAACGGATCCTCTCGTGAAATTCGCTCGCCTCCGATATTAATGTCGGCTGATAACCTGTCTCGGAAGGCACCCGCCCTAAAAGAGTGGATATCTCGGCGCCTGCCTGGACAAACCTGAATATATTATCTACGAACAACAGGACATCCTGGTTCTTGCGCTGTATCGATTCGGCCATGGTCACGCCGGTCATCGCCACGCCGAAACGCGCTCCGGGCGGCTCGTTCATCTGGCCGAAAACCATCATCGTCTTTGACAATATATCATGTTTTAAAAGCTCGAAATAGAGCTCATTACCTTCGCGGATACGCTCGCCTACTCCGGTAAATACGCATGAACCCTGATATTTCTTCACTATATGATGGATGATCTCAAGGGTCAGGATGCTCTTCCCGAGCGCCGCGCCCCCGAGTATGCCGGTCTTGCTTCCCTTGACAACCGGAAAAAGCAGGTCTATTATCTTGATGCCGGTCTCAAGGACCTCAAAACTCGTCTTTCGTTCCTTGGATATCTTTACGAAACTACCCATCTCTTTCTTCCTTATGGGCAGCATCTCATTCGTCTTGATCTCGCCCTTCTGATCTATCGGCTCGCCCAGCATATTTATTATCCGGCCGTAAAGTCCATCTCCCGACGGGATCTGTATCGAAGACCCGATCACCCTGGCCTCGGCGTTGCGTTGCAGATTGATGGTCGAATCTATAGAGATACAGCGCGCTATATTACCGGGAAGATGTTCCGCTACTTCAAGGATCACTTTTTCTTTAGTGATGGTCTCGGTCCTGATCACGCTGTACATATTGGGGACATCTTCCTGGGAGTCGAACTTTACGTCGACGACAGGACCCTGGACCGATACGATGCGCCCTATTGTCTGTTTAGACTTGTCAGCCATAAATGCCCCCGGGCCCTACTGCTTGCTCATGAACAGCAATCTCGCGCTGAACAATTCACGCATATTCCTGTCTATCAATTCATGCCGGACGCGGAAATACTGAAGCTGCAGCTTGGCGTCCATGTCCTTAAGTTTCTGCGAGCTCTCCTCAAGATGAACGAACCTTGCCGCGAATTCCGCGAGGCGGCTTAAACCGAACGTCTCGTAAAGCTTTTGGCCGATCAGGAGATATGCCAGATACTCCACGATATCGTATGGTTCCGACTCCAACATTATATCGGTTGCCTTTACGGCTTCCTCAAACACGGCGTTCTCCATATTGTACGGCAATAGCGGCATTGTCTGCACGCGCTGTACCGTAAAAGAAACGGGATGAGGATAGACGATCTTAAGGGTGCCTAAAGATGAACCCAACAACCTTTCCATCACATGGTCGCGGACCTGGCATGCCTGGCCAAACCTCTCTTCATCCTTTATGCCGCCAAATGCCGTAAAAGGGGTCCCCGTCTCCTTGGCGTAGACCTTGCCGCGCTCTCCAATGACAAAGAGACTCCCTCCGGTAGCGGTGATCTCTTTAACAGCCGCGCTGACGACCTGCATATTAATACCCCCCAACAAGCCGCTATCGGAGGTGATCGCCACCACAACCTGCTCTTTCTTCTTCGGATGGATAAACGGGTGGTCGACGGTCTTGCAGTACGCCGCTATAAATCCGAAAAAACTCTCCACGGTATGACCAAATTTCTCAAAAGTGGTTATCTTCTTCTCCAGCAGCCTGTACTGAGTGACGGCTACGCTCTTAAGCACCTCCAATAAAGACAGGAGCCCTTTATCGAATTCCAAGTCCTTTTTTAGGGCTGCAAGCGTCCTCATTTCATCGCTCCGCTTATATACTCTTTTAACACCGTCTCAAGGCCTGTCTTCATTCCGTCGCTAAGCTCCAGCGTGCCGCGGATCTCCTTGCAAAGATCTGGCATCTTGTTAACCACAAAAGCCATTATCTCCCGCTTGAACTGCTTTATCTGATTCGAGGAAAGGGTGTCAAGGATGCCGCGGCTCAGGGCGTAGAGATAGATTATCTGCAGTTCCATCGATACGGGCTTGTTCTTATCCTGCACGATAAGCTGGTTTATGGCGTCGCCCCGCTTTAACCGCGCCTCGGCGTCCTTCGATAATCCTGTGGCGCGAAGTTGGGTCATCTGCACAAGCTCTTTATACTGCAGGTAATCGAGCCTGAGGGTCTTGGAGAGGTTCTTCATCGCGGGCCACTGGGCTTTATTCCCTATACGCGAAACGGACAACCCGAAGTCTATGGCGGGTTTAAACCCCTTCATAAAAAGGGGGGTTGAAAAATATAACTGCCCGTCCGTCATCGATATGAGATTTGTGGATACGTAACCTGTAACATCTCCCTGGAGTATCTCGACGATGGGGAAGAAAGTCATCGATCCTCCTCCGAGTTCGGGTTTCATATAACCGGCTCGCTCTACAAGCTGGGAATGTATATAAAATATATCCCCGGGGTATGCCTCCCTGCCGGGTGCGCGCTCCAAAAGCAGGGATATCTGCCGGTAGATCCATGCGTGCTTGGTAAGGTCGTCGAATACGACAAAAACGTCCCTGCCCTTCGACATAAAATATTCACCGAGCATGCATGCGGTATAAGGGGCCAGATACTGCTCCCCGACGGATACCGAGGCTACGCCGCTCACCACTATCGTATAGCCGAAAGCGTCGTTCTCTTTAAGGGTATCGAGTATCTTGAGAAGGCTGGAATACGGCTTGCCTATACAGCAGTATATGCAAACCACCCCCTTGCCTTTCTGGTTTAGGATGGCGTCTACGGCAACTGTAGTCTTGCCGGTCAGGCGGTCGCCGATCAGAAGCTGGCGTTGCCCTTTGGCTATAGGTATGATGGCGTCGAGTATGAGCGTTCCCGTCTCAAGTGAGTCTTTTACGGGAACGCGCTCCATGACGCCGGGGGCCACTTTAAAAACCGGCAAAAGGTCTTCGGCCGGTACGGGGCCTTTTCCATCGAGAGGCTGGCACAGGGCATTAACTATCCTGCCGAGGAATCCATCGGATACCGGCAGGTCCAGAGACTTGCCTTTATTGTATACCTCATCCCCGGCCCTTATGGCCGAAGCGTCCCCCAGCACCAGGATCTGGACTTTATCCTCGGTAAAACCCATTACAAGGCCCGGTATGCCGCTCGCGAATTCCAGTATCTGCCCGTTTATGCATGAAGGAAGGCCTTTGGCTATTACTATGAATTTACGGACAGACTGCACCTCTCCGACCTCACGGATCTCGAATTGGGTGACTTGCCTGTTATTCGCTTGCTCGGTATTTGACACTCTTGGCCTGTTCCTGGATCTTATTTCTAAAACTGCCGTCCAACACAAGACTTCCTACGCTTATTATTATTCCCGCCACTATCTTCGGGTCCACCTCCTCCTTAATCTCAAGCTCCCGGCCCAATACAACCTTTATCTTATTGAAGAGCGCCTTTCGCTGGGCATCGTTCATCGCGAACGCCGATACGACCTTGACGTCGTTCGTATCCTTGGGGATACCTATATTTTTCAACTGGGCAAATCCGCCTTCGAGCAGGTCCACCACCCATTGTGCATGCACATCCTTCTTTAGTTTCTCGGGAAGCGTATGCTGTATAAGCTCGGCCGCCTTGTCTATAGAGCTCTTCGATATCCTCTCTTCTATCTCGGAAAGCAGTAGTTGCCTCGCCTTATCCGCCTGCTGGATCATCTCTTCGCTCTTCACGCGTGCCTGTTTTAATATATTATCACTTTCCGCGGCGGCGTCTTTAAGCGTCTTATCCTTAAGCGCGTCGGCCTCTCCCCTGGCTTTATCTATCATCTCCTGGCTCTTGGCCTTGGCCTCTTCGAGCTGCCGGGACGCATTCTCTTCCTTCTTGGTATAGTCCTGATTAAGCTCGTCCAGATGCTTTGTAGCAAGCACAACATTCTGCGTAAGTATCTTGCGAAGGACCAGTATCAATCCTCCGAATATGAGGACCTGAAGGACGATCAGTGACACGATGAGCATCTTTTCACCTCTTTATTTGATATAATTATATCATATAAACGGGCTTTGCACGAATTTTATGAGGCGGTTTGGGGGCCGGTAAAAAGCTGAAATACCACCAGGATGGCTACAAGAGCCAGCGCTTCCGCGAATACCAGCGCTATGACCATCGCGGTGAATATCTTGGGCGCGCTGGACGGGTTCCTTCCCAGCGCATTGATGCTGGCCACGCTCGACGCGGCGAAGACCGCGCATGGGCCTAAGATGCAAAGGCCGAATATGATTATAAGTACGGTGTTACGGCTCATGGCACCTTTAGCTCTCTTCCACTATGACCGTCAATACATTCTGGTCCATCTTGGCGATCCCGCGTTCCACCCTGATCTCTCTGTCATCCACTATCACGGTGCCCGATACCAGACGCGAAACTATCCTCTTGTGAAACGGCAGCACTTCAAATACCCCGTCCTCCCCGGGCAAGATGACGCTTTTTGCCTTTCCTTCGAATAGCACTTCGTTTGGGCTTAGGACGGACACGTCAAGTAACATCGACGGTTATCTCTTCGGCTCTTCCCCGGGCTTGGAGCTCTTTAAGCCGCTCTGGGGAAAGGCGCTCTTTTTGGCGGCTAGAAGCGCCTCTTTGGTAAGGCGCGTCTGGCGATGCCAGGTAAAGAAGAGGACCGCCGCCATCAATCCGATGAACATGATAATGACGAATATGATTATCCATGTCATCGTCTTGGTAGGCTCTTCCGCTTTTATCCTGGTCTTCGCGAGCATTTCTGGAGCGGGAGGGCCGCCCGCAGTCACAAGGATCTTCTCCATCTTCTGTATATCTTCCTTTACCTGTCCCAGGGCAAGCTGATTCTGCCTGTATATCCCTATATGCTGAGACCGGCTCACAGACTCATCGGCCTGTGAAGTGGCTATCTCGTCGAGGCGCGGGAAGATCGTATCCGCTATTGCTTTGGCCTTGGTATAATACTTGGTTTCCTCAAGCCTGATCAGAATATTATCCACGCGGTCTTTAAGCTCTCTTAATTTATCGTCGGGCGTCATCCATATATCCTCCACCTCGACTTCAAAGACCTTCGCTTCCGCCGGGGCGAGTTCCACATCGTTCTTATATACGTAATAGATCGACTTTTCCGAATCGTAATCTATCTCTAGCCCTCCGGAGTCCATGACGTCTTTCGAGGTGACTTCCTGGGGCAGATAATTTTTTACGTTCACCCTCTGCGTCTTGGTTTTGGACGGGTTGACCGCCACTATTCGGAACCGGACGCTTCCGATCGTAAGCGACGTCGAAACGATCGGCGTATCCATCCCGCCGAACTTCGCCTCGAATAACTTCATCAAGAGATCTACGATCGAGTTTATCGAGTCCGTCTTATTCCGGACCTCTTTCATCGACGGACTATCGCCCATGGCTTCGCCTATCAATTCTTTCAGGTTATAGCCTTCATCTCCCGTCAGTTTCTTCAGCCTTTCGGCTATCTGGTTCACCGCGTCGGAGACATTTTTCGACGGCCCTTCCTTGGTGATGAACCCGGGCAGGGCATCCACTGAATCCTTGAGGTTCTTAAGGGTGATCGCTATGTTGATATTGTCGGCTGAAACGAGCACCGCCTCAACAGCCTTGATAGCGTCAAGGGCCTTCTTCGCGGCGCGTTCGGCTTCGGGAGCCGCCGCGGCAAGGCCGGCTACCGTAGTAATGGAGGTGGATTCGACCATCGCCGACCCTGTGACCATACCTCCGGTGACCGGTTCAGTAACGATAAAGGTATAGGATTTGCCGGCCGTGAAGATATTGCTTGCCTTGAAATAATAGTTGTAGATCGCGCCTTTTATCGTCTGGTTCGTGCCGTTCACAATGCTGACCAGTTCCTGGATCGTTGTGTTATTCGCGAACCAGCTATTCATAAGCTTCTTATTATCCCAGCTGTATATGTCCATTAACGGCTGGAGCGTCGTTCCTTTGGCTTCAGCGGGACCCTGTACCGACACCGTGATGCTGTCTCCCGTAAGCGCCGGATCAGGAGAAACCGAAACCCTCCAGGAATACCTCTTGGAGGTAGCTTCCAGTTCAGCGGCCGCGGCAAGAGCCTGCTGGCTGGCGTTGATCGTGATGTTGGCGCCCGTCTGAAGATCCGTGATGGCCTGGTACGTACGGTTCTCGAAGCTGGCCATAGTAGCATTGACCATATTTGACATATTGGTTGTCGTATTTATAATAATTCCGGTCTGGTTATCCATCTTGCTAGATACGAGAGCTGTCTGGTTTGACAGCGAAGATTGCAGATTCGTTTCTATTACAGAGAGGGGAACGTTTATATACTCCCTCATTCGTTCCGAGACATCATATAGGTTTTGGGCCGGCACGACGTTCAACGAAAACGGCGTCCTGAATACCCCTCCCAGGCTCGTCTCGATTATGGTAAGGCCCGCGAAGGCCTGCGTAGTATTAAGTGACGTGTTGTTCCACGACATTTCGAAGAACCCCTGCTGTGTCTTCGTTGATGTATTCATGGTGTTAATAAGAGAGCCTCCGGCATTGCGTATCTCGATGGTGCATTTTACGGCAAGGGTCTGGAATGTGCCGTTCGCGTCGGGCGCCCCGGCCATGGAGCCGTCACGCAAGAGATAACTCCTGAAGTCAAGCTTATCGGGGCTTGTCGTAGTATTGTTGATTATATTAAACAAGGCAGGCGTGTAAACATAGTCGGTGCTCGCTTCCCATACGTGCACTACTTTAGACTCGAGGAGGACTGTCACGCTCGAATCATTATAGGCGGAGTATCTTGCGGTCGCGTCGCCATAATCATTATGCGTCCATGAAGCGTTCCAGTCGCCGTATGGTGTCTTGTGCACGATAGGAGAAGACATACCCGATTGCGTCCAGCCTGACGTATCGCTTACGGACAAACCACCGGAGATAGGCAGGTTTGACAGGAAGTCGCGGATATTCCATGTTATATTGTAGTAATCCATATTAAACGCTAGCGAATCCCCGTACACAGCCGAATCATTGAAATCCTGTATCCTCACCTTAATGGATATGGGCAGACTGGAACTATTGATGCCGTAAACGGACAGCGGATCCGGTATCTTCCATATGTATGAATTTGCTCCGTATGAATTATTAACGCTCGCGTTAGCGACATTACTGGTATTGAAATTGTCTCTTGAGTAAAGTATCTTGACCTGCGGGATCGTGCCTGTCCCGCTCCAATTGATAGTCTGGTTCTCGTTCGTTACCCATCGTTCGGTCCCGTTCGGGATACTAACATTGAAGGCGCCGCGGATCTTGAATCCGCTATTCGAAGTGTCATTGACCGTAGGATCGAAACGGTCTTCAATCTTTAGATAGACCGTAAAATTCGAAGTCGCGTTATCCGGAACGGTCCATCCGTATGTCCCGGTATTATTTACCATCCCATCGCCTGTGACATTCCACGAGTCGTTTATCGGATACCAGGTGCCGTTAAGCCCATTCGGCGAATATGAGATCTTCGCCTCGGTTATGGAACTCCCCGTAGGTGTCCAGGTTATATTGTATACGGAACCGACTGTCAGGTTCTCTCCGCCGTTCGGAGACACGACGGCGAACGACCCTATGATGCTGAAATTCCCCTGCGACTCCGCGTAGACAGAAGAATCATTATAATCGATAACGCGTATCTTCGCCTTATTCGTCGCGTTGTCAGGGACAAACCATGTGAAATTGGTCTGGCCATTCGGCGTATTATTCTGGAAATCGGTACTTATATTGTACGGGCTTGCTACGGAATAATTAAATCTTGTGTCGTTAGCCGGATCGCTGGAATAGGCTATTATCCTGACCCGCGTTACATTACCGGTCGTATTCCACGAAAGCGTGGTGTTGTAGTTGATCGGAAGCCTCGTTCCGTTAGATGGGGCGGCCACGCTGAACGCTCCTCTCACCTTGAAATAGCCATTAGAGGAATCGTTCGCCTCCGAATCGTTCGCGTCCGTAACGCGGACCTTCAACGTGTCGGATATCATGTCCGGGGCGAACCAGTCATATCTTCCATTGTTAGTCGTGGAACTATTTATCACGGTAGATGTGTTAAAATCATTTTTTGATATCTCAAGCTTAACGGCAGGCACCGTACCGTTCTTGTCCCACCATATAGTCATGGGATCGTTTACGGTGAATGTCTCGTTCCCGTTAGGCGCCGTTATATTAAGGAAGCCTATTATCTTTGAGTTGTACGGCGATTCCGCCGTTATATCGGACCTGTTGGCATCGGCATCCTGTACCTTTACCCTGAACCCGCTCGTGATCGTATCGTTCACCGACCAGTTATAAGTCCGCGTGACGTTCGCCGCTCCCGCGTTCGACGCGTTCGCGTCGATCAGGTAACTATAGTTCGCTCCGGAATTGACCGAAAAATATATTTTCACATTTGGCGCGTTAGCGCTCGTGCAATTCCACCTTATCTGACGGATAGTCCCTACGGCCCACTTGTCATAAGATGAGCTGTACGGGGAAACGACCTCATAACCCGGAACTATACGGAATTGGCCCGAATCGTTAGACGCGGATTCATCAAGAGGGTACGCTACGCGCACTTTCACGTTCTCTGAAAGGTCATCCGGCACTCCCCATGTAAAGTTTCCGTCATTGGTAGTGTTATTGCCGATAAGCGTAGTGCCGTTCCCGCCGGAGAAATTATTCGTGGAATAATAGACATTCACCGTGGGGTTAAAGCCTGTGGAACTCCATGTTATATACGAATCGCGGTTCGCCTGGAGTTTCTCTGTCGCGTTAGGCGATGTAATGGTAAACTTCGGGACTATCGCGAATGTGCCGGAGGTGTTATTGACGGCCGCGTCGGCGGCATCGGCTATCCTTACGGTCGCGGTCGGCGAGACTACACCGGGAACATTGGGGATAGTCCATGAGTAACCGGTCCCGCCCGATCCTCCGGAGGCATTATTGATATATGTATAATTGGCCCCGTCTCCGGAATAATAGAGATTGACCGTAGCTATAGATCCCTGCCTCGACCATGTGATCGAATAAGTGCTATTGACTATCCATTTTACTCCTGTAGTAGGAGAAAGGATTGTAAGCTTACCTATTATCCTGACCTGCGGCGAGATGGATACGGGCACATTCACGGGGTCCGCGTTCCTTGTTATCTTCACCTTGACATTGGACGATAGATCATCCGGAACTGTCCACGGGAAGGTGCCGAGAGAAGCGTCTATGGCATCGCCGGATTGATTAAGGATCTGGCTCCAGGTGCTCATATACACACCGTCATTCTTGTTGTACTCCACCTTCACTGTATCCAGGGGCGAATATATACCAGTCTTCGTCCAATTGACGTCGAAGGTATTATTAACGATGAGCCCCATTCCGGCAGTCGCCGGCGAAGTGAGGGTGAGATTACCTCTGATGAGGAAGACATTATCCGATGAATCATTAACGGTCGACTCGAGCACATCCGTTACCCTGACGAGGGCCTGCTTCGTGTTCCTGACCGCGCTATCAGGTACCGTCCAGTTGCTGAATGTGCCGGCTGAAGCGGCGGTAGAATTAGTTATTAATAGCCAGCCCGAGCCCGGATTATATTCGATCTTCACATTCGCTATGGAGCCGGTGCGCGTCCACTGGACAGGCGAGTTTGTAGGCTGGGTACCTGCTATCCATGTCTCTGTCCCCGCATTCGGGTTTACGACCGTAAGCTTACCCTTGATCTTGAACGAATCCGTAGATGTATCTCTGACAAGAAGTGATCTCGATGGATTCGCGTCGGAAACTCTTATCTTTACCGTTGCCGACATATTATCTTCAACGGTGTAGTTCAGGACCTTCTGGACACCGCTTGTGCCTGTGTCAAACGACCCGATCGTCCATGTCTGGTTTTCATCGGCGAAGGCATTCGTGGAACCCTCGACCTTCACAAACGCCCAGGTGCCTATAGGCGTCCATTTTATCGTCTGGTTCGTCCCGACCACCCAGTCGGTTTCGCCGACATCCGGTTTATCCAGGGTAAGCTTTCCCAGGATCGTAAAGTCGTTGGAGGAGATGTTATAAACGACGTTCGGGTTGCCGGCATCAACAACCTTCACTCTTGTCGCGTCACCGATACTGTCATTTACCGTCCACTGATAAGTCGAGGGAACGGATGAGAGATTCAGGGCAATGGTCGTCCAGGGGCCGCTGGCGGAATTATTGGAATAATAAAGGCTTACATACTGGACGGCTCCGTATTTGGTCCATGTGATATTGTACTGGTCGCCTACTTTGAGCGTTATATTCGGAGCGCTCGGTGTATTCAATATAACCGAACCCTTAACCGTAAAATTAAAATCATTATTATCGGTAGTTAAGGGTTGATCGGGATCGTATACCTGTATCCTCGCGGATGTCGAAAGCGTGGTATTCTCGCTTATATTCCAGCTCCATGAGCCGGTGCCGTTCGAGCCGCCCGGCGCCCTGTCTATTAAAGTGGCCCATGGCCCTGAAGTGCCGTTCGCCGAATACTTTATCGTGACATTCACTATGGGCCCAATAAACGACCAGTTTATCGGATATGTCTGGCTTACAGCCCATGACTCACTTCCGTTATTGGGTGAGGTGATCCACAGATCGCCTCTTATGACAAATTCCGGAGAGGACTCATTTGAATTATTACTGTTGATCGGGCTTTCAACCTTCACCTTGCAGGCGGTGGATATTACATTAGTCGGCACGGTCCAGCCGGGATAATTGCCTGTATTGGATGTATTGTTCACTATCGATGACCAGGTTGTCCCGTTCCAGAACTTGAGGTTGACCGTCGAAAGCGCGGTCGGGCTCTTTCTGGTCCAATTGATATCCGTAGAACTATTCGCGATGAGGACAATACCGTTTTCAGGGTTCGTGATATCGAACTTCTCAAAGAACCTGAAGTCCGTATCCGATATACCGTAAGTAACGTTTTCGTTCGAGGAGTCCGTCACCTTTATCCTTGCTTGATTGGTGCATATGGCCGGCACGTCAAACGGCGCGGAGGCATTTGCCGCCGCGACGGACTTACTGTAATTCCACGGCCCTCCCGAACCATTAACCGAATAATATATATTGACGGTAGTGACAGCGGTCGACGACCACACAACTGTGCTTGAATTGGTGAGTATCTCCCAGTTCTGTGCCCCTCCATTGGGCTGTGTAAGGGTGAGTTTACCCACTATATTAAACGTTCCCGAGCTATTGGTTATATTCGCGTTTGTGGAGTCATAAACCTTGACCAGGGCGTTGGAGGTCCTGACTACCGGCACCTGCGGCCATATATATGTCGATCCATTAGCCACGGGAACTCCGTCCTGGACCGCCGTCCAGTTCACGCCGCCGTCTATCGAGTAGGAGATGTTGACGGTCGATAGCTTGGTGCCCGTATAGTTCCATCTTATCGGCGTCGTTAGTGAATTAACCTCTACGTTTTGGCCCGTTGTCGGCTGACTGACCGTAATGACCGGTCTGATACGGAAGATGGCATTGGACGTATCTGTGACGAGCGCCTGGTAAGCTGCCCTGTTATCGGTCACCTTCACCAGGCAGTTTTCGCTCTTTTCGTCCTGAACGGTCCAGGTATAGTTATTTGCGCCGCTTGTCCCTGTGACGGAGTTATTTATGGTGGTCCAGTTAGAACCGTTATTTACAGAGTACTCGATCCAAACCGGCGTCACGGTCCCGATTGCCGTCCACTGTATCGTCTTATTCTCATTATAGTACCAGACCTCGTTGCCGTTCGGGCTGTTGACCGTAACGTTGCCTATTATCTTGAAGGTGGCGTTGGAAGAGTCGTTTACGTCTATGTCTGTGTCGTTCTCCTTGGTTAAGACCCTGACCCTGGCTGTTGTGGTGATGTTATCCGGCACGGTCCAGTTGTATAATCCTGTTATGTTATCCGCTGTGGCCAGGACCGAGTAGTTGCCCTGCCAGATCGAGTTATTGGCATCAGCGGAATATTGTATGAGCAGGTCTGCATGGTATGCCCCTGTGGACTTCCATTGGACAGGATAAGTCGTCGCGACAGTCCAGTTCTCGTTGCCGTTGGGCTGTAGGAGCAGGATGCTTCCTTTTATCTTGAAGGAACTGTTAGAGGTATCGGATACGTTCGAATTCGCCGTATCGGTTATCTTGACAGTAAGATTTGAGCCTAAATCGTCGGGGATGGTCCAGGCGTATGTACCGAGGGAGGCGCTCACGCTCGAGTTGATCACTTTATTCACTCCGGTCGAATTCGTATATGTGATATTTATATTCTGTATCGCCCCGTCCCTGGTCCAATTGATATTGGTGGAGTTAGTACCTGTGTACCCTAAAATTATTCCCGCGTCGTTCGGATAGCCGAGCTGGAGCCTGCCTCTCATAGTGAATGTGGAGTTTGAGGTGTCGTTCACTATAGCCTCGTTGCCGTATTCCGTTACCTTTACGAGCGCCTGAGTCGACGATGTCGTATTCAGATCTATGCTCCACGGCCATGTGCCGTTTATCGCGTCGATCTGTGTCACGAGAGTTGTCCAGTTAGAGCCGTTGTTTGAGGAATAGTATATATTGACTTTGGATATATTGCCCTGCCTGGTCCATGTTATATTCTGGGGGGTTCCGACCTGCCAGTTTTCGTTGCCGTTGGGACTCGTCACGAGGATCCTGCCTCTTATATAGAAGGTTGAGGCGCTCATATTGGTGGCGTTGATGTTATTGGTGTCGGTTACGCGCATCAGGCAGTTCGTAGAAAGTTTGTCGCCGGGTACTGGATTCCATGTGTAGTTTCCGCTATTTAGCGTAGTGTTGTTGCCGCCCAAAACGACATAGCTCCAGTTGGCGCCGCTATTGGTGGAGTATTCGAGGATGACGCTGTTGGTAGAATTGATACCCATCGAGGTCCATGTAATATAGAATGTCTCATTTGCCACGACCGGCTCTCCGGCCTCAGGATTGATGACATCGAAGTTGGATAAGAGGTTAAAGGTGGAGTTGGATGAATCCGTGACATTCAGCCTATTGGTAGTATCTTCCACCTTTACGATAACGGTATTATTGGCGTAGGTGGCGTTCGGTATGGTCCAGTTAAAACTTGTGGCGTTAGCCGCTACGTTATTCGATATATTGGTCCAGTTGGACCCGTTATTGATAGAATATTTTATGTCGAGGAGGTTGACGGCATATGACGACCATATGATTATATTACTCGTCGTGCCGACCATCCAGTTTTCGCCGCCGTTAGGAGCGGTCAACTGCAGGCTTCCTATGATATTAAACGTCCCGCTTGTGGCCGTTACATTAGAATTGTTCACATCCGTTACGCGGATGAGCCCATTATCGGCGCTGGTAACGTCCGGAACCCTGGGCACCCACGTATAATTAGCGCCGTATGAAACAGGCACTGTCGAAATATTAGTCCAGTTTGCCCCGCTATTTATCGAATACTCGACCTTGACATCGCCTATCCTCGTTCCTGTGTAAGTCCATCGTAAGGCGGTAGTATTCGAATGCGCCACAACATTTTGACCGCTTACCGGCTGGGTAACATTAAGGTAAGGCCTGATACGGAAGACCGTGTTAGATTGATCCGTAACGCTTGCCTGATAGGCCGTCCTGTTATCGGTGACTTTTACCAGGCAATCTTCGCTCTTTTCATCAGGGATGTTCCATGTATAATTATTGGTTCCGGATACGGCTGTGATCGAGTCATTTACTAAGGTCCAATTTGAGCCGTTATTTACCGAATACTCGAACTTAACAGGCGTAACGGTTCCCTTTGAAACCCACTGGACTGTCTTATTCTCGTTATAGTACCAGACCTCGTTGCCGTTAGGGGCGTTCAGCGTAATATTACCTATGATCCTGAACGTCGCGTTAGAGGTATCGTTCATATCTATAGCTGTGTCATTCTCCTGGGTAGATACTTTAACGCGGACCGTCTGGTTTATCGAATCGGGAATAGTCCAGTTATAAGTCTGCGTGGCGTTATCCGCTCCCGCGAGCGCCGTATAGTTACCGGTCCAGTTCGTACCATCAAGCGAATACTGTATCAGTATATCCTGGTGATAGGCGCCTATCGTCTTCCATTGCACAGCCTGAGGAACGCTAACCGTCCAGTTTTCGCCGCCGTTCGGCTGACCAAGCAGGATATCGCCTTTTATCTTGAAGGAACTGTTAGAGGTATCGGATACGTTCGAATTCGCCGTATCGGTTATCTTGACAGTAAGATTTGAGCCTAAATCGTCGGGGATGGTCCAGGCGTATGTACCGAGGGAGGCGCTCACGCTCGAGTTGATCACTTTATTCACTCCGGTCGAATTCGTATATGTGATATTTATATTCTGTATCGCCCCGTCCCTGGTCCAATTGATATTGGTGGAGTTAGTACCTGTGTACCCTAAAATTATTCCCGCGTCGTTCGGATAGCCGAGCTGGAGCCTGCCTCTCATAGTGAATGTGGAGTTTGAGGTGTCGTTCACTATAGCCTCGTTGCCGTATTCCGTTACCTTTACGAGCGCCTGAGTCGACGATGTCGTATTCAGATCTATGCTCCACGGCCATGTGCCGTTTATCGCGTCGATCTGTGTCACGAGAGTTGTCCAGTTAGAGCCGTTGTTTGAGGAATAGTATATATTGACTTTGGATATATTGCCCTGCCTGGTCCATGTTATATTCTGGGGGGTTCCGACCTGCCAGTTTTCGTTGCCGTTGGGACTCGTCACGAGGATCCTGCCTCTTATATAGAAGGTTGAGGCGCTCATATTGGTGGCGTTGATGTTATAAGTGTCTGTTATACGGACAAGACAATTTGTGGAGAGTTTGTCGCCGGGTACTGGATTCCATGTGTAGTTTCCGCTATTTAGCGTAGTGTTGTTGCCGCTCAAAACGACATAGCTCCAGTTTCCGCCGTTGTCCGTTGAGTAATCAAGTTTAACGTAATCCGTCGTATTAATACCGTATGAAACCCATGTTATATAGAAGGATTCATTTGCCACGACCGGCGCTCCGGCCTCAGGATTGGTGATATCGAAATTCGACAATAGGGCGAAGGTGCCATTCGATATATCATAAGTGATATTGCGGTTCGTCGTATCTTCGGCCTTAACCCTGACGCTATTATTCTGGTATGTGCTGTTTGGAATAGACCAGTTAAAGGACGAGGCGTTAGCCGCGACGTTGTTTGAAATATTTATCCAAGTGGCATTGTTAGTCGAGTATTTTATGTCAATAAGGCTGATGGCATATGACTCCCATGTTATGAAGTTGCTTGCTGTGGCAATTACCCAGTTCTCGTTTCCGTTGGGCGCGGTAATCATCAGACTGCCGATGATATTGAATGTGGGGGTCTGGTTAGTTACATTGACGTTACCCGCATCCTTCACCCTTATTACTGCCGCGTCGTTTACAATGATATCCGGCACTCTTGGCGCCCAGGTATAATTTGAGCCGTATGTAACGGGGACCGTCCCTATCACCGTCCAATTGCCGGCCCCGCCTGCCGTATTGTATTCAACTGTCACATTCCCTATCTTCGACCCTGTGTAGGTCCACCTTATCGGTGTGGTATTAGAGTGGGCTACGACGTTTTGTCCCGCCACAGGCTGTGTGACGTTCAGATACGGCCTTATCTTGAATATGGCCGCGGACTGGTCGTTCACAAGGTCTTTATAGGCGGTTATGTTATGGGTTACGTTCACAAGGCAAGTCTCGGAGTTCTGGTCGGGGATGTTCCATGTGAGGTTATTGGTGCCTTCGACGCCTGTCTGGTCGGCCATGGCGTTCGTCCAGTTACTGCCATTATCTATTGAATAGAGTATGGCTACAGGGGTGACGGTTCCTTTTGAGACCCACTGGATAGTCTTATTCTCATTGTAGTACCAGGTCTCATTGCCGTTGGGGGCGTTCAAGGTTATATTGCCTATTATCTTGAACGTGGCGTTGGAGGCGTCGGAGACGTCGATGTTGGTGTCGTTCTCCTGGGTTAGAACCCTGACTCTCGCGGTTGTAGTGATGTTATCCGGAACGGTCCAGTTGTATGAGACCGTTACGTTGTCCGCGCCGGGTATTGCCGTGTAATTACCCTGCCAGTTCGTACCGTTGGCGTCAGTAGCGTACTGTATAAGGATATTTTGATAGTATGCGCCTCTTGTCCTCCACTGTATCTGATGTTTGGGCGTGTTATTGACAGTCCAGTTCTCGGCGCCGTTGGGCTGAACCACCTCGATGGAGCCTTTGATACGGAACGACAGGGTTGAGGTTGAGTTGACCGACGGATAATTCGCGTCCTCGACGCGGACCTTCAGGTTAGTCCCGATATCATTCGGGATTACCCACGTGTTATAGTAGCCCGAAGCGGCCGGGGTGGAATTGGTGATCGTCTTCGTGATGTTCGAGTCGTTTATGTAGACGAGCTTGACATTGGTAATGCCGCCCCACTTAGTCCATGTAATGTTATATGTTGAGCTTCCGTCATAGGTAAGCGTCGTGTTGCTGGGCGCGTTGAGCTGCAGTTTACCGACTACGTTGAACGAACTGTTAGAGGTATCATTGACGGCCGACTTGCCATACTGATCGATCTTCACGAATGCAAGGCCGCTCGTTGTAGTATTGAGGTCTATATTCCACGTCCAGTTGCCGAGGGTGGCGTCTATCTGGCTCGCGCCGGTTATGAGAGAATAGTTACTGCCGTTATCGGGCGAGTAGTAAAGGTTGATAGATGTGACATTGCCCTGGCGCGTCCATGAGATGGTCCTATTCGTTCCAATGTGCCATTCCTCGTAGCCGTTAGGCGCGGTAACAAATAGTTTGCCTCTTATCTCAAAGCTGTTGTTAGAGGTATCATTGGCCTGCGAGTTATTGACGTCCGATATCCTGATAAAGCAGTTGTCCGAGAGCTTGTCTCCCGGCACGGGGTTCCAGGTGTAGTTGACAGAATTACCGGTGGAGTTGTTAATAGCCGTATAGTTAGCGCCATCGGTTGTGTATTCCAATTTCACCTGGTCGGTAACGTTAAGGCCTACCGATGTCCAGGTGATATAGTATGTCTCGTTTGAGTAGACGGTAGCGTTATTCTGCGGCTGGAGAATGGTGAGGTTGGCCGCGAATTTAAAGGTGGAATTCGAGGTGTCGTTCGCCTTGGGGTCGAAGGTGTCCTGGACCTTTATAGTCACGGTGTTGTTCGCCTTAATGGTCGAGTTGATCGTCCAATCGTATGATGTCGTGGCATTCTGGGTGGTGTTGTAGTTATTGAGGAAGTCTGTCCAGTTCGTTCCGTCTATAGAGTAGGAGGCGTTTACCTTGCTTATGCCCCAGGTATTGAAGGTGATGGTGTGACTATCCCCTATCTTAAGGTTCTCTCCCCCGTTAGGATACGTTACAAGGACCCCTCCTATGATATTGAATGTCGAGGTAGTGCAGGTGACATTGGTATTGGTGACCTCGAAAACCCTTATCTGGCATGAGCTTGAAGGCGCCCGCGGCACATACGGCGTCCACGTGTAGTTGGATCCGTATGTCACAGGCACGGTTGAGATGTTGGTCCAGTTACTGCCATCGAAGGAGTATCTTATGGTAACGTTGCGGCCGGTATTTCCCGTGTAGTCCCACCTGATAGGCGCTGTGGTCGAGTTTGCCGAAAGGTTCGTGTTCGCCGCGGGCTGTGTCACGTTCAGATACGGCCGTATGGGAAAATCGGAATTGGATTCGTCGGTCACAAGGCTTGTGTACGCAGGCCTGTTATCAGATACCCTTACACGGCATGTCTCGCAGTTCGCGTCAGGGAAGCCCCATGAGTAGGTATTGGTGCCTTCGATACCGGTTACGGTATTGTTGATGGTGACCCAGTCGGCAGGGCTTGAGCTATTTAGATTATACTCTAAGATAACGGGCGTTACCGTGCCTTTAGCTGTCCAGTTTATTGTGTAATTAGCGCCTGAATAGTAGTATATGACCTGGCCGCCGTTTGGCTGGACGAGCGTGACGTTGCCTATTATCTTGAATGTGGCGTTGGAGGAGTCATTTACGTCTATATTTGTGTCGTTCTCCTGGGTTAGGACTCTGACCTTGGCTGTTGTGGTGATGTTATCAGGTACCGTCCAGTTGTAGATGCCTGTCACGTTATCCGCTGTGGCCAGGACGGTGTAATTGCCCTGCCAGTTGGTGGAGTTGGCGTCCGTGGCATACTGGATGAGGAGATTCTGTATGTATGTGCCTGTCGACTTCCACTGTATCTGGGGCTTTGGCGTGACGTTTACAGTCCAGTTCTCCGCGCCGTTGGGCTGGAGGACCGATATAGAGCCCTTTATCTTGAAGGAGTTATTCGATTCATCGGATACATTGGCATTACCTGTATCCGTGACCTTCACCTTTAGGGCGGAGCCTATGTCATCGGGGATGGTCCAGGTGTATGTGCCTAAAGAGGCGTTGACGCTTCCGTTAATTACCTTGGTGACATTGGTGGAGTTGGTGTATGTGATGTTGACGTTAGCGATACCGCCGTACTTGGTCCAGTTGATACTGGTATTGGACGCGCCGGTATAGGCGAGGATTATGCCCGCGGCGTTAGGATACGTGAGGTCTATACTGCC
>Ga0082335_1000394_pt1 | contig 112832 bp, 116 predicted proteins | sample Subgrocontami58m_FD_72375 | JGI IMG/M metagenome (GOLD analysis project Ga0082335, IMG submission 72375) | Subsurface groundwater microbial communities from S. Glens Falls, New York, USA - GMW37 contaminated, 5.8 m (SPADES assembly) (version 2) ... | reverse complement strand
GCGTATCGTCCATATCTAGTCGCATGGCTCCGATGATAGACAGCCCAGCCGAAACCCCTCAGGCTCATATTGCGTTAGAAATGGCCCCACCCTCCAGGCTCATCTTGTATTGGAAGAGACTGCCCCTTTTCTAGCTAGTCCCCGTCTGATATACTCCCAAGGGTTTCACAAAGGGGAGGACTATGCCAGCCATCGCCGTCATCGGTGCCCAGTGGGGAGACGAAGGCAAGGGAAAGATCGTTGACCTGCTGGCTAGCCAGGTCCATATGGTAGTCCGCTTCTCCGGCGGCGCCAACGCCGGGCACACTGTAGTAAACGATCACGGCGAGTTTCGCATGCACCTTATCCCATCAGGCATCTTCCACCAGGGTGTTATCTGCGCCATCGGCAACGGCGTGGCCCTGGACTGTGATGTGCTCTCCCAGGAGATTGACCTGCTGACCTCTCGGGGCATTCCAGTGGCCGGGCAACTGTTCGTCAGTGACAAGGCCCACGTGGTCATGCCCTACCACATCCAGCTTGATGCCCTGGAAGAGAAACGGAGAGGGGCACAGGCCCTGGGCACGACCCTGCGGGGAATCGGCCCGGCCTACACCGACAAGGTGGGCCGACAAGGTATCCGCACTGGGGACCTGCTCGATCCCCAGGGACTGCGCAAGCGCCTGGAGGCAGTCCTGGACTACAAGAACGCTCTGCTCACCCGCGTCTACGGCGCCCCCCCCCTGTCCCTCGACGAGCTCTATTCCCGCTGCCTGGAGTCGGGGGAGAGGCTCCGCCCCTACGTAAGGCCAACTGAGGCCATGGTGGACACAGCCCTGGCTGCCGGCAAGAAAGTCCTCCTGGAGGGGGCCCAGGGCGCTCTGCTGGACGTGGACTTTGGCACCTATCCTTACGTCACGTCCTCCTCCCCCATCGCCGGCGGCGCGTGCCTCGGGGCTGGCATCGGCCCGCGACAGATTAGCCGCGTTGTCGGCGTGTTCAAGGCCTACACTACTCGAGTGGGCAGTGGCCCCATGCCCACGGAGATGGACGACGAGGTAGGCTCTGCCGTCCGGGAGCGAGCCAAGGAGTACGGGGCCACCACCGGACGCCCCAGGCGTTGTGGCTGGCTGGACGCGGTGGTGGGACGATACAGTGTGAAGGTGAATGGCTTCGATGGCCTGGCGCTGACCCGCCTGGATGTGCTGGACACCATGCCCTCCATCAAGGTCTGCACAGGCTACCGGCTCGATGGCCAGGTGCTGGACTACCCGCCCAGCACGGTGGGCCAGCTCTCCCGGTGCCAGCCGATATACGAGGAGTTGCCGGGCTGGGAGGCTCCCACCAACGACTGCCGGACCTTCAGCCAGTTGCCCCACAACGCCCAGGGATACGTCCGCCGTGTGGAGAAGCTGCTCGAATGCCCAGTGGACCTGGTCTCCGTAGGCGCTGTGCGCGACGAGGCCATCACCATCCGTCCCATACTGTAGCAATGGCGTAGCCACGAGGCGTCATGGCTGCGCCACCGCGATAGGAGGAATTGCGTTGGCCGATGTCTACGCTGCCCTGGCCGAAAAGCTGAATTACCCACCCTCCAGCGAACGCTTCCAGCAAGTGCTCCGTAAGCTGGCCACGCTGGACGAGGTCCGCTTGATGCTCGATCTGCCTGCCCCCCTTGAGGACCTGGCACAGAAGCTATCCATTACCCCAACCGAAGTAGAGAGCAACCTGGACAGCTTGTATCGGCGAGGCATGCTCCTGCCTAGCCGACGGACGGGCTATCGCCTGCCCCAGAATGCCGGTCAGTTGCACGGCTCTACAACTACCGCCGCTGATGAGTTTGTGGATAAGGAGCTTCTGGACCTGTGGCGGGACTTCCGGGAGAACGAGTCCGATGTCAAGCGGGTAGACTGGCTCACCCGCAAGGGAGTGCCCCAGTGGCGAGTCATTCCGGCGTGGCGCGCCCTGGTGGCTAGCCCGGGCATTGCCCCAGGGGCTATCCTGCCCCATGAGGACGTTCGAGCCATCCTCCGAGAGGTGCCGGCCATCGCCCAGATCGTTTGCGATTGCCGTCGGGTCATCCGGGCCTGCCCAGTCCGCTCCCCTGAGGTGTGTCTCCAGTTTGAGCGCCACGCCGAGTACCACATTGGCCGAGGCTCCGGTGTGCGTCTGTCTGTGGATGAGGCCTTGGAGCGCATGGAGGTGGCCATGGACGAGGGGCTGGTGCACATCGGCCTCAACGTGGCCGCGGCTCCACCCTCCCTGTGCAACTGCTGCAACGACTGCTGCGACGTCATACTACCCCTGAAGAGGGCAGGCAAGCTACATGAGGGCCTGGCCCAGAGCCGTTACCAGGCCACGGTGGACCGGAAGACCTGCGACGGCTGCCAGGTGTGTGTTGACCGCTGCCTGTTCGATGCTATTAGCATGTCCAGGGCAACGGGAAGCAAGCGCCTCAAGGCCCAGGTGGACCCAGAGCAGTGCTTCGGCTGCGGCATGTGTGTGATCAAGTGCAAGCCCGGCGCCCTCAGCCTCAAGGCGGTGAGGTCCCCGGAGCACATACCCCCGCCGGGCCAAGCATCCTGGTACTCACCCTAGAAGCTGGTGGCAACTGTGCCAAGTTCAGGCATTCTTGCAAGCGGACAAAGGAGGGACCATGGCCTACCGTTATGTCATGTATGAGACCGGCGACAAGATCGCCCGCATCACCCTGAATCGCCCAGACAAGTTCAACGCCCTCAACTACCCCATGAAAAAGGAGCTGGTGGCTGCGCTCAAGGAGGCCGAAGCGGACGACGACGTGAGCGTGATCATCCTCAAGGGGGCGGGCAAGCACTTCAGCTCCGGCATCGAGCTGGGGGCAGGGACGATAGGTGACCCCGGCGAGAACAATCCACCACGGGGGTTCTACCTGTCCAAGAAGCTCGATGACATGGCAGGCTCTTTCACCTACGACATCCTGGGCGACTTCCGCGTGATCTGGGACCTACTCAAGCCGGTCATCGCCCAGGTCCACGGCTACTGCCTCACCGGCGCCTTCGAGCTGGCCACCGTCTGCGACCTGCGCATGGTGGCTGAGGATGCCGTCATCGGCGACCCCATGAAGCGCGTCCGAGGGGTGGGCCACCTGGTGCACCACCCCTGGGTGATGGGCCTGACTCGGGGCAAGGAGCTCCTGCTCACCGGCAGACCCATGACCGGCAAGCAATCCGTGGAGTGGCACTGGGCCAACTACGCCTACCCCATTGACCGCTTGGAGGAGGAGACGGAGAAACTGGCCCAACAGATCACCACCATCCCCCCCGAGGTACTGATGCTGTCCAAGCGGGCATGCAACCGCAGCTTCGAGATCATGGGCTTCAAGGTGGCCACCGACGTATGCTCCGACCTATTCACCCTGGGTGGCTACATGAATGAGCAATACTTCCACGAGATGGCCCGGCAGAAGGGGGCGCGGGTCGCCCTGGAGCGTCGTGACGGCCCCTGGCAAGACTACAGCCAGCGCCCGCGGACTGTTGAACCATCCAAGAGCGCCCCAAAAAGCCGCTCCCGAAAGACCAGCTAGGCAGTTTACATCCGTAGGGGCGGGCCCCTGTGCCCGCCCTGGGGGGACGGGGAGCTCGCACGAGAGTACCCCGGACCAGACTCGGGAGGTAGCCCATGGCTCACAAATTCATCCTGTACAACGTGAAGGAAGGCGTTGCCACGATCACCTTCAACCGGCCCGAGAAGCGCAATGCCATCAACTGGCCCATGCGCAAGGAGATCGTGGGGGCCCTCAAGGAATCAGAGGCCAATGACGATGTGAAGGTGGTCATCATCAAGGGAGCCGGCACCGCCTTTTGCTCGGGATACGACATCAGCCCGGTCCCCCCAGGTAAGCCCCACCTTTTAGAATCCCCGACGGGCGTAGTGGTCTCCAAGAAGCTTGACCGGCTGGCGGGCATGTCGGCCATGAGCCTGCTAGCCGACTGGCGGACCATCTGGGACCTGCTCAAGCCGGTTATCGCCCAGGTCCATGGCTACTGCCTGGCCGGGGGCTGGGAGCTGGCCGCCATGTGCGACCTGCGCATCGTGGCCGAGGACGCCCAGATCGGCTCCCCCATCCAGCGGGTCATCGGCGTGGGGCATCTGCATCACCACCCCTGGATCCTCGGGCTGACCAAGGCCAAGGAGATGCTACTCACCGGCCACGCCATGTCCGGCGCCGAAGCCGTCGAGTGGGGCTGGGCCAACCACGCATATCCCAAGGACAAGCTGGATGAAGAGGTGTTCGCCCTGGCCCAGCGCATGGCTACCATCCCTTCCGAGGTGCTCATGCTGTCCAAGCGGGCCTGCAATCGCAGTATGGAGATCATGGGCATGCAGACCTCCATAGACTGCATGGTGGACCTGTTCACCCTTCAGAGCCTCCGCCCGGGCGGCGAGGACTTCTTCGATCGCAGCCGCGAGGTAGGGCTGAAAGCGGCGCTGGAGGAGCGAGACACCCCCTTCGCGGACTTCCGCGCCACCCGAAGGCGAACGACAAGCCGGAAGCAGTAGAGGCGGTAAGAGTCGGCCCGCGCTGAGGCGAGTTACCGGCATGATGCCCATACAGAACCCGTATAGGACATGGTGTTATGCGGCCCGACATGCCTGTCCCATGGTGGTAGTCTGCCGGTGGATCCTCGCCGCAGGAGCGCAGATTACATGCGTTAGTGCTAGGAAGCACCAATGAGAAATGTCATCCAACATGCGTTGCACTCCCGTGGTATCGAGATGAGGACTCTTGACGCCCCAACCCGATCATTCTCAAGGGGATTACGGCTCTTGAAGTCAGTTGTCTCACCCACCACTGTCATTGACATCGGTGTGGCCACCGGCACTCCGAACCTCTACGAGCATTTCCCCCCCGGCAACCACCGTTACATGCTCGTTGAAGCGAATCCACTCTTCAAGGATGATCTTGATAAGTTGAGAGCGCGACTGGATGCAGTCGCTATTGGAGCATTTTGTGGTTCAGAGCCAGGACAGGTCGAACTCAAGATATACTCTGATCCAAGGAAGGCATCTGCATATGTCACTACCAGAGGCTTGGCTGTCGGAAGTACCGCTATCGTTCCTGTGCAGACCTTGGACAACTTAGTAGCAGAGCACTGCCTTATTCCGCCCTACCTGATAAAACTTGACGTCGAAGGAGCTGAGGTTGACGTGATCAGGGGAGCCAGGAACACCCTCCTGAACACTGACGCAGTCATCGCAGAAGCGTCTGTCCTTCCCAGATTCAACGGGGGCGCAGGTTTTGCTGATCTAGTTGGGGCAATGGATGAGTCCGGCTTTGCGGTATTCGATATCTTGTCCGGTGTAAATCATCCGAAAACTGGATACTTGTATCAAGTAGACTTGGTTTTCGTAAGGGCGGATGCGCGGTTTCGGAGTTCCAACATTAACTTCTAGCATCAAGTGATGCCAGCGTAAATACAAGGGACACGGCCGCCCAATAGCTGGCTGAAGCCCACCCGGCGGGCGTGCGCTCAATTGATGCTTGCTTGCCCTTACCTTGCCCACGCCGATCTGGCGCACAGCCGGAGGCTATGTGAGCCTTTGGCAGACCTTGGGGAGCAGGTTGCAAACCTGCTCCCGCCAGATACGCTCCGTCAAACGCTCGTAGCGTCGTACCTAAGCGCCAGCGTTGGTTCGCCCACTTTCTGAACCAACATTGTGTAGAATGGAGACGGGGCTGACAGAATGATCAAGACCATTGAAGCAGTGATTGACGAACAGGGAAACGTTCGCCTGTTAGAGCCTGTTGAACTGGGAACCGCGAAACGGGCGCTGGTTGTAATCCTAGACGAACCGACTGCGCACATTCAGGAAACGGCTCTGCTGAGTGAACCGGCGCTTGCAGAAGACTGGAACAGACCTGAAGAGGATGCGGCGTGGTCACACCTGCGGCCGGCGCGGTAGTCCTGGTCCCATTTCCATTCTCCGACTTGTCACAAGCAAAGCTGCGCCCGGCTGTCGTGCTTGCTGATGCTGGTCGTGGCGATTGGATTTTGTGCCAGGTTACGAGCAACCCGTATGGAGATACGCGGTCTGTCAGCCTTCTCGCTGCCAGTTTCGCAGCAGGCTCGCTGAGTATTACGAGCTACGCGCGACCAGGCAAGCTGTTTACAGCTAATCGCGACCTGATGGTGGCGGAGGTCGGCCATCTGCGCCGAGGGCCGTTTCAACAGATCGTTCAAGCGACGGTGGACATTCTGCTGAATAGCATCAGACGGTAACGGTACACGCCGCCTACGGCCTACCTGACAAGGCATACAGCGGACATGCCCCTGCCATTCTCTCGGACTAGCGCATTTCCAGGCGCGCGGGTAGTGCCTGGGGCATTCGGCGGCGTTGCGCCCTTTCTCACGCGGGTTCAGATTTGTAGCCTGAACCCTACCTTGCCCACGCCTATTTGATGCACGGCCGAGGCTATGTGGAACCCTGGGCAAACCTTGGGAGCAGGTTGCAAACCTGCTCCTGCCAAATACGCTCCGTCAAACGCTCGTAGCGTCGTACCTAAGCGCCTGCGTTAGGCCATCGACAAGCAGCGGGTGAATATGTACAATAGTCCTGTACAGTTGTGGAGGACTAGTATGCCCACTATAGTCACGACCTACACTGACGCTCGGGCGAGGTTGGCAGCTCTCTGCGACCATGTCGCCTCGTCGCGCGAGCCGGTCATCATCAAGCGCCGCAATGGGGAAGCCGTCGCCCTGGTCTCTGCAGAAGAGCTCGAAAGCCTGATCGAGACGGCCCATCTGCTTCGCTCCCCTCGCAATGCAGAGCGCCTCCTGAACGCCCTCCAGCGCGCCCAATCTCAGGAAACCTCACCATCATCTGTGGCTGCCTTGCGTGAAGCGCTCGGGCTTGCCAAGAAGTAAAGCTGGACCGAGCCCACCAGCAAGTCAGCGTCGTGTTGCTGTGTTCCAACCAGAGTTCATCGAAGACCTCCAGTTCTGGGTTGCCGCCAACCGGAAGGTAGCGCTTCGGGCACTTGCCATCGTTGAAGCAGTTCTCCGCGATCCCTTCAGCGGCCTTGGTAAACCCGAACCGCTGAAGTATTTCCCCTCTGGCACATGGTCACGGCGGCTCACGGAAGAGCACCGTATGGTCTACCTGGTCAGCGCGGGCCGGGTTGATTTCCTTCAGGCGAGGTATCACTACTAGCGCGCCACCTCGGTGCCTAACTTGCCGCTGCAAGCGGCGCCCACCAGGGGTGGGCCTGAGGAAACTACTGGAGGAGCGGGACGCCCCCTTCGCTGACTTCCGGGCAACACGTCGCCGACCAACCCGCCGCAAGCAGTAGGCATCGTCAGCCCTCACACTCTGGGAGAGGGGAGAGCCGACCCTCAACGTGCGGTTGTGGTAAATTAGCTCAGGAGGTGTGCGATGGATGAACCGTTGATCGTGTCGGACCCCAAGGTCATGATGGGCAAGCCGGTCATAGCCGGGACTCGCGTCACGGTAGAGCTGATTCTGGAGAAACTGGGGAGCGGCGAATCCATCGAGCAGGTGCTGGAATCCCACCCGCGCCTAACGCGTGAAGCTGTATTGGCAGCGCTGCAATTTGCTGCCCTGGCACTCCGAGGCGAAGCGGTCTATCCTATAAGCACAGAGTCCGCATGAATGAGTGCGAGGAGATAACATGGCTACGACAAACGACGTACTGAAACAGGCGCTGTCCCTGAAACCTGCCGAAAAAGCGGAGCTAATAGACAAGCTGCTCTCCAGCTTGGACAAGCCGGATGCAGAGATTGATGCTCTCTGGGCCAAGGAGGCCGAAGACCGAATTGCTGCATACGAGCGTGGCGAGATCAGGGCAATTACATTGAAGAAGGTCCTTGACCGGTACAAGTAGTACCAGGGATGAGGATTAGGTTCCTAGCCATCGCCCGGATTGAACTGGACGATGCGATTCAGTACTATAACTACGAGGTGCCCGGCCTTGGTAACGCCTTCCTCACCGAGGTCTTGAACGCCCTGGATAGTATTGGCAGATACCCTGAAGCATGGCATCCCCTCTCGGAACTGACTAGACGGTGCCAAGTCCGACGTTTCCCCTATGCCATCATCTATCAGATTAGAAAAGACGAAATCCTTGTAGTAGCCATCGCGAATCTTCATAGAAAGCCTGACTACTGGAAGGACCGAGCGTAGGTAGAACCACAGGAGCACAATCGCTTCCGGTTCTGGGGTGAAATCGAAGAGCTTGAGGGGCGCGTGCTCCGCGTTGTCACGCTGGAGGACCAGAAGACCATACACAACGCATTTCCGGACAGGAGCTTCAGGAAATGAAACTCAACTACTACAAGGACACGGATTCCCTGTACATTGACCTTTCATCGAAACCGAGCGCCGAGTCCCGAGAAATCTCGGAGGGGATAGTCCTGGACTACGATGCCGACGGAAACCTCGTCGGGATAGACATAGACAACGCCAGCCGAAAAGTTGACCTCAAGGAGATAAGTCTCAGCAGGATTCCAGCAGACATCGAGCGGTTGACGGCATGAAGACAGCCGACCAACACCGTCGAGGGCAAGCGAAGGACCGCGCCGAGAGGCGAGGCTAAAGGATGTACCCGTGAATCTCAATCGGGCTGCATTACGGCGGGCGTGTCTCCAAGTGGCCCACAATACTCTATGGGTTAAGGGGCCGAAACCAGTCGAACCTATTCAGCAACTCGCGGAACGGTTTTTTCAAATCGCAGTAGAACACGATCAGTTCTTGGCTGGACAGGACAGAGATCCGAATATCGTCACCCGTGCGGTTCGTTATCTGGCTGACGTCCACGCAATACCTCCGATGCGCAACGACACGCAATGGTTCGGCGATATGCTTCAAGTGCTAATCGAATTACTAAAGGGTGCGTTAGTAAGTGGACACCGGCGGTTCTCCCCTACGAACAAAGCCCGTCGGAAGAGTCCGGCTACTTACGGTCTTCTTAGTAACTTGTCCTAACTGCAAAGGAAGGCGCGCTAACGAAAGATTCTATCAAGATGTAGAAACAGGCATACTACAATCACGCGGAGACTACCCACGATTACGTAGGAAGTAACATCTATGCAACCGAACTATTCGCCCCACCGGACCAGTCCTCGGGCTCTCACTGCGCTTGCGCCCTGCTGCTGGCCGGTGAGCTCAAGCGTCAAGTCGCACTGCGCCCTTCCCTCACAAGAGCGCTTACACAGAGACCGCATATAATAGCGGTGAGTGTCGGGCGCATCGAGAGGGCGGAGGGTCAAAGTCGTGACAGACCAACAGCTACTTGAGCGAATCACCATCAACCCAAAGGTAATGGTAGGCAAACCTGTCGTCAAAGGGACGCATCTCACTGTGGAGCACATCCTCAGCTTGCTGGCTTACGGCGCGTCGGAGACTGAGATTCTCCAGGAGTACAGCGGACTAACGCGCGAGGATATTCAGGCGTACCTCCTCTTTGCTACGCGGTCGCTTGAGAATACGGCCTGCATGCCACTGGTGACAGAGACAGCCTAAGTGCGCTTTCTAGTGGATGAGAGCACGGGGCCAGCAGTGGCCCGCTGGCTACACGGGCAAGGTCATGCGGTCTTCTCTGTTCACGACGAGGCGCGGGGCATGGACGATGACGCGGTGATCCACAAGGCCCTTGTGGAGATCGGGTTACCGCAGCAGTGGCACAGGCAGCTTCCCCCCCTGTCGGCGAGGGGAATACGTGGCAGCGGCCGGGACGGGGCGCTACGCCGCCCTGGGTCCGGCCTCGCGCACCTCGATGGACACCTGACCCGCGAACTGCCGGAAGTTGTCCTGGAACATGGACTGGAGCCGGCGCGCCTGCAAGTCGTAGGCGCCTGAGTCGCGCCAGGTGCCCCTGGGGTGAAGCACCTCGGGTGGCACTCCAGGACAGCTCTGGGGGACAAGCATGCCAAAAGCCGGGTCCGGCTCCGCCGGCACACTGTCCAAGGCACCCGAAAGGACTGCCCGTACCATGGCCCTGGTATAGGCGATGTTTATGCGTTTGCCCACGCCGTAGGGTCCACCCGTCCAGCCCGTGTTCACCAGCCACGCCTGGACTTGGTGCTTGCTTATCCTATCTCGCAGGAGGTCAGCATACACGGCGGGATGGAGGGCCATGAAGGGCGCCCCGAAACATGAGCTAAAGGTGGCCTCAGGCTCGACGACGCCGCCCTCGGTCCCAGCCACCTTCGCCGTGTAACCTGACAGGAAGTGGTACATGGCCTGGGCCGCATCCAGCCGGGCCAGAGGGGGCAGGACGCCAAAGGCGTCGGCGGTAAGCATGACTATGTGGGAAGGGTGGCCTCCCACACCTAGCCGCATGGCGTTGGGCAAATGGGCCATGGGAAAGGCCGCCCTCGTGTTCTCGGTGAGGGAATCGTCGTTCAGGTCCACCCGGCGGGTGACCACGTTCATAGCTACGTTCTCCAGGACGGTGCCGAAGCGCCGCGTGGTCTGGTATATCTCTGGCTCCTGCTCCGCAGACAGGCGGACCACCTTGGCGTAGCAGCCGCCCTCGAAGTTGAAGACGCCCTGGTCGCTCCAGCCGTGCTCGTCGTCTCCCAAGAGTGTCCTGTCGGCCACCACTGAGAGCGTGGTCTTGCCCGTGCCCGAGAGTCCGAAGAACAGGGCTACATCGCCGCCTACGCCCATATTCGCCGAGCAATGCATGGGCAACACGTTCTGGGCTGGCAGGAAGTAGTTCAGGACGCTGAAGACCGCCTTTTTGATCTCTCCGGCATAGCTGGTGCCTCCGATGAGGACCAGCTTCATCCCCAGGTGTAGCACGATGAAGGTCTCCGAGTTCGTACCATCGAGCTCCGGCACGGCGTGGAACCGCGGGGCGTGGATGACCGTAAGCTCGGGCACGTGCTGGCCCAGCTCCTCGTCCGTGGCCTGCATGAAGATGTTGCGGGCAAAGAGGCTGTGCCAGGCAGTCTCGGTGATGATGCGAAGTGGCGCCCGGTATCGTGGGTCGGCGCCGGCGAAGCAGTCCTGCACAAACACGTCCCGCCCCTGGAGGTAAGCCAGAAGGCGACGCCGCAAGCGCTCGAAATGCTCGGGGTCCATGGGCCGGTTGCCGTTTTGCCACCACACCCGGTCCTGGCTGGAAGGCTCGCGCACGATGGACTTGTCCTTGGGCGAGCGTCCGGTGTGATGCCCCGTGCGGACCACCAGCGGCCCCAGGTGGGCCATCATGCCCTCGCGGCGGCGCACCACCTCCTCATAAAGCGCTGGTGTGGGCAGGTTCCACCGAATGCTGTTCAGGTTGCTCAGGCCCAGCTTCTCCAGGCCGTATGAGCTCCGTATCCTCCCCGGATGTTCTACAGATTGTTCCACCGTACCCTCCTTACCCCACCACTAGCAGCCTGGCCATCGCCTCGGGCGGAGGCTGGGACACCGGCACTGCCTTGATATGCCGACTCACCAACTCCTGAGTCCCACTCACCCGCAGCTTCTCGAATAGCCTCTTGAACTTCTCCTCCAGCCGGCGGCGCAGCCCCGCTCGGACGTCCTCCGGCAGCGACCAGAGCTGGGACTTGAACGGCCCCAGCGCCCGCTTGCGCTCCCGGTAATAGAACTGCGCCTCCGTCACGTTGTCGCCTGGCCCCCCCAACTCGCTCTTCAGATGAGCATACATCTGCTTGCGGAGCGAAGTGGGGAACTCCACGCTATCGTAGATAATGTTCTGGAACTCCGTGGCCAGGTGGATCTCTGCCGTCTCTGTCTCCGGGAAGCGATGGAACAGCTCCTCAGGCAGAGTCGAAGCCCCGTGCTGGACGACCCCAGCCAGGCCGAAACGCTCCCGAGCCACTCGCCCCAACTCCCCCAGGGTGTCGAAGCTAATGGCCACCGGGGCAATCCTTCCGTCCGGAAGGACCACACCCCCATGGTGAGTCCCCGTCTGGACGCTGATTTTGGTGAGCCACGGGCTGTTGGTGCCAACGCGCTCCAGATACCCTTTCATAAAGGCGTCCAGGTCACCCACGGTGCTGTTGCGCCCGCCGACCTCTCCGATCTCGCCACCCACCGAGATGACTATCCCCCGTGGCTGTAGCCCGCCGATGAAGTCCGTTAGGTCGGAGGTTATGCGGCAGTTCGGCACCTGCTGGAGATGCAGGTCGTCCTGGGCGATATCCACCACGGTGGAGGCGTCTATGTCTATGTTGTAGAACCCAGCGGCGATGGCCTCTCGTATGAGGCGGCGCAGGTCACCCACCTCTCCCTCCGGGTCAGTGCGGTAACGGCTGCTCTGCACCTGGAAGTGGTCGCCCTGGATGAACACCGGTCCGCACACTCCCGACTTGATGGCGGCGGCAAGCACGGCGGTGGCATACTCCTCGGGGGACTGGCCGGTGTAGCCCATCTCCGAGCGGGCCAACTCCCAGACAAGCGTCCCCACACCTAGCCCCTGGGCGGCAGAGAACCCCGCCCAGGCCGTGTCATAGGGCAACATGCGGGCATTCACCGCAGGAACCGTGAAACCGGACACCTCACCCCGGCCTCGGGTCAGATACAGCTCACGGATAGAGGCCGGGTAGACCCCCAGGGCCTGCGCCGACGCACGGATGACCCAGCGACAGGCCTGGCGCACCGTCTGGTCCTGGGCCAGCACGGCCTCTCGCACCAGGCGGTCAATCACCTGGCTGCGCAGAAGGGCAGCATCCACCACCTCGACATGGCCGGCCGAGGTGAGCCGAAGGCAACCAGCGAGCAGGCCCGTTAGCTCATTCACCGTAACCGTGCCCAGGCGAGGACAACGATACGCCCCAGTCCAGCCGACCACGCACTAGACCGTCTCCGCTTCCGCTTGTATCCTGGCTAGCATCGGTGCTACGCTCAGTTCCTCTGCCCAACGGCGCAGGTACTCATGGTCCAGCTTCTCGAACTGGACCTCATAGACACGCAGCGCATCCGTGAACTGCTTCTCGCTGCCGCCGGACAGCTTGGCCCACCAGAGCTTCACCAAGATAGTATCCTCAGGGCTGGACACGAAGACCCGGGCGCCCATGAACTCTTCGGCGTATCTTCGAGCAAAGCGGGACCTATCGAAAGGGGTATCAGTGAGCATCCAGAAGTCCACCTTGTCTCCAGTGCCCACCTGAATCAAGTTGAACATACCCCGTTTTCCGATAGCGTCCTCAACGGCCGCTTGGTCCAAGTAGAAGTCCGACGGATGGAAGGCCTCCACCAGCCTCTTTGCCATCGCCATGTCCAACTCGACTACAAGGTCAATATCGTGAGTGGCCCGCGGCTCCCCTTGCAGGCTGGAGGCCACCGCCCCAGAAACCATGTACTGAATCCCAAGGGCGTCCAGCACTCCAACGACCCTCTTCACCAGTTCCTGTTGTGACACTTGGCCAGTCGCTCCAAGTATAACGTATGAAGCTGGGTCTCGGTTAGGTGGGGGAACCTGCGGCGCAGCCCGACCCTGAACAGCTCGCGGGTGAACTCCGTCATCTCGAACGCCTTGAGCAGCCTGGCCTCCGGGGACATTCGGCGCAGCGCCTGGATGCAGAGCCTGTGGTTGGGATTAGGCTTCGGATACATCATGACTCTTGGATCTCACACCCTGTTTCCCATAGGGGCGAAGCATCCGGCCCCAACAGACGTAGTTCCGAGCTCACTGCTCCTGATGCTTCGCCCCTACGTCCGGCGGTGGGCCTGCTGGCGCAACCGCTGGGTCGCCTCCAAGTCCACTCCGGTGTACCCGGGCAACATGATGACCTTGTACTTCTCGCGGGCCGCCTCGACGGAGACGTAGCCTTCCACCACGTCCCGCAGCACCGCCTCGGGGTCCCGCTCCAGGGGGTCGCCGAAGCCACCCCCTGCGGGTATCTGGTCCAGCAGCACATCACGCTCCGTCATGGGAAAGACGGGCGTCTGGCAGGGGAGCAGGACCTCCTCACCCTGTATGTCCGAGTAGTCGGGAGCAGCGCGCGCCAACAGTTCGTTGACATTGGTGTTGCGTTTTAGGTAGACCGTCGGGCCGACACCCGGCAACCCGCCCTCAAGGCCCTCGTTGGGGACATCCTTGTCCACATACCAGACGTTGGCATCCAGCTTGTCCGCCCCATGCAGCTTGTAGGCAGCCTCGGTGGACATGCCTCCCCGGTACTTCCCCGCGCCGCCGGAGTCCACGCGGTAGCGGTTGAAGAGGTATAGCACCGGGAAGCGCCGCTCCAGGGTCTCCACGTTGGCAATGGACATGCTGGTGGAGTGGACCACACCTCCGGCGTCCACGCCATCCTTGTTGGCGCGTGCCCCGCCTCCCCGGGCAAAGATCTGCATGCGAGCGAACACCGGCTGTCCCTTGCGGTCATTGCCGCTCAATAGGATATCGGTCATGCCTGTCCCCCAGGCGGCGTTGGCCCGCCACCACTCGTCGGACTGGAGCAGGGCCTTGCTGAGCACCTCCAGCACCAGGCTCGCCGTGCGGTGGGACGAGGTAGTGGAGGCCGCTCCACAGGGGGCTGGGGGCAAACAGCTAAACACCGTGCCGGGGGGCAGCACGAATCTGAGGGGCCGGAAGCAGCCCTCGTTAATGGCCAGGTCGGGCACCAGCAGGCAGATGAACAGGTTGTGCACGTTGGCCACGGTGCAGGCCTCCGCCTCGTTCACGAAGAAGCGCGACTGAGGATCGGTGCCGGTGAAGTCGAAGGTCAGCGTGCCGTCCTCGACGATGAGTGTACACTCGAGCTTGTACATCTTGTCGTAGTTCAGGTATTGCGTGGCGTGGTACCGTCCCGGACGCAGCCTCCGGATGCGCTCGCGGGTCTTGGTCTCGGATAGGTCCATCATCTCGTCATAGCAGGCCAGCAGCGTATCCACCCCGTAGCGGTCGGCGAGCTGGCGCAGTCGGTCCTGGGCCACGTTGTTGGCGGCGATCTGGCCTTTCAGGTCCAGCCCCTGGTACTGGGGTGCACGGACGTTGGTCAGAAAGAACTCGAAGAAGTCCTCGCGCAGGCGGCCCCGTTCCACGATCTTCATGGGAGGGAAGATCAGCCCTTCCTGGCGCCAGTCCGTGGCGTTGGGAGCGCGCCCTGGCGTGACCGCTCCGATGTCCAGGTGGTGAGTAGCACAAGCAGTCCAGGCGATGAGCTGGCCTTTGTAGTAGCAGGGAGCAAGCACGGCGAGGTCCAGGTTGTGCAGCGCCCCATCGTGTGGGTTGTTGGTCAGGAACATGTCCCCCGCCTGGATGTCACTATCGGGGAAGCGCCGGCGAGTGGCCCTGAGCATGTAGGCCAGAGTGGTGCCGTGCCGGGGCATCCAGAGGGAGTATGACACGGGGCGGCCCGCCGGGTCGCACACGTTGAAGCCCAGGTCCTTGGTGTGCACGATGCCCGGGGAGGCGCCCGTGCGGATCAGGGCATAGCCACCCTCGTGAGCTGTTTGCAGGAGGCGGTTCTGGACCACTTCCAGCGTTATCGGATCAACTTTGGGCATACGTGCCTCCGTTTGACTACGACGTAGGGGCGGGACTCCGTGCCCGCCCCGGGACACCTTGGCACTACCCTGGGGATGCGCTGAGCGCCCTTCTCTTCATAGCGGGGGTGAGTGGCACCGCGCTTCACCCCCATCCTAGCCTTCCCCCATCGACGGGGGAAGGGATGTCAAGTGGTCACGATCAGGTTGCGGTACTCATCCACCCGAGCGTGCTGGCCCGGGTGGACCACAGCCGTGGTCCCACGAAACTGCACAATGGCCGGTCCGGCGATCTCATTGCCCCCCAACAGCTTATCCCCGTCGTAAAAGGCGGTGGAGAGGGTACCCCGCTCCTCGGGGAAGTAGACCGGGCGCCGCGCCCGCAGCGCGTGGCGTGGGTCAGGACCACCGGCCGTCACCTGCGGCAGGCTTGGCTTCTGCGTAGCCCCCACAACGTCCACCCGCAGAGTGACCACCTCGATCTTGGCCTGGCGAAAGATAGTGCCCTGCCCGTACAGCGACTCGTAACGGCCCTCGAAGCGGCCCACTATGTCAGGCAAGTCCTGCTTGTCCAGATGTTTCACGGATATGGGTACGGTGATCTCGTGGTCCTGCCCCCGGTAGCGCATGTCCGCCTGGCGCACGATGCGCGCCTCCGACTCCGGGAAGCCCTCTTTGCGAAGCAGCTCCAAGCCCCTCGCCTCCAGCTCACGGAACCCGAGGTCCATGCGCGCCGGGTCGTCCAAGTCCATGAGCTCGCTGCGGGCGAAGCTGTGGATGATGTCCGAGGCCACGATGCCAAAGGCAGACTGAGCTGTAGCCACATAGGGCACTACAAAGGTGCGCAGCCCCAGCTCCCTGGCGATGGCTCCGGCATGTACCGGGCCAGCTCCACCGAAGGCCACCATGACGTAGTCCCGCAGGTCGTAGCCCTTGCGCACCGAGATGAGGCGGACAGCGTCTGCCATGGCAGCATCCACCACCTGGCAGATGCCTGCGGCAGCCGAGACCACGTCCATGTTCAGGGGGCGGGCCACCTTCTCCTCGATGGCAGCGCGGGAGCGCCCTTCGTCCAGGACCACCTCCCCACCCAGGAAGTACGTGGGATCAAGGCGACCAAGCACTACGTCGGCGTCGCTCACCGTAGGCTCTTCACCACCCTTACCGTAGCAGGCTGGGCCTGGGTCGGCCCCCGCACTACGCGGCCCTACCTTGAGCACGCGGCCCATGTCCACCCAGGCGATGCTGCCCCCGCCCGCGCCAATCGAATACACGTCCACCATGGGGACGTAGACGTTGTGGTTGTACGCCCGTGCCGTAAGGCTGGAGGCGTATTCCCCTTCGGTTATGAGGCTGGCATCGAAGCTGGTGCCGCCCATGTCCACGCAGACCAGGTTGCGATAGCCCAGCAGCTCCCCCACGTGCTTCGAGGCAACTACGCCACCCACTGGTCCGGAGCTCAACAGCGTCACTGGACGCAGGGAAGCGTCCTGGGCTGGCGTGAGGCCGCCGTTGGACTGCATCACCAGAAGGGGTACGGACAGGCCCTGCTCATACAGGAGCTGCTCCAGGCGGCCCAGGTGCTCACGGATACGCGGCCCCAGGGCGCTGTTCATTACCACGGTGGCAGTGCGTTCGTACTCCCCAAACACCGGCGCCAGCTCACTTGATATGGTGACGTACACCTGGGGGTGGCGCTGACGCAGGATGTCTCGCACCTGGCGCTCGTGCTGAGGGTTGCGGAAGCTCCACAGAAAACAGATAGCGATAGCCTGCACACCCTTGGCCATCAGCCGCTCTATGGCCTGCTCTGCACCCTCGATGTCGAGGGGAGTGATCACGTTCCCGTCCCGGTCCACCCGCTCGGAGACCTCCTCAATCATGGACCGAGGGATGAGGGGTGGCGGCTTGTCGAACTGAAGGTCAATGGGCAGGTACTCGCGCCCCACGCGGGCAATGGGCAGCGTGTCGCGGAAGCCCTTGGTTGTAATCAGGCCAGTCTTGGATGCAGTGCCTTCCAGCAGAGCGTTGGTGGCCAGGGTGGTGCCATAGGTCAGCTTGCCCAGGTTCTGGAGAAAGGCGCCGGAGGACATGCCAAAGGCACCAGCCGCCTTGGCCACGCAGTTGAGCAGGCCTCTGGCTGGGTCCTGGGGGATGGTAGGGGTCTTGAAGATGTGGCAGACATTGTCCTGGTCCACCACCACCCCGTCGGTAAAGGTGCCTCCGATGTCCACGCCCATAGCGTATTTCATAAGCTCTCCTCGAAGCTTCAGGCCAAACTGGGATAAACTATAGCACGCGCCCCGTGAGACGGACTAGACCGAAAACGTCGGCCGTAGGGGCAACCCCCGTGGTTGCCCTGGGTTGGCTGTTTCCGCGCCGATCGTTGAGAGGCCAGCGTCTGTCGTAGGGCGGACGCCAGGGCGGCCACGGGGGGACCGCCCCTACAATGATGCTGTGGGTTTGGGGTCCAATGACCACCGCGTAGTGTGTCATGAATAGAGAAAACTTCAGGGCCATGAAAAGCGGGCTATTCCTGGCGGTTTTGATAGCCGTGGTCCTGGCTTGCTCCCGGTCACCGGGCCTGCCTAAGGGCATTGACCCAGCCAAGCTCCAGTCCGTCCAGGCCCAGGTGGACTTCAACGTGGAGGTACCCCGCTACTTACCCCTGGGTCTCCGTCTGGTAGGCGCCGAGGTACTCCCTCTGGCAATACCCGACTCTGGGAAGGAAACCCACATCAGCTTCTTCGCCTACCCCGATGGCCCGGGCCTCCAGTTCAGCCAGTCCCAGTCCCAGGGCCAATTCGAGCTCGCGATGAGTGATCAGCCCTACAAGCCAGTCACCGTGAGGGGCACTCCCGGCTTCCTGTACACAGACCCCTACCGTGAAGGCAGGACATCCCTCAGCCTGGTCTGGAACAGGGGCGACATGGCTTACAACCTTTGGGGCTTCCTGGAGCGCGGCCTGACCCGCGAGATGTTCCTCAAGATTGCCGAGTCCGTACAGTAGGGGTCCCGACGCGTCGGGATGTCCGCCCTTGGGTTTGCCCTCACCCCTTCGTTTCGCTCAGGGCAGGCTCTCACCCTCTCCCAAAGGGAGAGGGGAATCCCTGTAGGGGCGGGCCTCTGTGCCCGCCCTGGGCTAGCCCTCAGCCACGCCCTGGTCGCCGGTGGCGAAGGTGAGGACGCCCGGCTCCACGCCCGAGTGTCGGGCCAGGTACTCCTGGGCCAGACGGGCGGCATGCCCCTCTGACTGCCACTCGTCGCACATGACCTCCAGCTCCTCGTAGAAGCACTCCGCCGCAATCACCGTCTCGGAGAAGTCTTTGCCCAAGCCTTTGATGGCCTCCACCACCAGGTGAGCTCCCCGCAGGACCATGTCCTTGTCCCACCATGGGCGGCAGGACGCCCACCAGAACTGGCAGCTATGCAGCCCCTGGTCCATCAGCTTTTGGGCCCTCGGGTAGCGTCGGATGTCTGGGCAGGCGGTGCCCACCGCGAACAGGCCAAGCTGGACCAGACGCCACTGGAGATCGTGCAGTTGGTGGCCTGGGTGGCTCCACAGGGCATAGGGGTTGCCCGCCTGGAGCTCGTCCTCGTGGGAGGCCCAGGAGCACTCGCGAGGGCTGACGGCGCCGGCGTCTGGGAACAGTTCCAGCAGTTGTGACAGGGTGCACGTACGCACCGCGTCCGAGGCGTAGACCTCCTCCAAGAGGCGCTCCTGTCCAGGCCGATGGTGGCCGTAGACCTCGCCGTCGGTGGCGGTGAGCACGTATCCCTCCGACCGGACAGCTTCGCCCAGGCCTTCCAAGAAGGCCGCACCAGACGGGAAACGCCCGAAGCCAATGCCGTCACTGGCCCCCCGCTCCCGGAAGAGCAGCCGTAGTGCGGGCTTGTCCGCATGCCGGTAAACCGCATCACGGCGAAGCGGCGAAGGGCAGGCGATCTCGTCCAGCAGCAGCCACCGGTAGCCCATATCCACAGCTATATCAGCCACCTCGAAGTTGTAGGCCATCTCGGGAGGGAAGAACCCCTGGGGACAATAGGCATCGCCCAGGTACTTCCGGTTTACATCGCTGTTGAGCTGTATCTGGCGGACGATCTGGTGGCGTGGTATCAGCGGGAGGATGGGATGGTACATGGCGCTGGCCACAAACTCAATCTGGCCTGCTTCTCCCAGCGCCCGTAGCCCGTCCAGCACGTCCCGATAGCCGTGGTCGGCCAGTAGCTCGGTGAGGGACCCGGATATGTTCACCGTGAGCCGCGCCTGTGGGTGACGGCGGAGCAGCGCCACCAGCGGCCGGTAGCATTCCTCGACGATGCGCGCAAGGACGTCGAGGCGCTGCGTGGGAGGCTGGTAGATATGGATGAAGTTGGCCCAGTACATGACAGCTTAGGACACGGTAGCATCTCCGCAGCCAGGCTGTCAACGACTGAGGCCACAGCACCTGCCAGCACACCGTAGGGGCGACCCGGCGGGTCGCCCTTGCGCTCATCCTCTTCCCGTTTCGGGAAGGGGCAGGGGTTAGGTCCAGGCCAGACGCTAGCTCACCAGGTACAGCGTCGGGTAAATGAACACCCAGGCCACGTCCACGAAATGCCAGTACTTGACGGCGCCCTCCACACCCCAGTAGTTCCCCGGGCCGTACTGGACCTTGCGCCCCCGCACGAGCACAGCCGCCAACACCAGCAAGCCAGTTAGCACGTGGAAGGCGTGGAAACCAGTTAGAGTGAAGAACACGGTCCCGTAGCCCGCGGACGGCGGGAAGAAGTGGAACCCCTCGTACCACTCCACCGCAACGCCCACCAGGAACAGCAGGCCCAGGCCCATCGTGAACAGGATGTTGCGCCGGAACCCCCTCTGGTCGCCATAGGCGGCACAGGTCTCACCCCGATAGGCGCTGAGGCTGCTCAGCAGCAGGACCATTGAAATGGCCAGACCCAGCGGTTGGTTCACCTCGGCAGGGCGCTGCACCCCCTGAAGGTAGTACCGCGTGGACAGCAGCGCGAGAAAGAGGAAGCTCTCCGAGAAGATGAACATCCACAGGCCGAGCCGATGGAGGTCCAGTCGCTGTTCTTGATGTGTTGTCGCGGCCACTCTACGCTACTCCTCGCCCTTCCTCAACTGCCTGATGTGCATGAAGTACGCCAAGATGGGCCACGCTCCAATCACGGCCAGAACAGCCAGGTAGGGCCAGTTGCCAGACCGCACCCTAGTACCCACAGCGTACTCGACAAGCTCAATAGCCATCAAGACACCGAAAACACCATAGCCAAGACGCATCTTGGCCCCAAGGCTTCGACGGCCCATCAGTCACCTCCTTCACAGATCCCGGACGCCTGCGCTACCAAGACGCGCTCCCCCTACCCCTTCCGGCGACCCTCGTCGCCTGCCGGCGCCAACACTGCATGAACGGATCCCGGAGTCCCATAGCCATATGGGGGCGCCAGCACCTGGGGCACCCCTGAGAAGTTCTCCTCGGGCGGGGGAGAGGAGATCTGCCACTCCAGTGTCCGGGAGCGCCAGGGATTCTCGGTGGCGCGAGCACCGCGCCGCGCGCTGACCACCAGGTTGATGAAGAACAGCAGCATGGCCAGGCCAATCAGGTAGCCGCCGATGGTCACCACCAGGTTCATGGTACCCAAGCCCGCAGAGGCGTCGTAGTCGGCGACACGCCGCCTCATGCCGTTCATGCCGAGCCAGAACATGGGCAAGTAGGTGACGAAGAAGCCCACGGTCATCAGCGCCCAGTGGACCTTTCCCAGCTTCTCGCTGAGGAAACGCCCCGTCACCTTGGGGAACCAGAAGTAAATGGCCGCCATAGCCGGGAAGACGAAGCCACCAAACAGGGTGTGGTGGAAGTGCGCCACCACCCAGTACGTGTCCGTAATGTACAGATCGGTGGGCACAATACCGTTGGGTACACCTGTGAGACCCCCCACCAGGAACGCTGCGATGGCAGTCAGGGCAAACAGCATGGGCGTCTGGAGGTGTATCTTGCCCTGCCACATGGTGGCCAGCCAGGAGAAGATCTTGATGCCCGTGGGCACGGCAACCAGCAGTGTCGTCACCATGAACGGTATGCGCAGCACTTCCTCAATCCCTGCGGCGAACATGTGGTGTCCCCACACGATGCTACCCCCCAGGGCTATGCCAACGCTGGACAGGGCCACCGCTCGGTATCCGAACAGGGGCTTGCGACAGAACACCGGCAGTATCTCGCTGATAGCTCCCAGCCCGGGCAACACGAAGATGTAGACCGCAGGGTGAGAGTAGAACCAGAACAGGTGTTGAAACAGTAGGACGTTCCCACCCCGCTCCGGGGCGAAATAGCCCAGTCCCAACACCCGCTCAAACAACACGAACAGGAAGGCCGTGCCCACGAACTGGGTGAACAGGAGCTGAAGGAACGCCGTCGCCAAAGCGGCCCAGATGAATATGGGCATGCGGAACAGGCTCATGCCCGGCGCCCTCATCTTGAGGATGGTGGTAATGAAGTTGACGCCACCCAAGATCGAGGACCAACCCACCAGGTAGAACGCCAGCAACATGAACTGCATCCCGAGAGCTGCCTGGACGCTCAGGGGCGGGTAGGCCGTCCATCCAGTGTCGAAGCCCCCCGCAGGCAGGGCGAACAGGAGGAGCAAGACGGACGGCACGGTAATCCAGTACGAGAAGGCATTGAGCCGTGGGAAGGCCATGTCCTTGGCCCCGATCATCAAGGGTATAAGGTAGTTCATCAGCCCCGAGATGCCCAGCAGCACACCCCCCAGCATCATGATGCCGTGCAGGCTCATCAGGCTGTTGTACGTACCAGCGCTCAGGAACTGGAGGCCGGGCTGCGCCGTCTCCAGGCGGTCAATGAGCTGGTACACCCCGGCCACCGCCATGACTACCAGAGAGGTGACCATGTACTGGACGCCGATGACCTTGTGGTTGGTGTCCACGCCAAAGTAGCGAGTCCACCCCTTGGCGTGGTGCTCGCCCGGCTCGGGGGTGGGGCGGCCCAAGATCCAGGCCACCCAGGCGTTGAACGTCCCCAGCCCCACCAGATAGGCGATGACGCCCACCAGGGAGCCGACCAGAGTCGCCTGCTCCGCGTCCCAGGCGGCATACCCCAGAGTTGCCCGGACCAGCATGGTCAGCGCCATGCCCAGGGCAGCGCCGGCCAACCCCACGATCAGCCCCCGCACCACCCCCAGCATAAGGAAGGTCTTCATGGCTCTCTTGTCATCCATCTCTCCTGGGCATCACCTTCGCTGCGCCGTAACCCACCTCTGGAAGTCGTCCGCGGTCACCACGCTTACCGGAGCCTTCATCGCCCAATGGGCCAGGCCGCAAAGCTCTGCGCACTGCACCATGTAATCGCCAACCAGGGTGGGCGTAATCCGCAGGCGCGTCTCCCGACCGGGCAGGGCATCTTGCTTGGTGCGGAACTCCGGGACCCAGAAGGAATGGACTACATCCCGGCTGGTGATCCGGAGCAACACGGGCTGGTCCACGGGGAGGCGAAGCATGGGAGAGGTGAACCCATATTGAGGGTACTCGAAGCGCCAGCCAAACTGCCTCGCCTCCACCTTCACCACCAACTCGGGCCCAGGCGGCGCGCCTATCATGTCCCGCAACGCAACGCTGCCGTAGGCCGCCAGGGAGAGCACAATCACCAGGGGGACGACGGTCCAGACCATCTCCAGGGCACGACTGCCCTCGATAGGCGGGCCATCTTCCATATCGCCGGGACGGCGGCGAAAGACCACCACGCTATAGAGCAGGAACACCAAGACCAGAGCGAAGATAGCCCCGCCGATGATGAACTGGAGGGTGAGCAAGTAATCAATCTGCCGGCCCTCTTTGGAGGCCTGAGCCGGAACTAAGGGAACTCTAAGAAAGAAGACAGTTAGAAGGGCGGAGGCCCCTATGGTGAGCACCGTTGCCACGACCCAGTGCTTGCGCACTCAGAGGCCCCCTACGAGGTAAAGAAGCAAGACCTGTCCGCTGCCGCTAGCATTCGGCCCTAACAATAGGAATTGTTACGTTTGTTGTCAAGCGCTTGTGGCCGCTCCCTGATTCACCATCCAGCAAAGTCAAACCGTAGGGGCGCAGCAATGCTGCGCCCCTACGCATCTGCACGACCTGGGTGAAAAAACCGCCTGTTCCACCGAACATAACAGGTGGTGGATTTTGGGACGAACGCAAGCGCCCTCCAGTAACAGGCCCGTAAGCCTGTCCCCAGACCAGGCTATGGGCTGAGCCGGAAGGGCGGGTACTTGTCCGTAGTCAGTAAGAAAGCGTAGGCCCCAACTCTGTTGCCCCAACGCAGCACACCCACGACGAAGTCGAAGGGGTCCTTGGGGTAGCGGCCCGTGAACAATATGCTGAACCAGGCAACTATGCTCACTACGACCATCGCAATGACCAGCACCACCAGCACGATGTAATGCGGAAAGGCCAGTAGCCACTTGACCAGGGGCAACCAACGGTTCAGGTCTTGCTTCGCATCGGGGTAGGGGATAACCAGATGCACAGCCTGGTCATCGTCTGTGGCAGGGTACTCGTCCCGCAACAGGAAGAGATACGACGCCACACGGTTTTCGAACCGCAGTAGGGCAACGTTCCAGTCGAACCACCACCTCGGGTATTTCTGACGAAAGAGGAGCATGAGGACAACAGCGAAGAAGACCCACCCTCCCACTCCGGTGATGCCCGCTGAGATGTCCCGCGCTGTTTCGCCCCCGATGTCCCCCAAGCTCAGCGAGCCCGAGCTCACCAATGCGGAGACGATAGCGATAGGGATAACGGCGAGTATACGAAACGCTGAGGACAGCTTGTTGAGGGGCCGGTTGGGGTAGTCCACCGAGAACTGCACTGGGTACGGAGCTTGCGCCTGCGCCATATATCACCTCCACCTTGTCACTTGCCCGCTCGGGCCATTCGGGCGGGTCAGGCCACAACAACGTAGGGGCGAAGCATCAGCGGCGGGCCAGGGACCACGCTTGTCTTGTCTGCGGACGCTTCGCCCCTACAATCTTACGGGGTGTACAGCCTGCCGTAGGGACGGAGGTAGAGCGGATAGAGCTTGCTGAACGGGGCCGATAGGATAGGGGCCGGGTCCATGCCGAAGTGCTGGGCAAACTCGGTGACCAGCGCGGCGAGCTTGGCCTTCTCGACCTCGTTGGGCTGGGCCACCCCTACCTCCTTGCCCAACTGGTGAGGCGCCACTTCACCCCGCAGGTAGATGGCGCCCCCGTGCATGCCGGTGCCGATGAAGTTGGCCTTGTGGCGCTCCCCCGGTTGGAGGTTCAAGCCGAGGACGACCAGGGTTCCTCCAGCCATGTACTCGCCCAGGAAGTCCTGGGCAGTACCCCCGATAACCACCTGCGGCACCTTCTCCTTGTACTCCTTCATGTGGATGCCCACGCGGTAGCCGACGTCATCCTTGACAAGTATCTTGCCACCGCGCATGGACAGGCCGAGGATGTCCCCCGCGTGGCCGTGGACCACGATCTCGCCCTCGTTCATGGTGTTGCCGCAGCCATCCTGGGCGTTGCCATGCACCACGATGGTGGGGCCATCCATGAAGGCTCCGAGGTCGTTGCCCGGAGTGCCGTAGACGTCTATCAGGACCGGCGCGTTCAGGTCGGTCCCTATGTATCGCTGTCCATACACATTCGAGATCTCGATGTGCCTGACCCCCTCACCGACCAACTCCCGAAGGCGGGCATTGAGCTGCCTATAGTGCAGCCCCATAGCATCTACCTTAACCACTGAATTGCGCGAGGACATAGCAGTCCGATCATTCCCCTTCTATCAGATTCTCCAGGCGATACAGCCCTTGCTCACAGCAGAGGCAGTAGTATGCAACTTCAAGAATATATGTCCTAGCCTTGGTCATGTCAATCCAGAGCGTGGCGCCCAAGGCCAGCGATTCCTTCTGTAGATTGGGTTTCCTATCGGTATGTGCCCGGAGAGCGCACCCTGGACTTAGCACCCGATTGACACCAGGGGTCGGTAATCCCAGAATGGCTTGCTGTGCGCTACAGCATGCTCTTGTACCCCCACTTCGAGGTACACCGATCGGGCACGGCGATGGCGAGCTACCAGACGTGGTGTGACAGACCGCTTCGCCCTCCGCCCGTCGGTGCGGGTGCTCTGAAGAAGGGTGTCACAACTGAGCCATAGCGAGACCCCGACAGGAGCCGGAGGCCCCCAACACCCAACGAAGCCACCGGGACAGGCTTTCGCCGCCCTGCGACACCGTGACTTCCGCAAGTTCCTCGCAACCAACCTGCTTTCGATGATGGCAGACAACATCGAGCACGTGATCAGCTACTGGGTGATCTTTCAAACGTTCCACTCCCCACTCCTTGGCGGATTCGCTGTGATAAGCCACTGGCTACCGCACTTGCTGTTCGCGTTTCACATCGGTGGCCTCGCCGATAGACTCAACTCGCGGAAAATGATCTTGGTCGCCGAGGCGGTGTTCATGGTCATCTCGATAGCCTGGGGGGCCCTGTTTCTCACTCATCGCCTGGCCATCTGGCACGCCATGGGCCTGCTGGCAATCCATGGTCTGGCAGGCGCCCTCTGGAGTCCACCAACGCAGCTTATCACCCACGAGATCGTCGGCCCACAGCATTTGCAGAGCGCGGTGCGTCTCAACGCCACGGCGCGACAGTTGGGCATCCTCTTGGGACCCGCAGTAGGCGGGACCCTCATGCTCGTGCTTGGACCTGCCTACGGCCTTATGGTCAACGCCTTGCTATACCTGCCCCTGATGGTCTGGCTGCTGACTGCACCATACACGGGACTGGCGGCTCGCAAGGCGCTGTCACGGGTCCAGGCGCACCAAGGCAACCTGTTCCAGGAAGCGATTTGGGTGGGGCGCAGAGTGTCCGGCAACAGCGCCATCGTGACGATGATCGTGTTGGCTGGGCTGAGCTCCCTGCTGATTGGCAACGCCTTCCAGGCGCAGATGCCCCAGTTTGCCGGGGACCTGGGCACGGACAAGTCCGGGTTCGCCTACAGCGCGCTGCTGGCAGCCAATGCAGCGGGTGCGGTGCTGGGTGGGTTTGTTCTCGAGCTCGCCGCCTTCTCCAGAGCGCGTCAGCGGACCGCCACCATCTTGGCTATTCTATGGTGCGTCGCAATAGGTGGGTTTGCTGCGGCTCCGAGCTACTCGATAGCCTTGACCGCGCTCTTCCTCGCTGGTGTGTTCAACATCTCGTTCATGGCAATGTGCCAAACGCTGGTGCAAGTGGAGGCTCCCGCAGATATCAGGGGCCGTGTCATCGGCCTGTTCAACATGGCCCAGCAGGGGCTTAGGGTTGGCAGCGGCCTGACAGTTGGAGTCCTGGGCAGCCTCATTGGCATCCACTGGTCTCTGGGCCTCAGCGCGGCAGCCCTGGCGTCATGCAGCGTAGCCCTGCTAGCTGTAGCGCCGGGTGCGCTCCGGCGCACGCAGGGCCGCTCCAATTTGGCGCCCACGCCACAGGTGGCAGCGGAACGTCAGGTGGGGCAAGGAGAAACCCCACACCATGGCCGGTCTGAAGACCCTGGCGGCCCGGGCAGCAGGCCATGAGGTAGCCGCGAGGACTGCCACTCTGGAAGATCATGCTCGGCAGTAGCGCCACCTCACCCGCGGTGAAGGCGCCAACGAGACCTTTTCTTCTGCGTCAGCAAAGGGTCCAGGTTGAGGCGCACTCCTCCGCACATCGGTCCAGGAGGGGCCTCGCAGCAAGCACTAGCTTCGCGAGCACCAACAGATTCACCCAAAGCTGTAGGTGGCGGATTTTGGCCTAATGGCCACATTCCCCGTGTTGGCTCTATGTCAACTCCAACAACCGCCCACACCCCTGGTACGTGTGTTGGACACCCAGCCGCTTGAGCACAGCCCGCATCTTGGCGGGCAAGGCGGCCACTACAGGGACCCCCAGGTCGCGCTCCAGCATGGCCACGATGGGCGTAGGGTGCCAGCCCGCGCCCATCATGTAGACGCAGTCCGCGCCACCCACCTGTTGGAAGACCCGCTTGGCAAAGGCGTAGATCTCCTCCGGCGGTATCTTGCCGGCGTCGGTGAAGGCAGTGGGGTAGCCCTCCATGGCCGCCACCTCGTAGCCAGCCTCGGCAAAGAACTGGCCGAACTTCCGGTTCAAGTCGTTGGGGAAGTAGGTGACCCCGGCGATGCGCCGGACTCCCAGCACCTGGAAGGCCTCCAGATGTGAGGTGTGGGTGGCCAGCACAGGCTTGCCGTGCTTCTTCTCCAGCCGCGCCACTGCCTCGTCGGCGCCACGATAGCCCTGGAGCATGAACGGCGGCGCACCGTCCACAGTAATCAGGTCCACGCCCAAGTCAGCCAGCAAGGCCACTTGCTCCTCCGCCACCTCCAATGCTCGGCGCAGCTCGGCCTCGGTGCCGCCGCGCACGGCTCCGCCGTGCAGGGGAATGACGCCGATGCCCTCAGGCAACAGGCGCACGAACTCCTCAAGGTTGCCCACCCGGTAGGTAGGCGAGACCATACCCACTACTCCACGCCAGCCATAGGCCATGCATCACCTCCGTATTCACCAAGAGCGCAAACGTTGGCCTTCGTGCCGCGAAAGGCCGTATGCCCCTGGAATAGGGCAATCAATTATCCCGGCAACGCCAGCCCTCACCCCAACCCTCTCCCAAAGGGAGAGGGGGCTACGACAGCTCCAACAGGCGCCCGTAGCCCTGGTAGGTGTGCTGGACCTTCAGCCGCTTGAGTACCGCCCGCATCTTCGCTGGCAGGGCGGCCACCACGGGCACGCCCAGGTCGCCCTCCAGCATGGCCACGATGGGCTGAGGGTCCCAGCCCCCACCCATCATGTAGACGCAGTCGGCGCCGCCTGCCTCGCGGAACACCTTCTTCGCGAAGGCATAGATCTCCCCGGCAGGGATCTTGCCGGCATCGGTAAAGGCGGTGGGGTAGCCCTCCATGGCCGCCACCTCGTAACCCGCCTCGACAAAGTACTGGGCAAACTTGCGGTTCAACTCGTTGGGGAAGTAGGTTATGCCCGCCAGCCGTTTGACGCCCAGGTCCTGGAAGGCCTCGATCTGGGAGATGGGGGCAGTGGACACGGGCTTTCCGTACTTTGTCTGCAACCGCTCCACCACCTCCATGGAACCACGGTAGCCGGCCAACATCACGGGCGGCGCACCGTCTACCGTGATCACATCTGCATTAAGCTCTGCCAGCAGGGCCACCTTCTCCTCGGCAACCTCCAGCGCCCGGCGCAGCTCGGCCTCGGTACCGCTCCGGATGGCGCCGCCGTACAGAGGTATCACTCCGATACCCTCGGGCAACATGCGGATGAACCGCTCCAGCCCACCGACCCGATACGTGGGAGAGACCATGCCCACTACGCCGCGCCAGCCATAGCTCATATTCGCCTCCCTACCGCCGAAAACGGAGATAATAGTCCCGACCAATGCAAGCAGAGACTATATGCTCCCAAGCTGGGCATGTCAATCGGAGCTAGGGTCCCAGGAATAGCGATTCAGGCCGTGCGTGCTCGCCGCATTCGGAAATGCAGGCCGTGGGGTGGGAGTTCGTTTCCGTCATTGCGAGCCGCAGCGAAGCAATCTTCGGCCCGAGTCAACGTCAGAAGATTGCTTCGTCGCTCGGCTCCTCGCAATGACGGCTGCATCTTCCCGGCTCTTGTTCACCAACTGGGCGAGGATGCCGCCACTCTGGACCCCGTCCAGCAAAGGCTCCAATCGCTATTCCTGGAAGGGCAGCTCCAGCAGGCGCCCATAGCCCTGATAGACGTGCTGGACGTTGAGTCCCCGCAGCACGGCGCGCATCTTGGCAGGCAGGGCCGCCACCACCGGCACGCCCAGGTCGCTCTCCAACATAGCGATGACAGGGAGTGGGTCCCAACCCATGCCCATGATGTAGATGCAGTCGGCGCCGGGGGCCTGCCGGAATACTTTCTTGGCAAAGGCGTAGATGTCGCCGGGGGCTACCTTGCCCGTGCTGGCGAAGTCCGTGGGGTATCCCTCCATAGCGGCAACCTCCAGGCCAGCTTCAACAAAGAAGCGAGCGAAGCCTTCGTTCTGGCTGCCCGGGAAGCTCGTATGGGGCATGGCACGCCATGCCCCTACTTGAGTACTTCTGGTCCCAGAATGAACTGCTGGCCAGTGGGTAGGACTATCACTCGGATGTCCGGCCCGAGCTTCTGGACCAGGGAATACTGAATGATCTCGTCAGTGAGGCTCAGGTTGAGAAGCTTGTTGGCGTCGGTCTGAGCCGTCGCCACTTTGAGCAGGGCCTCGGCCTCGCCCTCAGCCTTGAGGATGGCGGAGCGCTTCTGCCCCTCGGCCTCAGCAATGGCAGCGTTTGCCCGTCCCTCGGCAGAGGCCTTGGCCTGCCGGGCCTCCACCTCTATCTGGCGCAGCTTGTTCTCGGCTTCCAGCGCCCTCTGCACAGCCACCACCTTGGCCTCGATGGCCTGGCTGAACGAGGTGCTAAACTGGAAGTCGGTGATGCTGATGGTGTCCATCAGCATGCCATGGGCTAGCAGGCGGTCTCTGAGGGCCAACTCGATGTCCGACTTGACTTTGGGCCTCTCGGCGATCAGCTTCTCGGCGTCGTAGAGGGCCGTAACGGCCTTGACGACTTCCTGGATGGCAGGCCTGATGATGCGGGGCTCGTAGTCGCGGCGGAGAGTCTGATAGACTTTCGAGACCTGGCCCGGGTCCAGGTTGTAGTTGAGGGTGACGTGCGTCTTGACGTCCTGAAGGTCCCTGGAGGCAGCGCTGGCCTCAGCCTCGTAGGCATGGACCTGGACATCCATCATGGTAACGCTTTCACCCAGAAGGGGGTTGACGAAATAGATCCCCTCCGCCTTGACTTGCTCGCTAGGCGCCCCAAAGCGCAGCACCACTCCCCGAAAGCCAGCCTCCACCTGGCCCACTGACGAGATGACAAAGATGGAGAGCACCAAGAGGGGAGGCCCTACAAGGATAGCCCTTTTCCATTTGAAGCGAAGGATGCGGCCTATTGGCGTGGTCTCTTGCCCCAGCGAGACTGCCAGGGTGACCAGCGCGCTGCCCACGATAAACAAGATATCCAGGAATAGGATCATTGGCGCCTCCCCTTCGCTATGGTAATGGCGTACACCGCGCCGGCGCACAGGGCGCCGAGAGTCAACACGATGCCCACAATCCTGAGAGCGGGGCCTTCCGGCCTCCGTACCAGCACCAGCCCCAGCACAAACAAGAAGAGGAGGACCACCGCCACCCGCAGTATGTCCAACAGAGTCCGCTCCCTCGCCTGCTTGGTCCATTGGTCCTGGATCTTGTCCAGGGGGTCCTTGTCTGAGCTCATAACCCTCTCCTCGTGTTACCGCCACAGACTCCAGTTCCACGTTAACGCACTGCCAAGTAGGGGCGAACGGCCGTTCGCCCCTACTGCCACCGGAATAGTCGGGACGATAGACCTGCCGCACCCGCCATGAACCGCAGCGGGTTTCCCTCCGCGCTTTCCTTGACTAAGGCCATTCTAGCACAGTGGCGGGGTACACCTTTCAATCGCAGGTGGAGCAACTGATGAAGCCAGTCTGTCGCCTGTGAGGGCCAGGCCGCTGGGGGTGGTGGTCTCTGCGTGAGACGCACCAAGGACGGTGAGTGACTTTTGACACAGCCCGTGGTCGAGGTCCTTGCGCTATACTGAGCTAAGTGTCATTCGCACTAGAACACCCGACGCCTGCACCGGTAGCGTCCCTGCGGTCGGCGGGCAACTGGTGGCGAGACCGAGGGAGGTAGCTATGGCCACTGTCGTCAGACCCGAGCGGGCAGACCAGATAACTATCACGGACCTTCGCACAGCCTACTCTATGGCGCCGGACCCCAATGCGCGAGCGGCGGTCAGGACGGCCTTCGACGTCCGCGGCACCGCCTGGTGCAAGTTCATCTATACGTACAACACCGTCGTCGAGATGCACGACGTGATCATCCTGGTCCACGCCCCCCTGAACTGCACCTCCTGCATGCGCACATACAAGGTCTCCCTGTACTACAACTGGGGCAACCCATTCATGCATTCCCCTACCACAGACATGAAGAAGAGCCAGGTCATCTTTGGGTCAGAGGAGGAGCTGCTCAAGGCCATCCTGGCTGTGGACCGGGACTACAAGCCCAAGCTGATCGTCATTCTGACTGGCTGCGCACCCGGCATGACCCTGGACGACGTCAGCCGGGTAATGGAGCAGGCACAATCGCGCACTACGGCTCGGCTATGGCACATCCCTTCTGCCGGTTTCGACTACAAGAACAACGGCTACTTTGAAGACGTTCTCCCCCTCTTCGCCGAGCTTATGGAACCCCAGCCTGTAGTGCACAAGGACTGGGTGAATATCCTGGGTAACAACAAGGAGCCTTACTGCCGGGCACGGGAAGGCCGCCCCGCCTACCACAAGGGCCACAACTTCGTCAATGACTCCGAGGAGATGGGGCGCCTCATCGAGGCCATGGGGCTCAAGGTGCACTGCGTCATCGCTGGTGACTCCTACGACGAGATACGCACCGCGCCCGGGTCCGCGGTGAATACCATCACCTGCGCTTCCTACGGCATCCCCCTGGCCAAAGCCATGGAGGAGAAGTTCGGCACGCCCTTTGTACCCCTGGCGCAACCCCTCGGCCCGGTTTCAACCAGCGCCTGGCTGCGCATGTTGGGTCAGCTAACCGAGCACCAAGAAGAGGCGGAGCGGGTGATCAAAGAGGAGTACGAGGCCATCAGACCCATCTGGGAGACCTGCCAGGAGATGGTCAGGGGCAAGACCGCGCTCATCGCCGGACAGGCGAACCGCCCGTTCTCCATCGGCCGCATGTGCCAGGAGCTTGGGATGAAGGTAGTGCAGGTGGGCCACCCCATGCAGCTCAAGTTCAAGGGCATGGATGTGGAGCACTGGCTGTCCACAGGGTACAACCCGGGCTATGCCATAACCGACAGCCGCCGCCTGGCTGGCGCGGACATGAAGGAGCTCATGGATACGCTGGGCCTAGGCGACGACGAGGCCGTCTACATGTACTGCGACTTCCCGGCCTATGCTCGGGCGGGGAGCTTCGATGCTGCCAACGTGGCCCGGGCGGATACCTCGGTCCACCTCCGCCGCAGCGCCAACTGGCCAAGCCGAGGCGGTGGGCTTGGCTTCCGCGGTGCCGCGGGCACGTGTCTGATGATGATGGAGGCCATCAAGGCGGCCCGCCGGAAGACCTCGCCCACGCTCCAGGGAAGACTATACGGCAAGGCCCTGGACGCATAATACCTGCTTGCGCAAAAGGGCGTCATGATGTACCGCTCGTGGTGAGCCTGTCGAACCATGAGCGGCTCGCCCTTCGACAGGCTCAGAGCCTGCCCTGAGCGAAGCCGAAGGGGTGAGCGGGATTGGGGAGACTCGGTAGCGCGCATTGCTGCAACTTGGCACTAGGCTACAGAGCAGATGGGGTTGTCGTGCCTGGGCTTGCTTGGCGCCGTAGGCGTTTAGCCCTGTTTCAGCGAGGTCCACCGCCCGCGGGTGGAAGGGGTCGGTCTAGGACTCGACGATTACGCGCTGGCCGTGGTCAAAGGTGACCCGAAGCTGGTCAATAATGGCCCGGCCTATGATGTACTCATCGCCGAGAGCTACCACCGTCCCCGGAAACGTTCCCGCATCTACCACCTCAACATACCCGTAGTAGTTGGACGTGGTTACCCTGCCCCGATTGGCCATGGCCCAGACGGTCATTAGGTCAGGCTCTCCGAACTGCCTGCTAACCTGTCGAGGCACGACAAGATACCCGTCGAAGCCGGTATCAACCAGTGCCCAAACCTCGGCACCCCAATGCCGTACCCGACACCTGACCTTCAGATAAGGGTAGTTCTCACTGGTTGTCAGAGCCATCTGCCGACCGTGTCGAAACCGACCCGGCGCAGGGCGAACTTGCCCGACCCGAACTGGGCGATGGCCTTCTCTATGACATCTTGCATGTCATTGCCAAGAATCATGTCGCCACTGTCACTAATAGCAACGAACTCGCCGGTGTGCTCGGCTTCCAAGGATTTGCCATACGTGCTATAGAGGAGATCGTCCTTTCGGGACCTCTCCTCCATCCACTTGTCGAGGTCAAAAGCAGATATGCCAGACATGCCCACCTCCGCCGAGGAGAACCACGGCTCTACATCGTAGCACGGCCTTGTGGCCGTTGTGCCTACGCCCCGGCTTGCTTCACGCCCAGGACATCCATCTCCGCCTCGGTGAGGCCTACGGCCCGCAAATGGAGGCGGTTGCCCCGGAGGCTCTCCACGGCGTTGATGCCCATGCCGCCCAGCATGTCCTTGATCTCGTGGCCCCAGCCCCGTAGTAGGTTGGCCAGGCGCTCGGCGGCAATCTCGGGGTTGATGCGCTTCTGTAGACGGGGGTCGGTGGTGGCGATGCCCCAGGGGCACTTGCCGGTGTGACAGTGCTGGCACACAGTGCAGCCCATGGCGATAAGGGCCGCCGTCCCGATGTAGACGGCATCAGCGCCCAAAGCGATGGCCTTGGTCACATCGCCGCTGTTGCGGATACCTCCGGCGACGACCACCGAGGCCCGCTGACGGATTCCCTCCTGACGCAGGCGGGTGTCCACCGCGGCCAGGGCGACCTCGATGGGGATGCCCACGTTGTCGCGGATAATCTTGGGGGCCGCTCCGGTCGCGCCGCGAATGCCGTCCAGCACGATGTAGTCAGCACCTGCACGGACCATGCCGCTGGCAATGGCCGCCGCGTTGTGCACGGCAGCGATCTTGACCCCCACAGGCTTGGTGTAGTTGGTGGCCTCCTTGAGGGCGAAGATAAGCTGGGAAAGGTCCTCAATGGAGTAGATGTCGTGCTGGGGAGCAGGCGACAGGGCATCGGTCCCCTGGGGGATCATGCGGGTCATGCTCACCTCGGCGCTCACCTTCTCGCCGGGTAGATGGCCCCCGATGCCTGGTTTGGCGCCCTGCCCAATCTTGATCTCCACCATGGCCCCTGCGTCCAGGTACTGGGAATGGACGCCAAAGCGTCCCGAGGCCACTTGAACGATGGTGTTCTTGCCATACTTGTACAGCGTGCGATGTAGGCCACCTTCGCCCGTGTTGTACAAGGTGCCCATCTCGGTGGCCGCCCGGGCCAGGGTCTCGCAGGCGGTCAGGCTGATGGCGCCATAGGACATGGCGCTGAACATCACGGGCAGCTCGATGGCTACCTGCGGGGCAATCTTTGTCTTGACCGCCAGGGTCTTGGCGTCTACCTCCAGCCGGTCAGGCTTGGCCCCGATGTAGGTGCGCAGCTCCATGGGCTCGCGCAGCGGGTCAATGGAGGGGTTGGTCACCTGGCTGGCATTGAGCACCAGGTGGTCCCAGTAGATGCGGTAGCTTTTGTCGTTGCCCATGCCGGTAAGGAGCATGCCGCCGCTCTCCGCCTGCCGGATAACGTCCTCGATGTACTCCGGGCGCCAGTTGTAGTTCTCCCGGTACTCCAAGGGGTTCTTGCGGATGGACAGCGCACGGGTGGGACAGAATACGACGCACCGATGGCAGTTGACGCAGCGCTCGTCGCGGCTCTTGACCTTGTCCTCGTCTTCGTCCAGATAGTGGGTATCGTAGCTGCACTGGCTCACGCACGACAGGCACATGATGCAGCGGGTCTCGTCGCGCTCTACTTTGAATCTGGCCGGTAAATAGCTCTTCATCTCTAAGCCCTAGAAACCGAGGTGGCCTCGGGCAATACCCGTGCCCCTGTATTAGCCTTGAGGCGGCCCAATATCGGCTCGCCACCCATGGGTATCCACGCCCGGTCCAACTCTGGGGAAATAAGCCGGATGGAGGCTTCCTCTGAGGAGAGATACAGCATGTCGCCCTTGGTGGCCGCGGTGAGCGGGCGCAGCCGGATGCGGTCCGTTAGGCCGATCATCTCCCCCTGGTGGGCAATGATGATGGTGAACGGCCCATTGAGCAGCAGGCTGCCGTAGACCTGGCGCAGGCTGCGGTGGTAGTCTTGAAGGCCCGGCGGTTGCCGCTCGATCTCGCTCCACAGAGTGGGGGCCAGTATATCAGCAACTACCTCAATAGGGTGGCCATGGCGACGCACAAGAAGGTCCACGGCATAGGCCACCACCTCCGTATCCGTCTGCATGGTGCAGTGGTAGCCGAACATCTCCAGATAGCGCCTGTTTATGCCATACGAGGAAATCTCCCCATTGTGGACCACCGTCCAGTCCAAAATGCTGAAGGGGTGCGCCCCACCCCACCAGCCGGGGGTGTTGGTAGGGAAACGACCGTGGGCAGTCCACAGATAGCCCCGATACTCGTCAAGGCGAAAGAAGTCTGACACGTCCTCGGGGTAGCCTACGCCCTTGAACACACCCATGTCCTTGCCGCTGGAAAAGACGAAGGCCCCATCAATGTCCTTGTTTACCCTCATCACCCGGTCCACCACGTAGTCGTCCTCGGAGGCAAAGGTGCTGTCCCTGTGGTGGTCAACCCGTACAAAGTAGCGCCATAGAACGGGGGCCGTCCCGATGCCCTGTGCCTTCCGAGTAGGGATAGGCTCTGAATGCACCAGAAAGAAGTTGCTCTCCAGGAAAGCCTCCACCTTCTCTTTAGCCTCGGGCACGAGGTACATGAGATGGAAGGCGTAGTCGTCTTTGTGGTCCGGGTAGATGCCGTACACGCCGAAACCACCGCCCAGACCATTGCCGCGGTCGTGCATGTTGGCAATAGCCTTGGTTATGTCAACACCTGTGATACGCCGCCCCGAAGTGTCCATCATGCCAAAGATGGAGCACGAATCTATGACCTTATCCTCGTCATAGGGATTATTAAGCCTTTGCCACATAGTCATGTCCTGGCTCCGTAGCTGAGATAGGGGTCGCTAGGGGCGAGAAGCCACCAGGCGCCAGCCTGGCTTCTCTACCTTGTCCACCCGCACGTTGTCGGGCAGAAGGGTGAGCCTGGGAGAGAGCACTTCCTTCCCCAGGCTGGTGAGCTGTAGGCCATCCCTCATGAGTCCGAAGAGGATGCCCGAGCGCTCGATGTCACCAAAGAAGAGCATGCCTGCCACCTTGCCGTCCCGGAGGACCACCTTCTTGTAGCTGCCTTCCTCTGCGCTGCCGGAGACCAGCACCTCGTACTCATTGCCGGTGGGGGGGCTCACTAGGCCGGCACAGACGATGGCCATGCCGAAATAGTTGAAGGCATTCATCGGTGCGCCGCCAGGGTACTCCACGCTACCCCCGGCCATGTTGTATCCGGCCACCCGCCCACCCAGGTAAGCGCCGGGCCACACCGGGATCACCCGGTTGCCACCGGTGGTGAAATCGTAGGCCTCGGCCACATCGCCGCAGGCATACACACCGGGCACGTTGGTGGCCATGTGCCGGTCCACGACGATGCCGCGGTTAGTGGCGATGCCGCTCCCCTTGACCAGCTCCAGCCTCGGAGAAACCCCCACAGCCACGATCACCGCGCAGCACTGGGCTTCTCTGCCATCCTTGAATACCACGCCAGCGACTTGCTTGGGGTTATCGGCCCGGCCCAAGATGGTCTGCACAGTCTGTCCGGTGAGCACCTCAACGCCCTTGCGGCGGAGCACGGTCTCTACAGCGCGTGAGGCATCCACGTCCAGGAGAGCGGCCAACACCCGGTCCAGGAGCTCCACCACAATCACCTTCATGCCCCGCTTGGCCAGGGCCTCGGTGACGCTCATGCCGATGAGGCCACCGCCGATTACCACCACCGTGCCACCGGGGGTCAGCACCGGTTCGAGCTTCTTGGCATCGTCCAGCGTGGTGAAGGTGTACACCCCATCCTTGTCCAGGCCCTCCATCTTGGGGATGATGGGCGTGCCACCAGTAGCCAGCAGCAGCTTTTCCCAGGACAGAGTGGGGCCGCCTTCCAGGGTCAGCTTGCGGCCCTCCGTGTCCAGGCGAACTGCCTTCTTGCCCAGGTAGGCCTTTACCGCGTGTTTTTCGTAGAAGTCGGGGGCGCGGTAGGCCATGGCCTGCTCCGTGGTCTCTCCCGCGAGGTACTTGGAGATCAGCGGGCGCGAGTAAGCGGGATACTGCTCATCGGAGACGAGGGCCAGATCGCCCTCTTTATCCCCGCTACGGATAGCCTCGACCGCGGCAACGCCACCCGCTGAGTTGCCGACAATGATGTACTTAGGCATGTACCCTCTCCCGGTAGACCAGAGCGCCGTTGGGGCAGTTGGCCACGCAGGCCGGTTCGGGAAGTCCCGGGCACAGGTCACACTTGTGTACCCGGTGATTGGCCTCGTCTCGCACTATGGCCCCGTAGGGGCAGGCCAGAATGCATGTCCAGCAGCCGATACACTTGGTCGCGTCCACCGTCACCACACCTGTCTGCGAGTCCTGGCGCATCGCCCCGGTCAGGCAAGCGTACACACAGTAGGGCTCTTCGCAGTGGCGGCAACTCACGCCGAAGGAAAGGGCGCCCTTCTCCTCTACCCTGATGCCAGCCTGGGGAGCCGGCGATTCACGCTTGTGCGCCTTGATGATGTCCTTGGACTGGGAGTGCTGCACGCGACAGAAGACCTCGCACAGATGACAGGCGACACAGTGCTCTTCTCTGGGGTAGACCCTCTTCACAGCGACAAATCCTTTCAGCCTCAACACGTCAAGGCAAACCGCACTTACTTACAGGATGGGCAGATACCGCTTAATCTCGTAGTCCGTAACCTGAATGCGGTAGTTGTCCCATTCGATCTTCTTGTTCTCGATGAACTTGGTAAACACGTGCTCCCCAAGAGTCCTGCGGACCAGAGGGCTGTCCTCCGCGAGCTTGACCGCCTCGAACAGGCTACCCGGCAGTGTGCCGATGCCCCGACTGTCCCGCTCCTTCTGGCTCATCTCGTAGACGTTTTCTTCCACCGGGTCCGGCAGGGGGTACTTCTTCTCGATGCCCTCCAGTCCCGCGGCCAGCAGAACGCTGAAGACCAGGTACGGGTTGCAGGCCGGGTCTGGCGCCCGGTACTCGACGCGGGTGGCCTTCTCCCTGCCCGGCTTATACTCCGGGATGCGGACGAGATCGGCCCGGTTGCGTCGCGCCCAGGAGATGTAGACCGGGGCCTCGTAGCCGGGGACCAGGCGCTTGTACGAGTTCACCCACTGGCTGGTGACGGCGGTGATCTCGGGTGCATGCCGCAGCAGCCCAGCCACGTAGCCCTTGGCCAGGGACGACAAATGGTACGGGTCCTGAGCGTCGAAGAAGGCATTGCGTTCGCCCTTGAACAGGGACATATGGCAATGCATGCCACTGCCGTTTATGCCCAGTATGGGTTTGGGCATGAATGTGGCATAGACACCGTTGTTCATTGCCACCTGCTTGACCACGTGCCGGTGAGTCATCACGTTGTCAGCCATGGACAGGGCGTCGGTGTAGTGCAGGTCAATCTCGTGCTGGCTGTAGGCCACCTCGTGGTGGCTGTACTCCACACCGATACCCATCTCCTCCAGGATAAGGATGGTCTCCCGCCGCAGGTCACTGGCGGTATCGGTGGTCATGTCGAAGTATCCGGCCTTGTCCAGAGGCTCCGGGTTGTCTTGCCCTTTCAAATAGAAGAACTCAAGCTCCGGCCCCACGTAGAACGTGTATCCCTGCTTGGCGGCCCGCTCCAGGTTACGCTTGAGCACGTTGCGGGGATCGCCCTCGTAGGGTTTGCCGTCGGGGGTGTAGATATCGCAAAACATGCGGGCCACGCCCTTCTCGCGCGGACGCCAAGGTAGGATGGTGAAGGTATTGGGGTCGGGGAGGGCGACCATGTCGCTCTCATCAATTCGGGCAAAGCCCTCGATGGACGAACCGTCGAAGCCCATGCCCTCTTCCAGAGCGCCCTCTAGCTCCTCCACGGTTATGGCAAAACTCTTGAGAACACCCAGGATGTCCGGAAACCACAGACGGATGAACTTGACGCCCAACTCTCGAGAGCGCTGGATAACAAACTCCTTGGCAGCCTTGTTGTCTGCGGACACGCTTTCCCCCCGGTAAGTCCCTTGGTACAAATACGACCTAGCTTCCACCGAAGCACGAATTAACTTCAAGTATAGAAAATCCAAATGGGGTTGTCAAAGAAAAAACGCCGCCGCACCCCTCCGGCCCACATCTAGCCAGACCGTCCCGACAAGCTAACTTTTCGTCCGCAGCGTCGTTCTAACAGGTGTCGGCTCCTGTCCCTCGGCGACGCCGGATTATCTGGAAGCAGACAGAGGAGGAAGCACATGGCAAGACGCAGCGCGGTCAGTTGGTTACCTTCGGTATGGGGACGCAAGGCCATGCAGGGCGCCCTGGTGTGGGAGAGTGGCCAGCCCTGGTTGCACACACCCTCCGGCCCCATCCTCTTGGCTATACCTGCGGACATGGAGCTGCCCCCAGTCCCCCTCATGCCACCAGGCACGAGCGGCGACCCCGTGTCGCGAGGGGCTGAGGTGATCGTGGTGGGCAAGCGCTACCACAAGGATGGTCGCCTGGTCATGGCGGTGCGCTACTTCACTACCCTGGGTGGGCGCCTGTAGTTCCCACGCGGTCTGGGGCAGCCATGCATCTGCTCCGGGAACTTTTGGGGCCGGTCAGGCGTCTAGATTAGTGTGAACAAGCGAGGTCGGACCCCAGGCCACCGGCCCCCGAAGGGAATGAGGAGCTGACCATGGCCCGCATTGATAGTGCCCTAGACCGGGAATCCTCCGGCAAGCGGCGGAGAAGTCTACTGCTTGCAGCCGCAGCCTTGCTGCTGGTGTTGGCCGCCTGCTTGCCCGCAGCCACACCCAGCCCCAGCCCAACGGCGCCAACGCCGGGAGCAGACGGCTCCGGCCCTGTCCAGGGGACGCCCCCACCTCTGAGCAGGCCTGTAGCAGTACCGGAGGAGACCCGTCCTGTCCCCATGGAGTCACCGGCCAAAGGCAGCGGCGACACCAGAGGACAGGCAGCCACGGGGATAGCCGTGGCCCCCAGCGGCAGCAGCGGGGGTGGGGTGGCCCCCGGCGCGCGGCCCATCGTGGACCAGACCTTCCAGTGGGTGGGCGTTATAGTAGCCAGTGACCTGGAGGGCCGCCACCTGGAGCTGAAGCGGGAATGTGATGGTTGGGTGCTTCTCGCTGAGTCTGACGCCCTTGTCCGCAAGCTGGAAGAGAACGTCGGCAATAAGGTCATCATCTGGGGCCGGGTGTTCACCGGCGCCAGCATCTACATGCGGCAGGCTATCTCAGTCCAGAACGCCTTCGGCCCCAAAGACCCCATGCCCATGACTCTGGTGGCCATCCCCGAGTATCCCTGCCCCGGCACGCCTACACCCAAACCATTGCCCCCGGTGCAGCCCATTATCCTGAGCAGCGGCGAGATAGCCGCCCGGGGCAACCTGGTCTGGGAGCAAGGGAAGCCCTACCTCTCTACACCCGCCGGGCGCATCGTGTTGGTCCTGCCCCCCGTAGGGGCAGACGGCCGTCCACCCCTGCAACCTGCGCCCAGCGACACCACACCTGCGGCCGGTGCTACGGCCACCGCGGCGTCTCTTGATGTAGTTGCTGTGGGCAAGTGGAGGCTAGACGCCAACGGGCTGGAGCTATCAGCGCACACCGTTCGCCCCTGGCCCACCAGCGTTGTCACCACTGGCACCACCAGTTGTGGCGACATGGTTTCCTCCGCCGTTTCCATCGAGCCAATGGGAATGGGGGAAATCGCGGCCAGGGGCGCACTGGTGTGGGACGCAGGTGTCCCCAAGCTCAAGACCCAGTACGGCCCCATTGGGATCACCTTCGCCGCGCTCCAGCCAGTGCCCCCCTCACTGAGCGGCGAGGCCCTAATCATAGGCAAGTGGACGGCGTCTGGTGGCCAGTTGAACGTGTCTGCCCGACAGCTCCAGATGCTCGACCAGCCCTGTCCACCGCCCGCTCCGGACCCCGGGCCATCCCTCATGCCCGGCGAGATTGCGGCTGTGGGCACCCTGGTATGGGAGGGCAGCCAGCCCTACCTGGACACGCCCTCGGGGCGCATCCTCCTGGCCATCCCTCCCGATATGGCGATTCCTTCTCCTACGGCAACTTCTCGACCTGGTGGCTCATCGCCGGTGGCGCAGTTGCTGGTTGTCGTAGTAGGCAAGTGGTCTATCAAAAACGGACAACTGGCGATAGCGGTCCGCTACCTGCGGCCCTGGCCCACGCCAACGGACAGCACTAAGCCCCCAGTCCCCATAGAGCCGGCGCCCCCACCCGAGACTACCCCACCACCAGGCACAAGAAACGCGACCATCTACGGGCGTGTCCGCATCGGGCCGTTGTGCCCGGTGGAGCCGTGCCCCAACCCACCCACAGACGTCTACTCCTCGCGGGCACTGATGCTCCAATCGGAAAAGGGGAACGCCATCCAGGTCAAACTGGGGCCTGACGGCAGCTTCAAGGCAGCAGTGGACCCGGGCACCTACACCGTTACCCTCACCGACTGCTCCTTCCTGGGTTGCAGGAACGCGCTGCCCAAGAAGGTTACCGTAGCGCCAGGCCAGGCCCTGCAAGTGGACATAGACATTGACACCGGTATCCGCTGACCCTTGACCGGGGCAAGAGGGCCTGTTACCATCGCCCGAGCAATGAGATTCATAGACAAGCTGACCGAGGTATCCCGGCGCAACGTGAGCTTGCTGTGCGTGGGCATAGACCCCGACCCTGCCCTCATGCCCGATGTGCCTCTCTATGATTTCTGCCGCGGCATCGTGGATGCCACGGCAGACCTGGTGTGCGCCTACAAGCCCAATCTGGCCTTCTTCGAGGCCCTGGGACTGGACGGCCTCACCGCGCTGTCCCGCCTGGTCGCCTACATACCCAAGGACATCCCGGTCATCGGGGATGCCAAGCGCGGCGACATCGGGCACACCGCGGCGGCCTACGCCCGGGCGCTGTTCCAGACCTTTGGCTTCGATGCCGCCACGGTCAACCCGTACCTGGGGCGAGACGCCGTGGAGCCGTTCCTGGAATACCAGGACAAGGGCGTCTTCCTGCTCTGCCGCACGTCTAACCCAGGCGCTACGGACTTCCAGTCCTTGGAGTGCTCCGTCCCCGGCGATAGTCGGCGCCGCCCCCTGTTCGAGGTGGTGGCCCAACGGGCGAGGGACTGGGACACCCGTCACAACATTGGCCTGGTGGTTGGCTCCACATACCCAGAGGATGTGCAGCGGCTGCGGCAGCTTTGTCCTGAGATGCCCTTCCTCATACCGGGCATCGGCGCCCAGGGGGGAGACCTGGAAGCTGCCGTCCGCCAGGGGACCGATGCCAACGGCGAGCGGGCTATCATCGCCGTGTCGCGCCAGGTGCTCTACGCCAGCCGGGGCAAGGACTTCGCCGTCGCCGCCCGGCGGGCCGCCCAGGCGCTGCGCCAGCAGATCGAGGCTTGCCGGAGCACCAGCCCATGATGGAAATACACCTGGGGGACGTGGTGCGGCTCCGCAAGCCCCACCCTTGTGGCGGCCACGACTGGGAGGTGGTCCGCCTGGGCGCGGACATCGGGCTGGTGTGCCAGGGCTGCCGGCGGCGCGTGCTCATGCCCAGGGCCATGCTGGAACGAAAGGTTAAGGAATGGATAAGACGGGCTCAATTGGGTGACAGCATCGTTGACAGTGTTTCAAGCCAAGGGCTACAATGAATGCACTGGATAAGAGGTGTGCTACAGCAAGGCGGGAGGAGGTTCGCCTGTGGCAGCAATAGAGATGATGATAGACAGCGTGAGGGTCAGCCTGACCAACTACCACAGGGTAGTCATCCTCAAGGAAAAGGCTGCCAGCCGCTATCTGCCTATCTGGATCGGACCCGCCGAGGCCGACGCCATCGCCATCAAGCTGCACGATGTCACCGTGCCCCGCCCCATGACCCATGACCTCCTTCAGAACGTGATCGTCGCCCTGGGGGCCAACATCGCCTCCATCACGGTATGCGACCTCAAGAACGACACGTTCTATGCCCGCATCCGTCTCACAGTAGACCACAAGGATGTAGACATTGACTCCCGCCCCAGCGACGCTCTGGCCCTGGCAGTGCGCACCAAGGTGCCCATCTTCGCTGAAGAGGCCGTGCTGGAGCGCGCGGGCATCCTCATGGACCCCGAGACCGGAAAGCCGCTAACTACCGGCGAAGCCGAGGGCAGCGGCACTGTGGGCGAAGAGGAGATGAAACGGCTCTCCGCGTTCAAGGACGTCGTCGAGAAGCTCGATCTCGAGAACCTGGGCAAGGACAAGGGATAGGGGCACTACGTTGAACCTCGGGCAGTTCCGCTGGCTCGTATCGCAGATCAAGTGCGCTGGCTGCGGGAAGCAGGTTGAGGCAGAGAACGTCCAAGTGTTGGGCCAGCAGGATGACCTGTGGTTCCTCAATGTCTACTGCGCGGGATGCCAGACGCAAGCCCTGGTGGCCGCCCTCGTCCGCAGCGGGGCGGTAGCATCGGGAGCGGAACCAACAGAGCCAGGACCCGTCGAGGTGCCGGTCACCGCAGACGACATGCTGGACATGCACAGCTTCCTGAAGACCTTCGACAGCGACTTCCGCACGCTTCTCGGCCCAGAGCACAAGAAAGACAAGGCCGTCTAGGCAAACTCCGTCCAGCCCGTTCCCCAGCCTCCCGGAGTGGAGGCTTTTTCATGCCTCGCGAGCCCCCGCCACCCGCAACCCAACCCGTGGGTCTGGTGCCACAACCTGCCCGTGGGCGCACCAAGACCCACCTGGTGGAACACTGGGCCATTCTGTTCTTGTAGCGCCTCTGTGCATGGGCCATCGTCAGACCAAGAGGCGTCGTCGGCCTGCTCTAATACGTGTCCGCCATCCATGCTTCGTCCCCCAGGCAGGCCACTGCCTACACCTTCACAGCCATGCGCAGGGCATCGGTGCGCAGAAGTCGCGTCGAGAAGAAGAGCACTTCCAGCTTCTCGATGTCTCCCATGACCGGGTTGAACCGCGCGCTTGCCTGGTCGCCGACCTCTTCCAAACCCTGTTCCGCGTAGGGCGGCCGCTTGCTGATGTAGAGCATGTCCGCCTCACGGTCGTATTGGAATGTCAGCTTCGCTGCCACTCGACAGCTCCTTCCGCAAGCGTCCGGGCGATGTAGGCGGTGATGACTGTAGGGGCGCACGGCCGTGCGCCCCTACGCTGGACATCCCTATGGCACTGCTACGGCCCCCAGGAGGGCAACAAGTCGTACTCTGGGTTGTTGGTGAAACGGCGCTGGTTGGTGCCGTCGGCGTTCATCACATAGATTTCGTAGTTAGCGTCGCGGTCAGACACAAACGCAATATGCTTGCCGTCGGGACTCCAGACCGGTTCGGTATCTAGGCTAGGATTGTTTGTGAGGTTCCGCCGGTTGGCCCCGTCTGCGTTCATAACATAGATCTCCTTGTTGCCGTCCTGACCGGTGACAAAGGCGATGGACAACCCGTCAGGGCTCCAGGCGGGCTGTCCCTCGGAGGCCCCCGGAGGGGACAGGCGGCGCTGGTCCGTTCCATCGGCGTTCATTACGTAGACTTCACAACTGGGGCTGCATGAATCGAAAGCAATGAGTTTCCCATCAGGGCTCCAGGCTGGGCGCACATCGTCGGGCACATTCTTGGTCAGGCGGCGCTGGTTGGTGCCATCGGCGTTCATCATATAGACCTCGACGTTGTCATCCCGGTCGGAGTCGAAGGCAATCAACGTCCCGTCAGGGCTCCACGCAGGATTCCTGTCCCAATCGGGGCTATCGGTGAGGCGACGCTGGTTGGAACCGTCAGCGTTCATCACATAGATGTCGGATTTGTTGATGAGAGGGGCAGCGGCGAAGGCCAGTGACTGCCCATCAGCGCTCCAGGCAGGTTTGGAAAACCGGTGAATGTTGTCGGCTGGCGACCACAGCTTAGATCCGTCGGCGTTCATAACCCAGATTCTCCAGGCTCCGTCCCTGCTGGAGATGAAGGCTATTCTGCCAGTCAAAGGCACCGGCGTGGGTGTGGCTGTGGGTGGAATGGGCGTAGCAGTTGGCGGCACTGGCGTGGGCGTAGGTGGCACCGTGGCTGTTGGCGTCGCTGTGGGCGTGGGCACTGGCGAGGGAGTTGGCTTTGGCGTTGAGACCAGTGTGGGCGTAGCGGTTGGCGTGGGCATAGGTGTGGCTGTGGGGAAGGGCGTGTATGTGGGCAAAGGGGTGTGGGTGGGCAAAGGCGCAAGGGTTGGATAGGGTGTCTGCGTCGGCCTGGGGGTAGGGGTGGGTGGCATGGGTGTGGGCACGGCGGTAGGTGTTGGAACTGGCGTCGGCGTTGGCAATGGCGTAGGCGTGGGCGGAACAGGGGTAGCAGTGGGCGGCACAGGCGTGGGCGTAGGTGGTACCGTGGCTGTGGGCATTGATGTTGGCGTCGGTGTTGGCAGCGGCGTAGGCATAGGCGTGGGCGTGCGTGCCGCCACCGGAGTTGGCGCTGGCAAAGGCGTGGTCGTGGACGTTGGTGGAGGCATGGGCGTTGCGGTTGGCGCCGGCGTGGCAGCCGGAGTTGGCCTGGCAGTGGCGTCCGGCGTTGCGGTCGGTGTCGGGACGACTACGGGAGCCGGCGTCAGTGTGGGGGTAGGCATCGGCGCTGGCGTAGGCGTAGCGGTAGGGGTTGGTAACGGCGTTGGCGTGCGTGTCGCGTTGGGCTCTGGCGTCGGCCTGGGCGCCACTACTCCCAGGGCAAACCAGGAGAAGCTGCTCGCTTCCGCTGTCACTGTCCGCTCATCCTCGGGCCGAGTAGGCAGGCTGGTCCAGGAGCCCTGGGCGGGATCATAGTGGTGCACAGACAGCCTGGATAAGCTCCCGTCTACAGCCTCGAGCTCTGAGTCAGTCAGCCTGAGGCGAATGCTCACCGGCCGCGCGAAGCTGAACTCAGGCTGTACAGCCCCGTCTGCCGAGACCTGGAGCGTGAAGGCACGCAGCAAGCTCAGGCCCAAGGTACGCGGGGCGTCCTGCACGCTTCTGGGGATGTACACTACCTGCACCGGGCGGGCCATCGCCCCCGGTGGAACGGCGATTGAAAGCTCCCCGCTGGGCGTTACGAGTTGGCCGCCGACCTCCGGAATAATAGCCACCGAAGCACTGCCCGGGGGCGCCTGGGTAGCTATGGGTGCGGCTGTCGGGGTCGCGGTTGGGGTTGGCGATGGCGCCGGCGTTGCCCGGGCCATGATAACGACGGCTCCCACTACGCCCACGATGGCCAGGGTAGCCACGCCCCCCAGTACGGGGAGCCACGGGCGTCGCACCCTGGCGACAGGCCGTGCGGTGTAGCGCAGGACCTGGACGACGTTGGGTGTGCCTGGGAGCAGATTGCCGGCTACGTCGGCGTGGTACTCCCACATCCCCTTCTGCCGGACCTCGGCCCAGTCGGGTTCGGCGCTGAGGATGATGCAGAAGCAGTCGGCGTCCTCGTCCCAGGTGGCTTTGTCCACCTTCCACAACAGGACATGGCGGTCCTTCCCCTTGCCCACTGACTCGCCGACGGTCCTCTTGGCATGGGCCAGGGCGTTGGCCCTGGCCAGGGAAACGTCGTAACCGTGGGCCAACTGCCCGAAGGCATCGAACTTGTCTATTTTGGGCCCTTTGTCTTGGGGACCGATATCTGTCATTCCGTCTCGCGCTAGATGCTGCCAGGGACCCATATCCAGAGTGAGGGCGTACAGCCGTGCACCCCTACAGGGTGCTTACCACGACACGCCGAAACTACCCCTTCTTTCCCCTTTTGTCAAGACAACGCCCACGCGGCTCACACCTTCAACTGTCATGCTGGGACTACGGAGGCTTCAACTAGTGAGCGATGGCTCTGTGGCTTACCGGCCCAGCACCAAGCATGGGTCTCCAAGAACAGGGCGAACGTCCGAAGCTTCATCGCACCGGAGGGCACGGTTTCTCACCAAGCTGAACGAAAAGCCATCTGGTCCCAAGGTTGCCGTCCACAGGGAAGGCCGCCGCTGCGGCCCTGACCCGGTCCCCTTTGCGGCTCCCGTGAGGTCCACTACCGTACGAGAGTGCCCAGGCTTGACGCCGGTTGCCGGGCAGCCCTGGCTGAATATGGGCCGCCGCACGCCATAGCCTGGTGGCTCGTAACCCGCAAGGCTCGCCCAAGAGTAGCGATTGTGCATGCACCGCTCCTCGACTAACCTGTCATTCTGAGGGAGCGCAGCGACCGAAGAATCCGTGCCCCGCGTGTGCAGCGAGGGCGCACAGACAGGGGGATACGGATTCTTCGCCCTTCTGCGGAAGGGCTCAGAATGACAGGGGACCCACGCCGTTTCACCCCGCAGGTGAAGCTGGCAAAGCTGAATCGCTATTCCCGGAAGGCTCCGGGGCTTGGTTGACCCCCCTAGCACCTGGTGATATAATGCGCAAACGGTCAGGGGGGCCGGAGTCGGTTGAAGCCACGTTGGGTTTGGGCCCTCCAGTTTGTAGGTGTCGGCTGGTACATAGCCCTATGCATCGTCCTGGGCACCCTGGGTGGGGTCTGGCTTGACCGCCGCCTGGGTACGGTGCCCCTGTTCTCGCTCTTGGGCATCTTGGGGGGGGTAGCCTTGGGCTTCTACGGCCTCTATCGTATGCTCGCCCCCGGGCTGGGCCAGAACAACACCGACGACAAGGGACAGAGCAACAAGAGCAGGCATGTCTAAGAAGATACTGTTGCCGGTGGGCCTGGTGGTGCTGGTGCTCGCCATCGTCGGTTTCCTCACCGGCCCCATCGGAATAGGCTTCTTGGAGAGCTTTGGCATGCCTCTCCTGATGGACGAACCCCTCATCGAGAAGCCCCACATTGAGCTGGCCGCCTCCCACATCGTCGGCCCGATTACCAATACCATTCTGGCGTCGTGGCTGACCATGATCGTGCTCGTCCTGATCTTCTTCCTGGGCACTCGGCGGGCAAAACTGGTGCCAGGCCGCTTCCAGGCCCTGATGGAGACCATCGTCGAGACGTTGCTCACCTTCGTGGAAAGCGTCATCGGCAAGGGCAAGGCCCGCATGGTGTTCCCCCTGGTGGCCACCATCTTCCTCTTCGTAGCCTTCAACGCCTGGCTGGGCCTGTTGCCCATCTACGGCACTATCGGGCTCAAAGGTGAGGGCAATGGGCTTGAGTCCCATCTCCTGCGCAACCCCAACACCGACGTCAACCTGCCGCTGGCCATCGCTATCATCGCCTTCTTCTCCATTGAGATGTGGGGGGTCCGCTCCATAGGGCTGGGCAAGTACGTTGGCCAGTTCGTCAATCTCAAGGCTGTGGTGCGCTCTCCCCTCATAGGGGCGATCCAGCTCTTCGTGGGTGGGCTGGAGATCCTGAGCCATTTCATCCGCCTCATCAGTTTCACCTTCCGTCTTTTCGGGAACATGACCGCCGGCGAGATCCTATTGCTGGTCATCACCTTCCTGGCGTCCTTTGCGGTCCCTGTGGTCTTCTATGGCCTGGAGCTGCTGGTAGGATTCGTTCAAGCACTGATCTTCGCCGGCCTCACTCTGGTGTTCACCACCATCGCCGTTACCCCTCACGAGGAGGAAGCACACGGCGGTGGTCACTAGCTCCACAGGAAAGGAGAGCACCTAATGGACATAGTGGTTGCCATATCGGCGGCGGCGGTGCTGGGTGTATTTGTTGTAGCTGCCGGAGCCATTGGCGGCTTCCTGGCCGGGCGCGGCCGGGAGTAGAGTAGCCAAGTCCCACAAAGTAAGGAGGTTATTTAGTGGACGCAGACGTAGCAAAACTGATAGCAGCGGCGCTGGCCATTGGCCTGGGCGCCCTGGGCCCTGGTCTGGGCATCGGGCTGATTGGCGCCGCGGCCATGCAAGCCCTGGGACGGAACCCCGAGGCCCGCGGCCCCATCCTCACCAACATGATCCTGGCGCTGGCCCTCGCCGAAGCCGTGGCTATCTACGCACTCGTCGTCGCCATCATGATAGGTATCGTCTTCTAGAGGACCGTCGGTCTTACCCCAGGCTCGGGCCTGGGGTAGGGCACAACAACCGGAGAATGCGTAGTGGATAAGCTTATAAGTGAGCTGGGCATAGCGCCTATCAGCCTGGTAGTGTACCTGGTCAACTTCCTGGTGCTGCTGGGCCTGCTCTATGTCGTTGGCTACAAGCCCATCCTCCGCATGCTGGACCAGCGCGCCGAGCGCATCCGGCAGAGCCTGGAGGCAGCCGAGCAGGCACGCCAGCAATCGGCGCAGGCCGGCTACGAGGTCAAGACCAGACTGGATGATGCCCGCAAGCAGGCCCAGGCCATCCTCGACCAAGCGACCTCCCTGGGGGAGAAGCTGAGGGCCGAGGCCCGGGACCAGGCGCGCAAAGACGGGGAGGCCATCATCCAGCGCGCCCAGGGCGACATCGAGCGCCAGCGGGATGAGGCCATAGCCGAGCTGCGTCGCCAGTTCGCTGACCTCACCATCATGGCCGCCGAGCGGGTCATCAACCGGTCCCTGGACCGGAATGCGCACCGACAGATCATCGAGGAAGCCTTGCAGCAGGCTAACCTCAAGAGGCCCTGACCATTGACTGACAGGAGGGCAACCTAATGCCCCGGGGTGCGTCTGCCCGGCGCCATGCCCAGGCCATATTCGACATAGCGAAAGAGCAGGGCACGCTCGACAACTGGGGTCAGGACCTCCAGGACATTGCTGCCGGCTTCGGCGACCCCACCGTGGCCCTGGCCCTGGAAAGCCCACGCATTCCCCTGGCCCAGAAGATGGACGTGGTCCGCCGGAGCCTGACTGGAATCAGCCCCCTGGCCCTCAACCTGGCGCAGCTCCTGGTAGTCAAAGGCAGGGCGCGCCTGGGGCCGGCCATTGCCGACGAGTACCAACGCCTCCTGGATGCCAGCCGAGGGATAGAACGGGCGGACGTGACTACGGCGGTGCCACTGGAGGGCCAGCAGGTAACCCAAATAGGCCAACGGTTGGCCCAGCTTCGGGGCATGCAGGTGAGTGTAAGCCACCAGGTGGACCCCGCCATCGTGGGAGGCATTGTGGCCCGCATCGGGGACAAGCTCATCAACGGTAGCGTGCGCAGTAGACTTGTAGACCTAAAGAGGCGCTTGGCTGAAGGCAGCTAGCGCGCTACGGAGGTAGCGGCAATGGCCGTTCGCGGCGAAGACATAGCGACTATTATCCGGCGGCAGATCGAGCAGTTCGGTGCCGAGCTCACCATGGTAGATGTGGGCACTGTAGTCGAGGTGGGCGATGGCATCGCCCGCATCCACGGGCTGTACGGCGTCAAGTCCACCGAATTGCTCCAGTTCCCCAACGATCTGGTGGGGCTGGCCTTAAACCTGGAAGAGGATACCGTGGGCGCAGTCGTCCTGGGCGACGTCAGCCTTATCAAGGAGGGCGACGAGGTCCGGGGCACTGGTCGCGTGGTGGAAGTGCCTGTCGGGCCAGGCCTTATCGGGCGAGTGGTGGACCCGCTGGGGCGCCCGCTGGATGGCCGCGGTCCCGTCAAGTACACCAAGACCCGCCCCGTGGAGCGGGTGGCCCCCAACGTGGTGCTTCGCAAGTCGGTGGATACCCCCGTCCAGACCGGTATCAAGGCCATTGACAGCATGATCCCCATCGGCCGGGGCCAGCGGGAGCTGATCATCGGCGACCGCTCCACCGGCAAGACAGCCATTGCCCTGGACACCATCATCAACCAGAAGGGCGGCGACCTGGTCTGCATCTATGTGGCCATCGGGCAGAAAGCCTCCAAGGTTGCCCAAATGGTTGGCACCCTGGAGCAACATGGGGCGATGGCGCACACCGTCATAGTAGCCGCCAACTCCGCGGAGTCCGCCGCCCTCCAGTACCTGGCCCCGTACTCCGGCTGCGCCATCGGCGAAGAGGTCATGGAGCAGGGTAAGGATGCCCTGATCATATACGACGACCTGAGCAAGCACGCCTGGGCCTACCGCCAGCTATCGCTGCTGCTGCGGCGCCCTCCAGGCCGCGAGGCCTACCCGGGCGACGTGTTCTACCTGCACAGCCGCCTGCTGGAGCGTGCCGCCAAACTCCACACGGACTTGGGCGGCGGCTCCCTCACCGCCCTTCCCGTCATTGAGACCCAGGCGGGAGACGTCTCAGCCTACGTGCCCACCAACGTCATATCCATCACCGACGGTCAGATCTACCTGGAGACCGACCTGTTCAACGCCGGCATACGGCCCGCCATGAACGTGGGTCTCTCCGTCTCCCGCGTGGGCGGCAGCGCCCAGACCAGGGCCATGAAAAAGGTGGCCGGGCGGCTACGCCTGGAGCTGGCCCAGTTCCGCGAGCTGGCGGCCTTCGCCCAGTTCGGCACCTCCGACCTGGATGTGGCCACACGGCGCCAGTTGGAGCGCGGCCAGCGCCTCACCGAGCTGCTTAAGCAGCCCCAATACGTCCCGGTCCCCTTGGACAAGCAGGTCATGTCGCTCTACGCGGGCATCAACGGCTTTCTGGACGACGTTCCTGTTGCCAAGGTGGGCGCCTGGGAAGAGCGTTTCTACAAGTTCATGGACACCACCCACCCGGACATCGGCCAGGCCATTACCGCGGCCAAGGACATCAAGCCCGAGACGGAAGAGGCCCTCAAAAAGGCCCTGGCCGAGTTCAAGCAAGCGGTAAGCCTGTAGGGGGTGATCTGTGTGAGACACCACCAAGGTTCGAAGGATTTGCGGGACGATTTCGGCCATGCATGGACACAGTTGGCTAACCCAGGAGAACAACATCTTGTGACCCACTATGGCCATGAGTTTGATGCCGGAGCGTCGCATGTTACGAAGGGGTCTCACAAAGGGGAAAAGGTCATCCACATCAAGAAAGACGGTAATGGATTCGCCTATATATACCAGTGCTGTTGGCAGCACCAAACCAACTGCTACGGCACTCGCATTGGTGGCTATAGCGAGGCATTAGACAAATGGTGTGGAACGCAGATACCGCGGGCTTAAGCCTGTGGTATAGGGATAACCAATGGCTAACATACGTCTAATCCGGCGGCGCATCCGCTCTCTGCAAAACACGGCCAAGATCACCAAGGCCATGGAGATGATCGCCGCCTCCAAGATGCGCCGCACCCAGATGCGCGCCCTGGCCGCTCGTCCCTATGCCCAGCGCGTGCAGGAGCTGCTTAGCCACCTCGCCGCCATCCAACGGGAAGACGAGCCGGTCCACCCCCTACTGGAGCACCGCCCCATAGAGAAGGTGGCCATCGTGCACTTTACCGCCGACCGGGGCCTGTGCGGTGGCCTGAACGCCAACGTCAACCGGCGCACGCTTTCCCTGATCAAAGAGGTAGACAAGCCGGTATCCGTCGTGGCCGTGGGCCGTCGTGGCCGGGATTTCGCCGCCCGCTATCTGGGAGGCATGGCCGCCGAGTTCACCGGTCTGGGGGACAAGGCAGGCATTGCCGACATTCACCCCATTGCCCACCTCATCGTAGAGGACTACATCGGCAGGGCGGTAGACAAGGTCTACCTGGTATACCCCCAGTTCATCAGCACCGCCGTCCAGCGCCCCGTAGTTCAAACGCTCCTACCCATTGAGCCGGCCCGCCTCGAGGTCCCGGTGGCGGAATATATCTGGGAGCCAGACAGCCCCCAGGTCCTCTCTGCTCTGCTCCCACGTTATGTCGAGATGCAGCTCTACCATGCCTATTTGGAAGAGGTGGCCAGCGAGCAGTCCGCCCGCATGGTGGCCATGCGCAGCGCTACCGACAACGCCAAGGAGCTGACCACCGAGCTGACCCTGGCCTACAACAAGGCACGCCAGGAGGCCATAACCACGGAGCTCCTGGACGTGGTGGGCGGGGCTGCCGCCCTGGAGGGCTAATGCCCTTCCGCAGCCTACGCCTGGAGCTACGGGATGGCATCGCCTGGCTCACGCTCAACCGGCCCCAGGTCCTCAACGCCCTGGATAGCCCGCTTTTCGATGAGCTATGGCAGGCCATCGCCGAGCTTGAGGCCGATGCCAGCGCCCGGGTGGTCATCCTTAGTGGCGCCGGGAGGGCCTTCTCCGCCGGCCGCGATATTGCCGAGATCTCCCGCAAGGGCGCCCGCCAGGTGCTACAGAAAAGCCCCGGTGGACACGTGTTCAACCGGCTGGCCGTTCTGCCCAAGCCAACCATCGCCGCAGTGCACGGCCCCTGTTTCACCGGCGCCCTGGAGCTGGCCCTGACCTGCGACATCATCATCGCCTCGGAGGATGCCACCTTCGGCGATACCCATGCCCGCCTGGGGGTAATACCGGGCGGAGGCGGCACGCAGCGCCTACCCCAGCGAGTTGGGCCGCACCGGGCAAAGCAGATGCTATTCACCGGCCTGCCGGTCACCGCCACGGAGGCCGAGCGCATGGGCCTGGTGAACAAGGTGGTCCCTCGGGACCGCCTTATGGCTGAGGCCGAGACAATGGCCCGTGCTATACTGGAAGCTAGTGCGCATTCGCTGGCCACAGAGAAGCGCTTGGTGGCGGCCAATCTCGATGCCGGTCTGGCGCAAGAGGCAGCAGCCTTCTATAACCTGTGGGCAGATGGAGATAACCCGGACATCCAAACTAGATTTGAGCGTATGCTAGCGAGCTTGAAGAGATGAGACACTGGAGATTGGCCTTCGTAGGCTTGTTGGTCCTGGGCATGGCCTGTTCCTCTCCCGCCGCCAAGCCTACACCCACGCCAGCGCAGCCAGACTACCTGGCTACAGCAACTCCGGAGGTGAAGGAGATGTACGCCTTCGCCCTGGCCCACCCGGAGATACTGTCGTTCATCCCGTGCTATTGCGGCTGCGCCGACACGGGTGACCGCAGCAACCGTGACTGTTATGTCAAACAAATCCAGGGCGATGGCACCATCGTCTACAACAACCATGCCTATGGCTGAGAGGTCTGTCAGAGCATAACGCGTGACGTTATGCGGATGAACAAAGAGGGTATCCCCCTACGCCAAATACGGGACTACATCGACGAAAAGTACAAGGACGTGGGCATGCCCACCAACACACCATACCCGCGGGGTTAGCAGCCAACTAAGGAGAAGCCATGGCTAAAGGCAAAGTGGTACAGGTAATAGGCACGGTGGTGGACATCGAGTTCCCCCCGGATAGTCTACCCTCCATCATGAACGCGGTAGAGATCCCTCGTCCCCACGGCGAGAAGATCGTGCTCGAGGTGGAGCAGCAACTGGGCAACAACTGGGTCCGCTGCCTGGCCATGGCCCCCACGGATGGCCTGGGCCGTGGAGAAGAGGTCATAGACACCGGCAAACCCCTGGCCGTGCCCGTTGGGCCAGCCACGCTGGGTCGCCTCTTCGACGTGCTGGGAGAGCCTCTGGACAAGCTGGGCGAGGTCAAGGCCCCAGAGAAGTGGCCCATCCACCGTCCCCCACCCCCCTTTGACGAGCAGAAGACCAGCACCGAGATGCTGGAGACCGGCATCAAGGTCATTGACCTGATTACCCCCTTCACCAAGGGCGGCAAGGTCGGGGCCTACGGTGGAGCCGGCGTGGGCAAGACCGTTATCATCCAGGAGCTTATCCGCAACATCGCCCAGGAGCATGGCGGCTTCTCCGTTTTCTGCGGCGTGGGAGAGCGCTCCCGCGAGGGAAACGACCTCTGGAACGAGATGAAGGCCTCCGGCGTCATCAGCAAGACCGTCATGGTCTTCGGCCAGATGAACGAGCCGCCGGGCGTGCGTCTCAGGGTCGCCCTCACCGGCCTGACCATGGCCGAGTACTTCCGGGACGTCGAGGGTCGGGATGTCCTTATCTTCATTGACAACATCTATCGCTACATCCTGGCGGGCATGGAGGTGTCCGCCCTGCTGGGCCGCATGCCCTCCGCCGTGGGCTATCAGCCCACCCTGTCCACAGATATGGGGGCGCTGGAGGAGCGCATCACCTCTACCAAGAAGGGATCCATCACCTCCTTCCAGGCCATCTACGTCCCCGCCGACGACTATACTGACCCCGGCATTGTGACCACCTATGGCCACCTGGATGCCGTCATCGCCCTTGAGCGCTCCATTGCCGAGCAGGGGCTTTACCCCGCGGTGGACCCGCTGTCCTCCACCTCCCGCATTCTCGACCCCCACATCGTGGGCGAGGAGCACTACAACGTAGCCCGGGGCGTGCAGCGGGTGCTCCAGCGCTACAAGGAGCTCCAGGACATCATCGCCATCCTGGGTGTGGAAGAGCTTTCCGAAGAGGACAAACTCACCGTAGCCCGCGCCCGCAGGATCCAGCGCTTCCTCTCCCAGCCCATGTTCGTGGCCGAGGCCTTCACCGGGCGACAAGGCCGCTATGTTCCCATCAAGGAGACCGTGCGCGGCTTCAAGGAGATCCTCGAGGGCAAGTGGGACCACCTCCCCGAGGGCGCCTTCTGGATGGTGGGCCAGATCGAGGAGGCCGAGGAGCAGGCCAAGAAGATGGCAACCGCCGTCTGACCTCAGCCCGACAATCGTAACGTACCAGGTAGGTCGGGTCGGAGGCCCCGGCTGCGGTGTCGGCGCCTCCGACCCGTACAGCCCTCCTGCCCACGGGTTCTCCACGCTTCCAGGGCCATGCGAAGGTCTGGAGTGTCGCCCTCGAGCCGCCCTGCGGCTTTGCCCGATCAGACCTCATCCGCGGTAACAGCAACCGCGAACGGCACGCCCAGCGCTTCGAAGTGCTTCTGGCCGCATCGGACCTTGTCGGCCTCGCTGGTGCGCAGCTTGAGGAAGTCGCGAGTCCCTTTGGTTTCGCGGACCAGATAGAGAGTCTGGTCGTCATGCTTGAGGATCGCCCAGTCAGGGTTGTACTTGCCGACGGGCGTGTCCACCTCGAACCAGCCAGGTAGCTTCACGAAGAGCTTGATGTCCTGCCGCTGGTCTAGCCGCTTGGCGAACTCCCGTTCAACTTCGGAATCGTAAACAACGTACTCGTAGACCGACTTGTTCACTTGGAGTGCAGTGAGGTAGCTGATTAGCTCTTCATTCTTGAAGAGCATCATCTGCCATTCTGCTTCAAGCCCAGAACCGCCGAGGCGCTCGTATTTGATGCCGTCCATTATTAGTCGGTGCAGCTCATATTTCAAGCTGGTGCTCACCGCATCGAGGAAGCGCTGAGGGTCGTTGAAGAGCTCCCCCAACCGCCCCGAGCCTTTGAGAATCCGCACCAGTGTGGAACGCGTGAGCTCAGTCTCGTTCTGCAAGTAGGCAAGTAGATCGGGGACGGGCCGGTTGCCATACTCCGCGCGCTCCTCGGCCACACTGGTTGCCGCCGTGGTCACCCCGCCCTTCTGAACTGCGAGCTGTCCGGCGCTGACGCGGATTCGCGGCTTCTCTATCCGCTCCATCCGCTTGATGGCGTCCACCGCGTGCTCAACGAGCTTGTCGGTTGCGAACTCGACTCGGTAGGTAGTCTTAGGCTTGATGCGGTCCCATAGGGCTACGAACTCGGGACTCAACGTCACTTGCTTTTTGAGACGATTCGGCCCATCATCGCGCTCCCTGCGGATGTGCCGCTCGATCTGATAGGACGAGAGCAGATCAATCAGGGCCGGCGCCAGGTCACGCTGCGCTTCCGGTAGGTCCAACTTGAAGTCCTTGCGCTTGGGATCAAAGGCCGGCTGGATGCGCCCATCGGCGTCAAGCATCTTCTGCGCGACCAATGCCGTGCGAATCGCTTGGGCTGCCTCCCTACCGATAGGTTGCTCTTTTCCGTCAACGACCCGGGTGAGCTTAGCCAGAGCCGTCAAGGGCACTTTGCCGAACGTTACGCCACAGTCCTCCTCGTACTCCGTTTGCAGCGCCTTGGCAAACTCCTCATAGCTCTCGTTAGCCATCACGTAGAGCTTGTTCACGGATTCATCAAACACGCGTGCCCCGTTCTGGTCAACGGGAAGGCGCAGGCCGCGACCGATCTCTTGGCGCTTCTTCACAGCGCTCTTAGTCTCGTTGAGCGTGCAAATTTGGAAGACGTTCGGGTTGTCCCATCCCTCGCGCAGGGCCGAGTGGCTGAAGATGAAGCGCAGCGGCTCATCCATGGACAGCAGCCGTTCCTTGTCCTTCATGATCAGGTTGTAGACCTCGTCATCAGCCTGGCTGTCGCCGCGGGTATCCTTGAGCACCCCCCGTCTATCCTGAGCGAAGTAGCCGTCATGCAGCTTTTCGATCGGCTGCTTGAGCCATTCCAACTCTCGGTAGTGGTCTTCCTTGGCCAAGGTCGCCAACTCAGCCTCGAACACGGTTGCGAATTTACCCTTCACCGGCTGGCCGTTTTCGTCGTAGTCCCGGTAGTTGGCCACGCGATCTATGAAGAAGAGCGAGAGAACCTTGATGCCCTGAGCACGGACCTGAAGCTCTTTTTCCAGGTGCCGTTTCACGGTGTACTTGATCTGGGTGCGCCACACGTCCTCACGCAGGCCGCCTATCTCCTCGCCAAGTCGCAGTGTGCGCCCGTTGCTAAAACGAATGAACTCGCTCCCGGGCTCGGCGTTGATCTCAGCCACGGAATAGCCCTGGGCGTAGTTGGCCCGTTCATTGGAGAGCACATAGAGATCGGCGCCCTGTTTGGCCGTGACCGTCTTCTCCTTCGAACCCTCCGCAGTCTGTACCTGGATACGCAGCTTGGCTTTGATGCCCTTCTTGTAGTCAATCTGCTCTACGCGTACGAATGCATCGTTGGCGGCGCCTTCGGCTACCGCGCTGGCGACCACGATCTGCTTGACGAGCTTCAGCTCGAACGCCCGCACGGGATCGAGGCGGTAGACCAGGTTGTGAGGGTTGCGGTGCGTGGCGGAATAACGCAGGGTGCACAGGGGATTGAGCTGTTTCAGGCCAGCTATGCCGGCGCCCTCTTCACCCCCCTCGACACTCTGCGGCTCGTCAATGATGACTAACGGGCGAGCGGCCTGCACGAACTCAATGGGCTGGCGTCCCGAAAGCTTGTCGCTCTCCTTGTAGATGACGGCGACATCCTTCTTGTTGAAAGCCTGGATATTGATCACGCAAACCTGAAGGGTGTTGCTGGTGGCGAACTGGCGGAGGCGGTTTACCTTCCTGGCGTCGTAGACGAAGTACTCGAAAGGCACGTTGTTGTAGAGGGCACGGAAATGCTCGGCAGTGATCTCGATGTTCTTGAGCACGCCTTCGCGGATAGCCACACTCGGCACGACAATGACGAACTTCTGGAAGCCGTAGCGCCGTGACAGCTCGAAAACGGTGCGAAGGTAGACGTAGGTCTTGCCCGTGCCGGTCTCCATCTCCACGGAGAAGTGGGGACAACGCCGTGTGAGATTGGCAGCGCCATCGAACAGGTCCCATCCCTCCAGGGCAGTTCCTGGGTCAGCAATCTCAATGTCATTCTGCACTTGAACGGCGCGAGTGTTCTCGCGCAGCTTGTCCTCAGCCAAGAGAAGCCGGTTGCCAACGCCCAGCTCGGTGCGGTCCTGCCCGGCGAACAGGTCCCCCCAGCTACCCATATTGATAACAGCCCACTCGGGTGCCCCCTGCGGCTGGCCATCGAAGAGATCAGTGATGGCTGCGACAGCGTCCAACTGGAACTGCTGGTTGGGGTCGAATTGCAGTTTCACGTCTGTCCCTTGTCCTGTCCCTGGGAACCGGCAAGTTTCTTTACGTCTCTCTCAAAATCGCTCTCGTAATACCTATCTTGAATCACCCGGAACTTGCTGAACTCTTCCTCCGCCAGGCTAACCGCCACTTCGTGAGAAATGGCCCCGGCATTGGTCAGAATCTGATACTCGTTAAATTTCAAAAAAGAATCCAGCTTCTTGGTCCAGTCGTCCATTCTCATGGGGATTTGTCTGGCAGCCTGATTTTCAGCGTAATCCAGATACATGGAGACGATTCGCTCCAGCTCTCTGATCTCCTTTTCGGCCAGATAGTTCTTGGCCACGGTAACATCGGATTTCAGTATCTTCCCCTGAGGGGCGTTCCTCCAGGTTTGCAGGCACATATTGGGCTTGCCGGCGTTTGCCCTTTCGGCAATCAGCTCTGCCGCTGTCTTTCCGGTAATTGCCCAACGCAATTTGGTCTGCACGGTTTTGAAGAACGTCTGCGTGATGTCAGCTTTGGAGTCGTAGTCTATGCTGCATTGTTCGTAGATGTCGGTGACCTTGAGATAGAAACGGCGTTCGCTGGCCCGGATTTCGCGGATCCGCTCCAGCAGCTCGTCGAAATAGTCCCTCCCGAAGCGCCGGCCCTGTTTCAGCCGTTCATCGTCCAGCACGAACCCCTTGATCATGAACTCCCGCAGGGTCCTGGTGGCCCATATGCGGAATCGGGTGGCCTGGCGGCTGTTGACACGGTAGCCCACTGCGATAATCGCATCCAGATGGTACAGGTCTAGCTCGCGGCTGACTTGACGGCCCCCCTCCTGTTGGACTATTCGAAATTTTCGAATAGTTGCCTCCTCCTCGAGTTCGCCGGAAGCGTAGATCTCCTTCAGGTGATAATTGATGGTATTGACCTCTACCCCGAATAGGTCCGCCAGTTTCCTCTGGCTTAACCAGAATGATTCACCGGAATAGAGCACCTCAACCCGCACTCTGCCTTCGGGCGTGGTGTAGAGGACTATTTCACTTTCGTACGAAGCTATCTCGTTGCTCACAGTGGTTCCCCGCTCATATGGTCTTGAAGCTGGTCACGCCCCTGGTCCTGAAGGTCTGCACAGCATTGGCTTTAAGCTGGTCATTGCCGGCAAAGCCTTCGTCCAGGCACACCACACGCTCGGGTTTCTTATCCGCCATGGCGCGGATCAGGCCCAGCGTCAGTTCGTGTTCCAGGCAAACGAACAGCTTCCCGTTGTCAACGCTATACACCGTCCTGTCCGCCAGGGTAAGCGCCTCCAATGGGGTTGTGAGCGAGAAGCCGCTTTTCAACAGGATTTCGTAGAGAATGTCCTGCGCGCTGCGGTCCCCACGGATGTGGTCCACGTGCATCTCAAGCTGCGTAGCCAGCGCCTCGGCGTCCTTGGACGCTTCCGCGTTCCAGGGCTTGAAGTTGGACTCGGCCAGCTTGAACACTCGGAACCCCCGGTCCTGCTTCTTCGTACCGTTCAGGTCGAGCTTACCTGCATCTTCGTCGTTAAGCTTCTTGATGACCCGGCGCACGCGCTCCTTGCAGATGTCGGCAATGGTGTGGTAGTCCTCACGGCCTGTGGGCTCGGGAAGCTGGACAAGGATGAACCTTCGGTTGCCGGCGTCCTGCGAGTTCAACTCCAACACCGCTTGCGCCGTCGTCCCTGATCCAGCGAAGAAATCGAGGATGATGTCTTCCTCCGCAGCATACGTGCTAATATCTAACATCCTGCGAATGAGCGAAGACGGCTTCGGATAATCGAACGGAGGGTCGTTATCGAAAAGCGCTCGCATTTCGTTTTTGGCATTACGCATCGATCCTGCAAATTTGTAGTCCCACCAACTGGTGGGAACGACCCCCTGTTTCACTTCCGACAAGAAGCGTTTTTGAAATGGCATGTCTCCATCACCAGTTGCGCCCCACCAAAGGCGGTTTTCTTCGACGAGTCTCTTCAGAGTTCCTTTCGATACGCGCCAACTTGTTCCTTTTGGAGGATAGACCAGCCGACCAGTTGGATTTGTAATTGGGTAAGAATCCTTTTCTGATGAACCCGGGCGGGTTAGCGCACTGCGCGTCCATACGCCTCGCGGATCCCTGTCTTGATTCTTATAGATGTCTATTTGTTCCTGTGTTCTTGCAACAAGTCCAATCCTGACTGATTCCATCTGTTTCGCATAACACACAGCATATTCATGATACATGGAAAACCCTTGAGCGTCGTTTGCAGGCGTGTCCCTTCGCTGCCACGCAACTGTTGTGAAATAACTCTCATCGCCGAATATTTCGTTCATAACGAAACGCAAATTGTGTACTTCATGGTCGTCAATGCTGACGAAGACGATGCCATCTTCGCGTAGCAGATTCCTTGCTAGATACAATCGCGGATACATCATGTTCAGCCACTTGGAGTGGAAGCGGCCGTCGGTGTCGGCGTTGGTGCCAAACTTATGCCCTTCGGCGTCCACCTGGCCGGTGTATTCAAGATAAGTCTGGAGGCTCTCGCTGTAGTTGTCGGGGTAGATGAAGTCGTTGCCGGTGTTGTAGGGAGGGTCTATGTAGATGAGCTTGACCTTGCCCAGGTAGGACTTCTGGAGGAGCTTGAGCACTTCCAGGTTGTCGCCCTCGATGATGAGGTTCTCGGTGGTGTCGAAGTTTACGCTCTCTTCTGGGCAAGGGAGCAGGGTGCCCAGGCTGGGCATTTGGATCGTCTTGAAGCAATCAGCCTTGCCGGGCCAGCTCATCCCATACCGTTCCTTGCCAACGTCCACCGCCTCCCCTAGCGCCAGCTTCAACCGGTCGAAGTCGAGCTTGCCGTCCTCGGTCCGGACCTCGGGAAAGAGGCGGAGTAGCTCCCGCTGCTTCTCCTCCACGATGTCGTGGGAGCGCAGGTCCAGCTTTTGGGGTTCAATAGTCATGGTATGTCCCTCCGTGTTCGCGGGCCTGCCTTGTTTCATTGCCCAGCGCAAGCCGACGCACCGGGAGCCCCTGTCAGATTGCGGAGCTTCGCTGGCGCTAGCCGGAATCGAGGGTTGGCATCACCAGGCGGACTCCGCGCGACTCACACAAGCCAAGACAGCACCTTCGACACGGGCAATTGTCCAACTTTTCGATGCTGGCCGCAAGCTGTCATCTTCGAAGCCCTGAATCCCCCACCCGGTCTATAGCCGGTGGCTTCTGGCTAGCATTGCACCCCCGTGCGTGGTAGTATGTGCCCTGATTGCGCTTGAGGTCACACACGAGCGCTGGAGAAGGTGACGTCTTATTCTGACTCATAGCCCATGAAGCTTGGCGTACCCCGGGGCCTGTTCTACTACCAGCACTACCCCTTGCTCCGTACTTTCTTCGATGAGCTTGGCGTAGAGACCATCGTATCGGCGCCCACCACCAGGGAGGTAATGGCGGCAGGCTGCTCCCGCATGGTGGGAGAGACCTGCCTGCCCGTCAAGGTCTTCTCCGGCCACGTGCTGTCCCTGGTGGGCCAGTGCGACGCCGTTCTTATCCCCTCCATCCAGAGCCTGGAGCGGAGGGTCTACAACTGCCCCAAGTTCATTGGTCTGCCCGACATGGTCCAGGCGCGGGTCCCGGGTTGCCCTCCCGTGCTCGATCCAGACATAGACGTGGATGCCGGCAGCCGGGAGCTGTACCAGGCCATCTACCGCCTGGGACGCCGCTTCACCTGGAACCCGGCCAAGGTCAAGAGGGCCGCCGACACCGCTATCCAAGTGAATTACGACTTCCTGCACTCCATGGCAGAGAAGGGACTACCTGCACCCCAGGCCATCGAGCAGATGTTCCCACTCCCTAACACAGGCCAGCCTGGAGAAGGGCCATCGCCCTCGCCCCACTTCACCATCGCCCTGATTGGGCACCCCTACGTCCTCCACGACGAGTACGTTAGCCACCAACTGGCCGCCCGGCTGCGCAAGGTGGGGGCGAGGGTCGTCTACCCCACCATGGTTTCTCCGCAGGACCTCCGTTCCGCCCTGTGCCAGGTAGTGGAAAGGGCCTATTGGACCTGCGAGGACGAGATCCTGGGCGCCGGCGCCCACTACCTTCGGAGCGATGTGGACGGTGTAATCTCCGTGTCCCCCTTCGGCTGCGGACCGGACTCCATGATGCTGGACCTGCTGGGACGCTATGCCAAACGGGTCGGCAAGCCCTACATGCAGCTCGTGGTGGACGAACATACCGCCGAGGCGGGGCTGGTCACCCGCCTGGAGGCCTTCCTGGACACCCTGGCGCCCAGGCAAGAGGTCCCCTCCAGGCGCGCCTGGTCAGGCCCGCTTATCCGCACCGATACAGTAGCCCAGGGCATCGGGGCGCTGGGCATCCCCAATCTGGGTGACAAGTTCGTTGCCTTCAAGGGCATGGTCCAAGAGCTGGGTGCCCGGCTCATCGTCCCGCCCGTGACCAAGGACACGCTTACCCTGGGCACCCGCTATTCGCCGGAGTCGGCCTGCGTGCCCTTCAAGGGCATCCTGGGCAACTTCGTCCAGGCCCTGGACCAGGGCGCTGATTCCCTGTTCATGGTCACCAGCTTCAACGCCTGCCGCATGGGCTACTACTCCAAAGTCCAGGAGCAGATCCTGCGGGACCTGGGATACCAGTTCCAGTTCCTGCGCTTCCATAGCTCGGAGCGAGGGCTGCTCGGCGTGCTGCGGGCCATCAAACGCTTCTCCAACGGCGCCTCCTGGCCTACCGTTATCTCTATGTTCCGGCTGGGCGTGGCCAAGCTCCAGGCCCTGGACGACCTGGAACGGACGACCCAAAGGGTCCGTCCCTTCGAGCAGGTCAAGGGCGCCGCCGACCGCCTGTACCGCGGGGCCATCGAAGCTATGGACGGCGCTGCTACTATGGCCTCGGTGAAGAAAGTAGCCCGGGACTACCTGGAGAAACTCCAACAGGTGCCGATCATAGAAGGCGCCAATCCGCTCAAGGTGGCCATTGTCGGCGAGCTGTACGTGGTCATGGTCCCCTTCGTCAACTTCGACCTGGAGACAGAGCTGGGCAAGATGGGTGTGGAGATACGCCGCAGCCGGTCCACCTTCCTCTCGGAGTGGACTCACTTTGCCAGATTCATGAACGCCCTCAACGAAGAGAAGAGGGAGCTGCGCTCCTATGCCGCCCCCTACCTGACGCGGGATGTGGGCGGGCACGGTCTGGAGTCGGTGGGGGAAAGGGTGCGGCTGGCCGGGCAATACGACGGCGTCATCCACCTGGCCCCGTTCACCTGCATGCCCGAGGTCGTGGCCCAGAACATCATGCCCTCCATCCCCGAGGGCTTGCCCATCCTCACCCTCCATTGCGACGAGCAGATGGGCCGGGCCGGCGCCCTCACCCGCATCGAAGCCTTCGTGGACCTCCTGGAGCGGCGACGCCGGGCAATGGCAGGGTTGCGGCACTAACCTACGGCAGCCAATGACAGTCTGACCTCCAGATGTTAATATGTTTCACTGGGCGCTGGGGGTCATCAACCCGGAGGAGTAACCATGGCAAGCAGGCCCAAGATAGGCGAACACGGCGAGATGGAGCAGATCACCGGCCAGGGTCTGGGCCAATCCCAGGCGCAGAGGTCGGAGGCCAAGCCACGTCTGAAGTTCGAGGTGATCACCGCCGAGAGAGTCGTTTACTCCGACGAGGTTGACCTGGTCCTGGCGCCGGGCGCCGAAGGGCAACTGGGCATCCTCCCCCATCATGCCCCGCTGTTCAGCCTGCTTCAGCCCGGCGAGCTTATGGTACGCAAGGGCGCCGACGACACCTCCATGGCGATCACCGGCGGGTTCCTGGAGGTCCTGGGCAACAAAGTTACCGTCCTGGCCGATGCCTGTGAGCGATCGGAGGAGATTGACTTGGAGCGGGCACAGGCCGCCCGGCGCCGCGCCGAAGAGTTCATGCTGAATAAGCCTGCGGATGTCAACCTGGCCGAGGCAGAAGCGGCCCTGCGTAGGGCGCTGGCCCGCCTCAGGGTTGCGGAGCGCCGCCGCCGCCAGCCACCTCCACCCTCCTCGCGTTAGCCCTGTGTGACACTGTAGGGGCATGGCGCGCCATGCCCCTACGCTTGCCTGCCCATCGTCTACAGGTCCCCCCTTCCCTCGCAGGGAAGGGGTCGAGGGGTTAAGGTCGTCCCCATCATCTCCAGCACCTGGTCTGTGGTCCGCACGCGGGCCATACGCGGGAAGATGCGCGCCATGAGCTGCTGGTGGTTGTCCATCTGCGTGGCGATGCAAGCATCTTGGACAATAACCACATTGAAGTCCCTGTCCCGGGCCGAGTAGGCTGTGCTGGCTACCCCCACATCCGTCGAGCCTCCAGCCAGCACGATGGTGTCTATGCCCCGGGTGCGCAGCGAAAGCTCGAGGTGGGTCTGGTGGAAAGCGCTCCACCGGTGCTTGGGAATCATGTAGTCCCCAGGCTGGGGGCTGATCTCCTGGATGACCTCACCCTCCCACGTTCCCTGCCTGGCAGATGGGGAGAAACGGCGAGGGTGCTCCGGATCAGGCCATGGCTGCAAGTGCTGGTCGGTATCCGTGACCAAAGTGACCGAGTCGGCCAGGTCCGGCCGGTGGTCAGCCTTGGCGTAGAAGATGGGGATGCCTGCGCCGCGCGCCGCAACCATGAGGCGGACGCAGTTGGCCACAACGGGTGCCATACGCCCCTGGGTAGCGCTGTCAGCGCCCCGGTAGTAGGCGTTCAGCATGTCGAAGAACAGGACCGCTGTCCGCTTTGGGTCCAGGCGATGATAGGTCATGGCAGACTCCCTCGGCTAGCGCTTCACGTCCTTCAGGTAGAATGTCATGCTCTCCAGGGCAGACACCGGCCCCACGTGGCGAATATACACCGATGGAGGCACCCGCAGCGTAGCAGGGGCGTAGTTGAGGACCGCCCGTACCCCAGCCTGCACGAGCCTGTCTACCGCGTCCTGGGCCGCCGAGGCCGGCACCGCCACCACCCCAATGTCCACGCCTTCGGCCCGCACCACCTGAGGCAGGTCGGCGACGTCGCGCACCAATACCTGGCCCACTTTCTTGTTGACCACCTTAGGGTCCTTATCGAACGCGGCCACTATCTTGAAACCCTGCTGGGCAAAGCCGCCATATCTCAGCAGCGCCCGACCAAGGTTGCCCACACCCACTACGGCGATCCGCCACTCGCGGTCCAGTCCCAGGATCCTTCTGAGCTCAGCTATCAGGCGTTTGATGTCATAGCCCTTGCCTTGCTTGCCGAAATGGCCGAAGTAGCTCAGGTCCTTTCGTATCTGGGCAGGCGTGACCTGTAGCTTGTCCCCCAGCTCCTGGGAGCTGACCAAGTACACTCCCTCCCCCGCCATTTGCTCCAACGCCCGAAGATACTCGGGCAAACGCAGCACCACCACTTCAGGAATTGCCACTCTCATGATGCACCCTCCATCTTTGTTCCGTGATAAAAACCGATGAGCCCCGCATACCGACCCCGGTAGCTTACCTGAGCGAGGCCGGCCTGTTTCAACAGGAGCACCGTCTCCTCGGGAGCGAGGAAATCGGCCGCCGACTGCCTCAAGTACCGGAAGGCGGAGGCCTGCCCTCCGCTGGCCAGCAACCCCACTCCAGGCACAAGCCTGTTGAAGTAGAAACGGTACATGTGGCGCAGCCAACCCGTGTTCGCCCTGCCGATCTCCACAAAGGCCAGCCGCCCACCTATCCTGAGCACCCGCACCATCTCGGAGATGCAGCGCGGCAGGTCCACCAGGTTGCGCACACCAAAGCCCTCAGTGATGCCATCGAAGCTGCCAGTGGGAAACGGCAATGAGCGAGCGTTACCCAGGACCAAGTGCACCCGTTGGACCAGCCCCCGCTGCCTGGCCTTGGAGACGGCACGGGACAGCATGGCGCCAGAGAAGTCCAGACCTACTACCAGCTTGGCCCTCGGGACCAGACAAAAGGACAGCTCGCCCGTGCCGCAAGTCAGGTCCAGAACACGCCCTGCCGGCTGTGGAGCTGCCAGCTCCGCTGTCGTGCGCCGCCATCGGTGCACCAGTCCCCCCGTGGACCAGCTATTGAATCGGTCGTAGCTATCGGCCAGACGACCGAACATCGCCTTGATACCGGCCTCCGACCTCGTGCCCACGGACATGTTCGATACCAACACTGTTACAATCCTGTGATAATGCTAACATACTAAGCAACCAGCGTCAACCTCTCAGGTCATTGTGGTATTCTCTGCGTTATGGTATATTTTGCTGCTTCCTCCCGATGGAAAACGCACAGTGAACGCAAGAGACTGGGGAATGCCTCTCTGGGCTAATCTCGACACAGCGCGCGAGAGGCTCTTCCGTGACCTGCGCCGCAACATTGGCGATGAACGAGTCGTCGCCGCCATGGAGCGCATACCGAGGGAGCTCTTCATTCCGCCTGAAAGCCGCCATTTGGCCTACGAGGATATCCCCCTGCCCATCGGCGAGGGCCAGACCATTTCACAACCCTACATCGTTGCCCTCATGACTCACGCCCTGGAGCTGACGGGCGCCCAGCGTGTCCTGGAGGTGGGCACTGGCAGCGGCTACCAGGCCGCCATCCTCTGCCAACTGGCTCGATGGGTGGTCACCGTTGAGCGCGTCCCCACCCTGCTGGCAGCGACGCGCCAGCGACTAGCGGACCTGGGATACGCCAACGTGGAGCTGCACCAGGCCGGCCCGACACTGGGCTGGCCCCCAGGCGCCCCCTACGATGGCATCGTGACCACTGCCGGCGCACCTTCCATACCCGGTGTCCTCTTGGACCAACTGGCCATTGGCGGACGCCTGGTGATACCCGTCGGTTCTCGCTACGAGCAAGAGCTGCTCAAAGTGGTCAAGGGCCCCAACGGCCTCAGCATTGCCAACCTCGGCGCCTGCCGCTTTGTTCCCCTAGTAGGAGAAGGCGCCTGGAGTGAAGAGTAAGACCCTCCTCCCACCTTTCTCACACTTCACTCACAACCATACTCCTTGACAGGCAAGACGGAAGTTGCTATGCTTAGCACGATTTTGTGTCCTAGCCTACGTAGTTGTTTCGTGTTTAGCTTGTTTCGTGTGATTGGGCTATGGTTACCGCAGTAGCCACAGACTATGAGACCGTCATCGGGCTGGAAGTCCATGCTCAGCTACGCACCAAGAGCAAGATGTTCTGTCCGTGCAGCGCTGACTACGCCCATGCCCCACCCAACACATACGTATGCCCCGTGTGCTTGGGCATGCCCGGGGTGCTCCCCGTCATCAACCGCACGGCCATAGAGTACAGCATCCTCACTGCCCTGGCCCTCAACTGCACCATCTCTGAGCAATTCAAGTTCGACCGCAAGAACTACCCCTACCCCGACCTGATGAAGGGCTACCAGATCTCCCAGTACGACACTCCCCTGTCCCGTAACGGCTGGCTCGAGATCGAGGTTGACGACACGGTCAAGCGCATCCGTATCAATCGGGTACACCTCGAGGAAGATACGTCCAAGCTGACTCACCGTGCCTCATCCTGGGGTGAGAGCTACAGCCTGGTAGATGTGAACCGCTCCGGTGTGCCCCTCATGGAGATCGTGAGCGAGCCGGACCTGCGCTCTGCCGAGGAAGCCCACGAATACCTGGTGAAGCTGCACAGCATACTGCTGTTCATTGGCGTGTCCACCGGCAGCATGGAGGAAGGCAGCTTCCGCTGTGATGCCAACATTAGCCTGCGGCGGCGGGGCGACCCCAAGCTTCCCAAGGCTAAGGTCGAAGTAAAGAACATGAACAGCTTTCGGGCCGTCTCCCATGCCCTCGCCTACGAGGCCGAGCGCCAGTCCGCCCTATGGGACTCCGGCACAGAGCCTGCGCAGGAGACGCGAGGCTGGGTGGAAGAGAAGGGCATCACCGTTTCCCAGCGCAGCAAGGAGCACGCCCACGATTACCGCTACTTCCCGGAGCCGGACCTGCCACCACTGCGGACAAGCCAAGACTGGGTGGAGACACTGCGCCGCCGACTACCGGAGCTACCCGATGCCCGGCGCCAGCGGTTCATGTCCCAATACAACCTGCCTGCCTACGATGCCCGGCTCCTGGTAACCTCGCCCACCTGGGCCGACTTCTTCGAGGCTGTGCTGCGGGTGGGTGGCCCACGGGAAGGCGAGCGGCTCCGGGCGAGGGCAAAAGCCGTTGCCAATTGGATGCTGGGGGACCTTACCCGGCTACTTAATGAAGCCGCCATTGACGTCTCCCAGTCCAGACTCACCCCCGAACACATGGCCGGCCTGCTGGACCTGGTGGACGCCGGTGCGGTGAGCGGGCCGGTGGCCAAGGCCGTGTTTGAAGAGATGTTCAAGACCGGACAGCGAGCAGCCGATGTCGTCGCCGAGAAGGGATTGGCCCAGGTCTCCGCAGCTTCAGAGCTTGAAGGGGTCATCAAACAGGCCATCGAGACAAACCCCCGAGCCGTGGCCGACTACCGGGCAGGCAAGGCGCAAGCCATAACCTTCCTGGTGGGACAGGTGATGAAGCTGACCCGTGGCCGAGCCAATCCTAACGTGGTGCGCGAAGTGCTCCAGAAGCAACTGGAAAGCCAGCAGGCCAGATGAGCGGCAACGGCAATGGGAACGGCAACGGCAACGGCCACAGCCGGCGCGCGGACGACCTGGTAAAGTGGCTATACCCGGGCATCCGGGTGAAACGCTGGATCGCTGGGCTGGCCCTGGGCGTGGGCATCGCCTCCCTGGGCTTGGCCTATGCTTTCGTTAGGCTGGTGGCCCCACCCGGTAGCCAGCTCTACGTCTACGTACCCCGCGGCATCCCGGCCATAGCTGTCCTGATGGGAGCGCTCATCGCCGGTCTGAGCATGGTTGGGCTATACCGCGCCGTGGTCTACCCGTTGACACCGCAGAATGGGCACACCACCGTCAACCAACTCTACCGGTACCGCAAGCGCCAGCGCGGCCCCAAGGTGGTGGCCATTGGCGGTGGCACTGGCCTGGCGTCGCTCCTGCGTGGGCTAAAGGAGCACACGGACCATCTCACCGCCGTTGTTACGGTAGCCGACGACGGTGGCAGCTCAGGCCGGCTGCGCCGCGAGTTGGGCGTACTGCCCCCGGGGGACTTCCGCAACTGCATCGTCGCTCTGGCAGAGACCGAACCCATCATGGCACGGCTCTTCGAGTACCGCTTCGGCGCCGGCTCCGTCCTGGAAGGGCACAGCTTCGGCAACCTGTTCATCGTCGCCATGTCCGGCGTCACCGGCACATTCCCCGAGGCATTGAAGGAGACCGGCAGGGTCCTGGCCGTCCGAGGGCAAGTGCTCCCCTCTACTCTGGAAAGCGTGGCGCTGTTGGCCCGCCTCGAGGACGGACATACGGTATATGGCGAGTCCCGGATACCCAGCGGAGGCAGCCCCATTCGTCGCGTCGAGCTGGAACCATCAGACCCTGCCGCCTACCCCGAGGCTGTCCAGGCCATACGAGAGGCTGAGCTAATCGTGATCGGGCCGGGCAGCTTGTACACCAGCGTCATGCCCAACCTCTTGGTCTCCGGAATTGCCCAGGCCGTGCGCGAGTCATCCGCTACCAGGGTATACGTATGCAATGTGGCCACCCAACCAGGGGAGACAGATGGCTATACTGTGCATGACCACGTGATCGCCCTGCACCGGCATGTGGGTGCGGGCTTGTTCGACTACGTGCTGGCGAACAACAACATCGCCCCCCTACCCAAAGACTGGCCTAACAGCGTGGTAGCCAAAGATGGCGCGGTGCCCGGCGTTATCGAGGTGACCGCAGACCTGGTGAAGGACGACTACCGGCTCCGCCATGATCCCGAGAAGTTGGCCAGCCGCCTGATGGCCCTGTACTGCGAGTGCCGCAACCGGCAACCCGTACGGAGGTAGCGTCCGCTGCCCTCACCCCCTGGTCTAGCCCACCACCACAGGCTATACTCTTTCATGACGACACCCCCCGGTCGTGGTGTCATAATGCTCTTTTGAGGTACTAACCGAATGAACATAGGCGTTATCGGCGGCTCTGGCTTCATCGGCTCCCACGTCGTGGACAAGCTCATGGAGGTGGGGCACGAGGTCACCGTCTTCGATATCAAGAAGCCGCACCGCTCAGATGTCCCCCACACAAACATTGAGATAACCGACCTCCCCAAGACCACTGTGGCCCTCACGGGCAGCTACGATGCCGTCTACCTGCTCGCCGCAGTGGCTGATGTCAACGATGTGCAGCGCAACCCAGTGGAGGCCAGCGCCGTCAACATCATGGGCGTGGCCAACGTGCTGGAGGCAGCACGCCGCAACAGCATTGGCAGAGTCATCCTGGCCAGCACCGTGTGGGTCTACGGACTTACCTCCCAAGACAACGGTGACGAGGACTCACCCATCCATCTCACCAAGGCAGAGCACATCTACACATCGCAGAAGGTGTCCGCGGAGCTGATCTGTCACAGCTATAGGGCCATGTATGGTCAGGAGTTCACTATCCTACGCTATGGAGTGCCGTACGGTCCGCGAGCACGGGGAGGCACCGTGCTAGCCACCTTTGTGCAGCGCGCCCTCAACAATCAGCCTCTGAGCATCTTCGGCGAGGGCACCCAGGGTCGCGGTTTCATCTACGTAGAGGACCTGGCCAAGGGGAACGTGGCCGCTCTACAGGAGGTAGCCCGCAACCAGACCTACAACCTGGAGGGCAAACGCCTGGTATCCGTGCGCGAGGTGGCCGAGACCGTCCGCCAGGTTCTGGGCAACGTGACCATCGAGTACAAGGAGGCCCGGACCGCCGACTTCGGGGGCAAGCTCGTGTCCGCTGAGAAAGCCCGTCGAGAGTTGGGCTGGCAGCCCACCGTGGATTTCGAGGAAGGTGCCCGCAACTACATCGCCTGGTACCAGCAGCAGATGCCGGGAAAGAAGGCATGAGCGGTATCGCTACCTCCTCGCGCGTTCTGGTGGCCATCCCCGCCTGGAACGAAGAGGCCACCATTGGCACCGTGGTGGGGGACATCAAGCGCCTGTACCCTTCAGTGGATGTGCTGGTGGTGGACGACGGCTCCCACGACCGCACGGCTGGAATAGCGCGCGACACCGGCGCTCTCCTGGTGCAGCACCCGCGTAACCTGGGGTACACCGCCGCCATCCAGACCGGCAGGTCGTACGCCTGGGAGCGCGGCTACGACGTCCTTGTATTCGCCGACGCCGACGGCCAACACCGGCCCGAGGACATCGGCCCGATCGTGGGGCACATCATCTCAGGCAGGGCTGACCAGGTACGCGGCTCACGGGAGCGCGGCGGGTACCAGTGCCGGGAGCCCTGGCACCTGCGGCTGCCCCGCTACATCTGCGCCCTGTTGGTGTCGCTCAAGCTGCGCCAGGCCATCACCGACCCCACCTCGGGATTCAAGGGGGAAACCAGGGCAGTCACTGGATTCTTCAAACGCGTGTACGAGACCACTTCCAAGATACACCGGAGCAACACCAACGACATAGAGGAAATACTGATCGCCCACAAGAACCGGTTCCGCGTCGGCGAGGTACCGGCCCATATGCTGCCCCGCGCCGTAGGGTCCACCCGCTGCTACACTCCCCGGCAACTGCTGGACTTCCCGCTGGACCTGGTCAACTCCTTCGCCCGCAACTTCTAGGGCAGCCACAGCCTCCCTCCACGGGTGGTGCACAACCGCGATACGCGTACTTCACTTTGTGACCAAGCTCCCTTCACAGCTCCTTCGCGGCCCTCCATCACACTTGTAGAGGGTGCAGGAAGAGGGCCGGCAGGGCTACAACAGAGGACGTGCGCCTGCCAGGACCCAAGAGTAGCGATTGTGCAAGCACCTCTCCTCGGCTAACCTGTCATTCTGAGGGAGCGCAGCGACCGAAGAATCCGCACCCGGCGGGTGAAGGTGCCACAGCGCAATCGCTATTCTGGGGCAGGACCGGCTGCTTGACAGCGGTGGCACTAAAGAAATAGGCTTCTTGGGGATAGGCAGAGATAAGCAGTGGCGGGGGTAGTAATGAAGGCGTTCGGCGTCCTACTGACGGTTGTTCTCCTGTTGGGGGCTTGCGTCGTCCCAACGGCTACCCCTCAAGCGTCAGGCCCGGGACCACTATCCACACCACAAGCCACTCTGCCCCCGCTGTCTACCCCAACACCAAACTCCAGTCCGTCCAGCGGTTCCCTGGCAGGGCTGCCGTCACTAGCCGACCTCGTCCAAATAGTGAAGCCGGCCGTGGTGTCCATCAGAGTTGAGACACTGGTGCCGGGGTTCTTCTTCCAGCCCATACCCCAGGAGGGGGCCGGCTCCGGGTTCATCTTCGACCCCCAGGGCTACATCCTGACCAACAACCACGTTATCGAGGGCGCCCAGACCATCGAGATCACCTTGCCCGATGGCCGCACCTTCGATGCCATCCTGGTGGGCGCTGAGCCGGACCAGGACCTGGCTGTGCTCAAAATCGAGGGCAAGGACTTCCCCACCCTACCCTTCGGAGACTCCTCCAAGCTGCGACAAGGGGACTGGGTGCTGGCCCTGGGCAATGCCCTAAGCCTGGAGGGTGGCCCTACAGTCACCAAGGGAATCATCGGCGCCCTGGGGCGCAGCATTCAGGAGCCCGATGGCGTGGTGCTCAACAACCTGATCCAGACCGACGCCGCTATTAACCCGGGCAACAGCGGCGGGCCCCTGGTCAACCTGAATGGCGAGGTCGTGGGCATCAACACCGCCATAGCCGTGGAGCAGGGCCTCCCAGCCCAGGGTATCGGCTTTGCCATTGCCAGCAACGCCGCCAGGCAGAATGCTGAGCAGCTTATCGCCCAGGCGCAGACCCCGAAGCCCTTCTTGGGCGTGCAACTGGCCACGGTGACCCCCGCGTTGGCCCGTCAGTTGGGGCTATCCACCCGCCAGGGGGCCCTGGTACAGGTGGTGCAGCCAAACACTCCCGCGGCGCGCGCCGGCCTCAGGGAAAGCGACGTCATCGTGCGGTTCGGGGGACAGGACATAGCCACCGCCGACCAGTTGCTCAACATGCTGCGGACCCGCAGGGTCAAGGTCGGAGAGACGGTGGAGGTCTTGGTGGTCCGGGGGAGCCGTCAGCAGACCCTCAGCGTTACCTTGGGCCAAGCGCAATAGGAATCCGGGCTCCAGGCTTCGGGCTTCAGACTGTGGGCTATGGGCTACCGTCGGGGCAACATGCCAGCGTAGGGGCAATTCATGAATTGCCCCTACGTCAGTCGGCCACACACGATAGACATACGTAGGGGCGACCCGGTGGGTCGCCCTTGGCCTTCACCCTCACCCTCGCCCTCTCAGGGGCGGTTTCACAAACAACACCAAGGCCTGCCCTCTGGTTCACTCTTCACGCGTGCTTGAATAGCAGTGGCTCACGGCGGGCGTAAAGCACCGCCGAAGGGATTATACCAGCTTTGGGAAGCAGGCAATGTCCACCACGTCTGGCGGTGCGGAGTTGATGGCCCAATACGGCGAGAGCATGCCCGTCAAAACGCCCCTCCAAAGGGCCTTGAGCGGGTCATGAACCGGAGTCCGCCCCAATCACCCGCAACCCGGCAGCTCTCGTCCGTTGCGGTGTAGGTAATAGAATCGAGTCCAGTCAAGGGGCCCTCAGTCCAAACGAGTCCAACCTGGTCCAGCATCAGTCCACGAACAGTCCAACGTCCAGATCATCGGCATGGGTTGCATGGATATTGTAGGGAGGATAATCATGACGCTAAAGGAATCAATCGCAAGTGAGCTTCTGGCCGCCGCCAGTAACCCGGGTGAACTGCAGGAGGTGTTCCAGCGGTATGGGCAATCAAAGGGGCCATTCTACCTCGCTCTAGCTGAAGCTACCGTCAAACTGAGGGGCACGGTAGAAAAGCTGTGCAAGGAGAAAACGGAAACGGAGGCACAGCTCGAGAATTTGCGGACGCAGGTGGACTCCCTGGACCAGAAGCGTACAAAGTTGGACGCCACGGTCCAGAGCCTGGACCAACAGGCAACTCAGTTGAAAAAGAGGTTGGTGTCCGCTCAGAGTCTGCTGGACGAGGCCCAGGAGCTGGCGAAACAGGGGTTCAGCGCCGACCAATTGGCCCGCTTTCGCGACGTGCTCGCCCGGCTGGCAGCATCTCAGGGCACAAGGCTTCAGAACGGGGTCGAGCAGTTCTTTGAGGCTGTCGGCCACTACGAGCAGTTTGTCTCCCTGGACGTAGAGGTTAGACAGGCCGAGGTGGCCAGAGACACTGCGAAGGCGGAGGTGGAGCGCTGGCAAGCGGAAGCCAGGGCAACTGAGGCCAAAGCCAAGGCCCAAAAGGCGAGCATAGACTTCACCGAGAAGCTGTTGGCTCAAGGGGTGAAGGAACCGGACCTTCCACACTGGACGCGCATCTTGGCCAAGGCGGGGGTGACCCCGGAAACGCTCGCTCAAGCCCTGGAGCAGCATATGTCACTAGCGGCCCTGCTTCATGACAGGCAGACGCGAGCCGATGCACTCAAAGGGCAGGTGGCCAAGCTAGAAAGGCAAGTCAAGGCGCTGACCGATGAACTGGAAGGGGTACGGTCAACCATCCAGGCAATGCGAGATACGGCATTGGCCACGGTCCAGCAAGCTATGCAGGACATGGTAGCCGAAGTGCGGGCGATGGAGAATAGACTGGGCGAGTTTGGCTCCCTGAGGGAGGAATTGGGAGACCTGCAGGCGGAAGTGACCTTGGCACGCGCGCTGCGGAGCGGTGATCCAGATACCTGGCGCACGGCTCATGCACAACATATGCTGACGCTGCTAGTTGTCACCCTGACTTGGGCACAGGCCAACGGATTCAACCCCGAACTCGTGCCACCGGAGAACGTTCAGAGTTCAACTACTATTAGCTCCTGGACCCGCGTGCGCTTCTGCGACCTACTGCGGTGGGCGGCTGCGGGACTGGTGGGTGTGAAGCAGATAGCTCTCAGCAAGGGTTCGCTGCCGTAGATCATCCTAATGGTCGTGCTGTCCCTCCGGCATCCATCTACCTGGCTACCCTCCCATACAGTATGTTGATGGGCTGAGCTGCTTTGGTCTTGCCATGAAAATAGCGCCCGTCCTTCGGTACATCGTAGGGGAGTCCCGACGCGTCGGGACATGTCCTCCCCGCCACCCCGCCAGGGCGGGCACGGAGTCCCGCCCTGGCGGCCTATGCTACACAAGCGCATTTTCATGGTTTGTGGTGAGTATGCGAATACTCATGAGGGATTCCGAGCAGGACAGTAACCGATCGAGGTCAGCTTGCAGCGACGTACTCGCTCCCACACTACCCTGTGCCTTTTCGGTGGGCCATTTGCAGGCTGAGCCCTTGAACTCAATTGCACAAAAGAGCGTCGCGTTCCAGCTTGGGGGTGACTACCTGGGTGAGTGAGGAATGCCCGGGAGATGGGGAAGGCAGCCAACGATCTTAAAGACCCTCAATGGAGCCTTCCATTTTTATAGAAACTCGCTGGAGGTCCCCCATCACGGTTTGCCGACCGCCATGGACGGGATGGTCAAAAAGTGGACTCGGCGGGCACACGGCCACTTGTTGAGGGTAGGCCTGCCGTCAGACTGGCTCGAGATGTTGGTGGAGTTAGCCAAAGGTTGGCCGATAGGCAGACGTAGGTGGGTCAGACTACCTGTGGCGCTGGTGCTGGGCCTTTGACGGTTCGGGCGAAGGCCATCGCGGAAATGACCATGATGGCTGCAATTACAACGAATGAGGGCAGGTAGGCGTTAGCGTTGGCCGCGAAGGCGCCAATAAGAGCGCCAGCCAGTATGGGCCCGAGGGCCTCGCCAACATCCCAGATCGTGCCAAAGACACCCAGGGCTGCCCCGTACCCCCCTGCCTTGCTGAGGTCAGTGACCAATGCCGTCGTGGAGGGCGTCACCACGGCCATGCCAAGACCGAATAGGATGCTCTCTACCATCAAAAGCCCGAAGATTCGGGTGAGCGGAACCAGCGGCAGCATGAGGGCGCACAGGAGAAGCCCAGCCAGGATCATTGGCTTGCGACCCAGACGGTCGGAGAGCCGGCCGGTGAGAGGTTTGCCCACCATGGCGGTGAAGAGTTGTCCGCCGAGAATCATGCCTACCTGGGCGTCCGTGAGCCCCGCCACCCGCGTGGCGTAGAGGGGAAGGAACCCGACGAGTGCCCCCACGCCAAGGAACATGGACGCCTCCGCGCTCGATGCAACCAGGATCGCCCGGTTTCCCACCACCTGCGCGATTCCCTGGCGGAAGCGGACCCAACGGCCCTCTGTTGTTGGGGCAGTTGACGCCACCAACCCGGGGCGGCCGACGGGCAGCCTCAGCACCAGGAGGAAGGTCAAAACACCCAGCCCCGCTACGGTCCAGTACACCAACTTGAAATTACTGTCCGTAGCTGTTAGCAAGAAGCCACCGACGAGTGGCGCTACGGCTGTTCCCACCTCGTTGGCCGAGGCAAACCAGCCCAGCCGCTCTCCACGGCCCTCGTCGAAGAGGTCGGCAACGGCGGCGCTAGCTACCGGGCTGAGAATGGCGGTGGCGAAGCCATGAAGGAACCTGAGTGCAAGCAGGGCGTAGACGTTGTTGATGAACACGTAAAGGAGCGGCGGAATAGTATAGAAGGCACCTCCAAGAAGGAGCATACGGCGGCGCCCCAGGATGTCGGAGAGTGCCCCGGCTGGCAGCTTGAAGAACACGCCGGTGATGGTCGAAGCGGCCAGGATAATTCCCAGGATCTCTGGGCCGGCACCCAGGTCTTTTGCAAACTGGGGGAGAACGGGGCTTCGAGCCATCGGTAGCCCATGCGGGCAGTGAGGCCCACGAAGCAGAGCATCGTGAATGGCGTGAGGAACTGGCGGAGCCACTCCGAGCGATGCATCAGCACTCCTCCGGGAGCCTCTTACCCCGTGCCTGCCTGGTGACTGGCTCCTGCTTGTGCCGCCTCGCTCCCTGTCTCTTTGCGGGCGTCACCAGCGGCAGATCCTGCGGTTTAGGAATCCTCATCCTAGTATATGCTTCGGAACAGCCAGAAGCCGGCGGGATCTGCGGTTTAGGGGTCTTCAGCCTTGTCAGGGGGCGACATCTTCAACCTTTCGACTGCTGCGCCGTGCCCGGAGTACGCCCCGATCCGTGGGGGGCCCCTACACGATGCCTCTCCTATATCCGTGATAGCATCTCTTGTCAACCTGAATGGGCGCTCCGCATATCGCTCTGTGCGCCGCAGAGGGGCGAGCACAAGGCCAGCCTTTCCGGGACCCGTGTGGGGCTGCAGACCGGGGCTTGGCAGCAGTATTGGGCCGAGTGCTAGCGGTCCACGGCGGTGCTGCCGGGACAGGAGGTCTACACAGCGAAGTCGACGTTGCGGTGGGTTGCAGGTGTGCGCTGGGCCGGGGTTCCCGGGCCGACCACGAGATTCATTGCCTCAGGCTGTCCGGCGGACCACCAGTCGTGCTGGCTACATAGACAACAATCGAGGATCAGAGCGGCAGCGCGTTGACCATTTCGGTGGATTGTCTGCGTCGCAAGCCCGCCTATGGCACGGCACGTGGAACGAAAGGGAGGAGTGTGCTCCGGTGGACTACCAAAGGGATGGCGATGGAAGCCACGGGGTGCCAAGGCCGCAAAGGAGCGTTCCGGTGCTTCTTCGTGCACACGTGAGGGGTACCCAGTCGTTCCGCACTATGGCGAAGGCCCTGCTCGAAGAACTCGCGGCGGGACAATAGGACAACCCACTCCCCTGGAGCCACGATGCCCGCAGTGCTTGCCCATCACCGTCTCTAAGACGGGGAGACGTGCTTCCTTCCGAGGGTGTCACTTCCTTACTTACCGAATGGTGTGAAGGAGGCTTATCATGGAGCTTCAGGTACTGGAAAGGGAGAACAAATGAGCGTGTCTCTAAACCCGCGGGCTTGCTCGGTGGCACTGCTGCAAGGCCCTTTCCTTAGCCACGCTGACCCCCTGGCTCACGTCCGCCCGGTCAAGGCTTCCCCGGCAGGCCATCTACCCTCCTCAGTTCCACCGGACCTTGGCCCATCCCCAAGGCGCTTGGCCACTCCGCCATGACTTGTGCAAGTTGTGGGTCATGCCTACGACAGACCAATCACTCTGGGCAACCCCAAGTCACCGTCTCATGAACCGCCGGAACCCTTGACCCTCCTTGACCTAACCCAGCACCGGCTCTACCAGCACACCCCGCATCCTGTACACGGCTCGCCCATGCATTGTCAGCAGCTTGCGCTCCATCTTGTCTCTTGGACTCAGCCCCTTGGGAATACGCCGTCGGGGGCACCCCCGCTCCCAATCCCACGACATTCTGAAGCAACGTTCACCCTGTACCCGCGACCCCAGACAGTGACGATAAGGTTGTGCTCTCCTGGGCCCTCGCCCAGTCTGCGCCGCAGATTGCGCATGTGCATCTTGATCAGGTAGCGGGCAGGGGGCACGTCGGTGTCCCATACCGCGTGAGAGATGGCATCGTTCGAGACCAGCCTGCCCCCGGCAGTGACCAGCAGGGACAGTACCTTGAACTGGGCTGGCGAGAGATGCACTGCGCGGTCGTGGACGAAAACTTCTACCGTCTCTGGATTGAGCCTGACTGGCCCGGCCCACATCTCAGCCTGGCCAATAGGGTCGAGCGCAGAACCGTCTTGTCGGGGGGCTCTCGCGGAGGTGTCCATCCGCTCGGCAAGCGACCCGGAAAGGGGCACCAACCCATCGTGGCCGAGGCCCGGGTCATCCTCACGGTCCTCCCCGCCGAGGGCCGATCTCAGCAGGTCCAGCACCTTCACTGCGGCAAGCAGCTTGGCCCTGGCCGTGTCTCTAGGTATCCGTTCATCCGTTCCACTCCCAACCCGACCCACCCCAAAGGGGACTGAGTCAAGGAACTCCTCAAAGGCCTGGAGTGAAGGAATGGAGGATACCAATTCTTCGTTTCTTACCACTGCCATACTGTGCTCCTCTTTTGCTTGAAGCGATCGCGGTAGGCCAGCCGGTGGCGGGAGCCTCACCCGACCCCCGCCACCGTGCCACCTTCACAACCGGCTTCCTCCTCGCAGTCCTAGCTAGTTGGCAACCTGGATGATGCGGCCGGTGATGGTGTAGAAGCCCGGGGACGCGTCGTCCTTGGGCTCGACCAGGATTTTCACATCTGGGTTGGCGTCGCTGGTCACGGGCACAAGAACACCCAACCACGTGTTCTTGTTCAACTGGGACATGTTGCTGGCATTGTCCATACCATCTGCGTCCACGTCTATCCCTGCCGGGGCATTCAACTCCAGGATAAAGTTGGCGTTCTTGCCACTACCGTTGAGCAGGGTTAGGGAGACGATCGCCAGTTGCCCCACCTGGGTCTCCAGGGCTACCGTGAAGGCGGTGCCCTCATCGTTCATAGTGGCAGCAAAGTCGTCTTGGGTGGCCGCGGTGTATGCGACGCTGCTGATGGTCGCATCGGGCGAGTTCTCTGGGGCCTTTGCCAGCACCACGGTCTGGGAGACCACCAGGCCTGCGCTGCCCTGGACCGAGCCGGAGAGCACTGGCCCTACGGCCTGACCGGCTACGGCGGCTACCATCACGCCCGCCAGTCCTATGGTCCACATGGGGACCCCGAACCGGCCCAGGTGGAACTTCTTGCCGAGTAGATTCTTCATGTTGCTCTCCTTCTTTCTTCTTGTCGGGGCATGGCGCGCCATGCCCCTACGGTGTGCTACGCTAGTGCGATACCTGGATGATGCGTCCGGTGATGGTGTAGAAGCCCGGGGCCGCGTCGTCCTTGGGCTCGAGCAGGACGTACAGAGACCCAGCGCTTTGCGTCACCTTGAACAACCACGTGTTCCTGTTTAGCTGTGCCTCAGGAGTGTTGGCTGCGCTGTCGGAGTCAAGCTGGACGTCCACACCCGCGGGAACCGAAAGCTCCAGGATTCCATTGGCGGGCTTCCCGCTACCGTTGGCCAGGGCCAGCACGATAGTCTGGCTGCGGCCCACCTGAGTCTCGATAGCCACGGTGAAGGCGGTGCCCTCATCGTTCACGGTCCCTACGGAGTCTACGGGGCCAGTAACGGTCCCAAAACTGTCAACTGTCTGTGTGCCCACGCTGGGCGCCGCGGAAAGGACTAGAGTCTGCCCCACCACCAGGCCGGCGCTGCCCTGGACGGAGCCGGAGAGCACTGGCCCCACGGCCTGCCCAGCCACCGTCGCCACCAGCACAGCCCCCAAGGCCATGGTCCACACGGGGACCATAAACCGCCCCAGGCGCACCCTCCACCCCACCGCCTTGATAAGCCTCCTACGCATGTTTCCCTCCTGAATCATTACTTCCTGATGTCCAAAGCCCCAAACAGCCCGTGGCTGTAGTTTCCGTTTGCCCTCCTGCCTCCTTTCCCTGGGGACCCAAGCAGCCGAGCGCGCCAGCGGCCTCTGACGTGCCCGTCACGATGAGGTTTGTTTCCGCATCTATACGCCATATAGCCCCGCTCTATACCTGAAGTTTCTAACATAATTCTCATATTGGCGCTAGCTTTTGTCCTCTAGAGAGGTCTTACTGACCGAAATACGGTGCTTTTGTTACGTACTCAGGTTACTGACATTTGTTTTGCAGACCGTCCCCCCGAGACCACGGCTCTGGTCGTTATCAAGGACCACGGACGTCGTTCAGACTCGCTACCAGCTCGTTGCGGTGGGACTGAAAGAACAACGGGACGGGCTGGGCTGGCCCGAAGGTAGAGGTCGTTCACGTGCTACCTGAGGTTCCCTTACGGTGTACCGCACAGGGGGTGGCATGCCTCCGGTAACTTCTTGACCTAACTATGTGACTTTACGGTCTGTTCGGGTTATGACAAGGTAAGACCGGTTCTTGTTCGGTATCCCCCAAGAGTGGTTTGCAGTTGTGGTTGGTGTTCTGGCCTGTCGCAGAGCAAGACCAATGTAGTTTGTCAGAGCCACACCAGTGGTCACAAACGTACTGCACGGCGCACCGTCGGACGGCAGCCAATGGGTACGCGGCGCAAGGCAGTGGCTGGTGGACTGGCAAAAGTGCACATATGGCCTAGCCCCGACACATTGAAACCTGTTTGATCCAGGCCAATGCATTTAGGACCAGTTGCTGGAGCAGACCAAATGAACGAAGACCGAAGGCGATCAGAGTTCTTCTATGAGGGTGTGTTGAATGCGAGCGGTGTTTTGGTCATCCGAATGGACCAAGCCGGGCGCTGCACGGTGATCGCTGACCCAAACCACCAATTTGCGCATAGCGCACCCCAGTTAGCATCCGCTCCAGAAGACGAAACGACGGACTTGGCCGATTGGCGTCCCGTGCTCTCTTTGGCTCGCGAGGTGCTTCAAACCGGAGATCCGGCCCACAGCATCATTCTCACCACTGACGAAGGCGCCAACACTCATACTTTCCTCTGCAACCTGGTGCCGTTAAGAGACAGGGCCGGCGAGTTGCACGAGGTCCAGATCACGTGTTTCGATGTCACGGAGTTGCGACGCACCGAGAAACTCGCGCTTCAGGAGCGACTAGCGGACCAAACGGGAAGACTGGCGAGCGGCATCGCCCACCACTTCAACAACCTTCTAACGATCGTGCTGGGGTACACTGAGCTTGCGCTGGGTGCCTTGCCGGACGACGGCTCAGCCCACCTTTATCTGCACGAGGTCAAGGGCGCGGGAATTCGCGCGGCATCTCTCACCAGCCAACTTCTGTCGTTTGCCAGACGCAGGCGGATTCAACTCAAGGTGATAGATCTTGCAGACGTGACCGCTGGCGCATTCGAGTTGCTGCGCAACCTGGTAGACCCAGGTATCCACTTGTCCTGGAAGGCTAGCCCTGACCTGTGGCCAGTCAGTGCTGATCCAGCCCAAATCAGGCAACTGCTGGTAAATTTGGTGACGAATGCTCGCGATGCCATGCCCAACGGTGGAAAACTGACGATTGATCTCTCCAATGTGACTATCGGGCCTGAGGCCGATACGGAACCCAGGGTCCTTCCGGGGCACTATGTGGTTGTGGCCGTCACAGATGACGGCATCGGGATGACAGATGACATAAAGGCCCATCTGTTCGAACCCTTCTTCACCACCGGGAACATGAGGACCGGATTGGGGCTGGCGGTGTGCCATGGCATCGCCCGACAGAGCGGCGGCCACTTTTCTGTCTCGAGCAAACTCGGAGTGGGTACAACGGTCAAGTTCTTCCTACCGCGGGTGTCGCAGCAGCAGACTCCCGCGGTAGCAACCCACAGCGTCACAAGCCTACAAGGTCAGGAGAGCGTACTTCTTGTCGAGGCCGATCCCTCGTTGAGGGCACTGGTCGCCTACAGCTTGCGGCGGCTGGGCTATACTGTCCTCGAAGCCAGCGATGGGCTCAGAGCACTTGATCTCTTCAGCCAAATAGGCTGCCACATAGACCTCATGTTGGCCGATGTTGACATACCATTCGTCGGCGGCAAGGACTTGGCCCGTCGCGCGCGAACAATGCGCCCCAGTATCAGAGTCCTGTTGATGTCCGGTCACGGTCAAGACGTGGCGAGCAGTGCGAAAGCCCCAGGTGACGATGCCCCCGTTCTGCCCAAGCCCTTTACACAGGCTTCATTGGCAGAAGAGGTCCGAGCGACACTCGACAGTTGAAGTGTGCTTTGCGGGAATGCATGCTTGGAGCGGACAAGCATCAATCTGAGGGGTGTCATGCCACCGGTAGTGGTGAGCTTGTGCCCAAGGCCAACTCGTTGGGAGAGCGGACAAACCGGCCATTGCGCCACTCGCCAGAAGCCACGCTGTGACACAATGGACATTGCAGGCCGAAAGTAGGCTCTCGCTTGCGTCCCTCTAGCGGTCCGCCAAACTCAGTGCCCAACCGGCAGCGAAGGGACCTCTTGGCTACCGCAGCCAGCCTTGGCTTCGGACTGCTATTGGGCGCACGGCTACCGGCGCCCGCATCAGCCTTCGACAGGAACGGGCTAACCGGGACAGTGATGAGCGTGGCCGCGGTGGACGCCGTGAACCCCGGCAAATACGATGTGCAACTTGACGGCAAGAACGACTCTGACACCCTCCAAAAGGTGTTGGACGGCATGCCTCAGACTGGGAAACACTCCCAACGGGTGGGCACTGTCTTCCTCAGCGAGGGCCATTTCTACCTGCGGCGGCAGCTAACACTAAAGGGCGCTGTCAACGTGGTCGGCATGGGTTCCGGCTACACGGGAGGCACCGTACTGGTGCCCATGGAGGGCTGGTCAGACCCGTATGTATTGCACCTGGCTGGGGACATCATGGGCAGACGTATCTGCGACCTGGGCATAGACAACTCTCCCCGCTGGGCCAATCTGGCGGGGGTTACGATGATCAACTTGGACCAGGAGAACCGCCGCGCGGTGCTGGAGCGCCTGTACCTCAAGGGTGACATAGGTCTTCCCGATGGCATTAGACTGAAGGGCCAGCACGTCATGATTCGGGACACGGAGATCCTCGGCTGCGGTAAGGGAATCTGGATAGAGTATCGGCTCAACCAGGCCGCCAATATCCGCACTGCCAGATGCACGTACGGCCTATGTTTCGAGATATCTCGCGACCACACCAACGCGGATTTAGATGATGCCAGCTACAACCTGGTGTGGGGCTTCGAGAACGTGGCCGAGAACGGGGCAAAGGCAGGCATCTACATCAACGGACACGGCAACCAGGTTGACGGATTCTGGGACGAGAATGAACCACTCGGATACGCTTCGGTCCTCGAAAAGGAGGGTTCTGTAGGCAACCGCGTCTCATTCCTCAAGATACCAGGGCACGGATGAAGAGACCACAGCACTTCCGCCTCCCGGGTGTCTTGGTTCTGAGGATGCGGGAAATCACACGAGCCGTCGCGCTGATAGAGTTCGCGACATGCTGAACTGAGCCCAGATCGGAATGCGCCCCGGTATGATTCCGCCGTCAGGAGCAGACCGTCCATTAGGCCCGTGCTGCAAGTCCTGCGGCGCGACGCACGTAGTCAAGTATGGGACCTACAAGAGCGTACAGGTCTACCGGTGCAAGAGGTGTGGGAAGAAGTTCCGTGCTACGGACGCTATGCCGGGGCGTCGAGCGCCCCCGCAGATCGTTGGCGCTGCCCTATCCTTGTTCTATGACTGTGGACAGCCCCTTGGCGAGATACGGCGAAACCTGGAGCGAGACTGTGGTGTCTACCCTTCCACAGCGACCATCTACGAATGGGTCTTGGACTACACCAGACTCGCAAAGCATTACCTCTCCGACCTCCCAGCCACCACGGGCACCACCTGGGTCGCCAGCGAAGTCGTCCTCCTCATGGAAGACCGCCCCTATTCGCTGTGGGACGTCATGGACGCCAGATCGCGCTTCATGCTCGCCTCTTGCCTGTCACCCACCAATACCGCCATAGACCCCGACGCTGCGTTGCGTAAGGCCCTGCTTGTGTCAGGCCAGCCACCCAAGCGGATCATCACGGACCAGATAGGACTTCTTGGCGATGCAATAGGTCGGCTAGACATGAATGGCTCCGGCCGGGTCACCGCCGTCCCACCCCTTGGACGCGCCCATTTGAGCCTGTTCGAGCGATTGCATCAGCCTGTCCTACAGCGTCAGAAGCTCCTTCGCAGGCTTCGACACGCCGATGTGACCACACTCGTCATAGATGGCTATGCCCTCGCGCATAACCACTTCTGGCCCCAATCGGCCCTGGGCGGCCACACACCTGCGATCGCCGCGGGTATCCGGACTAGCTTGCGCGACTGGCAGGACATCGCCCGCCTGGACGTGAGGTTGTGCTCCCACGCTTGGCCCCCAGGCGCCAGCGAAGGGCTTGCCCCAAGAAAGCTCTCTCTCTGGCCGGAACACGGAGTCGTAGCTACACGAGCGGTCAATGACCAGTCGTCCACCTGAAGTGAACGAGTGGATAATACCCTATAGTATCATGGGATTGTGTACCACCATTTCGCTTTGCCCCCCCCCCACACAACACCATAATAGTTCGGGATTTATACTTGTCAGAGCCGCATATTACACACCGCATGCGCAGAACAATAGGGGATGAACCCTACCTACGGTCGGAGCTATCTGGCTATCACGCAGGTCAGCAGAACCTTACTCTAAACAGATCGCGGTAACACAGTGACTTTACAACGTTACATATACATGATACAAAACAGATACTATCGCGATACGCGCCAGAGGGAGGTGTTCTTTGTCTCAACAGACAATTGGTTCCAAGCGCTCTTCCGGCTCTATAGACATGGACATGGAGATAACCCGGCGCACACCCACCGCGATAAACCTCGTGATCTTGCGACACCTGTCCAGCCACCCCGGGTGCTCAAAGACGGACCTCGCCATGTGCGCCTCGCTTAACGGCTTGCAGGCCTCACGCTATGTTGGGTTCCTTGAGGCAACCGAGGTGGTTGTTCGAGAGGGTTCCAAATACGTCATCACGGACAAGGGGCGTGATGCTATGGACTATTTGGACAAGTATTACACCTTGCTCGGAATAACAGTGGGGTCTCCGGGTGGGGCATCCAAAGTAACAGTTGCGTTGCCTCCCGATTACTCCAACTGGCGACACCCGAGGAAACTAGTACCAGCCGCGAGCCCGCGCAGCGCCCCCGACACACGCAACCCCAAGTAGCCGTTAGGCGCATCCTCCGGGACAGTCACGCCACACCAACCACACATCCGGGACGTCCGCCGTCACGACATTCCGGACTTGCCGTTGCACGAACATGAAGCGACGCAGCGCGAGCCCGCTCCAGTTCCGGATACGTTTCGTCGCCACTACCCGTCTCCCCCTGTTGTGTCCCACGGCTAGGCACTAACCTCACAGCCTACGTGCGTGCCGGAGCCAGAATCCCACGGCTATCGCCACAGGCACCCAGATGACCGTTAGCTCGATCTCGAAGTTGCGGATCATGTTGGGATAGGTCGGCCACGCGTTCAGGTAGATGAGGATCATCCGGCTCAGCTCGACGGGGCTGTACAGCAGGACCGCCACCAGGAGCCACTCCAGCACCAACCGGACCCGTTTGCCACGCAGGGCCTTTGGAGGCCAGCGTCTCCCCCGTCTCACCGTCGCCGGCAGCCGCTGCGTGAGCAAACTAGACTTGTCGCCCATTGGACGGCGTCAGCTCAGGGGCTGGGACCCGCGGCGCCCTGAGCGCCGCAGGGCGAATGCGCCGTCGCCTGACCAGGGGCTTGGCTGAGCGCTCCTCGGCTTTCCCATTGCCGTGGGAGGAGGTTGCGCCCTCGATGCCCTGGGGAAGCGTGCATATCTGGGATATTCTCAGGATCAATACCCCGTCACGCTTCTCGGTGGGTGGGTCCATTACCACCCCGTAGTGCGCGACGACCTGCTTCAGGGCGTCCTGGAACGCTACGTTGACCTGCGACACCAGCCTGGCCCCTTCCACCAGGTTTCCCAGGTCAGAGAAGGCCTCGCGGTCATTCGCCTTGCCCTCCTCCACCCGTCTCGCCAGACTATCGGCAGCAGCCCACGTCTTAACGAGGTGCCGTATCACCGTGTAGGGCGACATGTCCAGCCTCTTGGCAAAGGACTTGAACATGTCGTATTCCCTGGTCTCAAGCTTGAACGCTATCTGTTGGTAGGCGGTCCTCATGGCACTTCCCCCAGCCCGGCGGACCGGGCGTTGATCTGCTTACCTACTGCTGTGAAGATTAGCCAGCGTCACCCTCACCCAGACCTCTCCCATCGAGGGAGAGGGGTAACGCAACATCTGCTGTAACGCCCATGCCCCCAGGACCACCGTGGGCGCCGGCCTCATACTCGGCTATCGCTCGTTCGATCTCTTCGGACTCCGGCGAATGTTCAAAGCGCGCCACGCAAACCGCTCCCTGGGACTCCACGGCCCACAGCGCGGCGAACGTAGTCTCTGCCATCAGCATGTACTGAACGCGACCTCGCCCACCATCCCCCGTCGTCACCGGAGCACCTCCACCCATGGCGAGCGGCCTACGTCCGTCCCCACTCCTCTTATCGGAACATTGCCGTGAAGCTTCGTTAGCGGCTTCATATCACGCGCCTCCTCTCATTTCCTGAGAGTGCTCTCGGGGCACGCCGCCCGAGCGCGGTGCCTTTCCTTGTCCGCGTGCCCTATACCTGCCCGCCAGGCCAAACCCCGCAGCCAACACTATCGTCGCCCCCATGGCGGCAAGAGCCAACGCAGGTCCAGCCGGCACGCCACTCCCCGCCCTCAGGGCCGCCGTCGGCGTTGGCAAGGCCAGCGCCGTAGGAGTGATCTGAGGCGCTGGCGAACGGACCACGACTGCGAGCGCGGTGGCTACCGGCGTCACCTCAGCCAGGAGCGAGACCAGGGGAGAGGCGGTTGGGGGTGCAGGAGCGGACGTTGGCGTAGCCGTGGGTGCCGGCGTCAGAGTAGACGTGGGTAGCGGCGCCGGCCCAGACGTCGGACTTGGCTTGGGCGTGGGAGTCCCCGTCGGCGCCGGCGTGGCCGTGGGCTGCGGCGTCAGCGTCGGACTAGGCGTGGACGTCGGAGTCGGTTTGGGTGTAGGACTCGGCGTGGGCGACGGTGTGCGTGTGGGCGTCGGCGTAGGCGCCAGCGAGCCGACGAGGTCCAACTTAGCTACCGCGCCATACTGGAAGGTGACGCTCGTAGACAGGACACCTGCTACATACAGTTGCAGGATGTCTCCGGCAACGCCCCCTTCTTTGCCCGGCGTATCCGGGTCGTCGGCAGGCGCCTTGAACTGGGGATACCACCCGTATCTAGCCGAAGAGTCGGTAACCGTGGATGCAAACTCCGTACCGGCAATCCTTGCCGACACGACGGTCTCCGCCGGCGCTGCACTGCTGCCCAGAGTAACCCTCCCATAGAGCTGGTGCGGCTTTGGGGCGGCGGCGGCGACCGGCAGTGCTCCTGCTACACCGAGGGACACGAAGGCGAGCATGACCACTACCGCTCCCGCAGCTCGACGCCCGATATGCTTCCGCAAGGCTGCTCCTCTGCGCCCTCTCTCCCTGCCTCTCCCCGACACGGGGAGAGGAGTTCCCTTCCCCTTCAACTTCCCCTTCCCGCTTCGGGCCTGCCCTCGAGCGAAGCGAAGGGAAGGGGCCAGGGGTTAGGTCGGGATGGCCCTAGGGGAGGGCGCTGGACCAGCACCCTCCCCTAGGGGCGAGAACACTCGACCGAATCTATCGGTTGATGTCTACAGGTGCCTTCGATGTGCGTAGAAGGCGAAACCCAACGAGCAAAACCAACGCTGTCCCAAGAAGCGCAATCACCAGCACAGAGCTGGACGGGACGCTACCCCCTGTTGGCAGTGCCGCAGTAGGTGTGGGTGTCCCAGCCGCCTGACCGACAGGGGCAAGTACCACAATAGCGAATAGAGAGAGGTGTCGCACTCGTGCTCGAACGACCTTCTCGACCAGGTCAACGTCCGCAGCCAACTGTACCCAGATCTTCATGTCCGGGTCGTAGCGGTAAAGCTCGGCGTTGTTGGGGTTGCTGCCGATGGCGTCAATGTCCGCCTGGCTGAGGGGCACAGCTATGGTTATCGCGCTAGCCAGCGAAGTCGGCCCGAGAGGAGCCCCATTAGCATCAAAGAGCGTGATCTCTACCGCTTTCCTCAACTGGCCCATGCTTGCCGGTGGCACCTGGGCGGCAGGCATGGTGCGCGCCCTCATTTGGACAACAGCAGGGAAGGCCCCTGGCGGGACCACAATAGTGGTCTTGTCTTCCAGTTCCACTGTAGTCTCTTTGATTGGGTTGACGATTGCCCATGCTGTCCCCACGACCGTAGCTACGGGTGTGACTTCAACTTGCGGCACGGCCGTCGCTGTCGGCGCAGGCACTGGAGTGGGTGCCGGCGTCACTGGAGCAACATACACCGGCGCCGTCGTTGGCACGGGCGTATTTGCGGCCGGGACTGGCGTATTGGTCGCCGGGACCGGCGTATTTGTCGCGGGCACCGGTGTGTTCGTTGCCGGCACTGGCGTATTGGTCGCCGGAACAGGCGTGTTAGTTGCCGGGACAGGTGTGTTCGTCGGTGGCACCGGCGTGTTGGTCGCCGGAACGGGTGTATTCGTGGGCGGCACCGGTGTCGCCGTCGGAATCGTCGCCGTCAGGTTGAGCTGCGTGGTGTCGCCGCTATGCCAGATCGCCGTCTGCGGAGCAAGCGCGCCGTTTACGTAGAAGCTTATCGTCGCTCCGTCGGTTATGTTCCCCTGCACCACCAGCTTCTTGCCCAGAGCATCGGCGCTTCCATACTGGCCTGCTTGCTCGGTCACGATGGGATTACCTTGAACCCCGGTGCTCACGCCCTGCCCCCGGGCCTCCACCGTAGAGCCGACAGGGGCCGCGCTACCGTTTATGGTCAGCGTGCCATAGAAGGCGTGGGGCACGGGAGGAAACTGCGCATACACCGTGGCCACGAACGTCATGAAGAACGAGACTACACTTATCAGGGCTAGCGATTTGAGTTTCATGGCTCATCTTCCCCGGGGGGCCCCCCGACAGGTCGGGGGCCCCCCCATTCTCTTTGTACCTAGTTCAGGGTCATTGGGGTGAAGGCAAACCCGCCCAGGGTTGTCCCGGCAGGCGCGTTCACCATGAATACCCAGTACCCCTTGGTCGGCTCCATCGTGGGGTCTGAGCTGCCATCCCGCACGCAGACCCACGGGGTCTGGCCGCCCATGGATGGGCTGACTACCTGGCTGTAGCCCGTAAGGTCACCAGGGACCTTGTAGGCGGTGGTCAGAGCAGTCTTGGCCGACATGGAGTCCACGCTGGCCAACCCGACCAGGTTCCAGCCCGCGTAGAGTTGCCTGGATGGCACCGAGACGTTGGGACTGTACAGGATGGGCGCTGTGTCCGCCTGGGCCATGCGCACATAGATAGCATCGCCCGGTGTGAGCACGTAGCTGCTGGTCAACGCGACCCATGCCTGCGTCTGAGCGTCGAAGCGGTAGGCCGGAGTGGAGGCATCTATTGCCAGCCCATCGCCCAGGGCGACATACTCGCCCCAGGTATCAGCCGCGGGGTCCAACGCCACCGGTGTTGACATGATGTTCCAGCCGGCGTTCAGGTGCACCGAGGCATACCCGTAGTAGGCTATGTTGTGGCTCACCGCCGTCTGGAACTGCCTGGTCAGCCACGGCTGGTAGGTCACCGTGCCGCTGATCGTCCCACCCGTGCCGCCCGGGTTGCTGGTGGACTGCTTGGGGCCGCTGATGTTGCCCCACCAGTTCTTGGCCGCGTTGGCCGTCCCGCCGGTCACTACCTGTAGTCCGGCGGTGCTGCTGCTGGTGACGTCGTTGAGCTGGATGGTAGCACCCGTTACGGCGGCCAGGAGTTTGATCCCCACCTGGTTGCCGGAGATGGTGTTCTTCTCGATGGTTATGACACCACCGGCTTCCACCGCATCCACCTGGATACCGACGACGCTCCCCGCGACACCTTGGAAGGTGTTGTTGCGGATGGTGAAGATATCGCCGGCCTTGACGTTGACGATCCTGACGCCGAAGTCGGTGTAGTCGGTGATGGTCAGCCCCTCGACGGTCACCACCGTGTTCGGAACGTTGATGGTCAGGCCGCCCTTGATGGTCGTCCCCGCGCCGCCCGAGATGGTTATTGACTGGGTGATGGTGGTGTTGCCGCTATAGGACGTGCCCGCGTCCAGTTGCAGGGTGCCGCCAGCGGGCGTCTCTGCGATCTTCTCCGCTACGGCGGGCAGCACCGTGGTGAAGCTCCAGGAGTAGGCTGCCGCCAGTGCATTGCCCAGGCTGTCCTTGACCGCCGTGCTCAGGGTGGCGGTGTAGGTCTTGCCCTTTTCCAGGGCGGCAGTCGGAGTGAACGTAGCCACCCGCGTGGTCGCGTTGTAGGACCCCGTGCCCGCCACGACGCTTCCAGTCACCGTGAAGCTGCTGGTAGCTATCGTGGATGCATCCATGTCCTCGCTGAAGGTGGCGGTCACCACGCTGCTCTGCGCCACATCCGTAGCCCCGTTAGCCGGGGACACGCTCTGTACGGTCGGCGCGGTGGTGTCGCGAACGATGGTCGCCTCGGCCGAGATGCTGGCTACCGTGGCCGTGATGCTGTTGTTGCCTGACACCAGGGTGGCCACGACGCTCCAAGTGGTAGTCGTCGGGCCGCTGACCGTGCCAAAGGTGGTCCCCGTGGTGCTGCTCATGACCACCGTGGCGTTGGCTGTCCTGGTGCCGGTGAGGGTCTGTGTCGCCACGCTGGTTGGGCTGGTAACTGCGTTGATGGTCACCGACGGCGTGAGGAAGACCGTGATGCTCGCCGTAGCGGTGTTGCTGGCGGCGTCGGTAGCCGTGGCCGTCAGGCTGTTCGACCCCTGGCCCAGGGTAACCTGGCTGCTCCAGGTGGTCGTAGTGGGATAGCTGACGGCGCCGAAGGTGGCCGTCGCGCTGGTGAGGGCTACCGTAGCCCCCGCCTCCATGGCGCCGGTCAGTGTCTGGACCGAGACCTCGGTCGGGGTGGTGACCGCGTTAATGATCACCGTGGGGGCCGCCGTGTCCTTGGTCCGGCTCAGGGCGGCGGAGGATGCGCTCATGTTGCCGGCAGCATCCGTCGCTTTGGCCGCGATGGAAACGGCGCCCTCGGCCAGGCTGTTGACATTGACGTTGATAGTGAATGATCCGCTCGTCGCCGTGCCCGTGCCGATCGCCGTAGCGGACGCGCCGTCCGTGATGGTCACGGCGACGGTCGAGCCTGCTTCAGCCGTGCCGGTCACCGTGTAGGCCGCCTTGTTGGCGCTATTGATGTAGCTAGCCGCTGACAGCCCGGTGGGGGCACCCGGCGCCACCGTGTCCTTGGTGGCCGTGGCCGTGCCGGCAGTGCCGGCGTTGCCCGAAGCGTCCGTGAGAGTCACCGAGGCGGTAAGGGTGCCATCGCCCAGGCCGCTCACGTCGAGGCCGGTGATGCTGATGGCCCCGCCCGCGCTGACTGTGCCGGTGCCGGCGACTGCCGTGCCGCCGCCGCCGCTGCTGATGCTGTAGCTGAGGCTGGCGCTGGCCTCACCGGTGCCGGTGAGGGAAACAGAGGTCTTGTTGGCTGCGTTGATGGGACTGGTGAGGGTAAGCGTAGGCGCAGCCGGGCCCGTGGCATCCTTGGTGGCCGTGGCCGTGCCGGCCGTGCTGGCGTTGCCCGCGGCATCCGACACAGTCACCGAGGCGGTGAGGGTGCCGTCGCCGAGGCCGCTTACGTTGATGCCGGTCACGCTGATAGCCCCACCCGCGCTGACCGTGCCGGTGCCGGTAACCGCCGTCCCGCCCCCGCTACTGGTTATGCTGTAGCTCAGGCTGGCACTGGCATCGCCGGTGCCGGTGATGGCAACTCCAGTCTTGTTGCTGCCATTGATGGGGCTGGTAAGGGCAACTAAGGGAGCCGTCGGGGCCGCCGTATCCATGGTGGCCGTGGCCGATGCAGAGGCGCCCGTATTGCCGCCGGCGTCCGTCTGGGTCACCAAGGCCGTTATGGTCCCATCGCCCAGCCCGCTCACGTTGATGCCGGTGATGCTGATAGCGCCAGCCGCACTAGCTGTGCTCGTGCCGGTGACCGCCGTCCCGCCCCCGCTACTGGTTATGGAGTAGCTCAGGCTGGCGTTGGCCTCACCGGCGCCGGTGATGGCTGCGCTGGTCTTGTTCGTATTATTGATGGGATTCGTCAGGGCAAGCGAACCGGGAGCGGATGGCGTCACCACGTCCTTGGGGGCCGTGGCCGTCCCCGCCGCGCTGGCATTCCCGACGGCATCCGTCAAAGTAACGGAGGCCGTGACCGTGCCATCGCCCAGGGCGGTGACGTCTATGCCAGTGATGCTGATCGCGCCCCCGGCGCTGACCGTCCCCGTTCCGCTGACTGACCCGCCGATGCCGGTGCTCGTAATGCTATAGCTCAAGCTGGCGTTGGCGTCACCGGTGCCGGTGATGGCAACAGCCGCCTGGTTGCCGGCGTTAATGGGGCTGGTGAGGCTGATGGATGGAGCTGCCGGGCCCGTGGCATCCTTGGTGCCCGTAGCCGTGCCCGCAGCGCTGGCGTTGCCCGCAGCATCCGTGACCGTCGCCGAGGCCGTGATGGTCCCGTCGCCCAGGCCGCTCACGTTGATGCCGGTGATGCTGATGGCACCACCCGCGCTCACCGTGCCCGTGCCGGTGACGGCCGTGCCGCCCCCGCTGCTGGTGATGCTGTAGCTGACGCTGGCGTTGGCCTCACCGGTGCCGGTGATGGCCACGCTGGTCTTGTTGGCGTTGTTGATGGAGCTGGTGATGCTGATGGAAGGGGCCGCCGGCGCCCCCGTGTCCTTGGTGGCTGTGGCCGACCCCGCAGTGCCCGCATTGCCCGCGGCGTCCGTCTGGGTCACCGAGGCGGTGATGGTGCCATCACCCAACCCGCTCACATCTATGCCGGTGATGCTGATGGCGCCCGCCCCGCTGACGGCGCCCGTGCCGGTGACGGCCGTGCCGCCGCCGCTGCTACTGATGCTGTAGCTCAGGCTGGCGCTGGCCTCACCCGTGCCGGTGATGGCCACGCTGGCCTTGTTGGCATTGTTGATGGGGCTGGTGAGGCTGACGGAAAGCGAGCCCGGCGCTGCCGTATCTTTCGTGGCAGTAGCCGTGCCCGCAGTGCCGGCGTTGCCCGCCGCATCGGTCACCGTGACCGATGCGGTCACCGTGCCATCGCTCAGGCCGCTCACATCAATGGCGGTGATGCTGATGGCGCCACCGCTGCTGACGGTGCTCGTGCCGGTGACGGCCGTGCCGCCGCCGGTGCTGGTGATGCTATAGCTCAGGCTGGCGCTGGCCTCACCCGTGCCGGTGAGGGACACGCTGGCCTTGTTGGCTGCGTTGATGGGGCTGGTGAGGGTAACCGAGGGTGCGGCCGGCGCCACCGTATCCTTGGTGGCGGTGGCCGTGCCCGCAGCGCTGGCGTTGCCCACCGCGTCGGTCACAGTCACCGAAGCGGTAACCGTGCCATCGCCCAGGCCGCTCACGTCTATGCCGGTGACGCTGATGGCGCCACCCGCGCTCACCGTGCCCGTGCCGGTGACCGCCGTCCCGCCGCCGCTGCTCGTGATCGAGTAGCTGAGGCTGGCGCTGGCCTCACCCGTGCCGGTGAGGGAGGCGCTGGTCTTGTTGCCCGCGTTGATGGGGTTGGTCAGGGTAACCGAAGGCGCGGCCGGGACCGTGGCGTCCTTGGTGGCCGTGGCCGTGCCCGCAGCGCTGGCGTTGCCCGCAGCATCTGTCACCGTGACCGATGCGGTGAGGGTGCCATCACCCAGGCCGCTCACGTTGATGCCGGTGATGCTGATCGCGCCGCCCGCGCTCACCGTGCCCGTGCCGGTGACGGCGGTGCCGCCCCCGCTGCTGGTGATGCTGTAGCTGACAGTGGCGCTCGCCTCGCCGGTGCCGGTGAGGGAGACGCTGGTCTTGTTGCCCGCATTGACCGGGCTGGTCAGGGCCACTGCAGGCGCCGATGGGACGCCAGTATCCACCGTGAACGTCTGGCTGGCGTACCCCGCCGACGCCGTGGTGTTGGTGGCGCTGTCCGTCGCCCGTACCGATACGGTATGGCTCACGTCGGCCAGGGCCGACGTGGTGAACGTGTAGTTTTCGCTATGGCTATTGAAGGAGCCGTCGCTGGCCGTGGCCGCCGTCCAGCTCCCGCTGTCTACCTGGTACTCTACAGAGGAGATGTTGCTGGAGGCATCCGTGGCCGTGCCGGTGAAGGTCGGCGTGCTGTCATTCGTCGGTGTGGTAATGGCCGTCAGGCTCACCGTCGGCGCTATGGTATCCGCGAGCGTCAGGTTAAGCTGGGCAGGGCTGGGGCCTGCCGTGCTGAAGGAGGCCGTCTGGTTGGCCTGAGCGCCATCCACATAGAAGTTAATGGTGGAACCGTTGGCAAAGTCCCCCGAGCAGTTGAGCTTCGCGTCGAAGCCGCCCGAGCCGCCGTACTGGCCGGCCACCGTGGTCGTGATGGTGCCACACTGGACACTCCCGACCTTGGCGGTGACTACCGCCCCCGCTGCGCTGGCCGAGCCGCTGATCGTGATGGTCCCGTAGAAGGCGTTGGGCGGGGCCAGATTGTCGGCCTGGACAGGGATGGCGCCCAGGGCCAGCATCGCGATCACGATGAGCGACAAGGAGGCGGAGAGCCATCCTCTCTTGATTCTCATATGTCCTCTCCTAGTTCTTGCTTCGGGGCCCTTGTGGAACTCCCTGCCCGGGCCTCCCCTCCAGGCTCCCTGGCGCCATTCCAGTGCGCCCAGGGAGTCCGCAGGGAGCCGGGGCAACCGCCCCTGTTTACTGTTGTCCTTATGTTCACCTAGGCAGTGGGGGAGGGGGAGACCGTGGTACCCCCTCCCCCACCTCCTGGACCCATAGCACGTGTGCTAGGCCTATGGCCTGCCTAGTTAAAGTTTGGAACTATGGGCGTGATCTCGAACCCGGCCAGGGTGGCCGCGTTCTGCATGTAGATCCAGTAACCCAGGCCACTGTACATAGTGCCGGCTGTACCGCTCTGACCGTTAGACCAGGTCCACGCTGTGCCAGGGATGCCGTAGATGTCTGTCAGACCTGTGTTGATTGACGGGCTAACAACCTGAGAGTAGCCCGGCGTACCGGTCGCTGTCAGCTTCACCGAGGCCACAGCGTTGTCCGCAGTCATGCTGGAAAGACCCGCCAGGCCGATGAGATTCCACCCCGCGGTCAGTGCCCTGCTAGGCGTCGAGAAGGCCCCGGCGTCGAAGTAAAGCACTATAGTCTTGGCAGCGCTCATCTTCAGGTAGACGGCGTCACCCGGGCTGAGAACATATCCGGTGGTTATCTGCTGCCAGCCGCTGCTATTGTAGTAGTAGCCGATTGTCAGGCCGGAGGTGATGAGCTCATCTATGGCGTCTGCCGTAGAGATAAGCTTCACCGGCGTGGACAGGGTGTTCCAGCCCGCCACCAGGCTCACCGCCACAGCCTGGTATGACACGTTGTCAGCGACCACTGCGGGTGTCGTCCCATTCACCGTCTTGTACATCCAGGGACTGAAAGTAACGAGCGTCGTTACCGCTTGGCCGCTGCCCTTGGCGGCAGAATTGGCCGTACCACTGGCCGTACCTGAGCTACTGGTGGTCCCAGCGCTGGGCCCAGAGGCATCTCCCCACCAGTTGTACTTGGCATCAACACTCGCGAGGGCTTGCATCCCCCACCCCGTGTTTGACGTGATATCGTTGTACTTGACCTTAATGACGCTGCTGGCAACGCTGCCTATGTGAATGCCGACCAGGTTGTTCGTTACCGTGTTCTTTACCAGATCGAATGTAGCCGCGCTCCCGGTATAAGATCCCCTGATACCGTACATCGTGCTGCCGCTGATGGTATTGCTCGCTACGGCCTTCGACCCGGTCATGCCGGTTACAGCACCGTAAAGCCCAATGCCAGCAACGTTGTCCGTCAGCGTATTGCCACTCACCTTTATTGACGACACGGCGCCGCTACCCACCGCAACCTTGATGGCATACTCCGGCGGGTCCGAAGCGGGACCGTCAACATTGGTCACCGTATTGTTGGTTATGTTAATACCGCTGATGGCATTGCTACTATAGCTCTCCACCAGAATGCCATTCCTTGCAGAGGCCCTGCCTAGCCCAGTGATGGTGTTGCTGTCAATAGTCCCTGAGGTTATGGCACCCGCAGCTGACTCTACGAAGATATTGTCGTTCGCGATTTTGGAGAACTTGCTGTTCTTGACCGTGAACCCGCCATACCTTATGTAGGCGCCACGCTGGCTCGCGGTGGTACCGTTGTCACCCTGGACCGTCACGCCATCAAGGGTTACGGAGGCTGCTGTGAAATCCAGAATGTTGGCCGCTGTTGTAGCCGCGATGGTCGTGTAAGTCACGCCATTCACAGACTTGACAGTAATCCCCTCCTTTGACAACGTGAGTGTTGTGGAGGTTGTCTCGTAGGTGCCATCGCCCAACCGTACCTGGTCACCGGAGGTGGAGGCGTCAATCGCCTGCTGCACATAGTAACCGCTCGTGCGCTCCGCGAGGGTGGTTTGGTCGGTCTCCTCAACCGGCGTGGCCGAAGGCGCAGCGAACGAGTTGAGCAGGTTACCATAGCTGTCGTATTGTGTGACTGCCGGCGCAACCACTATCGTCTTGGTAACCGGGGTAAGGGGGCTCAAAGTCGCGGTTATGGTGTAGGTACCAGCGGTAGTGTCCATGTAGTATAGAACCATGGCCCCACTAGCAAGGTCCTTGGTGGAACTTATCAAGGTATACGAAGTGCCACCGTCATAATAAATGCCGCCGGTACTGGAGCTCTTGGTTAGCGTTACCGTTGCGGTCCCGTAACTCCCCCCGCTAACAAGGTTGCTGTACTGGTCCTGCACCTGCAAGGTGTCCGCGCTGGAGTACATGTTAATCATGGTGGCGGCATCGAAGCTGGACGTGAACGCAAGCTTCGTGGCGCTATCATAGGTAATCGTGTAGCCGGTGAGAACTTTGTTCAGCATGTCCTGACTGGTACGAATAAACCCAACTTTCGGTGCTGACGAATTGCTCGTGTCCGCCGCACCCCAAGCGGCGCTTATCTTGGTTGGGTTCTGCATACCGGCGTTGGTGGAGAATTTGACCTGAGCGCCCGCGGTGGTGCCGATATCAGCCGGGATGACCACCTTGACCGTCCGCAGGTCAGTATCAATGGTTGGCGCCTCAGTCACGGTAGACCAACCTACAGTCCCACCGCCAGCGTTGTATGTTGTGACAGTACTGGGAGCCATGGAAGAGGGCAGTGTTGTGCCGTAAGGGAACGTTACCGTTATCGAGTCGCCCGCGGCTACGGTCAACGCGGTAGCAACGGTAAATGTGAAAGTGTACTCTACGCTTGTCGCACCCGCCGTGGTGGGGCTGGCGATGACACTAGTCATTGTCGTAATGGCGTCGCCACTGGCACCAAGGTAGAACCCTTTTGAAAGTACTGGCGTAGTGTCTTTGCTGGTATACGCCCTGACCTTGTAGGCGCTCGTGCTCGCCGAGCCACCGGTAACCATGTTGGCCGCATCATCTATCATCACCCATACATCGGCGCCGGCGGGGATATCCACATCTACGGTCAGCGTAACCCGTTTCGACCCCGCGGCAGCGTCAAAGGCAGGGTAGTATGCCAACCCAGTGCCCCAGGCGTCACCGTCAATGCTGTAGTTGGCCGCCGTCCCAGTAGCGCTGCCCAGGGTGAACGCATTACCGGATGGTCCCAGCGCTGTGTCCACGCCATCGGGAAACTGGATGATAATGGTGTCGACCTGCCGCACCAGCGCAGTGGTAGTCTTGAGGTGTATGCGGTAGAGGCCTACGGCAGCAGCTAAGTTTCCGGTCCCCCCAGCCGCAGCGGCATCTATACTCGGAAACTCCACCCAGACGCTGTTCGCGACGAGGGAGGTAGCTGCAGACACGGGCGCTGGCGGCACCACTCCGACGATGAGGAGCGATACCAGGAGCAGCGCCAGGCCTAGCTTGCCTAGCATCCTTAGACTCTTTTGCATGATGTCCTTTCTCCTTAGCTAAGAGACCCTCTTGACCTTATTGATCCTGGTCCCATCCTTCCTAGCTAGGAAGGATGCCTCCCCTCCCGGACCGCCCCCTCAGCCCCGCCACCCCTCGCGGCACCTATCCGTCGCCTGCCATCACATCACCTCGCTTCGTGCCGCGACTAGGGCCTGTTCCGAGGTGCGGCGGGTCTCGGATGACCTCTTTCATCTTGTAGCTCATGCTCGGGTCCATGTCGGGCGCATCGCCGGCGCCGGTCCCGGGCTGGCGCGAACCTTCGGCCCTATCGAGCCTGATCGCCTCCATAAAGCGCCCATGTTGCGCCGGTAGCACCAAGATGCGGGGCGCATCCGTAGGCCCGTGGCTCCGGCCATCAGCCCTTGCCTTGAGACGATGTGTGGTGCTCATCGCGGTCCCCCTTTGCTCGGGCGCATGCCCCATATCAAAAGCGTAGTAGCCCCCTGCCCTCTCTCCCTGCCTCTCCCCGATGCGGGGAGAGGAGATGGCTTCCCCACCTTGCCCCCCTTCCCGCTTCGGGAAGGGGCAGGGGTTAGGGCCGTACCCCTCTCTCCCCTGGCGGGAGAGAGCGAGAGAGAGTCCCGACAAGTCGGGATCACCTTAATCCTCTCCCGTCGAGGGAGAGGGGAGACTCGACCCAAGCCATTTTCGTGAGAATCCCAACGCTAACCTCACTGCTTGCGCGGCTGCCCGTCCAACAGATGGACCGGGGAGCTTGACCGGAACAGCATGGAGACGGGCTGGGTGTTCTCTTCGTCGAACTCCGTCCCCCCAATCTGGTCGAACAGGTCCTGGAGCAGGCCCAGCACCTTGGCCCCTTTGCCGGTCAGGTGGTAGCAGCCATCATGCACCAGGATGAGCTGGACCCGTTCCATGTAGCGCACCCACCGGTTCAACTGGTACCCGTTGAGTGAGGCACGGAATCCAATATCCGTCTTGTGCATGCCGGGTTCGTCCTTGAGGCTTTGAAGCACCAGGAAGAGGATTTCCTCGGGCCACCTTTTCTTTTTTCCCATGTACCTCTCAGCCTCGGCAGGGACCACGGCGGTCACTGCTGATAGCCGCTCGCTCATGTCAGGCGGTATTGTGCGGTTAAGTACGTACATTTGTAAAGTCACAATCGTAAGTCGTTGTGTTACGTCACTGGGCTACGTCACACTGTTACTTTCAGCTTTGTAATCGGCTCTGTGTGGTGCTCCCCGCGCCCGCCGCGACTGCCAACTAGATATGTACGGATTGCAGTAACATTGTGACCTTTGCTAAACCAAACAGGCTTGTGGCATACTGGTCAGCACCGCCATGGTCACCGAAATGGCGCGCTCGACCTTGTAGGGGAGGAACTCCGTGTCCTCCCCACGGGGCGCGGGGCGGGCACCCCGACACGTCGGGGCCCCTACGTGCAACGTGGCCGAGTGCGTTTTCATCCCCCGGTGGCGACGGGGGCAAACGGAACCCCTCTCCCCGCTTCGGGGAGAGGCCGGGAGAGAGGGCCGAGGTCATGACGGACAGTGAGGAAACGCCGATGACACAGAGGCATACGTATAGCCCGCAGGAGCTCCAGGAGCTGCAAGCCGCGGTTTACTCCGGCGCGCCTCTCTCCGAGCTGGGCGCCCGGCTACAGAGACCCGTGGGCGGAATCGCCGCCAAGCTCCAGGCCCTCTCCAAGCGAGACCCCGGCAGGTGGGACCCCAGACTGATCGGCGATATCGTCAGGCAACGCCACAATGACAACTGGACGTCTCCGCGAAGGGAGCCGGACAAGGTGGAGCAGAGCAGGCAGCGCATTCGGGAGCACCTCGCCGCCCACCCTGACAGCAAGCGACGGGACCTGGAGCAGGCGGGGTTGGGATGGGACCTGCTCATCGGGTACAGTGGCCGGATAAACGCTGCCCGGCGCGAGTTGGCTCTACCGGAGAGACCTCGCGGCACAAGGGTTTCCAACGAGCAGCGCAAGCGACGGCTGGTGGCATACCTCGCCGAACACCCCGCCGCTACCAGCCACGACCTGGAACACATGGGTTACAGCCGCGATCTCTGTGCGGCCTATGGCAACTGCATGGATGCCGCGCGGAGGGCCGCGGGGGTGCTGCCAGCCGGCTACGTGTCCGCCGCCGAGGCAGCCAGGGAGCTACGTGTCTCGAGGACGTGGATATCTCAGCTTGTGGGGACTGGGCAGCTTGAGGGCTACAGATTGGGCAAAAGGCTGTATGTCAGGTCAGCCGGCGTGGGCCACCACAAGCGCCCGTACCCCCACGATGGCCATCAGCCCTGAACATGCTGCCGGGCATTCCCATGTCCGGCTGCGCACACGCGGCACAACCAACAGCACGCCTTAAACCCAAGAATCCACCACCCAGGTGGTGAGGGCGAGCGCCTCGACCATCCCCCTGTCCCCCGTTCCCTCGGCAAGCACGCGGCAAGCTCTTTCTAGGAAGCCTACAGGCCATGGGCCCTCCTTGGTGTGGGCAAACGTTGTTGCCATTCTAGCCCTCCGGGGTATACATATCAGCTACTTCCTCTCAGTGCACGCAAGGGCATTTTGTTCCATTCGAGGTTGGCGGCACCGCCATTCGTCCTAGCCCTATGGGTGTTGTCCACGATGCCGGAGTTATGCGTGTTGTGACCCCAGTCATGGCGCCTGAAGATGCTCGGGACAGGCCTGGCTCGGTCAGGTGGGGTAGGCCAACTCCCCACGAGTCATCCCGACGTGTCGGGACTACCAGTTCACGCTGCGTTCTCTTTGCTGGCGGGCGTATGGCGCCTCAAGCCCTCCAGGTACCTACGCACCTGGATCATGGCAGTATGAGGACCCGTGACTTTCGCCTAGCCCCTTATGCGGGGCCTGGACGACTCCGGGAAAGGTCAGTCCTCGCGGGGAAGGATCAGGCCGTGGCTGCCGCCTTGCGGCGGGCCCTCTTGACCTTGGGCTTCTCGGACGTGGCCTCTGGGTGGCCGTTGTCCGAAGGCGTGTCCACCTGGGCCGTAGGGGGATCGGATATGGTGCCCTCGGCGGCCGTGCCTGGGTCGTCGTCCGAGAACGGCGCGTCGGCCTTCGCCTCCCTGATGTAGGCAGCAACGGGGTCGGAGATAGGCCCGGGATCCGGAGCGGTCTCCTTCGGGGGCTCCGGGGGATAGGGCGACGGTGTATCCCACTGCACATGCATCGGCATGAGCACCAGGTTGGCCTTGCCGTGGTAGGTGAACACGGCCGGTGCGCTGGGGGTGGCCGTTGACATCTTGACCATCCCCTGTTTGCCCCGGGCGTAGTCCAGGAGATAGCGGTGGTCGAAGGCAATGTGGCCCTCTCCCTCGCAGGTGGCGGGGACCGCCATGGTGATGTCGCCCGTATTCTCCCCTCGGGCGCCGGCGGTGAGCTTGAGGTCGGCCCACTCCAGGCGCACTATGCCGGACCCCTCGTGGGCGATCCTGGCCATGCCCTGGAGCGCCCGGTACAGGTCCTCGGCCAGGAAGGTCACATGGGTGGTGAACTGCTGGGGGACAAGCTGCTTGTAGTTGGGGAAGGCGCCATCCACCAGGTGGGTGACCATGGTCACACGACCGAAGTTGATGCTGAGCTGGAGCCCCTTCCACCCCAGCCGCATGAGCCGCTTGGCCAGGACCAGGTCCGAGATGCCCTTGGCCCCCGTGAAGTCGGGCTGCTTGCCGCCGTACTTCCAGAGGTGGGCCAGGGGCTTGATGGCGGTGCGAGGGAAGAGCAACTGGCCCTCGCCGGGGAGCTTGCCGGGCATCCCGACAAGTCGGGACCAAACCAACCGGAAGCCATCGGCGGCCACCGCCTGGGGCATATCCCCGAGGTCCAGGCAGACAGCGGTGAGCGCCGGGCGGGTCTCCTCTTTGGCGGTGTATGGGGCCAGCGCGGTCAGGGCCACGACCAGGGCGTCGCCGTCCATCACCCCCTCGTGCTCCGCTTCCAACTGGGGGAACGGAGGGAAGTCATCGACCCCCGGCACGTCGAAGGTGGCCTCCTGGCCGTCCACCTTGACGTGTAGCAGCCCCTTGTCCTGCTCCAGGGTAGCCAGGGTCGCTCCGGGGACCCGGCCCAGGAAGTCGCCGAGCAGGTGAGGGGGCAGGCATCCCGACCAGTCGGGATCTGCCTCCTCCATCTCCACGGCGGCGGCCGTCTCCAGGTTAGTGGCCATGGCCCGGCCCTCGCCCAGCATCACATACTGGGCGGCCGGGAACGGCGTCCCTTCGCTACGCTCAAGGGCATGCTTCATGGGGACCACCGGCGCCAGCAGGGCCAGGGTCTGGCGCAGTCTCTCTACTGGGATTTGCATGGTTCCTCCTTTGCATTTGCGCATAGCCAGCGTTGCATTTGCACTGGCATTTGCAACAATCCCTTTCCAACTGGAAAATCCACTTTTCCTCTCGGCTCACCTCCATTCTTGTACTTTGAAGGACAAACCCATGACGGCCCTCCGCTAGAACATCGTCTGGGGCTTCTCCGCTGCGGGAACCTTGCACAACAAACGCCATTTTCAAGCCAGTTTCTGTGCAAGGCCGTGTATCCCATAGCAGTCTCCTTTCTAGAACATCCTCTCCTGGACAACCTCGACCTTGGTGATCTCTGCCGTGGCCGGTGCCTGCTCGCCCTTCGCTTTCTGCCTCAAGCGCTCCATCTGCTGGCGGAAGACCCAGCGCCGGAGGCCCACGAGCTTCTCCTCCTGCTGGGCGTTCAGCTCGGCGCGGTCCGGCTTCAGGTCATTGGCCTCCGCCACCTCGGGCTTCCAGCGCTGGAACAGCCACAGGTAGACCTGTACCCAGTCATGCTCCGGCGGCGCCACCAGTGTGGCCGAGGACACGTAGAGCATGGCCTCGTACTCCGTGCACATCTCCTCGGCGAAGATCTCCTGGTGGTGCCCCAGCCGGTGCAGCAGGACCTGGGTCCACCGGTCCTTGAAGCTCTCGTCCCACCCTGGGTACAGGATCATGGGCGCCATCATGAGGTACATCATCTGGTCCACGAACTCCCGATCGCCTCGGGGCAGTCCCCGTTCCCCAGTGCTCCCGACATGTCGGGATTTGGTCTGTTGAAGCACGTTCACCTCCCCGGGTTGGCTCGGAGGCGCTCGGCGGTCTTCTCCGCCCAGTCGGAATCCTCCCGGTGCCAGAATGCCCTGAATGCCTCTCTGTAGGCCGCAAGCTCCTCTTCTGAGGTAAGAGGGAAGGGCTGGCCACAGTAGCCGCAGCGGAAGATGGTCCGCGCCCGGTCCCCGGCGTCGTAGCGCTCTCCGTAGATGTTCACGACGTTGGACGGGATGTTGGCCCCGTAGACCACATCCTCTGCCGACAGCGGGCATGGTATCAGGCGGTTGATGCCGAAGCCCCCGCCCTCAGCGTAGAGGGGGACGCAGATGGATTTGTGTCCGGCGTGTAAGAGATCACGCAGGGGCAGGACAAAGGACACCGTGTGGAACATGTCTCGCTTGGCAATCTCGGGGGGGCCGTCGGCATCCTCGTGGGGGTAGGGGAAGCGCCAGAGGGCGCCGACGTAGCTGAGGTTACCCCGGAGCTCGCCGCCCACGTCCAGGGCCAGCAATCTCAGAGCCTCGTCGTGGCGCATGTAGCGGTCGTCTCCCGCCGTGCCGATCTTCGCCTGTGTGCCGTCTCGCAGATGCAAGTAGTCTCCCATTCGCTTGACCTCCTTTCGGTTCAGGTCGCCTCATCCTCTTCGGCGAATGCCTCGGCGTACCTCTTCTCGGCGCAATGCTCCCGGCAGAACCTCTCGTCGTCCAACTCGGGGATGGTGTAGTGCTCCTTCGGTAGCAGGCCCCCGCACTGGGAGCACTTGGGCAGGGTCTCATACCGCTCCCTGGCCCACTCGCGCGCCTCCGGGAAGGTGCAGGGGTCGAAGGGCATGGTCATGCCCCCGGTGGCGCCATAAGCCACTTTGGCCCGCCTCTCCCCGTCCTGGCGCCAGGCTTTGCAGATGGTGATGGCGGTCTCCACCGCCTCGCGGGGGTCGTCGAAGGTCTCGAACTCCCCGGGGTACTTTGCCACCAGGGCATCTGGGTTGGTGTAGTCCAGGGTGCCGGCGGAGATCTCCACCACGGGGGTCCCGTCGGGCCACTGGAGCTGGCGGGTTACTGTGTAGGGCATGGTTCACCTCACCAGTTGGGCGATGTGGTAATTGGGGTAGCCTTGACCGTAGCTCACCAGCGTCGCCTCGAGGTTAGCTTTGACCAGGGAAATGGCGTCGAGTAGTTTGGGATGTACCTTGCCCTGGCGGATGGGACTAGTGAGGACATCGTCCTCAATGTCCAAGACCCCGTGGGCCTTGGCCTGCCTGAAGAACGGGACCCAAACGGTCTCCACGTCCAGACCCCATACTCGCTTGGATGCATTCGTCTGCCTCACATAGGCCAGTGGGTCTCGCGGGTACTTGTCCATGGTCATCCTCCTTGCGCTAAGTCCACCCTTATCCAGGACACCAGGGGCTTGCCGTGCGGCAGCGTCGACCTCCACGACGCCAACTCAGGCCAACGTTCCACTTCAGACACACTGGCCGTCCTCAAGATGACGGGGTAGCCCGGTGTGCTCTCGAAATCCCGCCAGTCCCATCGTCCGGCATCCACCAATCGCCCCACGATGGACCTCTGCTGGTCTTCCATGGGGTGCATGCTGGCGGCCCGGCAACTGGCGTTGGCCGATTCCACCGCCAGCATCTGGTACATGTGGCTGGCGATGCGGCGAGTCCTGACGGGCTGTTGCCCATTCTGCGAACGAAGAATACCGTGGTTCTTGCCCCCACAGGCGCACCGGCACACGTCCTCGCGGGCGTGCCAACAGGCTTCTCCACACGTCTGGTCCGTGACGATTGCGTAGGCACGCCTCACCTCCTCGTTACTCCTCCAGCATGTCGGCGATGAACCGGATAGCCTCGGGGTCATCGGCATGCTTCCTGAGCAGGACAACGACCTCATTCCTGCTGTACGCCCCCGGCTCTATGCCCCCGGGGTAAGGCTCAGGCTGATCTTCGTCGTAGGCTGGGATCAAGAGCATGGTTTGCCCCCCTTCGCTCATGCCGCCTTCTCCCCGGCCGGCGTCCTCTTCACCAGGTCGTAGCCCAACTCCTTGGCCAGGGCGCGCAAGCGGGCCTCGGCCTCCATGTTCTTGTGCAGGACATGGGCTGCCTTGAGGCCAGGCTCATATGCCTGGAAGATGGGGACCAGCTCCCGGATGATGTCAGCCAGGATCTTCCCTTGATAGCTTGTGTCGTAGAAGTAGGACCCAGTGTGGTCCAGCCGGGTCTCCCAACCCATCCCGTGCTGGCTGAGGAACTGCTCGACGAAGGCCGGCAAGTCGTCCCTGTACGTCGCGATGAAGCCAGCATGGTCGAAGTGGGCGATGAACCCGCAGTGTGTGATGAGGAACTGGTAGGACCCTTTCTCCAGGATGTCCATGTTGCCCGTGGCCAACACCCCTGTGATGTTGGCCACCACTCGTTTCGGGTCCGGTGTGGCGTAGTTGCGGACCTGTTGGTTGATGGCGTACGCCATGTTGCCCCTTTTCTTCGTTCAAGCCAACTCCAGGACATCGCACTTGAGCGCGTCCTCCAGAAGCCGGTAAGCCTCGGCCTTCGTGATGTTGAGGGCGCAGGCGGGCGCCTGCTCACAGGAGGGGTAGGTCCGGGAGAAGTTGTACGTGAGGCCCAGACGGGTGACGATGGCCTGACCACCGTCTGCGAGCCGGTGGCGCTCGAGCTCGACGATGTTCGTTGTGCGCATATGCCTGCCTTCTATGCCGCCTTCTGGTCCCTGGCCCGTGCCTCTTCCTCGGGGCTGAGGTGATCGTCGTTCCAGGTCCGGGGCGCATCCGACTCGCACCGGAAGGCATACGCCTGTGCCTCTGGGTACACATCGTCGAAGTAGCAAACCACCTCGTAGTACGTCCCGAAGTCGTGGGGATTGCTCTTGATGGAGAGGCGGGTCCCCTCAGGCTCCGGCCCGAGCTTCTTCCTGATCAACTCCAGAAAGCGCCGGCACTCCGCCTTCATGGCATCGTGGTAGTCGCCCTGCGGGTTGACCTGGACGCATGCCTCGTCACAGGGAGACGAGCCGATCTCAATGTGGTCCCTCATGGTTATCCTCCTTCTTAGCTTTGGCAATGGCGCTGCGAGCGCGCTCGCAGCGCCCATAGATGCGGCGCTTGGCGGCATCGCTGGCCCCGCAGGTGCGGGCATATCCCTCGGCGTCGCTCAACAGGTCTTCGCACGCCGCCAGCAGTTCCTCGTGCGAGTTGACCGCCCGCACTATGAACTCGGCATTACAGGCCGCTTCCTCAAGCCACTTAGCCTCGTAGAAGGGGCTATCAGGGCAGTTGACGATGGTCCTGGCAATCTCCCGATCATTAGCGGCATGCACGTTGATGTTGGGTGAGTAGGCCCAGGGCGTTGGTGTGTGGTTCACCTTAACCTTCATTGGCTTCTCACCTCCTCTACGCGCTCGACGATGGCCTGCAACTCGTCCACTCGCACCATCCGGAACTGTAGCGGGCTTAGCTGATGCTCCAGGCACAGGGCCTGGTTTAGCCGGTCCACCAACTGGGCCTTGGTGGCGGTTGTGGTGTACTTCATATCGCTCTCGCCTCCCTTCTGTCGCTGGTTTGCTGCGTACAGCAGCGGGCTGGGCGGGCGCCCAGGTCCCTTTGGCCTGGCCACCTCTCTGACCAGGCCCCGGACCACCAGTCGGGCGCAGCAATCAGCTACCACTGCCGCCGAGGTGTGGCGGCCAAGAGCCGTGTTCGCCTGGCACTGGCTCACGCCTTCAGGGTGCTCCCGCAGTAGGGCCAGGATGGCCTCTTCCAGGCCCCGGGGCGCCTCGTAGGGTGTGGGGACCGGCTCCGCGAGGGACAACACCCCCTCCCACAGGTCCTCCGGTTCGTCACCATAGGTACCGAAGGTGGACAGCGTCCTCTCGGGCTTGATGAGGCCATCCACCCTTCCGCCAAAGGGCACAGCATGGTCCCGTTGGTTGCGGACGTAGCCATAAGCCCTGAAGAACGCTCGCAGCTCCCTGGTGGCTATGCCACCCATCTCCCGTGCGGTCTTGCCGTCCCGCCACCCTTCGAGGGAGATCCGGTAGATCTCCTGGGCCAGGTCCTCCCATAGCCCCCGCCGGCGCAGGTCGTCCTTCAGGGTGACAGAGAGGAACCTGAGCTTGGAGAAGCAGAACCTGGCGTGGTCCTCGGCAGGGTGTCCTTCGAGTGCGTTGACCATTAGCTATCTCCTTTCCCGCCCATAACGAAAAAGGCCAGCCCCCCTCTTGGGGGCTGGCCTGTGGGCGCTACCTTACCAAACGCCAAAGGCCAAGGCCCCCCCCTTTCGGGGAAGCCTTGGCCTTTCCGGGGAAGGACTGGCTCGGACTAGGCGGGGCTAGTCCGCCAGTCTGCTACGGCGGTGTCAATCGCCGTCTGTAGTACCTTGCCATACCGCCTGGCTTTGCGTAGGGCATGCTTGCTCGGCGTGGGTATGTCCACCCAGAGTTGGACGGGCGTGCTGGACACCCGCACCAGGGCCACCGGCTGTTGCCGAAGCACGTCTATGGTCTGGCCCATGGCGTAGTGGGACGGCTGGCCTTCCAGGAACACCTCTCGGGAAGTGCTGTCGAAGCCGCCTTGCCGGATGTACTCGATGGGGTGCAGCTTATGGCGCTCCAGCCGCCGGAGATATGCCCTTGCGTCACGGTCGTCTGCCACCCACTCAGCCTTGAGCCCAGCCTGTAGGCGCTCATAGTCGGGGTGAGAGATGCTGCCTGTGAGCAAGTCCACCTCGAAGCCGCCGGTGTCCCTGGAGATGTAGTTGGCCAGCTTGTAGGCCAGCCAGGCCCGTCTCTCGGGTGTCGCCCACTTGGGGAAGGTACGCATAGCTCACCTCTAGCCCCGTGTATTTTGCTTGACTGGGGCTAAGTCCCGACAAGGTCAGGACTATGCGCTGTCAATGATGTAGCTAGGCGGCGACGGGTAGGGCTTCGGCGGCGGGCGCCTGGGCAGCGGCCAGGGCAGCGTCCTGGGCAGCCTTGACCTCGTTCAGGTAGCGGGTCACCGCATCGGCGTCGGCCTGGAGCACGGGGGCGCCCGCGTCGTGGGACTTCTGAAGCTGCGCCTTGAACGCAGCGGGACTGGCCTTCTGGACGTGGGCGGTGTCCTGTAGCAGGATGGTGACGAAGTTCTCGCGCACCAGCTTGACGCAGTCGCTGAGCTCCTTGGCCACCTTGACCACGGGGGCGCCCTTGCTGTTGAAGCGCGGGCTGCCGTCCTTTTCCTTGGCCAGGCGGATAGGGGCACCCAGGGTCTCGTCGGCGATGGCCACGGCGCCCGCCACCTTCATGGCCGTGAAGTACGGCACCCAGACGGTGTTCAGGGGGATAGACCAGGCGCGCCGGTCGGCGGCCTTTTGCGGGGGTAGGGGCTTGAGCAAGCTAGCGGTGTTCAGGGTATATGCCATGTGCAACCTCTCTTTCGCCTTTGTGGAGATTGCGCATAGTCCCGCAAGTCGGGACTTAGCCCCAGCCAAGCGGTAGGCGACTTTCTAGCTTATTGTGGCGACAAGCCCGCTAGAGGGTGGTAGGGATAGATTGACGACTGCCTTCCACGTCACCCAATCCCGATACATCGGGATAGGTTTGTCGCTATAGTCCCACACTCGGCGCATACAACCTTGGCAAGCCAGCCATTTACCTATGTGGGCGCTTGTGTGACGCTTACGGGTATCCGATAGGTTCACCCCTTCTGGTGGCTATGCCGCGCTATTCCAGGCGCAAAGCACCTTCATTTAGCTTGGCCGTAGCTACCGCTTCCACTGGCTAGATTCAAGTTGAATCTAACATGGCTATCATCGCACAGGTGCCCTAGATAGTCACATATTAGAGGATAGTGCTATAAACTAATTAGTATTTGGGGCGGGTGGGGTAGCGGGCCTCCGGCGCTGTAGGCATAGGCCAGGGCGCCGCCGTCCGCCCCAAGGGCGCTCCCACGCCCAAAGACACAGGGTAGGGCTTAGACGGACCGCAGCGGGCAAAACAAAGGGGAAGGTCGGCCTGTTTGGGGCGGGTTGTGGCTACCGGCAGCAGTCCTTGAGGGCTTCCAGGGCCTTCCGGTAGGCTATGCCTTTGGCGCGGGCCAGGGCGGTCCTCGCTTCCTCGAAATAGCTGGCTGTCGTCTCCAACCTCGCGGCCAGGGTCTCCAGACGCTCCCTCTGTTCCGGCTCTCTGCTGCGCTCCTGGACCTCCAGCACCCGGTCGAAGAACGAGGTCATGTCTTGCTCCAGGGCGCCGAGCAGGTCCTTATTGGGCACATCCTGAAGCGACGCGATCCTGGGGATGAACGAGCGGGCCGCTGCCTCCAGGTTCACTGCGGAGCTGAGATGGTCCCATGGCCCCTTCGGCTTCTTCGGGACCTTGGGCGCCTTGGGGGCACGGGCCGGGCGAGGTGCTATCGGGACCTCGATGGGCACAGGGGTCTCCCTCACCTCCACCTCGGCGGCCTCCGGCAGCGGCGCCAGACCCATGGCCGCCTCTCGCATCGCCCATGGGCGGGCGGCTGTCATCTGGGCGAAGTCCGACCAACTCACGGCCAGGCCGGTCGCCCATTCAGGCACCTGGCCCGTGATGGCCATCTCAAAGACGACCTGGACCGCGTCGGTCTTCTGGCCGCCGGCGAAGCGTCTCAGGTGGGCGTACCGAGGGTCCACAGGCCTGGTTTCCTCGGTGCGGTGGATTACCCCCATGGTTTCCAGGAGCAGGAAGTACCGCACGGTGACCGGGTAGCCGTGGCCACGGAGCTGCGCGGACCGTGGGCGGGTGTTGTTCTCGGCGTGCAGGAGCTCCTTGTAGGCTTTGTGGACTTCGGAGGGCGTTGCTGGGCCAGCGGCCAGGGCATCCAGGATGAGTAGCCCGGGTGTGCGCCAACGCTCGGTCAGCTTTGGCATAAACTACCAGGGGGCCTGCTGGTCGAGGAACCTTGCTCTGTCCGCAGCCGTATGCCGGCCGTAGATTAATGCAGTGGTTGAGAGGCTCTTGTGACCGCATATCTCCGAGACCTGCTCCAGCGTCGCTCCTGAGTCCAGTAGTTGTCTTACCCTGCTGTGTCTGAGGAGATGGGGGTGAAAGTCGAACCCGAGCTTGTGGGCGGTCCGTGTTAGCCTCTGGCGGACCTGGCCTACGGTGTAGTCCATGAACACACGGTCATCGTGGGACTTTCTGATGCTCAGCCACTCTCGCAGTGCCTCCACAGACCTCTGGCCAAGGCTGACTTGCTCATCATGTCCACCCTTCCGCGTCACGACAGCTACCCCCTGGTCCAGCCGGAGGCGGCTCACCCGCATCTCCATGACCTCGGAGATCCGGCCAGCGGTGTCGAACATCACGGTGACCAACGTTCGCTCCAGTGGCAGGCTCGCCTCAATGAGGGCCTTTATCTGGTCCACGGTGAGGTAGTTGGGTTCGGGGAACTCCATTCGGGGTAGGGGCACAGGTATGCCCAGCTTGTTGCGGATGGCCCGGCCAGCCAGGATAAGGGTGTTATCTTTGCATCCCTTGTCCTTCAACGACTGGAGGAAGCCCTGGGCCAGCTCCAGGCTCGCCTCTCTGCCCTCCAGGAAGCCCTGGAAGCGGCCCAGCCAGTAGGCGTAGGCTCGCTCGGTCTGGGGTCTGGGCGCGATGTAGGGGACCATAGCGTCCCTGCTAGAGCCTCCGGCCTTGTTCAGGGCCCCTGACGCCCAGGAAGTCGCGGTAGAGGATATCCGCACCTGAGGTTCGGAGGGCATTGTGTCGGCTGGGCTCAACGGGAGGGGCCACGTGTCCTCACCCTACCCGTCACTGGGTTGTTGGCGACCGCGTCCGCCACATCGCCCTGGCCCCAAAGCCTGTCGTGCCAGGACCGCAGCTCCTGGCCGCTCACCTTTCTGTACCGGGCCGTGGTATTGAAGCTGCTGTGGCCCAGCCACTCCTGCAACAGTCTCATGCCTTGGCCAGAGTCATCAATCTTGAGCGCATGCACGGCGAAGGCGTCCCTGAGGCGGTGGGGAGACACCCCCCGGATGCGTCCGGTCTCGGGGTTGACCAGGCCGGACAGTCCGGCGCGCAAGGCGCACTCCTTGACGATGCGCCAGGCGGTGTTGCGGGCAATGGGGAACACGCGGTCACCAGGCCCTATCGCCTTCAGGAACGGTCGAACCATGGCCAGGGTGTCCCCGTCCACGGGCAGCGTCCTCACCCGCCTCCGTTCCACCTCTTTCTTCACGGCTTGCGCCACCGGCTGGCCGCAGCCGGGGCCGAAGCGATGGGCTCTGCCCCGCCGGGCTTTGCCCCGTGGGCGGCTACGATTGATCCCTTTCT